>Ga0265338_10003184_pt1 | contig 23419 bp, 22 predicted proteins | sample 42126metaG_FD_193579 | JGI IMG/M metagenome (GOLD analysis project Ga0265338, IMG submission 193579) | Rhizosphere microbial communities from Carex aquatilis grown in University of Washington, Seatle, WA, United States - 4-21-26 metaG | ecosystem: Host-associated > Plants > Roots > Rhizosphere... | reverse complement strand
GCAAGATCGACGGCTTCCACTTTGATTTCTATGTCTTGTCGGCAGCGCCGGTGGAAGTGATCCAATCGGCGCTGGAAGGCATTGTGCCGCAGGACCACATCTTCGGCACAGAGTTCAAGTACAGCGCGACTGGGGAAATCGAGACCCTTGTGCGCGCGACTGCCGGCTACGGCAAAGTGGCGCGGCTGGAACACTTGTCTACGGAACTGGGCGTGCCGCTCGATCACGTTGTATACGTCGGCGATGGCAGTTCGGATATTCACGTCATGCTGCATGTGAACCGGCATGACGGGTTCACGATCGCGGTATCGGAATCGAAACATGTTGCGCAGATCGCGAAGCGCACTGTGCTGAGTGATAATGCGTTGGCTACGCTGGTGCCGATCCTGGAAGAAATTGCGGGATGGACACGGCCGAAGATTCGCCAGCTGTTTGAATCGTACGGATTCCTGATTCAGGGCTGGGAGAGCGTGCAGACGGACTGGGTCACGCTCCGTTCCAGCGGCCTGGTGGCGCAGAAAGCTACCGCTGCCGATGCTGTCTAGGGCCACGTCGCCCTTCCTCACAATTCAAGCAACTAATTCGCAGGCGCCGGGTTCTTACAGGTCAAGGGACCCGGTATGCTTGTGTGGCGGCTCCCATTTGCATCGTAGAGGCGCTCTTATGAGGGTTTCCCGCACTATTCTTCTCGTTCTCATTGGTATCTTCGGCGCGCAATTGACGTTTGCACAGCCTCCCGCGCAACGCGAGTTTATTCCGCAGGGCATCGAGTCCTTGCGGCAGAGCGCGTCGTCGAAGACTGAATTCACGCTGGATCACTCGATGCTGGTGTTCGCGTCGAAGCTGGACCAGGACAATGAAGACCTGCGCCGCGTGATCGCGGGAGTGAGTGGGGTCTCGGTCCACAGTTATCACTATCCGAAACCGTGGTTCTACGATCCGGAGGCGTTGGCCTCAGTGCGGGAGGAATATCATGCGGCGGGCTGGAAACAACTAGCCGGCGGACATGAAAAGGACAGCGGGACAGGCGCAACGAATGTGTGGATCCGGTTCGAAAACAATGCGATCAGTAACGTCGCCATTCTCGTCGCGCGGTCGCACGAGGTGGATTTCTTCCTTGTGAGCGGATCGATCAGCCCGCTGGATCTGTCGCATCTGGGCGGGCATTTCGGCATCCCAAAAATTGAAGGCGGCGTCGTTGTTCCGAACAACGATCACCGCCAGTAAATTGGGCAGGGATAAAGAAGCCGGGTTACCTGCTCTTCGGGGCCGGTGAGAGTTTCCGCAGCTTGTCGCGGGCCTGGATGGCCTCGTTTGTGCGCGGGTAGCGCTGCACAACGTGCCGCAATTCCTGCGCGCCTTCGTCCGCTTTGCCAAGCTCGATCAGTGCGAAACCCTTCTTCAGTTGCGCCGCCGCCGCTTTGTTCCCGCTGGGAAAATTCTGCAGGACTAAGTCATAGTTCGCGACCGCCTTCTGATAGTCGCCAGCCTTGAACTCGATTTCTGCCAGATAGAAATAGGCATTCCCGGAGAGATCCGTATTGGGATAGAACTTGAGGTAGTCGTTGAATTCCTGCGTGGCCAGGTCATTCTTGCCGCCGTTGTAATCGCGCAGCGCGTTGTTGTAGAGCACATCCGGCGGAGGCGCCTGGGCGATGGCCTGGGCTTGCTGCTGGGCCTGTGCCTGCTGCGCCGCCATGGATTGCTGGGCTGACTGCATGTCTTCCAGTTGCTTGCTCAGCTTGGCGAGGCGCACTTTTAACTCGTCCATAGTGTCGTTGAGCGCCTGAATCTGCCCTGAAATCTGGTCGACCTGGGAACCGCGGTCGCCCTGCTGCTTGGTGATGGTGGATTGCAGCCCGTCGATCGCGGCGCTGACCTTGTTCGCCGCGTCGGTGTTCTTTTCGAGCAGGTTCTTCATCACGCCCATGCGTTCGTCGAACGACTGCTTCATCTGGGTCATCTGCTGCTGCAGTTGATCCACCTGCGTCTGCAGCTGAATGATCTCTTTACTTGCCCCATAGGCAGGGGCGAGCGCGATAGTAATTGCGAAGAACAGGACGAGTGCAAGCCGATTCAATTTCATAGTTGACCTTTTGGATGACAAAAATCTCTCCTGAGTCCAGCGGGACGGAGCCAGGGCCCCGTCCCCAAGAAATGCTGGCGTTGTTACTTTTCGTAAACGAAGTGCCCGCGGCGGTTTTGCTGCCAGCAGCTCTCGTTTGACTCGGTACAGAACGGTTTTTCTTTGCCGTAGCTGTACGTCTTGATGCGGTCGCCGGCGATGCCGGCCTGGATGAGCGCGTTCTTCACGGCATCGGCGCGGTTGGTGCCGAGGGCCAGGTTGTATTCCGTCGATCCGCGTTCGTCGCAGTGCCCTTCGATCGTGATGTGAATCCCTGCGTGTTGTTGCAGAAACTGCGCATCGGTCTGAATTGCTGCCTGGTCGCTGGCGCGGATGTCAGCCTTGTCATAATCGAAGTAGATGTCCTTTACCGTTTGCGCGAACAGTTCCTCTTCCGTCGCCGTGGAAGCCGAAGGCGGAGGTGGCGGCGGTGCGTTGACCGTCACGCGTGCGGTCGCGTCCTGTGTCCCTCCGGCGCCTTTCGCGACCAGGTGATAGGTCGTCGAATCCGTTGGAGTGACCTGCCGGGTTCCACTGGGGTCCACGGGGCCCATCCCATCAATGCTCACATCCGTGGCATTGGTGGTCTGCCAGGTCAGCGTGGTTGGTTGACCCGGGTTGACGGTGTTCGGATTCGCAGACAGCGAGGCCGTGGGGGCGGTTGGCGCGGGCGGTGGTGGCGGCGGAGGCGGAGCGACTTTCTTTGCGCATGCGCCCAGGAACATGATCGCACCGAGTGCAAATACGAGAAGGCTCCACATCCTGACTTGTTGCTTCACTGATTCCTCCAAATTTCCGTGCGCCCGGATTGTGGCGTGCAATAAAGGATTCGCGGCTGGGCGCACTCTTGGCCGGCCGCAAACCAATCAAACTTCTCAAAGAACGAATCTACTTCCAACTCCAGTTGGGCTGCGTGTTATTGCCCTTGGTGGTCAACTGCTTCACATTTGAACCGTCGGCCAGCATGCTCCAGATCTGGTCACCACCAGCGCGGTGCGACTGGAAGACAATATGCCGCCCGTCCGGCGACCAGCACGGAAAATCATTGCGTCCTGCATCGTGGGTCAGTTGCACCCACTGCTTACTGGCCACGTCCATCAGGTAAAGATCATTCGATCCTGGCTCGCCCGGACCGTACTTGCGCATCCACGAGAATGTAAGAAACTGCCCGTTGGGCGACCAGTTCGGAGAAACCGCATAACCCTGATCCGTGACGCGCTGCAGATTGGTGCCGTCGGCCTCCATGGTGTAGATCTGCGGCAGTCCGGTGCGCCCGCTGACGAATGCGATCTGCGAACCGGTCTTACGATTCCACGTGGGCGAAACGTCGGGCCCCTGATCGTTGGTCAGGCGGCGGGAGTTTCCGCCGGAGGCATCCACCGTGAAAATGTTGGGGTAGCCGTTCCGCGACGAAGAGAACGCGATCTTACCGTCGGGCGACCACGAGGGAGAAAGATTCATGCCGCCAAAACGCGGGAAGCTCACCATCCGGTTGAGATCGAACGAGTACATCAGGATTTCCCAGCCGTTCTTGGTGGCCGAACTGAAAGCGAGACGGGACCCGTCAGGCGAGACCCTCGGCGAGAGCGAAATAGTCCCCAGATGGGTCACCTGTTGCTGGTTGGCGCCGTCGTAATCCATCGACCAGATTTCCTTATGGCCGGTACGATCGCTAACGAAGAAGATTTTGCTTTCCGCAATTCCAGGAATGCCGCCCCCGAGCCGGAAAATAATCTCGTCGGCAAACTTGTGCGCGATCACGCGCACGGCGCTGTCGGTCGCAGAGTCGTTGTACTGCTTGCCGAGCACCTGCGGCGAACCGGGGTTCTTCACGTCATAGAGCCAGCCCTGGACCGTCACCCTGTCGGCGGCCACGCCAAGATTGCCCATGGCAAGCATGGACGCATTCGGCTGCGGTTGCGCATTCCATGCCGAAAAATTGATCTCGGACGGCTGGCCCGGCGTCTCTAACGGATAAAAACTCTTCGACACCATGTCGAAAATGCCGGCGTTGTCGAGATCGTTCCAGAGGGTATCGTTGAACGTCTTCAGCAGCCCAGTATTCTTTGGATCCTGGTTGGAGGGTTTGAAGTCGGATGCAGCGAGGCGCACCTTCTCGACACCAAGTCCGGTGCCGGTGCGAATCCAGTCTTGTGCGGAACTGGTAGCCGCCAGCACGAGCAACAATGCGGCAACGGCGAAAGCGAAATGCTGGCGGACAAGCTGGGATTTTTGATCGTGGCGCGACGTAATCCCCTTGCCTGACGTATGAAAGTTTCTCTCTTGAGTGAGATGTGCGCCAGGGGATATCGAGTTGCTCAATGTTGGCTCCAGTTTCGCTGTTCGCAATTCGTCGTTCGCGGTTCGCCCAATCTCGCACTGCCCGGTCTTCAAAATTTATGCCTCCAGTTGCCGTGAAGCGCGAACAGCGCGTTGCGAACAGCTATTTCTTATAGTCAAACCAAAATTCCACTGAAACTTTGCTCCCGGAATATTCCGGGGGTAAGGGTCCGAAGGTATCAATTCGCTGAACTGCATAAACGGCCGAGCGGTCGAGCGAGGGTACACCGCTGGACTGCTCGATCTGCACGTTCGTCGGGTGTCCGTCGCGCGCGATATCAAATGTCACGTAAGCTCGATTAGATTCCCGGATGCTTGGATCAATCTCGTACTTCAGCCAGTTTTCAGAAACCTTGCGCTGCACTGCTTGTACATACCATCCGAAGCGGCTGCCGAAATCGCCCCCGCCGCCCGTGAATCCGAAACCCCCTTTGGCGCCGCCCGCCGTGAACATCGCGTACGGACCGCTGACCGGGCCGCCTTCGCCATAAGGCACTTGATTTGTTTCCGGTTCGGGTTCGGCCTTACGCTGCGTCGGGCTGATCACCGGCTTGTTCTTCTTTTTCGCGTTCTTGTCGGCGATCGGAATGGCATCAGGTTCCTGTTCCTGTACTTTCGGTTGCGACTGCGAGAGTCCTTTGGATTCCGTGGCGAGCACATTGGTGGTCTGTTCAGGATTGGCCGGCAAGGGAACTGAACTCACCAGGGTTGCTCCCATGGCATCGCCGCCTCCGCCGGTACCCCAGCCCTGCCCGCGGAAACCGGAAACAAAAACGGCATAGAGAACGACGAACACAGTGAACGCCAGATGCAGGCCGGCTGACCATGCCAGAGGCCGGCGCAGTCCACCACTCTCGAAATCGCTGCTAGCGCTTGCTGCCATTGGAATCGATCGGCTGCGTCACGATGCTCACGTTGCTGATACCGGCTTGCTTGATGGCGTCCATCACAGTGGCGAAGGCACCGAAGGGAACGTCCTGGTCGGATCGCAGGTATATGGACTGGTGCTGCGGATCGCGAATCTTCTGCTTCAACCGCGCGGCAATCTGGTTGATGTTGATGGGGTCGTTGCCGAGGAACACCTTCTGCGATTTATCAATACTGATGACGAGCCGCTCTTCGGTGATCTCTTTCACGGTGCGCGTCTTCGGCACATTGACCTCGATGCCGGACTGGAGAATCGGCGCCGTGACCATGAAAATGATCAGCAGAACGAGGACAACGTCTACAAGCGGCGTGATGTTGATGTCGGAGAGGGCGGTTTGCGTGCGTCCGTTCGCGGTCGTGAATGCCATCAGCGCCGGACCTCGGCAGCCGCTTGCGCCGGTTGGCGTTCGACCAGGTTGAGCATCTCGAGGGCGAAATCATCATTGCGTGACGCCATTTCGCGAATCGAGCCGATGATGAGGTTGTACGCAATGACCGCAGGAATCGCCGCCGCGAGTCCTGCTGCCGTTGTAATCAGTGCTTCCGAAATACCAGGAGCAACGGCGCGCAACGTGGCGGCGCCGGCTGTGCCCAGTCCGTGAAACGCGTCAATGATGCCCCACACCGTTCCAAACAATCCGATGAACGGGGTGACAGCGCCCGTAATGGCAAGCCACGGCAGATTGCTTTCCATGCGCGTGATTTCTTCGGAAGATGAAACCTGCATGGCACGTTGAATCGCGACCGTGTTGTGAATGCCGCCGGTGGTTCCCATCTGGCGCTTGAACTCAGTGACCGCGCCTTCCAAAACGCCGACCAGAGGACTGGGATGAAACTGGTCGGCCACCGTGGCAATATCCTGCACTCGCTGCGCCTTGCGGAAGGCGCGCACGAAACGCGCACTCTGGCTCCGCGCGCGGCGAATGAGCCGCCACTTGGAGAGAATTACCGCCCAGGAAAGCACGCTGAACGCGAGCAATAGAAGAAGAACCGCTTTGGCGACCGCACCGGTTTGAAGGACGAGATCAACGATTTCGCCGCCAACAAAAGATAGAAGGAGGGAAGACAAATGCATTGGTTTTCGGGAGGCCCCTGTTTGAAATTATAGACCCAAGCTGGCGACTGCCGGGTCGGGGTACCGCATCGGTCAATGCGTAATTTTCCGGAATTGCGAATACGAAATATCGCAGCCCGTGCGGCGCCGCGAAATCGAAACTAGACACCGAAGTGATTAATTGTTCGGGATCGTGACGGAGGTCTCGTTGGAGTAGCTGCTTTCCTGGCCCTGATTATTGACCTCGGTGGCGACGTAATAGTAGGTCGACCCGCCCACGACGTTGTAATCGGTATAGCTGGTGGCTGAGTCGAGGGAGGAATTGATCTGGGAGTAGGGGCCGCCGTGAACACCGCTCCTATAGATGTTGTAGCCGACTGCGTTCGGGTCGCCGGAATCCCAGGTAAGGTCCGCTTCATGCTGACTCTGAGCAATGCCCTTGCCGGTCAATTGCTCGATGGTTGGAGAGTTGACGGCATCGCTGAAGAAACCCGCCTGCGCCGTGGCCTTGCCGGACTGGTTCGGGGTGAACTGAATCGAGACTTTCAGGCTCTTGCCGTTAGCCACATTCACGGGGAAATTGATTCCGGTAATGACGAACTCGGAACTGTTGGTCTGATCGGACGAGATGGTCACGTCCCCGTTAGAAGCGGTCAGGGTCGCCTTCAGGCTTGCCGTTGTGCCGACGGTAACGCTGCCGAAGTTCAGTGTGGCGGGGGTCACGTCCAACTCCGCCTCGCTGGAAAGGGATCCAGTCCCCCCCAATTGCAGCGTCAAGGGCGATTTAGGGTCTGTGCTCGTGACCTTAACCGTGCCGCTAACCTGGCCCTTCTGTGTCGGGGAAAAGATGACGGGAAGTTGGAGACTCGCGCCGGGGCGAAGTTTGGCGGGAAGTTGCACGCTCCCGAAGGAGAACCCCGGGCCCTTCATCGACTTGCTATTCACGGTTAAATTCTTGGTTCCGGTATTGGTCAATACAAAGGAATAGCTCTCGGATTTGCCAACCTGCACCTTGCCGAATCCGTGCCGGCACGGATTGCAGTGGAGATGCTGCGCCCAGCCCGTGGCAGAGACGAGCGAACAGAAGACCAGCACAATTGCGGCCTTGGGGAAGGATCGCATGGCAGTTATATTCCCGAAATGCGCAGTGGGCAGGCAAACTCGGAAGTACATTGTTGTTCGGGACGATGCGGCCTACCTGCGGTTTTGTCCCGCCGCCGGAAGGTCTGTGCTATGCTGCGCGTAATTTATTGATCCTGAGACTTTTGTGCTGGCCGAACTGCGACTCGAAAATTACGCGGTGATCGACAATGCGGTGATCGAATTCGCCCCGGGTCTGAACCTGTTGACGGGCGAAACTGGGGCGGGGAAATCCATCCTGATTGACGCTCTGGGCCTGCTTTTGGGGGAGAAATCGTCCGCGGACGTGATCCGCACCGGGGCCGAGCGGGCGGTGGTAGCAGGCGTCTTTGACAGCGAAGGCGCAGCCGCCGATTCCGTTGAAGAGATTCTGGAAAAAAACGGTCTCGATGCCGAGGATGCATCCCTGATCCTGCGGCGCGAGATTGCGGCCGGCGGCAAGGGGCGTGTCTTCGTTAATAACCAACCCGCTACGGTGGCGGTGCTCAAGCAGATTGCTCCTTACCTGGGCGTGATTCACGCGCAAAACGAATCCATTCTGAATTTTGACGCGGGCGCGCGGCAGGCCTTGCTCGATGCCTATGCGGGAGTCGAGTTGAAGGATGTCTCGGCGGCTTTTGCGAACGTGAAGCAGATTCGTGGGCGCATTGCCGAACTCGAGCAAGATGAGCAGGACCGCATGCGACTCCTCGACCTGTGGAGTTTTCAGGCGCGCGAGATCGAGGAAGCGCGCGTGGTGGCCGGAGAAGACGAGCGACTGGAAACGGAAAAACGGGTGCTCGCCAATGCGGAGAAGATTTACGGCGCGGCCATCAATGCCTTCGATCTGCTCTATGAGGGCAACTCCTCGACTTCGTCCAGTTTGCGCGCGGCGCAAAAGCATATTGAAGAACTGGCGCGCTATGAACCGAAGTTTCAGGAAGCACTCGCCGCTTTGGATACGGCGCGGATCAGCGTTGAGGACGTCGGCGCTACTCTTCGCGATTACGCTGGAGGAATCCAGGCATCCCCTGAACGCCTGGCGGAAATCGAGGAACGGCTGGCCACGCTCGATCGTCTCAAGCGAAAGTACGGCCCGGATCTCGATCACGTGATCGCGTTTGGCGAAGACGCGCGGCGCAAGCTGTCCGAAATGGAGAACAAGGACCAGGTCCTGATCGAATTGCGGGCTCAGTTGGCGATTGCCGCGGAGCAGTACCGCAAAGCGGCGCGCTCCATTTCGCGGAAACGGCAGGAATCGGCACGGAAACTGGAAAAGCTCGTCGAAGCCGAGATCAATGACCTCGCCATGCGTGTCAGTTTTCGGATAGCGGTCGCGGAGGACGATGTCGAGGAGCACTGGACCTCGTCGGGCATCAATCAGGTGGTCTATCAGATTGCGACCAATGCAGGGGAACCTCTGCGTCCGCTGGAAGAGATCGCTTCAGGCGGTGAATTGTCGCGCGTGATGCTGGCGCTTAAGGCGAGCGTCGAAGCGGGATCGAATCCGGCCGGGAAGAGAAAGGCCGCCGCTGCCCAGCGAACGCTGGTATTCGATGAAATCGATACCGGAATCGGCGGGCGCGCGGCCGAGGCCGTGGGCCGAAAGCTGAAGTCGCTCTCCAAAGGGAACCAGGTCTTGTGCGTGACCCACCTGCCTCAAATCGCAACCTTTGCCGACCATCATTACCTGATTGAAAAGCGCACGGCCGGAGGTCGGACCAAAACCACGGTTCGTCAGATTACCGGGGAAGAGCGCACCGAAGAGGTGGCGCGTATGCTGTCCGGCGCTAAGTTGACCGAGACCTCGCGCAAGCATGCCGAACAGATGATCAAAGCGAACGAGTGACGTCCCTGAGAGGAAGAAGCGGCGCGGCGGTTAGCCGCCTGCGCCATTCAGCATCCTCTTTTCCCCGTCCGCTGCTAATCCCCACACTCTCAAAGGCTTACATTGACCGGGGGTGTATTTTTCGATACCCTTGAAGCATCTTTTCCCAGGAAACTGTACCCTATAGGGCAGGGGGATGGCATTGTCTGAAAGCAAGCAGTTGCTGCTGTTAAAGCCGCGCGGATTTTGCGCTGGCGTGGTGCGGGCGATCGATATCGTCCGGATCGCACTCGAAGCGTTTGGACCGCCGATCTATGTGCGCAAGGAGATCGTCCACAACCGCTTTGTGGTGGAGGAGTTGCAGCACAAGGGCGCGATTTTCGTGGATAGCGTGGATGAAGTGCCCGAGGGCGAACGCGTGATTTACAGTGCGCATGGCGTCTCCCCGGAAGTGCGCGAACACAGCAAACTGCGCAAGCTGCGTGTCATTGACGCGACCTGCCCACTGGTCACGAAAGTCCACGTTGAAGCCGTGAAATTCGCGAAGGAAGGCTATTCACTGATACTGATTGGCCACCGCGATCACGACGAAGTGATTGGCACCCTGGGCGAAGCGCCAACGGTGACGCAGGTGGTTGGATCGCCGGAGGAAGTCGCCTCTGTCACACTGCCTGATCCCGCGCGTGTGGCCTATCTGACGCAAACAACATTAAGTCTGGATGAGACTCGCGACATCATCGCGGCGCTGCGGAAACGATTCCCGAATATCAAAGGGCCGGCGGCGCAAGATATCTGCTATGCCACTGAAAACAGGCAGGTTGCTGTTAAACACGTGGCGTCGGATGCCGATCTGTTGCTGGTTGTCGGATCTGACAACAGCTCAAATTCCAAGCGACTGGTAGAAGTGGCGCGGAGTTTAGGCACCGAGGCGCATCTAATCGACAATTACAGCAACATCCGGCCCGAGTGGTTAAAGGGCGTCAAAACTGTCGCCCTGACCGCCGGAGCCTCCGCTCCCGAACACCTGGTGCAGGAAGTAGTTGAGTTCCTGGCCGGGAAGGGGTTCGGCGACGTGCAGGAACTGGAGATCATGCCCGAGAACGTACGCTTTGGGTTGCCGCCCGAGATTGTCGAAACGATTGCGGCAGCGCCGGCAGTGGCTCGAGCGGAGACATAGATGGAAGAATCCTCCCCCCACAGTCCGGCCTCAGCGCCGCAGATGCGATTCGGAAAGATCGATGACCTGGTCAGCCGGGTTGCCGTCGGTGTGGATGCGGCTCGCAAGTTCCTGTTTTCCCAGCAACACGAAGAAGGGTATTGGTGCGGAGAACTTGAAGCCGACACCACTCTCGAATCTGATTACATCCTGCTGCACACGCTTCTCGGTACGGGAAGCGGCGAGCGCTTCGAGAAGGCTTCCCGCTACATTCTGAACCACCAGAACGAAGACGGCGGCTGGAGCATCTATGCCGGCGGCCCGTCGAACATCAGCGCATCGGTCAAAGCCTATTTCGGCCTGAAGCTCGCTGGATTTACTGCCGATCACCCGGCACTGGCTCGCGCCCGCAAGAAGATTCTTGAAATGGGTGGCGTGACCGAAGTGAATACGTTTACCAAGATTTATCTCTGTTTTTTTGGTCAGTACGATTACGACGCTGTCCCGGCGGTTCCACCCGAGATCGTACTGTTCCCGAACTGGTTCTGGTTCAATATCTACGAAATTTCTTCGTGGTCGCGCGCCATCCTGGTGCCGCTTTCGATCTGCTACGCGAAGAAGCCCTTCAAGAAAATTTCCGACGAGATGGGCGTCGAAGAACTCTTCGTCGGCGGACGCGACAAGTCGCGTATGCATCTTCACTGGGCCAAGAAGCTGATCTCGTGGCGCAATTTCTTTCTCGTGCTGGACCGGATCGCGCACTGGGCTGAGCGTGTCCATATTCGCCCGCTGCGTTCGATCGCGCTGAAAAAAGCCGAGAAGTGGATGCTGGAACGCTTCGAGATGAGTGACGGCCTGGGAGCGATCTTCCCGTCGATCATGAACTCGATCATTGCGCTGCGCTGCCTGGGTTACTCGGTGGACGATCCGCAGGTGATTCGCGCGCTCGACGAGTTTGAGAAACTTGGCATTGAAGAGGGCGACACGTTCCGCATGCAGCCCTGTATGTCGCCGGTCTGGGACGCAGCCTATGCGTTGTTTGCCCTCGGTGAAGCGGGTGTTCCGGCGAATGATCCGCGGCTGGTCAAGTGCGCCGATTGGATCCTCCAAAAACAGGTTCGCAAGCCGGGCGACTGGAAGATCAAAAATCCTAAGGGCGAACCCGGTGGCTGGTATTTCGAATTCAACAACGAGTTTTATCCCGACGTGGATGACACAGCGATGGTCTGCCTGGCGTTGAGCCGTGTCGAGCACCCGAACGGGCGCTACCAAGCGGAGTCCGTGCAGCGCGCCATCGACTGGGTCTTGTCCATGCAGTGCAAGAACGGCGGCTGGGCCTCGTTCGACAAGGACAACGACCGCATGGTGTTTCAGTACGTGCCGTTCGCGGATCACAATGCCATGCTCGATCCGCCAACCGTGGATATCACGGGCCGCATCCTCGAGTCACTGGCTGCTTACGGATATGACAAGAATCACCCGGCAGTGAAGAGGGCAATCCAGTTCATCCGCGACGAACAGGAATCGGACGGATGCTGGTTCGGCCGCTGGGGCGTGAACTACATCTACGGCACGGCACTCGTCCTGCGCGGCCTGGAAGCCATGGCGGTGGACCGCAACGAACCGATGGTCCAGCAAGCCGCCGAGTGGCTCCGCATGGTGCAGAACTCGGACGGAGGCTGGGGCGAGACTGTTGGATCCTACGACGATCCCAACCTGCGCGGCCAGGGCGACAGCACGGCATCGCAGACCGCCTGGGCCATCATGGGACTCCTCGCTGTCGGCGACACCCGTAGTGAGTGTGTGGCGCGCGGCATCGCCTATCTCCTGCGCACGCAAAACAAGGATGGTTCCTGGGATGAGCCGTTCTACACGGGAACCGGTTTTCCCCGCGTGTTTTATCTCAAGTACCACCTGTATCGTCAATATTTCCCGCTCATCGCTCTGACGGCCTATTCGAAGGTGATGGCGGAGAAGAGTTAGTACCCCAGCACTCAGTTCCCAGTAACCAGTGTGAAGGCGAACTTCAAGCCGCTGGGCTCGTTTTGGTTTACTGAGAACTGACAACTGAGAACTGAGAACCGCGGTTGAAGGTTTTTGTTACTGGCGCTACCGGGTTTCTGGGCAGTCACGTGGCTTGCGTCCTGGCCGCGCAGGGAGCCGATTTACGCCTACTGGTGCGGCCGACCAGCGACCTGCGGAACATCGCGAATCTGCACGCCGACCCCGTGCAAGGTGATTTGCGCGATCCGGCTTCGATCGAGAAAGCGCTCGCGGGCTGTGAGGTTGTCTTTCACGTCGCGGCTGACTACCGGCTCTGGGTGCGCGATCCAGACCAGATGTATCGCTCGAACGTGGAAGGCACGCGCTCCTTGCTGGAAGCCGCGCGCAGGCAAAATGTGCGTCGTGTGGTGTACACGTCGAGCGTGGCCACGATGGGTTTCACCTCGAACGGGAACGGGCATCTCACGGATGAAGACAGTCCGGTATCGCTCGCGGACATGATCGGGCACTACAAGCGTTCGAAGTTTATGGCTGAGCAGGTCGCTTTCGATGCGGCGAAGTCGGGAATCGATGTCGTGATCGTAAATCCGACAACTCCCATCGGCGAACGCGATGTGAAGCCGACGCCGACGGGACGGATCGTGCTCGATTTTCTGAAGCGGAAGTTTCCAGCATATGTGGAAACGGGCTTGAACCTGGTGGACGCGACTGAATGTGCGCGGGGTCACGTGCAGGCACTGGAGAAAGGCAAGCCTGGGGAGCGATACATTTTAGGCGGAGAGAATCTGACGTTGAAGCAGATTCTGGATCGGCTGGCAGCCATTACAGGTTTGAAATCGCCGACGGTAAAGCTGCCTTACGTGTTTGCCTATGCAACCGGCGTGGTTGATGAGTTGGTAACGGGACGCCTCCTGGGGCGGGAGCCACGGGCAACAATTGATGCGGTCCGCATGGGACGCAAGATGATGTTTGTAAGTTCGACGAAGGCAGAGAGGGACCTTGGATGGCGCAACGTTCCTGTGGATGGGGCCTTGCGCCGGTCGGTCGATTGGTTTCGCGCAAACGGCTATGTCTAAAATCGCGATCATCGGGGCCATGGAACGGGAAGTCGCGCCGCTGATCCGAGGCTGGAAAATGCGGGTTGTCGAACACGGCGGGCGCAAGTACCGACTCTTTGAAAGCGGGGAAGTGGCTGTGATCTGCGGCGGAATGGGAGCGAATGCGGCGCGGCGGGCGACAGAAGCGGTGATTCAGGAAACGCATCCCGTGCGAGTCGTTTCCGTGGGTTTCGCCGGAGCCCTGAACGCGACCCTGAAAGTCGCGGATGTCTTCGAGCCCTGGGTGGTTGTGAACGCCGCCGACGGAGCGCGCAGTGAGACGGGGTCAGGACAGGGAACCTTGGTGAGTTATACGGCAGTGGCGGATCGTGAGCAGAAGCAGCGCTTGAGCAAGGCCTATGGGGCCGCGGCGGTCGATATGGAAGCGGCAGCTGTGGCGCAGGGAGCGCAGGCGCACGGGATCGAATTCGGAGCGCTGAAAGTAATTTCTGATGCCGCTGATTTTGCGATGCCGCCGACCGAGCAATTTGTTTCGCATGACGGGGATTTTCGTCCTGCTGGTTTCGCGTTGCATGTGATGGTGCGTCCGTGGCTCTGGGGGCGTACCATCAAGTTGGCCCGAAACAGCGCAAAGGCAAGCCGGGCGCTGTGTGCGGCCCTCGAGCAGTATCGAAAACGGGAATCTTTCGCCAGTCAGCTGAATCGAAATACGGTTTCGCCCGAGTTTGCGGGCGGGCGCAGTTTGGAGAAGCAGTAGGTTATGTCGATCGCTCGGCCCATGGCCGTTGAAAACGAAGTGGTCGCGATTCCCACGACCATGAAGGCTGCGGTGTACCGCGGGGTAGATGACGTCCGCCTCGAGGAAGTGCCGGTGCCGGAGATCGGCCCGGGCGAGATTCTCGTACGCGTGCACACCTGCGGAATCTGCGGAACGGATCTGAAGAAAATATCGACCGGTTCGCACTCCGCGCCCAGAATTTTCGGGCATGAGACTTCTGGCGTCGTGGCCAAGCTAGGCGAAGGGGTCCGCGAGTTTTCTGTCGGCGACCGCGTAATGGTGTTTCACCACATTCCGTGCCGCGAATGTTATTACTGCCGCCACAAGACCTTCGCGCAATGCGCTAAGTACAAGAAAGTCGGTTGCACGGCCGGATTCGAGGCCTCCGGCGGAGGCTTCGCGGAATATGTCCGCGTGATGGACTGGATTGTGCAAAAGGGAACGGTACGCATTCCGGGCGGGGTTTCGTTCGAGCAGGCGTGTTTTGTGGAGCCCGTGAACACTTGTCTGAAGGGCATTGAGACGCTACGGCTCGTACCGAACGAAGCTGTGCTGGTCATCGGACAAGGCCCGATTGGCCTGATATTGGCGAATTTGGCCAAGCGGGCAGGGGCCCGGGTGATAACTTCCGATTTGTATCCGGCGAGGCTTACAATAGCTAAGAGCTTTGGTCTGAACGAGACCATTGACGCTTCAAAGGCCGACGCAGTGCAGGCGGTGCGGGGCATGACGGAAGGGCGCGGGGCTGACGCTGTGATCTTGGCAGTCGGCGGGAGCGGTCTGATTCGTCCGGCGATGGATGCGGCGCGTCCGGGAGGACGCGTTTTGTTATTTGCGCAAACCACACGCGGTGAAGCGACGATTGATCCGGCTGCCGTGTGTGTCGATGAGAAAACATTATTGGGTTCGTACAGTGCGTCCGTGGAGTTGCAGGAAGATTCGGTGCGGTTCGTGATGAACCGTGAAATGGACCTGGAACGGTTAATCAGCCATCGCTTTCCGCTGGAACGCAGTGTGGAAGCGCTCAAGCTGGCTGCCCATCCTCAGCCGGATTCGATGAAGATCGCCATCCAGCCGGGGAGCGCGTGGGTTCCCGGCACGTCCGGTTCGGGCGTGACGGGGTCGAGGGCGTGGGAAGGACAACAACTGTGACTGGCAAGATGACGGCCGCCGTCCTATACGGCAAAGAAGATATCAAGATCGAGCGAGTTCCGATTCCGCGCGTCGGCGACGGCGAAGTACTGGTGAAAGTACACGTCGCTCTCACCTGCGGTACGGATTTGAAGGTGTACCAGCGCGGCTACCATGCCCGCATGATTGTGCCGCCTGCGCTGTTCGGGCACGAACTTGCCGGCACCATCGAACACGTGGGGGAAGGTGTTCGTGGTTTCAAGAAGGGCATGCGGGTTGTCGCCCTCAATTCCGCTCCATGCGGAATGTGCTTCTATTGCTCCAAGCACCAGGGAAATCTCTGCGAAGACTTGCTGTTTAATAACGGAGCCTACGCAGAGTACATCCGCATTCCGAAGCGCATTGTTGAAACCAATATGCTGGTCGTGCCAGCGCATGTGAGCTTTGAAGACGCGGCGATGACGGAGCCCCTGGCTTGCGTGCTTCGCGGTCTTCACGAGACGGGTGTGGAGATCGGTGACACCGTAACCGTCATTGGCGGCGGCCCGATCGGTCTGATGTTTGTGCAGGTCGCAAAGGCGATCGGGTGCAACGTCATCGCCGTGGTCAAGCGCGATTCGCAAGTTTCACTGGCGCGGCGCAAGGGCGCGCACGAAGTCGTGCAGATTACCCAGTCCAAGGATCCCGTGGAAGCCGTGCGCGAGTTGAGTCCGGAGCGCCGCGGTTCCGATGTGGTCATCGAAGCGGTCGGCCGCCCTGAAGCGTGGGAATGGGCCGTACAGATGGTCCGCAAGGGCGGGACCGTGAACTTCTTCGGCGGATGCGCCGCCGGGACCAAGGTCCAACTCGATACCAACCGGCTGCACTATTCGGAAATTACGTTGAAGGCGACGTTCCACCATACGCCTGAAACCGTGCGTCGCGCTTTCGGCTTGATCACGGAGAAGAAAGTTCGTGGCACGGATTACATTACCGGCGAGGCGCCGCTGTCACGTCTGCATGACGTCCTGCGCCACATGCTGAACCGCAACGGGGACATCAAGACTGCCATCATCCCGGGCCACTGAAGTTGCAGTGCGACCGGGAAGACGAGACGTCCCTTGCAACGCCAACTCCGCGGTTCTCTACTTTTTCCGTGGTGAGAGTTTTTGATGAATAGTACTGCCAGCGATTCTGTGACGGCGCCGCTCTCCTCGGGTTGGAGTGCACTGCCGCCGGAGTACGCCATCCCCAGCGAAGCGCCCACCGATGCCGAAGCGCGTCTCTACTGTGAGCGCCTGGCACGCTCGCATTACGAGAATTTCTCGGTCGCGTCGTGGTTCCTTCCCGGACATCTGCGTCAGCACTTCTTTAACGTGTACGCGTATTGCCGGATCTCGGACGATCTGGGCGATGAGGTGGGCGATCCCGCGGCTTCATTGCGGTTGCTCGATGAGTGGGAAAAGGAACTCAATGCCTGTTACGAAGGCCATCCGAAGCACCCGGTCTTTGTGGCGCTGGCCGGAACCGTGCGCGAGTTTGAAATTCCCAAGCACGAGTTTGTGGATCTGCTGACGGCATTTCGCCAGGATCAAGCCGTGGTCCGGCACGAAACCTTCACCGATCTTCTCGGCTACTGCCACTACTCGGCGAACCCCGTTGGGCATCTTGTGCTGTACTTGTGCGGTTATCGCGATCCTGAACGGCAGCAACTTTCTGACTACACCTGCACTGCATTGCAGCTGGCGAACTTCTGGCAGGACGTGAGCACGGATTTTGAAAAGGGACGTGTGTATCTTCCGCTGGAAGATTTGCGCCGTTTTGGGGTCAGCGAACAGACGATCCGTGACGGCGAAAACTCACGGGCGTTCCGGGAAATGATGCGATTTGAAGTCGAGCGAGCGCGGCAATGGTTCGCGCAGGGATTTCCGCTTGTCGGTAAGGTTGACCGCAAGCTGGCAACTGACATTGAGCTGTTCAGCCGCGGCGGCCAGGAGATATTGAACGCAATTGAGCGTCAGGACTACGCCGTCCTCGGACGGCGGCCCGCGATTTCCAAAGTACGAAAGCTGGCGCTGGTGGCGCGTGCGGCACTGGGGAAGCTGCGATGAGTTCGGCCGTCGGGAACGCCCCCGTCCAGTTTGCCCCTACGCGATCGCAGCTCAACATGGCGTATTCGGTGTGCCGGAGTATTGCTCGTTCGGCGGCCAAGAACTTTTATTACGGATTCGTCGTGCTTCCTCCGCGGAAACGCAATGCCCTGACGGCGGTGTACGCCTTCATGCGGCGCTGTGACGACATCACCGATGACACGACCCTCGGTCCCATTGATCGCCAGAACAAACTGACAGAGTGGCTCGACAAGGTGCACCGCGCCCTGGCAGGCCAGCCGACCGATGATCCTGTGCTGCTGGCGCTGACCGACGCCCAGAGAAGCTATCAGATCCCGGTCGGCCTGCTTGATCAACTTGCATACGGCACCGCTGCGGACCTGGAGAACAGCGGGCAGGAAGGTGCGGGCGCGCCGCTCGTCGCTCGTTACAAGACATTTGAGGATCTTCGGCAATATTGCTACGGCGTCGCTTCCGTTGTTGGGCTCGTTTGTATCCGCATCTTCGGATATCGCGATCCGGCGGCTGAGCCCCTAGCCGAACGCTGCGGCCTGGCATTCCAGCTGACGAACATCATTCGCGACGTGAAGGAAGACGCAGGGATGGGACGCGTCTATTTTCCAGAAGAAGACTTGCTGCGATGCGGTCTTCAGCCGTCCGACCTGGCCACGCCCGAGATTTCCCGCGTTCGCCCGCTACTCGCGATGGAGGCTGACCGGGCGCGCGAATGCTACCAGGCTGGGGAACAATTGATCCCGATGATCAATGAAGACAGCCAGCCCGCGTTGTGGGTCCTGATTACGATCTACCGTCGCCTCCTCGAAAAAATTGCTGCCAAAGACTATGACGTTTTCAGCGAGCGCGTCCGCTTGACTGTCCCGGAAAAAGTCAGTGTCCTCAGCAAAGGAATTCTGAAGCGCTTGCTGTGATGCGCCCGTCCTCCATGCAACCTTCCACAGTCGCCATCGCCGGAGGCGGGTTGGCCGGATTGGCCGCCGGATGCGCCTTGGCTGAAGCGGGATTCCGCGTCACGCTGTTTGAGCGCCGTCCGTACCTAGGCGGGCGTGCTTCTTCTTACCAGCATCCAGGGACCGGCGAGATCGTTGACAATTGCCAGCACGTGCTGCTTGGCTGCTGCACGAACCTGATCGATTTCTACCGGCGCACCGGCGTCGAAAACAAAATTCGCTGGTATGAGAAGTTAACTTTTCTGGAGCCGGGCGGGCGCAAATCTGTGATCGGCCCGTCGTTCTTGCCCGCGCCCCTGCACACCTCTCCTTCATTTCTCGGAGCGGCTTGTCTCGGCCTTTCTGACAAATTGGCAATCAGCCGGGCGATGATGGCCCTCACGCCGTCCGCTCCTGTGGACCACGGCGAAACGTTCCTTGCCTGGTTAAAACGCCACGGGCAGACCGAGCGTGCGATTGACCGCTTCTGGAAGACGATTCTCGTCAGCGCGCTCAACGAAGACCTGGACAGGGTTTCGGTTCCGTATGCCGCCCAGGTGGTACGGGAATCGTTCTTGAAATCCGCTGCCGCCGGGCGCATGGGGATTCCTACCGTTCCGCTGACCGAACTCTACCGAGCGGCCGGCGAGTATATACGCGCGAGGGGTGGAGACATCCAGCTCCGCGCGGGAGTGGATTCGTTCCGCGCTCACGACGACGCCGTCATTGTCACGGCGAACGGACGCGAGCAGATTTTCGATTATCTGGTGCTGGCCGTGCCGTTTGATGTTCTTGCGAGAATGTTGCCGAGCACTTCCGAGTCCGCGACACTGGCGGCCCAGCTTGACCAGTTCGGCACATCGCCCATCACCGGCATTCATCTCTGGTTTGACCGCGAGATCAGCGACCTCGACCACGCTGTGCTACTGGACCGCACTATCCAGTGGATGTTTCACAAGTCACGCCTCATTGAAGCGCGGGAGAAGGGAATCGGCAGCTACGTGGAATTTGTCGTGAGTTGCTCCCGGATCCTGATCGAAAAATCGAAGAACGAGATTGTGGAACTGGCCGTGAAAGAAGCGCAGGAATTCTTCCCGAAGGTGCGCGAAGCGAAGCTGCTGAAGTCGACTGTCATCAAAGAGGTGCATGCTACGTATTCGGCGCAGCCGGGAATTGATCAGTACCGTCCGAAGGCGGAGACAGCCTGGCCCCGCATTTTTCTTGCCGGCGACTACACGGCGACCGGCTGGCCCGCCACGATGGAAGGCGCGGTTCGCAGTGGCTATCTCGCCGCGGAAGCCCTATCTTTGGCTACCAACGACAGAAATGTAGCCTTCCTGGTCCCGGATATGAAGGCCGCCGGTCTGATGAAGCTTTTCGGCTGATTCCCCTCGTTCCCATTCCTCCCTAAAGATTTCGATCGCCAAGTCCGATGGAATAGACATGGGCGAACTTGTGTACGAGAGGCGCCGCAGCCCGCGTTTCAACTGCGGCGGCCGGGCGAGGATCGTTCGCCTGCCGTCCGAAGGCCTGATCGTTTCGGCCAACCTGCGTAATCTGAGTCTGGGCGGAATCTGCGTCGATATACCGTACCCTGTCGATCTCGGCGAGCGAGCCGAAGTGTTGGTCTGCGTGAACGCCGCCTCGTTCCGCACGATCGGGACGGTCAAAGCCACGGTGGAGCGCTCCCGTGCCTGCATGGAATTTGTCAGTATGAGCGCCGGTAGCAAGGGTCTTTTGGCCGACCTCGTGGCCCAGTTGACGAGGCTTCAGAAAGTGATGGGGAATCTTCGAGCGGAACGAACCGAGTCGCAAGGCGAACTTTTCCGGCAGCTTGAAGAAGCCGGAGTGTGGGCAACGGTCTTCGGCGACCGCCCTCTAAAGCGAGGAATCATTCCCGAGGAAAGTGTCGAGCCACCGCGGGTTATTCCTGACGATCAGAAAGAGCGTGTCGAAGATTTACCGGTGGTGATTCGAGTGAATCTCTTTGGATAGCCGGACTAGAGCGCCATCAGCGCTACGCCCGCCGCAACCAGCAAAGCCGCTGCCCAGCGCCTGCGTCCCACGCGCTCGTGAAGAAAAATGCGAGCCGCCACGGCATTGGCTACAAAGGTTAACGAAGCGGAAGCGGGAACGACCAAACTGAGGTTTCCCCAGGAAAGCCCGAAGAGAAGGCTATAGAAAGCCACGGCCATCGCCAGCACGCCCAGGAAGAATGTCGGCGTGCTCAAGACCCGTCCGATGACAGCGAGCAACCCGCGGTTCTTCCAGAGTTCTCCCACATCCCCGACCCGCTTCATGGAATAGGCGAGCAGAACGTCGCCCGTGGTTGCCGCCAGTGTAATCAGCGCGATCGCTGCCCAGGCGTAAAGCTCGTTCATAGCTTCACCTCCTGGGAAACCGTGTCTGCGGGAACGTCGTCATGCGTGCTCGGATGAGCGTGAGTGGTCACCGACGGCCCGACCGCGACGAATCCCACTCCCGCCGCGATGAGAGCAATACCCAGCCAGCGGGTTGGCAAAATCTGTTCATGAAACGCCACATGCGCGATCAGCGCGACCAGCACATACCCAAGAGAAGTCGCCGGCAGGACGTAGGTGAGATCGGCCCACGAGAGCGCCGACATATAAGACGCGAAAAATGCCAGCAGCAAAAGAATGCCGAGCGTTACCCAAGGATTGAGAATGGCAAGCAGGAGGCCGGATACGTTGTGAAGGGAAATGCCGCCGAGCTCTTTCATTCCGCGAGCCAGCAGGGAATCACCTAACGTGCTGAATACCGTGATTCCCGCCAGAACGAGGTATTTACGAAACGTCACCTTGCGCGTTAACTCCAGCAGTCCGCTGCAGGACTAGGCTTTGGCCGGTTCCGGCGTGGGTGTTTCTTCCTTGCGATTGTCTTTCACCCACTTGTGACGCTGCGCTCGCAGTTTCAGGAAGGTGCGCGCTTCTTTGTACAGGCGCTTCCGCTCGGAATTGTTGAACATCGCTTTGCGGAGGATCCGATAAGCCGCCTTCGGCCGGAAATAATACTCATCGTAGAAGTGGTGGACTGCTTCCAGAACTTCGGTAGCGGGCAGACCGGGGTATTCGATCTGAACCATCTGGTGGCCGGCGTCGTCTACCATTTTCGTTTCGGCGGTCATGAAACCGTTCTTCACTGCATACTCATGGAGTTCGGTGCCGGGGTAAGCGTGGGCGACGGATACCTGAATGGTTTCGACGTCCAGTTCCTTCGCGAACTTGATCGTGTTCTTGATGGTTTCGCGAGTTTCGCCAGGGAGGCCGAGAATGAAGTCGCCGTGCACGACTAGTCCGAGCTTGTGGCAATCCTTGGTGAACTGCCGGGCTCGTTCGATGGTCGCACCCTTCTTGATGTTTTTCAGAATCTGTTGATCGCCCGATTCGTAGCCGACGATCAGCAAGCGGCATCCGGCTTCTTTCATCGCCTTGAGCGTTTCGAAGTCGGTGGTGACGCGCGAAGTGCAGGACCATGTCAGGCCGAGCGGCTTCAGCTTGGCGCAAAGCTCCACGGTGCGAGCCTTCTGGATGTTGAAGGTGTCGTCGTCGAAGAAGAATTCTTTTACGTACGGCCAGTATTCTTTCGCCTTCGCCATTTCAGCGGCCACGTCATCGGTGGAGCGCTTACGCCACGGGTGTCCACTGAGCGTTTGCGGCCACAGGCAGAACGTGCACTGGGCAGGGCATCCGCGCGTGGTATAGAGCGAGACAAAGGGATGGAGCAGAAACGGCACGTTGTAACGGCGCACGTCGAGATCGCGCCGGTAGATGTCCGTGACGTGCGGCAGCGCATCGAGATTCTCGATCGTGGGACGGTCGGGATTGTGCACGACCTTGCCATCCTTGCGATACGAGACTCCAAGGATCTCGTCGATCGGCTTCCCCTGTGCGTACTCAACAATGGAATAGTCGAATTCTTTGCGGCAGATGACATCGATTACCTGGGCTTCGTTCAACGACTTGTCGGGAAGCACGCTGACATGCGGGCCGACGAAGGCGACTTTGATCTTGGGATTCGCGCTCTTGATGCTCTCGGCGATGCGGACGTCGCCCTGGAATCCGGGGGTGCTGGTAAACAGCACCAGGAGTTCATAATCCATGGCGATGCGGATGGTCTCTTCCGCCGTGATGTGATGCGGTGGTGCGTCGAGCAGACGGGCGCCCTCCAACATGCCAGCCGGGTAGGCGAGCCAGACGGGGTACCAGTAGGATTCAATCTCTCGCGTCGCCGGCCAGCGCGAGCCCGCGCCTCCATCGAAATTCTCGAACGAAGGCGGATTCAAAAACAGTGTCTTCAATGGCATATGGATGAGTCTCTATTCTAACATTCCCCCAACCGCAGACACGCCCGGCGAGGCTACCATTCAGGTACCTGCCACGTTTCGCAAAAGGCGTGGAACTCCTTGTGTAATCATGCCTTAGCGGGGTCCAAACCGCAAAGCAACCCCGCCGAACGTCGCTTTCCAGCATTAAGATGCGAGAAATGGGTGGTGGCGGGGGAGGGGGTTTTGGAGGGGGAGTTCCAATCAGCTAGACCGGACTCGATGAGTCCGAACAGGCGCTTCGTCACGACGGAAGAAAGATCTATGAAACACGCTAAGTGGTTGTGAGGCCGTCCGGACCTTCGAGTGTCGTCGCATCATCCTTCGCGTAGGGAACCTGTTTGGGCATTTTGGTGTGCCACCAGTGCTAGGCGTCTCTTGCAGTCCAGGCGCCAAGGTCGCCGCAGCGTTCGAGCGATTGGGCAAGAGCGTCGGCACTGGCCGGCCTGTGTGCCGGGTCTTTCGCGAGACAAGTCATGATCGCGCGATCCACGGAGGCTGGCACGGCGAAGCCGCTCCG
>Ga0265338_10003181_pt1 | contig 23427 bp, 17 predicted proteins | sample 42126metaG_FD_193579 | JGI IMG/M metagenome (GOLD analysis project Ga0265338, IMG submission 193579) | Rhizosphere microbial communities from Carex aquatilis grown in University of Washington, Seatle, WA, United States - 4-21-26 metaG | ecosystem: Host-associated > Plants > Roots > Rhizosphere... | reverse complement strand
CACGGCGGCGAGGAAGCGGTCGCGCACGCGCCGGTAGTAGGCGAGGAAGTCGCCGACGCGGTACGACTCGCGCTCGCCGGAGCCGAGCTCGATGTGGAGCTTCTCCGCGTGCCGGCCGGTGATCCGCTCGATCTGCTCGGAGTAGAAGCAGAGCTGGAGGATGTGCTCCGGCTTGCCGTGACGCGCGAGCTTCGTGTCGACGGCCTCGTAGGAGCCGTCGGGCTGCCGCTCGACGAAGTCGGCGAGCCCGCGCCACTCGCCGTCGACGAAGCAGGCCTGGTAGACGACATCGGCGTCGGCGCGGAGAGCCTCCTCGGTCTCGCGCGCGGCGCGCTCCCAGTCCCAGTCGCGGACGACGTCGATCTCGGTGATCTCGCGGCCGTCGACACGGAGCTCCTCGAGGTAGCGCTGCTCGTGCTCATCCCCGAGCCGGCGAATGAGCGCGCCCTGCGAGTCGTCTTTGCGCTCCGGCCGGTCAATCTCGCGGCGCGCAACGCGAACCTCGAGCTGGGTCAGGTGCGCGCAGGCGAGGTAAGCCGAGAGGTCGGACGGCGAGACGGTCAGCTTGTCGGCGGAAATCTGCACGACCAGAAGTCGGTCTAACAGGTCGCGGCTCTTACGCCAAGTGGATCAGTCGCCTTTCTGTTAAGAACGGCCGTCCGGCAGGAGCGCACCGCAGAACGCGGATTCGCTGGAGATGATCGTTACCCGGCCTTTCAGTGGCCTCGATCACCACCTGCGAGTTCCGGTTCCGTACCCGATGCGCGTCTTACCGCCCTAGTCGGGGATGCTCGTGCGGAGGCGAACTCGTGAGCCGTCTCGCTCGAAAAGAGTGCTGTAGTTTCGCGTGCGGCCGTGAATCTGGAAGGCGGTTACGTCGGTCCCCTCGCGAGTCCGGTAGCGGCGCGCCAGGTTCACTTCGGCCGCGATCTCGTGAGTCGTCATCCACCTGTTACCTGCGTCGCGCAAGATCCGCGCAATCTCGTCGTGCAGGTACGGCTGATCTGGATCATCCTCCTGATCAGGCTGGCTCGCGCCGGGCAGCGCGGCGATCTCTACGGCCATCAGCCGCACCCGGCACCGTGGGCAGCTCACGACCTCCAACGAAGAGTCGGCAGCCTCCGGCGTGAGTTCCTCCAACCTCACACCGCATAGCGCAGTTCGTTCACCGCGCCCAAGCGCGTGAGCGGCCAATCCGTCGACGGATTCTCGCGCGACCCAAGCAGCGGGCGGGATGAATCGCTGAAGCCCGGTCTCACCCACAACAGAAAGGTCGAGCTCAATCGCATCCCCGATCACGCGAAATGCGGGTGTCCCGAACACCGACTCAAGGTGTTCGCGTATTGCATCGTCGGGGTCCGCGAGCTCTGGAACGCTCTCAGGCGGTGAAGACTCATCCGCCCCGACGACTCGGTGCAGGTACTCGCGGGCCCGCAAGAGGTTCTCCGGCGTGACGCGGAGCCCACGCCCGGGGAACCTCCGATCTCGACCACTAAAAGTCAAACCATCTGGAATAGGGACCGACAGCTCGCTAAAGAAGTTGAGCAGCGTCACGTTTTTCCCAACACACACCTCAGCAACGGTCTTGCCATCCCGATTCTTGATGTTGTAGACGCTGCCGTCAGCGCGGGGCCTGACCTCCAGGCCCTCTAACAGGCGAACGTGGAGGGGCGCATCGCCGGCAGCACTCACGCCGCAGCCGCCTCTCGCAGCGCTCTTCGCCGTAGGGCACGAACGGTCTCGGCAAGCGCGGCGACTTCGCTAAGAATCTCGTCTGGGCCGCCCGTTAGCTCAAGCGCCTTCACATGGAGGCGCCTACCCAGCGTGTCCACGACGTGTGTGGTCGGTTCCTCCTCGCCCGCCGCGTAGATCAGCAACCCATTGTCGAGCCGGCTCGCGACAACGTAGGCGAGCAGTTGGTAGAGGTCGGCCGACTCGCCGTCGAGGTCGGTGCGCTTGTACTTGACGTCGCCGACGAAGACACATCGCGAGCCTGACCACCACGACACGTCGGGGCGTAGCTCGACCCGCTTCGCGGCGTCGAGCCAGAGCAAGCCGCGCACTCCCTGGGGAAACGACGACGCTGACACGCCGAGGGCCTCACGTAGCGCGACCACGACGAAGTCCTCGAAGGCGCGGTTCATGTCGATCGTGAACGTCGCAGCTGTCACCTCGCCGCCCTCGAGCTCGTATGAGGTGGACTGGAGGATGAAACGCGCGAGTTCAACGGCCGTGCGGTAGTGCGCATTCAGCCTGGTGTAGACAACTTCAGGCACGCGCCGGCCCTGCAGGTCGACAAGCGCCACCTCGTCGAACTGGGCCTCGACGGCCCGAAGCGCCTCTGCCACACGCACCGAGCGCAGCCCAAGACGTCGAAGAGCATGTAGCGCGGCTCTCAGAATCCGGTTCTCGTGGATATCGACTGTGAATTCGTCGAACGCGACCTCGATCGGCGGCACGATCCCATGGCGGATGCGCAGCTGATCGGCGAAACGAATCCGACCACGCACGGTGTGAAGCGAATCCTCGGTGTGGCGATAGCCCTCGAGCAAACCCCTCCCGACAGCTCGCGAAGTGGCCCGCGCAAACGCAGAGGCAATTGCGTCGACAACGCGTGCGGCGTCAGCGTACGACGTTTCCTCGTCGCTCCAGAGAGCGCGATCGATCGCGTACGACACGAGGAACAGCGCACGCTCGAAGCCGATCTTGGGCTGGATCAGAATCGGCCGCTGATCCACCGAGAGCGAGCCGACAGTTGATCCTGGTCGAACGTCGAAGGTCTCGTCCGAGTTCTGGACAACGAGAACGTCGCGCACCTTCGCGAGCGCAGTGCGCTCGCGAGCCGTAAGAGCGAGGCCTCGCGTCCATTGGTGCTCGCGGAGTGCGAGCGTCTCAGCCGGCAAGATCGACGTCGGTGTCGTCTGTGTCGCCCATGTCTTCCGCACTTCCAAGCGTTCGGAGACGGTTGAGATCGAATGCGGCTAGCCTCTCCGGCTGCCCGAAATAGTGCTCCTCGATCGTCGGCAGGATCGCATGCTCCCAGGCTTCGCGTACCCGAGCCTCGTCGAGCTGCGAATCGATGAAGAAGCTGTGGCCGATCGCGATGTGCGCATCGGCGAGTGCGCTGTTCGCCCGGTCGACGACGTCAGCCACCCACACGAGTTCTGGCTTGTTGGAGCGCAGCCAGCGGCGAAGAAGGTCGTTAACCGGCGGCCTCCCCGGAAAGAACGGGACGAAGAAGAACCGACGTCGCAATGCGGCGTCAAGCACGGCGATCGTGCGGTCGGCCGTGTTCATCGTCCCGATCACGAGCAAGTTCGGGGGAAGGCGAAACTTGTCGCCTGAGTACTGAAGTGTGGCGCGCTCCTCCCGGTACTCGAGCAGGAAGTAAAGCTCGCCGAAGACCTTCGCGACATTGCCCCGGTTGATCTCGTCGATGACGAGGACGAAGGTCGCTTCCGGCTCGTCTTCAGCGGCCGCCGCGAGCTCTCGGAGTGGCCCCTCCGAGACGCGGAAGCCCGGTTGTCCGCCGACGATCGTCGGTCTGAACCCTTCGACGAAGTCCTCGTAGGCGTAGGAGGCGTGGAACTGAACAAGCCGGACGCGGCTTGGATCGCCGGCGAGGTAACGCGCCAGACGAAGGGCGACATACGTCTTCCCTGTGCCTGGTGGGCCGTAGAAGATCGCCTGCCGCTTCCGTTCGATGAGGGCAAGGATGCGGCGGATCTCAGCCTCGTCCATCGTCAGCTCGGCCGCGAGCGCAGCGAGTGGGCCCGACCTCGGTGAGCTGCTGCCGCCATGCTCGGGCTGCGGCGGTTCGCTGCCCCCCACAAGGGCGGCGATGTCGTCTGAGACGGACGAGAGGTCGATGACGGTGTTGGGACGGAGAAGCCTCCGCACTCGCTCCGGCAGATCACTGCGATGCGCCGGCGAGTCAGCGTTCAGCCAATCGACCGCCCGCCGCCGTGCCATGCCCGGTTCGGCGTCGGCATCCCACTCCGGGTCCCCAGACAGTCTTCCCACGTACACCCGATCGTCGGGGTCGATAGTGATAACCCAGTCGCCGATCTTCATCTTGTCCACGAACCGCCGCGTGACGACGCCCGCCTGCCGGAGCTTGTTGTGTGGCTTGCCCGTCGTCTGGTGGAACATTTCGAGCATCTCCTTCCACGGCGTCCCCGGTGCGACCTCATCGTCGCTCACCTGACTCATCGAGACGAACCCGTCTGAGAGCCAGCGAGGGATGATGTTCGAGCCATATGCGTTTGCGCCTCGCACCAGCCAAGCGCCGCCGCTGTCGCCTCCGCCCCAGACCGCCTGAAGGGGCGGATCGTAGAAGCTGAAGCCCTCGTCGAAGTCGTCCGCTAGAACCAGACGAATCGCGGTCAGCTGCTCGTCGACGTTGGGCTCGTCGCCGTCAAGATGATCGGCGAATGCCTTGACGATCGCCTTCTTCGCGTTCGGCGAGACGATCGACTCGAAGGAATCGGGAAAGACAAGGTGCAGGAGGCCTTCAACCTGAACGGAGGCCGAGAGTTTCTCGACGGAGTGAACCCGCTCGCGGAAGGCAGCAGGGTCACCGAGCGCCTCTTCGCGCTCACGTTCGGTCATCGACTTCCACGCCTGCATGAATCTGAGCAGCCACGAGAGCTGTTGCCACTTCTGCGTCCTCGCGAGCCCGATGCGCGCGATTCCGTGCGGGTAGCACGCCTCCAGCTCGGGCGGGACCGTAACGGGCGCGCTCATCCGCTCGAGCACCTCGTTGACCGTGTCGCGCTTGTGATCCGCGCCGGTGTCGTCCTCGCACAGGTAATTGAAGAAGATCGACTCGGCCGCAAGCTGAATCGTTCCGTCCGGCGCACCTACGAGCTGTTCTCTCAGCTTGTCCCAAAACGTCCCGGCGCCCTCATCCGCATTGGTCACGAACCGGGCGTAGAAATCCTCGAGATTCGGCGATGACCAGATCGCCCGACCAGGCGCGAAGAGCGACCCATCGCTTCGCAGACACTGCTCGACGAACCGCTGGCCGGCAGCGTAAACCGCGTCACCAACCCAAGCGCCGCGCGCCATTAGCCCACAGCCTCCTCAATCACCTGCGGCACCTTGTTCATGTCGCGGCAAAGCGCGTACCGCCACTCCCCGAACCGCCCGTCCGCGTTCACCGCCGCCACCCGGCGCGCTGCCGCCTGCAGCTTTGCATCCGCCACCCCGTCCTCAGCTCCTCCGTCTCGCTCATTGCGGGGAGACTAGAGGCTTGGAAAGAGAAATGGCCACTCGAGCGGCCCGGCGCCTGCGGAAACGCATGTCGACTCGTAAGATCGAGGTCGACGGTGGTTGACTCTCACGTCTATCACCCGAGTTGGATCAACGCGCACCATGCGCGGATCGGTGTGGGGTGAGGGTCGTGCACATCATCGACAACATCAACGAGCTACTCGGCGACGATCTCAAAGCCGAGCTCCGTCCTGGCTCGAAGCTGCGCATTGCGGCATCGACTTTCTCGATCTTCGCGTTCCAGGCGCTGCGTGAGGAACTGGAGCAGATCGGTGAGCTGGAGTTCATCTTCACGTCGCCGTCGTTCGTGACGGACAAGGCGACGGACCCGTTGCCGAAGGAGCGCCGGGAGTTCTTCATCCCGCACGCGCGCAACGGTGAGTCGACGCTGTACGGCTCGGAGTTCGAGATCCGGCTCCGCAACCAGATGACCCAACGGGCGATCGCCCGCGAATGTGGCGACTGGGTGCGTCGAAAAGTTCGGTTCCGGTCAAACACGACCGACGCGCCGATGCAGCAGTTTGGGATCGTTGATGAAGCGCCGGCGTACCTGCCGCTTCAGGGCTTTACGTCGGCCGACCTGGGCTACGAGCGCGGCAACGCGGTGTCCAACATGGTCACCAAACTCGACGAGGCGCCGATGGCCGCGCAATACGTCGCGCTCTTTGACCAGATCTGGCACAACCCCGACCAACTCGAGGACGTGACCGAGACCGTCTACGAGCACATCGCCTCGGTCTATGCAGAGAACTCGCCTGCCCGCATCTACTTCCTGATCCTGTTCAACCTCTTCGCCGAGTTCCTTGACGACATCAGCGAGGACGTCCTGCCCAGCGACCTGACCGGGTACCAGGACACGCTGATCTGGAAGGCGCTCTACAACTTCCAGCACGACGCCGCGATAGGCGTGATTAACAAGCTCGAGACCTACAACGGCTGCATCCTCGCCGACAGCGTCGGCCTGGGGAAGACGTTCACCGCACTCGCGGTGATCAAGTACTACGAGCTTCGCAACAAGTCCGTCCTCGTGCTCGCGCCGAAGAAGCTCGCGGACAACTGGACGAACTTCAACGCGAATCTCACGACGAACCTGTTCGCGTCTGACCGGTTCAACTACGACGTGCTCGCCCACACCGACCTGTCCCGCACACGGGGCGAGTCCATGGGCATCCCGCTGGATCGCGTGAACTGGGGCAACTACGACCTTGTCGTGATCGACGAGTCGCACAACTTCCGTAATGCCGACTTTGCCGCCGACAGGGAGACTCGCTACCAGCGCCTCATGCGTCAGGTCATCCAGCAGGGCGTCAAGACCAAGGTGCTCATGCTCTCGGCGACCCCGGTGAACAACCACTTCGCTGACCTGCGCAACCAGCTCGCACTCGCCTATGAGGGCGACTCCCAGCAGCTTGCGGCGAAGCTCGACATTTCCTCGAGCGTCGAAGAAGTGTTCCGCCAGGCGCAGCGGGTGTTCAACGAGTGGTCGAAACTCCCCGCCGAGCAGCGCACCACCGACACGATCCTTGCCCGACTCGACTTCGACTTCTTCGAACTCCTCGACGCCGTGACGATCGCCCGCTCCCGCAAGCACATCGAGGCGTTCTACGACACCTCCGAAATCGGGGCGTTCCCCGAACGGCTCCCACCGGTCTCCGTTCGCTCACCGCTGACCGAGCTACCTGACGTGCCGTCGTTCAACGAGCTGTTCGAGCAGCTCTCGGCGCTCACGCTGGCCGTCTACGCACCGCTGGCGTATGTGTTCCCAAGCAGACGCGAGAAGTACGAGGAGCTCTACGGCAACATCTCAGCTGCGCAGAACACGGCCGGCGGGGCCGTGTCGAACCTCGGGCACGCGAGCCGCGAGCGCGGCATTCAAAAGCTCATGACGGTCAATCTGCTCAAGCGGCTGGAGAGTTCGGTCGAGGCATTCCGCCTCACTCTCGCCAGGCTCCAGGCGACCGTCGATAACGCGCTCCAGGCCGTTGAGAACCACTCCGGCTCGATCGCCGACCTGACGTCCGCGTTTGGCGAGCTCGAAGCCGACGACGACGACTTCGAGCTGCCGAGCAACGGCACCGTCGGCACCAATGTCCAGATCGACTTGGCAGACATCGACATCGAGTCCTGGCAGCGCGACCTCGACCACGATGCCGCCGTCATCGCACAGCTCATCGCCGGAGTCGAGCCTGTCACCCCCGAGCACGACCTCAAGCTCCAGACCCTCACAGCTCGTATCCACGACAAGCTCGCAGCCCCGATCAACCCAGGCAACCGTAAGGTGCTGATCTTCTCGGCGTTCACCGACACCGCCGCCTACCTGTATCGCGAGCTGGCCCCACGGCTCACCAAGGCCGGAGTACACACGGCCGCGGTCACCGGGCAGGGGAACCCCCGCACGACGCTGGGCAAGGGGCTCGGGTTCCACCAGGTACTCACCCTGTTCTCGCCACGGTCGAAGTCCCGCGAGCTCGTCATGCCCAGCGAGCAGCGCGAGATCGACGTACTCATCGGCACCGACTGCGTCAGCGAGGGCCAGAATCTCCAGGACTGCGACTACGTCATCAACTACGACATCCACTGGAACCCGGTGCGAATCATCCAGCGGTTCGGGCGGATCGACCGCATCGGCTCCACCAATGCGCAGATCCAGCTCGTGAACTTCTGGCCCGACATCTCCCTGGACGAGTACATCAACCTGAAGGAGCGTGTCGAGAACCGCATGGTGATCGCCGACCTCGCCGCGACCGCCGACGACAACGTGCTCACCCAGGAGTCCAGCGACACCGCCTTCCGCAAGGAGCAGTTGCGCAGGCTCCAAGAGGAGGTCATCGAGCTGGAGGATGTGCGAACGGGCGTCTCCATTACCGACCTCGGACTAAACGACTTCCGCATGGACCTGCTCGGGTACGTCAAGGAATACGGCGATCTCGCGACATCACCAAAAGGCCTGCACGCTGTCGTGCCCGCCCAGCCCGACATGGGCCTCCGCCCCGGTGTCCTCTTCGCTCTGCGCAACGTCCGCGCCGACGAGACCATCAACCGTGGCAATCGGTTGCACCCGCACTACCTCATCTACCTCGACGACGACGGGAACGTGATCGCCGACCACACCGAGGTCAAGCACCTGCTCGATCTCATCCGCGCGGGGTGCCGCCCCCACGACGAGCCCGTCGCCGAGGTCGTACGGGTATTCAACGCCGCCACCCGCGAGGGTGCAAACATGCACCACTACTCCGACCTGCTCACCGCAGCGATCCGGTCGATGATCGACGTGACCGAAGAACGCGACCTCGACAGCCTGTTCACCCGCGGGCACACCACGGCGCTCACTCAGACCATCAACGGGCTCGACGATTTCGAGCTGGTCGCGTTCCTCGCGATCATCGACCCTCCGGGCGAGGTATCGACCGGATGAGCGGAGCGCTCCTTTACCGGTGGCCGGCGGCAGCGAAGTTCGGCCGCATCGTCCCCAAGACCAAGTTCTACGAGCAGGCCAACGTCTCGGCGAAGACGCGCGGGAAGTTCGTCGCTGATATCCAACGGATCACTTGGGCATACAAGCTCGCCGACGCCACGATCCACTTGCGCGGCAATGTCGCAGTTCCTGAGATCGAAGTGTTCCTCGTCGATGCCAAGGACGACGACGTCAGCGACGACGTGCTCGCCGCCATCGACAAGGCTGTGCAGTTCCCGATCATCTTCGAGGTCAACCGCGGCACCGGGGAGCAGGCGAGCACGCGGATGGTCGCCTCCTACAAGCAGCTTGGCGGCGCGAAGCCGCGGATCAGCGCCTACTTCTCCACCGAATGGCAGGCCGCCGACGCGCGCCGAACTCCGCTGCCTCCGGCACTTGACCTGCCCGGACTATACGCGGGGCTGCTCACTCCGATCCTGCCCGTTGCCACGCGCCCGGGCGAGCAGCTGCTAGAAGCAACCGGCAGGATTGACCAGGCCCGCAAGCTCGAACGTGAGATTGCCGCACTGAAGAAGCGACTCCGAACAGAGCCGCAACTCAACCGCAAGGTCGAGCTGCGCCGGCAGGTTCGAAGCCAAACAACCAAGCTGACCGCACTCATCGACCCTGCCACCGCGAAGACGAGGAATGTAACCGGAAAGGAACGGTCGTGGACAAGCTGAGGATGCACTCGCCGGACCTGACCGAGCGCAACATCGACGCGATCGCCGAGCTGTTCCCGACGGTGATCACGGAGAGTCTCGACGAGGAGGGCAACCCGGTGCGGGCGATCGATTTCGACCTGCTGCGCCAGGAGCTCTCCGATCACGTCGTCGAGGGCCCGGAGGAGCGCTATCGACTCGACTGGCCCGGCAAGCGCGAGGGGCTATTCGTCGCGAACGCGCCGATCGCGAAGACCCTCCGTCCGACCCGCGATGAGTCCGTCGACTTCGACGCCACCCAGAACCTCTTCATCGAGGGGGACAACCTCGACGCGCTGAAGCTGCTCCAGGAGTCGTATCTCGGCAAGGTCAAACTCATCTATGTCGACCCGCCGTACAACACCGGAAACGACTTCGTGTACGCCGACTCGTTCGCGACGACGAAGGCCGAGGAACTCAAGCGTTCAGGACAACTCAGCGAGGAGGGGGTTCCGCTCGTCGCCAACACCGAGGCCAACGGGCGGTTTCATTCCGACTGGTTGAGCATGATGTACCCGCGACTAAAGCTTGCTCGCAACCTACTCGCGGACGACGGGGTGCTCGTTGTCTCGATCGACGAGAACGAGCACGGCAACCTCGTTGCGCTCGGCACCGATGTCCTCGGGCGTGATTCCTACTGTGGCGAGATCGTGGTCAAGAACAGTTCGCGTAGCGATCAGCGGTACATCTCGATGCAGCACGAGTATCTGGTGTTCTTCGTCCGTAGTCGTGTGGCAAACCCTGGGAACTGGATGGAGAAGAAGGTCGGGCTCGAACAGATCTACGCCGCCTTCGAGGGATTCCGGAAGGAAGTCGGAACTGACTGGGAGGCGATCCACAAGGCGGCTCAGGCGTGGTACAAGCAGTTCCCGCCCTCGGACCCCATCTACGCAAGTAAGCACTACAACCGGATGGATGAACGCGGGGTCTTCTTCGCGGACAATATCTCAGGGCCCAACGACGGTCAGTACGTCTATGACGTGCTGCACCCCGTGACGGGGTTGCCATGCAAGGCCCCTTCTCGAGGTTGGGTCTTCCCCCAGAAATCGATGGGCGAGAAGATCGCCGATAAGAGAGTCCACTTCGGTCCCGATCACACGACGGTGCCAAACCTGAAGACGTACTTGAAGGAAACGGAGTGGCAGAGCCTTACGAGCATTCGGTACGTCGATGGTCGCGCCGCCTCGAAGCGATTGCAGACGTTGTTCGGGCAGAAGGTATTCACCAACCCGAAGGACGAATACCTGCTCCGCGATGTCTACAAGGCGGTCGGGCTCTCCGGAGATGACGTCGTGCTCGACATGTTCTCGGGTTCGGGATCGGCGCTCCACGCTGTTCTGGAACTCAACCGTTCGACGGCCAGCACTTGCCGCTACATCGGGGTCCAGGTCGCGGAAGACCTGCACGAGTCGCTGAAGACAGCCAAGGGCGCGGCGAAGCAGGTGACGATCAATGCGATCACGATGCTGACCGAACTCGGGCTACCGACAACCGTCGCCGAGATCGGCAAGCGACGCATGCGGCTTGTGAGGGAGCAGTTCACCAGCGATCTGACAATCGACGCAGGCTTCCGCGTTCTGAAAGTTGACACGACGAACATGGAGGACGTCCTGCGAACGCCGGACGCACTGAGCCAGGACGAACTCGACCTCTACGCAGACAGCGTGAAGCCCGATCGCACAGCGGAGGACGTGCTGTTCCAGGTCTTGCTCGACTGGGGGCTGGAGTTGACCATGCCGATCGCGGTCGAACAGATCGAGGGACACGACGTGCTCATCGTTGAGGAAGGCGCGCTCATCGCCTGCTTCGCTGGCGAAGTGAGCTCTGCTCTCGTGCGTGCCCTCGCCACGCGAGAGCCGCTCCGAGCGGTGTTTCGTGATTCAGGCTTTGCCACGGATTCCGACCGGATCAACGCCGAGCAGATCTTCGCCGAAATCTCGCCCGCGACTGACGTGCGGGCGATCTGAGCCTGGTGAAGCTTCAGTTCAAGATCCAGCAGTACCAGACCGACGCCGTCGACGCGGTGGTGGACTGTTTCGCTGGACAGCCCAAACACGACGGCGTCTCCTATCGCATCGACCCGGGTCGCCAGGCGAAGCCAGCTCAGCAGACGCTGGACATCCCAGCGACGCACGACTCTGGGCTGCGGAACGCCGAGATCGTGCTGAGCCCGACGCAGTTGCTGGAGAACATTCACGTCGTGCAGCGCAGCCGGAATCTGTCACCGTCGCCAACACTCGTCCGAAGCAAGGCCGCGCCGAGCGCGCCGAACCTCGACGTCGAGATGGAGACGGGCACCGGCAAGACGTACGTCTACATCAAGACGATCATGGAGCTGAACAAGCGGTACGGGTGGAGCAAGTTCATCATCGTCGTGCCAAGCGTGGCGATCCGCGAGGGCGTGAAGAAGTCTTTCGACATCACGGCCGAGCACTTCCAGCAGACCTACGGGACCAAGCCGCGGTCATTCATCTACAACTCGTCGCAGCTCCATGAGCTGGAACGGTTCAGCTCGGACGCTGGGGTGCAGGTCATGATCATCAACATCCAGGCGTTCAACGCGACTGGCGCGGACAACCGTCGTATCTACGACGTACTCGATGACTTTCAGTCCCGCCGGCCGATCGACGTCATCAGCGCCAACCAACCGATCGTCATCATCGATGAGCCGCAAAAGATCGGTGCTCCCAAGTCACTCGAAGCGCTCTCGCGCTTCAACGCCCTCATGGTGTTGCGGTACTCGGCGACGCACAAGGTGGAGCACAACAAGATCCACCGGCTGGACGCCGTCGATGCGTACAACCAGAAGCTCGTCAAGAAGATCGCCGTAAGGGGAATCACTGTCAAAGGACTGGCGGGCAGCACCGCTTACCTGTACCTGGATGCGATTGAGATCGCCAAGGGGGCTAAGCCCCGGGCTCGCGTTGAGATCGAGGTGCAGACCAAAGGCGGGCCGATCAAGCGGCAGGTGAAGCGTCTGGATGTCGGGACCAACCTGCACGATGTTGCCGGGGGCATCGAGGCTTACAAGGGTTTGTTCATCACTGAGATCGATGCCACTCGTGACGTAATCGAGTTGAGCAACGGCGACGTCGTGACGGTCGGTCAGCTCGCGGATCGCGATGTGACGGAGGAGTCGAAGCGGCGCATTCAGATCCGCGAGGTCATCCATGCTCACCTGGACAAGGAGCGCGAGCTGTTTGCGCAGGACATCAAGGTGCTGTCGTTGTGCTTCATCGACGAGGTCGCGAAATACCGCGATTACACCCGGGAGGACACGCTCGGCGACTACGCCCGCGTCTTCGAGGAGGAGTACCAAACGCTGGTGGCCGAGGAGTTGAGCCAGTTCGACTTCGACGACGAGGCTGCGGCATACCGCCGCTATTTGGAGGGCATTGCCGTCGGCGCCACACACCAGGGGTACTTCTCGATCGACAGGAAGTCCAAGCGCCAGGTAGACGGAGAGGTCAAGAAGACCGGAGATGAGAAGGGCCAGTCGACCGACACTGACGCCTACGACCTCATCCTCAAGGACAAGGAGCGCCTGCTGTCGTTCGCGGAGCCCGTGCGATTCATCTTCTCGCACTCCGCGCTGCGTGAGGGCTGGGACAACCCCAACGTCTTCGTCATGGGGATGCTCAAGAAGAGCGACAACACCGTCTCGCGCAGACAGGAGATCGGCCGCGGTCTGCGGCTCGCCGTCGACCAGCAGGGCGAGCGGATGGACAACCCCGTTACCGTCCACGACATAAACCAGCTGACCGTCGTCACCGACGAGTCGTACACAGATTTCGTAACCGGGCTCCAGAAGGAGATCGCTGAGTCGTTGGCTGCTCGCCCGCGCAAAGCGAGCGTCAAGTACTTCGTCGGCAAGACCTTCACCACGGACGCCGGCGAAAGCACCATCGACGAGCCAGTTGCGAACGCGCTCTACAAGTACCTCGTCAAGAACGACTACATCAACGACGACGACACGATCTCCGAGGCCTATAAGGAGGCGCGCGAGGCGGGCACGCTCGCTGAGCCGAGCTCGGACATCCTGAAGCCGGTCGCCGATTCCATCTGGCCGCTGGTCGATGCGCTCTACTTCGATCTACCGCTGCCCGACGACGGTCGAAAGCCGAAGCGCATTCCACTCAACGAGGAGAACTTCGCAAGAAAGGAGTTCCAAGAGCTCTGGGGGCGGATCAACCACAAGGCCGTCTATCAGGTCGAGTTTGACTCGACCGAGCTGATTGACAAGTGCGTCGCAGCGCTCGACGTGAACCTCAACGTCGCGGCTATGCAGTACATCGTTCAGGTCGGGCAGCAGGCTGCCGCCCTCGACGTAGACGATCTCGCAACCGGCACTGGGTTCGTTGTCAGCACCACGACGACGCATACTGAGACGGCATCTGCCGCGTCGCAGGTTGCCTACGACCTGCTCGGTGAGATCACCGAGAAGACGCAGCTGACCCGGCGCACGGCCGGGGCGATCCTCGGCAAGCTCAAGCCCTCGACGTTTGCGAAGTACAGGCAGAACCCCGAGCAGTTCATCACCGAGGCGGCGAGGCTCATCAACGAGCAGAAGGCGACCGTGATCGTCGAACACCTGACGTACGACACGCTCGCTGAGCGGTACGACACCGCGATCTTCACCGAGAACCAGACCAAGCAAGACTTCACGAAGGCCGGAGCCAAGCTCACGAAGCACATCTACGACTACGTCGTCACTGACTCGAAAGTGGAGCGCAACTTCGTGACCCAACTGGACACGAGCACCGAGGTCGTCGTCTACGCCAAGCTGCCGCGGGGATTCTTCATCCCGACCCCGGTCGGCGATTACAACCCCGACTGGGCCATCACCTTCCAGGAGGGCAAGGTCAAGCACGTGTACTTCGTTGCAGAGACCAAGGGCTCGCTTTCGTCGCTCCAGCTCAAGGGTGCCGAGCAGGTCAAGATCGAGTGCGCCCGTAAGTTCTTCGCCTCGCTCCAGGCCACGGACGATAAGAACGTCAAGTACGACGTCGTCACCGACTACGGACAGCTCATGCAGCTGGTTGAGTAAGCCGGCGGCGTGGGAGACACAGATGACCTTCTTTCGCCGCAAGAGCGATGAGCCGGCGGACGAGCCATCGCCGGACGAGGCGAACCGCGGGTGGGGGCCAGGTCGCCTGCCGTGGGTGCTACGCGAAACAGACGCAGGGCTGTGGATCGCGGACAGGGTCGGCCATTCGATGAGCCTGGATCGGGCGTGGACCATCCAGAAGGAGAGAGGTTTCGAATGGTGGGCACACGATCTCAAGCAGCGCGTGTGGGCTGATCCGGGCGAGGACGACCACCGTGCCATCCCTTCGTCTTCGGAATCATGACTTCGCCCAGCTGTCGAGGTGGGGGCCTAGCCATCCGACGTGGACCTTCCTCGTCGCGCCGCGCGTGTCGTCGTAGTAGTGGATACGCGGCGACGGCGACCCGCCCCGTTCGACCCTTATGTGCTCTTGCATCAGCACGTAGCCCGAACCGTCAACCGCTTCCGACACCGGCAACATCCGGAGGCGCCTAAACCGCGGGTTGTTTAGCGTCATCGCGCTCTCCGCCGGCGCTACCCAGCCAGTCGGAATGCGGTAATCGCCGGCGCCCTGCTCGCAGTACGTAAAGAAGCTCCCGTCGAACGCGTCGGCGCCCTTGAGTTGTGCGTAGTTGTCCAGTGCCTGAAGCGCGGCCCACGCCCGGGCAGCCCAAGACTCGTCTCCGTGCGCATCGAGTTCCTCCGCGCCCTCGTCGACGGAAGCGGGAATCTCGAGCATCGCGAGAACGCCTCTGGCCTGGTCAAGAACCTCCGTACAAAGGACAGGCTCAAAGTGCTCGGCCGGGGCCGCGGGAGCAGCATCGCTGGCCGGGCCGAGCTGGCTCCGAACGTATTTGAGCTGGCGGCTGAGATCGTCGTTCTGACGGAGGAGCTCGTGGTTGTCGGCGCGCTGAACTTCGAGCGAGTCTCGGAGCTCCGTCACGGTCGTGCGTAGGTCGTCGGTCTCCCCTTTCAGATCAACGATCTCCGCGTCCGCCACAAGCAGCAGGTCGTCGTACTCATTACCGCTGCGTTCGGTGACCAGCAGCGCTCGTGCCGACGAGCGCCACACCGGCGGTGGGGGTGTCTCCGCGGAGCGCTGCAATATCGAGGGGGCAAGAATGCGAGCGGCGAGCATCGGCGGACGCCGCTCAAGGCGGTGGAACGGGATGAATCGATGTCGCGACGGAGAGTCGGACTTGGTGCCGGCTCCGGGCAGGTATACGCGAACTGCTCCCGAGTGGACGTCCATTCCGTTTCCGACAGCCTCGAGCATCGCGCGCGAAAACGAGGAAACAGCTCCCGGCCCGAGCACGTAGACCGACGCAACGCCGGCCAGCCTCCTCGCGAGTTCGTGACCTCGTTCGGCAGCACGTTCCGCGCCCGCGTCTTCTCGCTCCGAGTACGAGACGACGACGAGGGGTACGGGGCGTTCGCTGGCGACCACGAGGTCGGCGACAAGCTCTCCGGAGTCCCCCTCAACGACCGCTTCGTTGCGGCCGAGGGTGAGATCACCGCGATTCGCAGACTCGTGGATCAGGAGAGTCGAGACGATCCCGGGCGGAGCGGGTAGCCATGGAGCGGCGGCGTGATCCTCGGTCCACCTCTCGAGATCGACCCATGCCCAAGAAGCGGAGTCATCCCGAATTGCCGTTGCCGTCGTCTTGACTTGGACGCCGTCCTCGCGGTGGCCCTCGAACACCTCGATGCGCGTTACCGCACATGTGGCGTCGGAGCCCGTCCGGACGCTCGTCTCAATGTCGTGGCCATCCAGCGGTCCGCCCTCGGCGAGCTCGAGATTGCTGTCTCGAAGCTTCCAGCGCAGCCAGTCACGGACATGGACGGGCAGTCTCTCGACGAATGCGCCGTCGGCGTCGGAAATCTCGAGGATTGATCTGTAAATGAGCGCCATGGTCGTGTCACGCTAGGCGAGGGGTGCCCGAGCGGTCAACCCCGGACGGAGATGCCGCAGGTTTTGCCGCGGCTCGATCAGGGCCTTCAACCCAGCCCAGTCGCCTGGAGATAGTCGGCCTCGTTTCCGACGGCCAGCTCGAATCGGGACCTCCTTGGAGCATGCGAGCCCTTGACTCTCGAGCGCGCCTAGAATCGCGGTCCGGAGGTGCTCCTCGCGCAGCTCCGTCCCTCCTGAAGCGGCCTGCAGTTCAAGAGCACGAGCAGCAGCTTCAACGCCCGACCGGATCACGGAGTGACTGCGCGTCAGACCGGCAAGTCTGACGCCATCCGGAGCCGCGCGCGACAATGGTCCTATGAGTGTGCGGACCCAGGTGCGGCCGGAGCTGCTCGCCTGGGCGCGCGAGCGCTCCGGCCTGCCGGCCGAGCACCTGGCACATCGCTTCCCGAGACTCGAAGAGTGGGAACGAGGCGACCGTGCACCGACGCTCAAGCAGTTGGAGAGCTTCGCAGCGGCCACGCACACGCCCGTCGGCTTCCTCTTCCTGCCGGAGCCGCCGGAGGAGCAAGTGCCGATCCCCGATTACCGGACTATCGGGGACGCGCCGATCCCGCGGCCTAGTCCGGACCTGCTCGACACCGTGTTCCAATGCCAGCAACGGCAAGAGTGGTACCACGACTTCGCCCGACTGAACCGCGAAGACCCGGTGCCATTCGTCGGGCAGCTGACCCTCGGCGCGACCATCACCGACGCGGCGACCACGATGCGAGAGACGCTCATCTTCGGCGTCAATGATCGCGGCGCGAGCTGGTCGGATGCATTCCGAACCCTCAGCGAGCATGCCGAGGACGTCGGCGTGCTCGTAATGGTCAACGGAGTCGTCGGGAGCAACACTCACCGGAAGCTCGACCCACAGGAATTCCGCGGCTTCGCCCTCGCCGACCCGCTCGCGCCGCTCGTCTTCGTCAACGGCGCCGACACGAAGGCCGCCCAGATCTTCACGCTCGCGCACGAGCTGGCTCACATCTGGCTCGGAGAGTCGGCCCTCTCGGACGCAGACCTCGTCCGCACTCCCGCAACCGAGATCGAGCGATGGTGCAACCGCGTCGCGGCGGAGTTCCTCGTCCCCCTCGAGGCCGTTCGTGATGACTACGACGCCGAGCAGCCGATCACTGACGAGCTACAGCGGCTCGCCCGCCGGTTCAAGGTCAGCACGCTCGTCGTGCTGCGCCGCCTTCATGACGCGGGCCGGATCAGTCGGGACGCCTACCGTGAGGCGTACCAGGCTGAGCTCGAGCGCATATTCGAGATCCTCAGTGAACGCGGCACCGCTGGCGGCGGCGACTTCTACAACACCCAGCCGGTCCGCGTGAGCAAGCGGTTCGCACGCGCGGTCATTGCAAGCACCCTCGAAGGGCAGACGCTCCATCGAGACGCCTTTCAGATGCTCGGCTTCAAGAAGCTCTCCACCTTCCACGAACTCGCGACCCGCCTCGGCGTCGACTGATGGCTTATCTCCTCGACGCGAACGTATTCATTCAGGCGAAGAACCTGCACTACGGCTTCGACCTCTGCCCTGGATTCTGGGACTGGCTCGACCAGACCCACGCAGCCGGGACGGTGTTCAGCGTCGAGCGAGTCGGCGACGAGCTGCTTGGCGGAGCCGACGAACTCTCCGCCTGGGCGCGGCAGCGGATGGGCTCCTTCTTCGTCGGGCCCGACGCGGCCGTCGTTCCGAGCCTCGGGGCGACGAGCACCTGGGCGAGCGCCGGCGCTTACGAACCTGCGGCAGTGAACACCTTCCTTCAGGTTGCCGACTATTACCTCGTCGCCCAGGCGCATGAGCATGGGCACACCGTCGTCACTCACGAGGTTGCTGCCCCCTCCACGAAGAGGATCAAGATCCCGAACGCTTGCCTTGGCCTGGGAGTCCGCTGCGTCACGCCGTTCGAGATGCTCCGCGCGCAGGGAGCGCGCTTCGTGCTGGCAGTCGAGGCGCCCGCTCCCTAGTCCTCGCTGGGCAGCGAGATCACTTCTTGCGGCAGGAGTTTCGGCCGGAAGCCCTTCTGCTCGCGATTCACCTTCTTGTCCTTGTAGAGCTGCTTGATGGCCTTCGAATAGCCGCCTTCTTTCAGTTTTCCGAAGAACTGCGGGCGTAGAGCGAGACAGATCGCCTGGTAGCTCATCGAGCGAGCCGGTTGCTCCGCCAGCAACCTCAAAATTGCGACCCCCAACTCCATCCGCAGGCTCGCGATTCGCTGCTTGTCCATCTCCTCGAAGAATCCCGGCAGGGATCCCGGAGAGTCGCGCTGGCAGGAGACGATGAAGAGGCGACTCTCGACCGTGGCGAGTAGGTCGTTGATCAGCCAGTCGGCGTCGGGGTGGTCAGCGACATGGACGAGGTAGTACTTCGGCTTGCCGCCGTAGCTCGCGCTGACCGGGTAGGCGTTCTTGCAGGAGAAGCCTGGGCCGACGACCGAGCCGAAATAGAGCTGGAGATACTCCCTTTCCTGCTCCCGCAGCGGCTTGCCGTTGGTGGCGATCCGCGTTCGCCACTCGTCGGTGCCGAAGAAGGCGTCGATGTTGCGGACGTTCGCCTCCGAGCCCTGCACCCCCGGGTCCGGCTCGCCGTTCGCGAGCAGTTGGCCGCGGGTGCGATGGACGACCGAGAACTGGACGTTGACAAAGGCGTCCGTCTTGCCAGGACGGTGGAGGAGCTTGCGGCACGTCTCCGCGTCGATCGACTTGACGCCGATCGGGTCGAGGAGGATGAGCGCCCGGTCGCTGGCGATCTTGGCGATCACTTCATCGGCGTGGTCCGCGAACTCTCCCGGCAGAACCTCGGCGAAGTCGAAACCGGAGAGGCGCTCCCTCAGCTGCTCGTAAAGCTCTGGCACGCGCTCGATGCAGATCACGCGGAGTGTCTTCCCGGCGGCCTGCTTGTCGGCGCGCTCGTTGTAGCTCTTGCCGAGGAGCGCGGCCTTCACCGATGAGCCCTCGTCCTTTTCGCCGGTAACCTCGTCGACGAAGCTTCCCGACCCGGCGAAGGCGTCGATGACCCAGATCGTCTTCGCGTGGGACGGCGAGCCGACCTTCATCGCCCAGACGTAGAGATACTGCGTGAAGATCGAGTGCTTGACCCACTGCCACGCGCGGATGCGTCTGAAGAAGGTCTTGGCGTTCCCTTTCGACATGACTTCCTTCGATCGTAAGCCGCAGAGAAGACGTTCGCGAAGCGGGAAACCCTCCGAGAGCAGCGAAATCGTAGAAAGGTCCGTCCGACACGGACGCGAACATATGTTCGGTTCCCATGGCTGATAACTCACGTATCGAATGGACTCAGGCGACCTGGAACCCGGTGACGGGGTGCTCCAAGGTTTCGCCGGGCTGCGCGCACTGCTACGCCGAGACCTTCGCCGAGCGTTGGCGCGGCGTGAAAGACCACCCCTACGAGCAAGGCTTCGACCTGCGTCTCTGGCCGGAACGCTTGGAACAGCCGCTGCGTTGGACGCGGCCCCGGGTCATCTTCGTGAACTCGATGAGCGACCTCTTCCACGAAGACATCCCGTTCGACTACGTCGAGCGGGTCTTCGCCGTCATGAGCGAAGCGAACCAGCACATCTTCCAGGTGCTGACGAAACGGCATGACCGCTTGGCCGAACTGGCGCCGCTTCTGCCTTGGCCTGAGAACGTCTGGATGGGTGTTTCGATCGAGAACAAGCGATGGGTCGAACGAGCCGACCGGCTTCGGGAAGTTCCGGCCGCGGTCCGGTTCATCTCGGCTGAGCCGCTTCTTGGTCCGCTAGTCGGTCTCGACCTGGCGGAGATCGACTGGTTGATCGCCGGAGGTGAGTCCGGTCCGGGCCACCGTCCGGTCGAGGAGGACTGGATCGTCGACCTTCAGCGTCGGTGCACTAAGGCCAGGGTCGCCTTCTTCTTCAAGCAGTGGGGCGGCATCCGCTCCAAGACTGGCGGCCGCGAGCTGAAGGGTCGTGAGTGGTCGGAGATGCCGACGCCGAAGGCGCGGACACTCCTCGCACTCGCATAGATCCCGGCGTCTGCCTGGAGACTGACCGAGCAGCAGCCGAGGCGAGGAGTACGCTCCGCGCATGGCTGGGAATGACCAGAGGTCTTTGTACGCGGTGTTGGCTGAGGAAGCGGCCGATGGCGCTGAACCTGGGGAGACGCTGATCACGAAGGGCAAGGAGACCCTCGACAACGACGTCGAGGCGTTCGTTGCAGTGGAAAGCGGCTTCTACGGTGCTTGATACCGCACCGCAGTCGCTGTATGCCGTTCTTGCTGAGCCGGCGCGGGAGTCGGCCGCGCCGGGCGAGACCAGTATCACGCGGGCGAAGGAGACTCTCGACGACGACAGAGAGGCTCTCTCGGTTGGGGGCTTCGGTGAGATCTGAGTTGACGGCTCCATCGTGTGTGAGCACTCCGGGTGTGGCGAGCCTCTACACGCTGCTGGCTGAAGAGGCGCCCGAGAGCTCCGAGCGCGGCGAGACGATCTACACCGCGACTAAGGAGACGGTCGACAACGATCGTGAGGCGTTTGTGTCGGGGCTGCTCGATGGCTAAGACGACGGTCGACTCGCTCTACACGATTCTCGCTGAGCCAGCCGGCGAGGGTGTGCGCGGCGAGACAGCACTCACAGCATCGAAAGAGACTCTCGATGCTGATGGGGAGGAGCGCGACCAGTGGCTCCTCACGCTCGGTCACTGACGAAGCCGCTGATCATCGGCGACATTGCCGATGAACACGTCGCTGCCGTCGTTGAACAACTCGACAAACGCGCTGCGAGCGCAACGATCGTCGATACCGCGAAGCTCGAAACTGGCTCCTATCGCGTCGTCGATTCGTGGGCCGAGGTCGACGACGACATCATCGACTTTCGCCAGACGCGCAAAGGCTGGATCAGACGGTTGGCACCGCCGCACTGGCGACGAAGAACGCAGGGGGCGACCGAGGAAGCTGCGGTTCGCTCCGCGTGGAGCTCGCTGCTCGTCGGCTTCGCCGGCGAGGCGAGCGTGCATTGGCTGACAACAATCGAGCGATTGTTCTTCGTCGAGAACAAGTTGCTGCAGCTCCGCATCGCAGAGCGACTCGGCATCCGTACGCCAAAGTCGGCGGTCGTCCCCGACCAAAAACTGATTCCCGACGAGCTTGGTGATGAGCTGGTGGTCAAACCGCTCGGAGTCGGGCACTTCACGGGCGCCGACGACGTAGAGATGGTCGTTTACGCCAAGACGCTGCAGCGCGGCGCGGCCGAACTCACCCATCTGGCGCCGGCACCGTTCCTGATCCAAGAGCGGCTCAGCGCCGAATGCCACCTTCGCGTTGTCACCGTGAATCAGCGCGTTTGGGCTTGCGAGCTGGAGGCCGATGGGCTGCCGCTCGACTGGCGGAAGGACGAGGATGCGCACCACTCGTTCGTGCCAACCCACCACGCGAGTGTCGAGTCGTCTGCGCTAGCGATTGCCGAAGCGGCGCAACTCGGCTACTCGAGCCAGGACTGGATCGTGCAGGGCGGCGAGCCGTATTTCGTCGATCTCAACCCTGCTGGGCAATGGCTGTTCTTGCCGGAGCCTGTCGCGTCCGAGGTGAGTGCTGAAATCGCCGTATGGCTGACAAGCCCGGTCGAGTGAAGCGCTTCTTCAAGTGGTTTTGGGCGAAGTCGAAGCTCACCGCTCGCGGGCAGTGGGTCTACCTCGCCCACGTCGCCGGGCTGATCGCTCCCGGCGTCCAGGTTCCTGTGTATCAGGCGCACAAGATCGAACCCGAGTCAGTAGATGAGTGGGATGACGGCGACCTGAACCTCATGATCGATGAGGGACGCCGACAGGCGGATCGGCAGATGACAGACTTCGACCGGATCGGCGGTCGCGCCCAGTGGCTCTTCACGATTGGAGCCGCGCTGATCGTCAGCGGCGCCGGAAGGTTCGCCGTGCACCACTACAGCGGCTTTCACCTCACGCTGTGGGTCGTGGGGCTCGTGCTGCTGACCCTCGGCGTGGGAGGCGCGGCCGCGCTGATGGCAACCCGAGCTGACTTCGTCCAGATCGACACGGCCAAAGTCAGTGCGTATAAGACGCCGCGGAAGCGCAACCTCGCCGGCTCCTATTCGCGGATGCTTAGCACTGGCGAAAACACGATCGCCACGCGAATCACCGTCTACAGGCAAGCCGTCGTCTACGTCATCGCAGGCGGCTACGTCACGTTGATCGCCTACCTCGTGTCTAGATAGGCACTGCGGCTAACCGCGGGAGAAGCCAAAACCGCGTCGTTCGTACGCCGGTCCATGCACGCTCCGCGGAGACGTTAAGGCGTACGCATCGGGGCGCGCGGTTCCTAGGTGCACGTACAAGGAGCGAAGACTCGTAACCCACCTGAGGCGCTCGTAGAAGACCGACCGGATACCGCGGGATGGATGGATGTATGTCGGCCGAGCGACTAGCTTCTGCACGTGCATCTTCGCCCGGAAACGGTTCGCCGACTCGCGCGCCGGAGTAGGTGGGCGGCGCTTGAACTGCCTTGGAGCGACCGCGTCCGCGAGCGCCTTCGCCTCGGTCTGGGGCTTCTCGGACGACCAGTCGTCGTGCTCGGCGGTTCGCTTGCCGTCGGCGTCGGCCTTTTGTGGGTGCCGACGAGCTTCCATTTCGGTGCGTTCTCGACACCGTCGGGCGCACGGGACTTCCTCTCGACCTTGTGGCAGGTCGAGGGCGGCACGATCGCCCTGACGCTGACGGTGATCCTCGTCGCGTTCGAGGCCATCTGGCGCAGCCGCTTCCGCGGTTCCGTTCGTCGCTTCGCCGAAGAGGTTTGGCTCCTGTATGCGATTGCGGCGGCGTTCGCGTCGCTTCTCGTGATCGCGGTTTGCCTTCTCGGCTGGGGTGAGCATGCACCGGGCGGTTGGGCTGCGACGTGGGCGACCTGTCTGTCTGCGGTGGCGTTCACGGCGGTACCCGTCGTTCTCGTTCGAACACTGCTCCTCATGAATCCGGCACAGGTTCACGAACGGCGTCTCGCGCAGATTC
>Ga0265338_10003179_pt1 | contig 23433 bp, 27 predicted proteins | sample 42126metaG_FD_193579 | JGI IMG/M metagenome (GOLD analysis project Ga0265338, IMG submission 193579) | Rhizosphere microbial communities from Carex aquatilis grown in University of Washington, Seatle, WA, United States - 4-21-26 metaG | ecosystem: Host-associated > Plants > Roots > Rhizosphere... | reverse complement strand
GCTCGACAGCGTTGGATTACGCAGGCTCTGAACCTTATTTTTAGTTGCGCAAAAGTTTGCGTATTTCCTTGACGTCAATACCGTTTTCTTCTGAAAAGATTATATTCCGGAACCAATCGCCGAGCCAGACTATTTATAGTACAGACTTGAGCAACGATCTAGTAAGCATTGTGCTGCTGGATTTTTGCTACAATGACATAATGAGTCCAGCGCTCCAGGTCGATAACTACATTGCAGGGTTGCCAGCTTGGCAGCAAGTTATCTGTACCACTATTCGAGACTGGATACGCACTGCCGAGCCTAAAATTGAAGAGCAAATCAAGTTTACAAATCGTCCATATTTTATCTATAAAGGCAACGTTGCCGCACTACTGGCGACCAAAGATCACGTCAATGTGTTTATTTATGACCCAGTTGCGCCGGATCCCAAACAGCTCATAAACCAAGGACAACGGAACGCAACTGCTCGATCTATACAGATATACAACGGGCAAAAGATCGACAGAGTAGCATTCATTGAGCTCATCCAGGCAGTCGTCGCAAATAACGAAGCCGGGGGATGGCGGAAACTGAGAGGCTCGCATCTGGCAAGCTGAGCAACATTCTACAAATCCCGATTTCTGTGGTATTGTTCCGTATAATGTACCCCGTTGCTTCTACGAGCCTTAAGTGGTGAATACCGCTCGCATTGAGGCGTTATGGCAAGAGAGCCAGTTGGTTCTTCTCGATTGTGCACTGACGAATGGCGCAATCGTTGCTGCTAATAGTGACCTTCCTGATTATCCGCCCAAAGCGGAGAATTACCGGTTTGTATGGCCTCGTGATGCCGCTTTTCAGATAGTTGCCGCCCAACGACTGGCAATGCCGTCAGCTGCTGACATACGTTCCAACTACCTAAGATGGCTCAACGAACGGGGAGAAGGCTTCGCACAAACCGGGCTTTTGGTGAAGCGCTATGCTACAAATGGTAGCCTCGATAACCGTTACGGCAGAGATTACCAACCTGATCAGGCTGGAGCCCTACTATGGGCTCTTACGGAAACCCGGGATTATCCTGATAAACTTACCGACCATACCATACGGGCTCTCGCCAATGGGCTATCAAGTCAATGGGGAGGAACTGCGTTTCGCACCCCGACACAGGATCTATGGGAGAACCGCACAACTGACCCCAGCAAAGGAGACGTGTTTACCTATTCGCTCGCAGCAGCAGCCTATGGGCTTGGTCGTGCAATTGAACACTGGCGCGGCAGAATCGGGGAAGTAGATGCCTGGAAGAAAAGCAGAGAGAGCATGTACGGAGTACTCAGATCTGACAGATCAGGCCCGCACTACCTGCGTAAAATACTTGGAGGCGCAGCTATCGGGAACCAGGATCACGATAATACACTCGATGCCAGCTTGGATGGTTTAGTTTTTCCTTTCCCTATTCCGGGTAGTGAGGCGTCGTCGAGGACAGTGGCAACTGTCCGAGCCATAGGGAGAGAATTATGTGCCTTACCAGATGGCGTTGCCCGATATGTTGGCGATACTTATGACGGCATAGTGCGACCTGACGGCAGCGAAGCAGTTGCGGGCCGCTGGCCCTTACTCACTTTCTGGCACGCGATTGCGTCACACAAGATCGGGCAAGTCGACGAAGCCGCAACATTGTACAGTGCGACAATCAACTGCTTAGATAAGAAATACAGAGATCACACCTTGCCAAATAACCGCATACCCGAACAACTCTTACCGGGCAATAGACAAGCTATCGTTCCTCTAGCTTGGTCGCATGCCATGTTTGTCTTAGCCACGCATGAGTTCGGAATACTATAACAGAAGGCTTCCATGTGCAGATTCGAGACCTGCAAGCCGAGCCATGGGCATTTTGGCCTTCGTTATATCAGAGGTCTTTTAATTGAACCTGATGTTGTGATTAACTGCAACCATTCAGAGTGACCACCGTCACTGACGAGATTTCCCCATATATCCTATAGTTGGCTTGCGGGCCGAATTAGGGAAGAGCTATGGTTGAAATCCTAAAAAACATGTTTCGTCGTAAGACACGCACGGTTCTCACAATCTTTGGGATTACTATCGGCATCTTTGCGTTTGTAGTGATGGGCTCAATGGCCGAGAAAATCAATCTGTTAGTTAGCGGTGGCACTCGTTACTATGCCGACAAAGTTACGGTGAGCGCCAAGGGCTCGTCACTAGTCACGCTACCAACATCAATGAACATTAATAAGGGTAAGCAAATCGCCAAGGTCCAAGGCGTCGCTGCTGTTTCGGCCGGCATTTATTTGCCACTCAGCGAAAATGGTAGTGCCGTGAGTCTTGGTCCGCCCCCAGGGATTATCGGTACCGACTCCAAAGGTAATAAGTATGAGACATTCAAGATCGCCTACGGTTCAGGCCGTGGGCTGCAGGCAGGCGACAGCAGCAAAGTGATAGTCGGCTCGGACTTAGTTAAAAAACTTGGAGCTCACATTGGTGGCACAGTAACGGTGCGAGACAAGCATTACGAAGTCGTTGGCATTATGAACAAAACGCTAACCGCGCCCGATAACGAAGTTTGGATGAGCCTCACAGATGCTCAACAATTGCTATACAAAAGTTTGCCGAAAATTGTCAGGCAGCAGTATGCCCCGCAGCAAATAGTTAACAGTTTCACTGTATACATTAAACCTGGTGTTGACCCCAATGCGTTGGCAAATCGAATCAATCAACAGGTCAGCGACATAAAAGCCTCGGGTCCAAAAGATTTTCAGGACCAGATAGCCAGTGCAACCGGCATACTCAATTCGATTTTATTTGGCGTAGCATTTATCTCATTGCTGGTTGGCGGCTTATCGATCATCAACACCATGACAATGTCAATTTCCGAACGAATCCGAGAAATCGGTATCAAGAAAGCCCTTGGCGGCAAAACTTGCTTACACACTTTCGACAACCTATTCCTAGTGACACCTAAAGTACGGTTTTCACGCAGCTATAAAACCCAGCCGAACTAAATCAGAGCTTCCTGTAACTTAGGTAGATCCCGAACGATAAAAAAATGGTCTTCTTGGCCCACGAGTTCCTCGTCAGACAACAACTCCAAAGCCCTGCTAGCTGTCTCCCGATTCATATTGATAGAGTCTGCTATATCCTGATGGGTTATAGGAGCATCAATAAGAATCCCTGAAGCTACATATCTACCAAACCTTTCAGCCAGATATAATAGCTCGGCAACAATCCGGCCACGCGCTGACCGAAATTCGAGGGTCTGTATCCGCTGTGTATAGACCGCAATTATATTAACCGCTTGGTTTAATACTTCGTGGCTCAACCACGAGTTATTACCCATCGCCGTACGCAGCTCATTCTTTGAAGCTCGAAGGGCTATGACATCTGACATGGCTTCGTAAGACAACCCTGTAGTGTAGTACCCGTTGAGTGCCCAGGGCAGGGGTATAAACTCACCAACTCCGTGGATCAACAAAAGGTTCCCTTGACCACTTTGTGATACAGAACACGCTTTGACAAAACCTTGCTTAATGAGATATACACCTTCCGGTTCATCAAAGCCATTAATAATGGTCTCTCCTCGTGAGAAACGCATTGCCAAACCGTCGCTAAAATAAGAAACGATACTCTTATCCTTACCTTTTGGGGCAGACGTATGAGTCAATGAGTTTGCAGGCATAAGCTCAAGTATATACACATACGCACTTAAAAGCCGTGATGTTACGCACAGACTGCTAATAGTAGAGGTGTCATGCTTGGGGTAGCGAAGACACACGAACCGAAGCGTTATACACGAATTAATGCTCCCAAATATGCGGATTTGCCCAAGCAATCTAAATGTAAGGGGGATAATATGACTCGAACCACTACACAGGCAGCGCCAGGCGGTCTGCCTGGTGTTAATAACCTGCGGTTTACTACAGTGGACAGTAGAGCAGAACGCATGGAAGCCCGCATAGCCGAACTCGACGCCAACTACCTAATAGAAGTAGAGCGAGTAGAGGCTGCCATACGATCTATTCGTGACGGTTTCCTTGGTACTAAAAGAAACGCTACGCGTTAGGGAGACTCGGGGTAGGCCCAGGACATACAACTGATTCAGTTGGTGACCACCCCTTTTCGCAAGGAGAACTCGTAATATCTGGGTCCTTTTGGCGGTTGCAAGCTCTGGAATATGTTTTTTGGCTTTTCGGGCCAGTGACAACAGCCGTTTGGCCTTCATTAAGAATTCTTTGCTACGATTGGTTTACTGGACGATTTGCTCGTCCAGTAAAGCCATTTCAGCTTTGTAGCGTTTCACATATTTGCTGTACTCAAGCGTAGCCACCCACTACTATCAACTCGTTGTTAGGTATTATATGATATTAGTATATGGGCGTAACCGAAGGCTTGCCAGAATACCCGGCGCTCACAAAGATTAGCAGAATATTGAGAGCCCACCCTAGCGCATCACAAAACCGAGACAAAGACCGGACATTCATAGTCGTCCGGGTCGGCAAACACAGGATAAGGCACTCGAAAAAGGCGAACGTCATTAGTCTTTGGAGTCAGGCAAGTAGTAAGGAAGACAAACATGAGTAAAAAACTGGAAGAATATACGAAGGAAGAATTGCTGACGTACATCGGCAAGTTGAGGAAGGACACTAAGTTCGGTTTGGTTTGGAACCCCAAAGATGAACAAGTGGTCGTAGACTGTAAAACCAAAATACCCGTACTACAAGCAGTGGCCGATAGGACTATCGCGAAAGCTACCAGCGACGAACCTACCCACTTGCTGATGGAGGGCGACAACTACCACTCGCTGTCCGTACTCAACTACACACACGCAGGCAAGGTAGATATTATTTACATTGACCCGCCATACAATACAGGTAATAAGGACTTCATTTATAACGACCACTACGTAGACAAGGAGGATCCATACAGGCACAGCGAGTGGTTAAGCTTTATGGATAACCGTTTACGATTAGCCAAAAACTTACTGGCCGGTACTGGCGTGATATTTATAAGCATAGATGATAATGAGCAGGCTCATTTAAAAATACTTTGCGACACAATATTTGGCGAGGCTAACTTTGTTGGCTGCCTACCAAGAGTAACGAAAAAATCAGGCAAACAACACAGTGACGACATCGCAAGTAATCATGATTACGTTTTAGTTTACACAAAGAATAGGCTGCTCGCTCAATTCAGAGGTATTGAGCTGGACGATGATGACTATCCTTTTGCAGATGAGTACGAAAAGGATAGGGGACGTTACAAGTTAAATCAAACTCTGGACTATAGCTCACTATTTTATAACCCGGCCATGGACTATAAGATTGAGCACGATGGACAGACTTTTGTCCCAGGGGGTGATTTAGAGAAGCACTATGCCCGTCATAAGGGTGTACACAAAAAGATCGACTGGGTGTGGCGCTGGGGTAAAGACAGGTTTGATTTTGGCGTTAAGAACGGCTTTGTGGTGGTTAAAAAAAGTAAAAACGGTAGTCGTATTTACACAAAAACATACTCTAAGGCTACAATCACAAAAGATAATGGCCATTATAAAATTGAATATTTGGACCGCGAAAATAACCTGTCTTCACTGGCATTAGTTGATAATGTGTTCTCGAATGATAACGCAAAAAAGGAACTGGCAAGGATTTTATCGCTTGGTGATTTTGACTTTCCAAAGCCAACAAGCTTAGTTGAACAGCTTATGTATATTACCGCGAGCAAAACAGCCATAATTCTTGATTTTTTTGCAGGTAGTGGGACAACCGGGCACGCGGTACTCAAGCTGAACGCCCAGGACGGGGGCAAACGCCAGTTTATACTAGGCACAAACAACGAAAATGGCATTGCCGAAAACATAACGTATGAACGCATTAACAAAGTCATAAACGGTTACAATTCTACAGCCGGCATCCCTGCTAACGTGCGGTACTTTAAGACTCAATTCGTGGACACAAACGGCTTGAGCGCACTAACCGACAAAGATAAGCTAGAGATTACAAAAGAAATGGGTGCAATGATTGCTTTGCGCGAAAACTCTTTTAATCAAGTAGAGCAAACAGACCACTGGCAAACCTACGAGAACACCACACAAGTTACCGGTATTTACTACCGTGAAGACAAGGCACGCATTCAAGAATACCTGGATAAGTTGAATGCCCAGGACAAGCCTGTAAAGTTGTACGTGTTTGGCTGGGGTAAGAACGCTGGCACAGAGTACGCCAGCAAAAAGGTTAACGTAGAGGATATTCCTGAACCACTGATTGAAGTGTATAAGGAGATTGCCAAGTGATAGTTCTAAAGCCATTCCAAGAAACTGCTATATCCAAACTAAAAGACAACTTCCTAATGTTATGGAGGAGCGAATCGCGTGGCGCGAACCTTATACTCAAAGCCCCTACAGGTTCTGGAAAGACCACAATGATCGCACAGTTCTTACGCGACCTTACAGGCGAGCCACGCTTTACTAATGCTGATGCGGCGTTTATATGGATCACTAAAGGCTCACTGGCACAACAAAGCAAAGATAAACTATTCGATTATTATGAGGGTGCAAGTGAAAACAAATTGCTGGACATGAACGACCTGGGCGACGGTGTGTTGCCACGTAATGCAGTATTCTTTATAAATTGGGAAAAGTTGGTTAGTCAGTCTGCCGAAAACCGCCGTCTGCGCACTGATGGCGACACGCAGATAAGTTTTGACACCTACATGAATGCTACCCACGCTAAAGGGCGCGAGATAGTACTTATCATTGACGAAGAACACCTGGCCGCGAATACGGTGCTTGCTAGCGACCTGATCCAGAACGTCATCAAGCCACGTATCATCATAGGTATATCCGCTACGCCACAAACTACAGGTGCTATGACCGTAGAAGTACCGCGTGAAGACGTGATTGAAAGCGGGCTGCTCAAAGAAAAGATCATCTTCCAGACCGAAGAAGACCTGCGTAGGTTTGCGCGTACAGAAACTAACCAAGATGAGATACTGCTAGAACTGGCGTGGCAGAAGCGCCTAGAGCTACTGCAGCACTACAAAAACATTGGCGAGGACATTAACCCTCTAGCGCTAATACAGCTGCCTAATGACGATAAGGCCAGCTTAGAAACAGGCACGAGCAAGCGTGACATCGTAGTAGCATTCCTGAAAAGCAAGGGCGTTACAGATAATGAGATAGCGGTGTGGTTAGACAAAGACAAGATTAACCTCACTACAATACGGGAGAGCGACTCTCCTGTATCGTTCCTGCTGTTTAAGCAAGCGGCTGCGACTGGCTGGGACTGTCCACGCGCAGGGGTGCTTGTAATGTTCCGCGAGATTAAGAACGCCACTTTTGCTATACAAACCGTAGGACGTATTTTGCGTATGCCACTAGCACGACACTTTACCGTTCCTGCATTGAACTTAGGCTACCTATACACTAACTACAGACGTAACGAGATAGTTGCCACATATGACAAAGACGGCATCGGTGAAAACCGGCCAACTATTTATGAGTCTATCCGCAAAGAATACGTCACGCCACTAACACTAGAAACAGTCACGTCTGCCCGTAACGACTACAACGACTTAGGCGACTCGTTCCAGCTCACCTTCGCGACTGTTGCCAACAAATACTTTGACATTGAAGACTCGTTTGACACTCACGAACGTGCCGCCAAGATTGGAGCGAAAGGCTTGGACCTAAACCCAGGGATTACGAGCGACGTGATCACGGGCGTAGAGATTGACGACTATGATAACTTTGTAGCCGAGCTAAAAGCCGAAGGTGGTAGCGATACCCTAAAAGTATCCCTGCATGACATAGAACGCTTGTATAACCTCTACTGCTTTAAGATTGTTAGTGAACAGACAGACGAGCGAGCCAAGTTTGCCCCTGCACGTTCGTGGGGACGTCTTAAGTCCGCGTTGAATGTTTGGTTCGGCAATAACACGCAGTTAGATCGTGCTGATTACTACAAAGTGATCATGAATGACCTTATGAGTACCAATAGCGTGCTACTAGAAATTATACGCAAGGCGTTGTGGGACTACCGACCGGTTCGTACTAAGGAGATTGTTAAAAAGGCTGAACAAAATCGTGAGCGCAGTGTGGCGACCATAGAAATACCCATTGCCAGCGACCGCTTTACTGACCTGTGTGAAGAGTTAGACGTTAAGCGTAACGCCTACGACCACTTCTACATTAGTAAGGACTACACAGGCAAGAAGAATGAAGAAGCCTTCTTACGGTTTATGGACGATAACGAAAATGTGGAGTGGTGGCACAAGAACGGTGACCACGGAAGCCTGTACTTTGCCGTGCCGTATATGGACGGGGAGATTGAGAGACTTTTTTACCCTGACTGGTTTATTAAGACCAAAGATAAAGTTTGGGTAGTAGACACCAAGAGTGGCGAAACAGCCGCTAGTGCTGGTAGCCGCGCCAAAGGACTTCGGGCATGGCTAGACAAACATGAAGGTTATGACGGCGGTATAGTAATTCCCGCAGAACTAGATACCTGGAAGATATTTGTTGGCGATGAGTACGATGCAGGCAACTTAAGCCAGTGGAAGATGTTTAAGATATAGTCGTTATCGCGTATAAAATTGCATCCTGGAAGAGTAGTGGTTCTGACAGCATGTACTATCTCCCGTATCTCTATTAGCTCAGCCTTAACCTGGCTCGATTTCGTCAGAGGCACACGAGCCAAGCACCGCAACACTTCTTCGGGAGTTTTACTATTTGGTATGATGGAGTGTGTATGAGTGATAACAAATCTGCTGCCGAACAAATTGACGATATCATTACGCTGTACGGTGGCTGGAAAGGCGAAACCCTATCCCGGCTACGCGCCATTATCAGAGCCGCCGACCCGGACATTTTCGAAGAAGTAAAGTGGAGGATGCGCACCCGGCCTGAGGGGTTGCCTGTCTGGTCCAAAAATGGGATGCTTTGCCGCACTGAGACGTTCAAAGACAATATGAAACTGGTATTCAATAAAGGGGCTCGCATGAAAGACCCTGCACACCTTTTTAACGCCCGGATGGATAGCAGCACAGAACGCGCAATCGAATTCCACGAAGGCGACCCAATCAACAAAGCAGGGATAACAAACCTTGTGGCCGAAGCGTCAGTACTAAACACCCAACAATAGACGGACACAACCGTACCGATTCGGCACGGGTAACGCGTTTTGAACAGTGAAAGGTTAGCTGCTGAGTAAGCCCATCGGAAATCTCAACATCTTTGGTAAGAGTTATATTCCTGAATCATTTGCCGACCCAAGCATAAACACAATGAAGGATTTCTTTGGAAGTCTTTTTGTTACTATAGATGTATGAGAAAAGTATTTCTTTTTATGATGACCACGCTCGATGGCTACTTTGAGGGCCCGGATCACGACATAAGCTGGCATAATGCCGACAACGAAGAGTTCGCCGAATTTGCAAATAATCAACTCGACGAGACGGACACGCTGATATTCGGGCGAAGAACGTATGAGCTGATGGCTGAGTATTGGCCATCTGAAGAAGTGATTAAAACTGAGCCCGGGACTGCCGCCCGGATGAATAGCCTCAATAAGGTCGTATTTTCACACAAGCCTATGAGTACCGATTGGCAGAACGTGGAATCAAGTACAAATGTAGTCGAAAAGGTACAAGAGCTTATAAGGGCACCCGGTAAAGATATCGCGGTACTCGCCAGCTCAAATTTATGTCTGACGCTCATCGAAAAGGGTCTACTCGACGAGATCAGGATTATGGTCAATCCAATCATCATAGGCATGGGAACACCCCTGTTTTACGGTACAGGCGAGCTGCTACAATTCGCTCTAAAAGATACTCGGACTTTTAAATCGGGTAACGTTCTCCTGACGTATGCTTGCTAGTGTTTTGTGCCGAGATCAAGATCCGAGTCCACTAGGGGAGCCGAGCTTACTACGTCACTAGGTATGAGATTAGGTATTTAGCATAAACAAGCGCATACTATATATAAGACCACTTTAACACTAAATTTCCAGCCAGGGGCAGCCGAAAAGATTGATGTTGGTTACACGTAACTAAGTCCCTAGAGAGGACCGCATCATGCCCCTATTCACCATCAAAAGACCAAAAGGTCTGCCAAAGGTTCACTACTTGCAGTACATTCTGGCGGAGCAAAAGTAATGTCGAAAGACAAAGGCCGGAAGGCCATCAAAAAACCCAAGCAAATCAAAGCAAAGCCTTAGCTTTTAGGGCACTTATGATTTCATTTATATGGCCTTCCGGCGAGGCAATGCTCGCTGGTACTGGTGGTTCCGAGACATTCACCGCAGGTCACGTACGCGAACTTTTGCGCAGAGGAATTGATGCCCAGGTAGTCATGGTCGGCGTAGCGACTACGCAGAGCAGGCGGGAGTTCCCGGATGTTCCATTTTTAAGCCTAGTCAACCCGGCTGAAGTCAGCGATTTGCCGGGCACAGTCGTGTTTGTGAACCGGGCATACGATGTGCCAACTCGGTATAAAGCAGCGATTATCTTGCATTGTGCCGTTCCGTCAAAAGTGGAACAACACGAAAGACAAAAGGACACAGAAGGCAAAACAATTATCGCCACCAGCATATACAACGCACAGCAGTGGGCGCTTTATTTGCAAATACCAAGCAGTACTATTGATGTCGTCATGCCATTTGCCGATCCCATCTATGGCAACACGCGGCGGTCAAAACCTGGCAAGAAGGTCAAAGTCCTATACGCGGGCAGGCTGCATCCCGAAAAAGGTATCTACACGATACTTGAAATGATGCACCAATACGAGATGGGCATCCTGGGCGTCCATATGAGCATTGTCATGGCAGGACAGCACGTCGAAGAAGGGCGGACAATTGCAAGAATGTTAAAAGATTACAAATACGCAAAGTTGCTCGAGCCACGCAGAAACGTTACCTCCATGGCGACGCTTCTCGCAAAAATTGACATATTGTTAATGCCCTCGGTATTTGCAGAGCCATTCGGGATGCTGTCCGTCGAAGCCCAACATAGCGGCTGCCGGGTAATTGCAAGTAGCCTTGGCGGCTTACCGGAAACGAACTGTGGCTTGTTAACCTTAGTTGAGGAACGTAACCCCCAGGCATTAATAACCGCCATCGGTGAAGCAATAGCACTCGGATTGTCAACGACCAAGGAACGTAAAGCAGCCGTACGCGAGTTCACTCTCGGCGAGTCGGTCGACTCGCTTTTAAAACACATACCACGAGAATCGGCTAGCATGGGCTTAAGACCGGCAGCCTGAGCCATAAGTCCGTTATGGTGAACATGCTACGGGCAAGCACCCAGGTGGACAATACAGTCGCGGAGAAAGTCGCACGAGCTATAGCGATCCATCTCCGGTACTTTTACAGGCGCGTCGAGAGGACACAGTGCCTAATTGCGCGCCCAGCTTGCGTGCTATAGACTGAGTTTGACAGCCAACGCTCAACAAGGAGGTACGTATGAAGTATTATGCGACACCAGGCAAGCATGGACTCGGCTGGGTACCGGATATCCCGGATCACCGCGACCGTATTTTCCAGGCAGAACTTGCGGCAGCAAAGGGCGTAACACTACCCCGCAGCATAGATCTGCGGCCCGATTGTCCTCCTATTTACGATCAAGGCCAGCTCGGCAGCTGCACGGCCAATGCCCTGGCTGCGGCTTTTGATTTTGACCACCACAAAGAAGGTGAACCGTTCATGTCACCTTCACGCCTGTTTATCTATTGGAATGAACGCAACCTGGAGGGTACCGTGGATTCTGACGCCGGTGCAATGATCCGCGATGGCGTAAAGGTGTTAGTGAAACTTGGTGCCAGCCCCGAAACAGACTGGCCATACGATATCGCAAAGTTCACCGTAAAACCGCCAGTTCAGGCATATCAGGACGGTCTAAAGAATCGGTTACTAACCTACCAGCGCATTATGCGGCCCGCCGCCAATCCAACAAATGACATGCTGACCTGCCTGAGCAGCGGCTATCCATTCGTAACGGGTATATCAGTCTACGAGAGTTTTGAGACAGATGCGACAGCCGCCACCGGCCGCATACCGGTGCCACAAAAGTCAGAAACCCTGCTTGGCGGCCACGCCATCCTTGTCGTCGGCTACGACATAGGTAAAGAGGAATTTATTTGTCGCAATTCATGGGGAAGCTCATGGGGCGACAAGGGTTACTGCTATCTGCCATTCGAATATTTGGCGAGTACCGGCCTCGCTTCTGACCAGTGGTTACTCCGAACAGTGGAGGAACGGTAACTATGGAGCCAAGACTGAGTGCAAATAACTTTCTAACAATTCACGGCAAGCTGACGATTGTAGGCCGGGAACCGGATGGCGACTCAATCCGCTTTATTCCCAATGACTTTCGCACGTTACTGCATCTGCCAAATGCCTCGCGCCTTAGGCCTGCGAGCGACGGCAGTTTACAACTGCGTATCGACGGCATTGACGCTCCCGAAACACACTTTTTAGGTCAAGCACAACCGCAGGGCGTAAGCGCCCGCACCGCTTTCTTGAACTACGTTGGCTTTAGCAATGTTGTCTTTGACGCCGCCGGGTCCGTTACGGCCAGCACACCGTCTCAAATTCCGGCAACGAATTTTGTCAGCCTGCTCGACCCCTACGGCCGGCCGGTTTCTTACCTTATAGCGGGAAGAACTGTCTCGCAGAAGGAGGGAACTATGGGGACGTTGGACGATCAGATGCTCGATCAAACTGTTAACATGCAGATGCTCTTGAGCGGTGCGGCCTATGTCACCATTTACAGCTCGACACCGGCCGCGCAGCGAGAGTATTTATTTGCAAAAGCCAAGCTCGCACAGGAAAAGGGTGTGGGTATATGGGACGCCGATAAAACCAGCCGGTTTGAGCTGACATCACACGATTCGATCGGCCCGGATAGTCAGAACTTAATCCTGCCTAAGCTGTTCAGGCGCGCTACCAGCTATCTGGATGCAGTAGCCGGCGGCACAGCAGTCGGTTTTACGGAATGGCTGAAATCCACCATCGCCGACGAGCACCACTCGCAAGATGATTACGTAATCAGGGCCGACGGGTCAACCGTACGACTGGATACGCTGATCGAGCACACCGGCAATATAATCACGACACAGCTTGACCTGCTAAGCGACGTCTTCATCGAACAGTAATGCAGCTGTTTCTTGTTCGCCATGGACAAACGGCCGCCAACGTCCATCCCATAGATTACCCCTGGGACAACGATAGTCCGCTCACGACCATCGGCCAACAGGAAGCGGCCCGAACCGCACAATTTCTGAAGCAATTACAACTGGCTAGCCCTCACATTGTTAGTTCGCCGCTTACGCGTGCGCAGCAAACAGCTGAAGCCTTAGCGCAGGTTATGGCCGTTCCGGTGCATACCGACCCCGGCTAACAGAAGGTAACGTGGGCGCCTGGCGCAACGAGACAGACGAACACGTCTATGGCAAGTTTTTGAAACTCCCACCAGACAAACGCTTTGTCTTTGTGCCGCCGGAAGGTGAAAGCTGGCAGCAAAGTGGCAAGCGTCTGGTCAGCGTCGTGCAGAGCAACCGTGAAAAGACGGTCCTTATTTTGGTCAGTCATTTTGAGCCGATACTGGCCGGAACCGGCCTACTACTGCAGGCAGGTTTCCCCGTGTGGACTACGTACGATTTTCCAAACGCCTCAATAACCTTGCTTCACGGCAGCGGCTCCGACTGGCAGGCCGACTACATCGGGCGGGTTCCTTAAGCCTATGGTAAAACACGGGGGTGTTTTGATCATAAGTCATACTGAGCAGTTAGTTTGTTCGAGCTTAGTATACATAATGGTCTAGCTGGTATAATCAAGTATATAAACGAAGGGAGCGGGCATGCTTAAAGCGCAAACGGTATTCAGTGGTTTTTCGGTTAACGACCTTGATCAAGCAAAGCAATTTTACACGCAAGTACTCGGACTCGTCGCAGGTGACGAAACAATGGGACTACAGCTAAAGCTGCCCGGCGGCGGAGAAGTGTTTGTCTATCCGAAAGAAGATCATCAGCCGGCGACATTCACTATCTTGAATTTTGTAGTCGATGACATCGACCAGACAGTCGACGAATTGGCAGAGCAGGGAGTTGTTTTTGAACGTTACGACAATATGCCCGCCCCACAGGACGAAAAAGGTATAGCACGCGGGCTTAGCGCCAACCAAGGTCCAGACATAGCCTGGTTCAAAGACCCGGCAGGCAACATACTTTCTGTGCTACAGACCACGTAGTGATAGGTCTAGACAGCTTCAACTGCTGTTTTGAATGCACTGAGCAATCCGGGATCAGGCAAGACCTCTGGCGTATCGCCCGCCGTCGCCGGATCACGGTGCAAGGCCAGCTCTACTATGCGCAGTAGCATCGGTTCATATGCGAGACCCGCATTAAGCAGGCAGGTCTTGGGAAAGTTACCGTAACCCTCTAGTAGACTCGGCAGCAGGTTGGCCTCCAGAAAGTGCGGTACGCCAGCGGCATTCAAACGAATATCAATTCGCCCGTAATCTCTGGCACCCAGGACGCGAAAGACGTTCATCGCCAGCGTATTAATATTGGCCCTTAGAGCCGCATCTGTCACCGCGAAGTGCTGCTCAGTGTCAGCGGACTTTATCTGTCCGCTTAAGAAACGTGTCCCGGAGTCGTTCACCGGAGCGACCAGCTCCAGGGGCAGCGCACAGTAATCGTCTGCCTCAGCATCCTTTAGGATACCTACGCTGAACTCACGCCCTGGCAGGTATTCTTCAATGAGCGCATCGGAACCCAGCTTATCTGCTATAGAGCGGACTTTCGACTGCAGCTGAGTAAACGTATGGACTAACGAATCAGCGTCGACCCCCAAACCACCGCCCCTGTCAGACGGCTTTACGAATAGTGGATACTCAAGCGCTATGTAGCTTGGGAAAACGGTTCGTTTGCCCTAGCGATATAGAACCGTGCGGTCTTGAGTCCGGCTTGCAGCACACGCCGTTTGGCCAGCTCTTTGTTAAGCTCCAGTTCGTGTGCCCAGTAGTCGGAGCCTGTACACACGATACCCGCATCCTCCAGATAATCATTTAGCCAGATCTTTCTGGGATCATTACGTCCAAATGCTGGATTGCTGGGCAGAAATTTCATGCCCAAAAAGACCACGTCCGGATGGCGCGCTAGCAGGGCATTAAGATCAGACAGGCTGTTTACAATAGTGGTCCGAACCTGGGTGTAGTGTCTAGCCAGAACGACTTGAGCCGCTCCGGCAGACCCCAAACTCATAGAACTCAGGCCACGCTTCGTAGAAGTCACGACCTCAATGCGCGTGTTGTTTTTCGCCATAGGAAAACCACCGTTCTGCAGACCGCGAGCGGTCTGGTTACATACGGATTCTAAAGAAGTCCGGATTTAGTAGGAGCGACGGAAGTTACCGCCACTGGAGCGACGTGAGTCACCACCGCCGGAACGGCGATCTTCTTGAGGACGAGCTTCGTTGACCACGATACTGCGGCCGCCGATTTCTTTGCCGTTCAGGGCAGCCATAGCAGCCTTGGCTTCGTTGTCGTCTGACATTTCCACAAAGCCGAAGCCCTTGGACTGACCGCTATCGCGGTCCTTGATGACTGCGGCACTGGTAACGGTGCCGTATTCTGCAAATACCGTTTCAAGTTCTTTTTCGGTAACACTATAGGCGAGACCGCCAACGTAGAGTTTCATTGCCATAATTTGTAATCCCTTTTTTTAAATTTAAACTGATATCACACTCGCTTATTATGTTCTGACCGATGTGTGATACGTCCTGGAAGGCCAATCATAGCAACGGAGAGGCTATAGTAACCACTTGCTTGACTTAAAGTATATCATAGAAAAGGTATTTTGTCTTTCTAAAATTAGGTGGCCATGGACAAGAGTACTTTTAGCATGGTATAATAAGTGTTCAGAGCACGTACTTACTATTATTTTTCCGTCATCTTTGAACCTTCCGGCTGGAACGGGACGCGCGAACAGCAATACTAAATGCAGGCTACATTAGTTACTAAGCAACGAAAGGCTTAAAGAATATGGCAATGAAATTATACGTCGGCGGTTTAGCCTACAGCGTTACGGATGATGAGCTCCGTGACTTCTTCTCTACAGAGGGCACTGTGCTGAGCGCAGTCGTTATTAAGGATAAGTTTAGCGGTCAATCAAAAGGCTTCGGCTTCGTTGAGATGCAAGACCTCAAAGAGGGTCAGAATGCCATCAAGAATCTAAACGGCAAAGAACTGAACGGACGGTCGGTCATGGTTAACCAGGCCCGACCGCAGGAAGATCGACCACCTCGCCGTGACTTCGGTGGTGGCAACCGTGACAACCGCCGTCGATCTTACTAGATACCGCACTACCGCGTCACCGCTTAAATAGGTTATCTACCGGCCCGGGCGTATACTACCTACAGTAAGTACCGCACAAATCAAAGCGTTGAAAACTACATTGCTCCCAAATATGCGAAATTTGCTACAAGCAATCGTAAGTATCGAAAGGAGCGTCGTGAGTAAATGGATAGGGAACAACCGGTAAAACAGGCTTCGCCGGGTCATACCGTCGAAAATAATCAGTTCGTTACACACGCCCAAAAGCGCTTTTACGCCTCCGACCTATGCAAAGAGGCCCGCGGGCTATTGCAGGCCCTGGTAGACAGTCCGGACTACAATACCACCCCTTCGCCCCTCATAATCAATCCCGACCCATTTGTGGAGCGACATCTCAATCGGCTCAGTATGCATCCTGACATCAATCTGGACGGGTACATATCAAACCTGAAGCTTATGACGAGCACCAAGCATTCGAAGCCGACCCCCTAGCCATACCAAGTACTGAAAAGGCCGACCAGGTTCCATGAGCAGGGCGGGCACGTACTATATGACGGCTGTTCTGGGAAAAACCCATTCATTGGGGATATCCATCGGAGCGGGTGCTGGTCAGTTTTCATAGCATTCCGCGGTACATTCATGCACAACGCGCCTAGCTGCTGTTTTCCTTGCCTATGCTTCCCCCATCTGCCAGCTACAGTCTGTACGAAAACCCACTTACATATACGTGCCGACACACTAACATTACCCTTATGCATTTTTACAAAAGGAGACAAAACCCAGCATGAAACAGTTTGAAGACCAACCAGTACTTCCTCCCCAGCAAGATACACACCTTGGTTTATCGCGCCGGGGGCTGCTTCTGGGTACCGGTGGCACACTAGTAAGCGCTGCACTAGCTGCCTGTACACGCGGAGCGGCACCCACCCCCCAGCAAACCCTCGAGAATCCGCCCGCCCCTAGACAAACCGCTGAGGCTTCGCCTGCATCTACCGATTCAACTCCCGAACGGGGGCCAGAGCTAGCATTCATCATGCAGGCCGGGGAAGACCTTATCGCACAAGGCGAGCAAGTAACCTTACCCGATGGCAAAATAGGACTACGCTTTCGGAGTAAGATACAAGACCCCAGACCTTACACCGACACGGACGTGGGAGCCTCCGGCATCGCAAGGGGACTCATGGCGCTCGCCAGGACGTCCCCCAAGAATCAGCGTTTTATGGATGCCGCGGGTATGACAGGAGCATGGTTACGGTCTGTCGCCATACATGATCCACGTAGCGGCGGCATCTACTGGCCCGATTATGCTGATGATGGCGGCGACGTGTCTACTACCGCATATTCTTCATATGACGATGGGGCCGCGGGTATTGCTGATACTCTTTGGGAACTGTGGGAGCTAACCGGTAATGAGGAAGACAGGAAGGCAGCAATTGACGGTGTACAATGGCTGGTCGCACAGGCACAGATCACGGGTAAAACCCGGAACGGCGACCGTTGGCTATGGGATACGGCGGATGGTGGCTCTTCATACTACGAAGGCAGGGGCATGGGCGTAACAGGGATCATCTACGCCCTCGCTAAGTTCTACGGGCGGCTTAAAGATGATGTCGATCCGAAAGTTGCCGCGCTTGCCGAGACGTGTAAGCAGCGGGTAGAGGGCGGCCTAAATTACTTGGACCTTGTTCGCGACGAGTTGAGGGATGAGCTAGCCGGTAATGTAGATCCAGCACAGAATACTGACATCTCGGGCTCAGCTTTCCCGGAAACGGACACCGCGGCGGGAGGGGACGGGAATACAAACATGAACTCCGGTTCTCTCTCAGGCCAAGCCGGTATCGCTTCCATGTACTTAGACCTGGTGGGTATGAATATCTTTCCTGAACGGGCGCAGGAGTTCAAAGACAAAGCAGGCAGGCTATACACCTGGCTCGATACAGAAGCCATGGTATTGGTTCAAGCTGATGCCGCAGCGTGGAGATTGGCTCTCGATCCCGAGAGCACCGACAACTACCACTACGCGACAGGCAACGAAGAAGGGGCCTCGGGTATCGGCCGGTCCTACTTACGAGCTCATGAGATAACCGGTAACCCGCTCTATCTGGAGCGTGCTAAGCAGGCAGGCAACTGGCTTATCCTAGCGGCAAAGCATGAGGCGAACGACGGTCGATCCTGGCCTGAATATTTGAATCCAACCAGTCCGTTAACCCATGCGAACCTAAACAACGGCGCTGCCGGCATACTGGTCTTTTTACGAGAGCTCCATCGAGTTACCAAAATCAGTGACTACCAAATCGCCGCTCAGAGGGCCTCTAATTGGCTGCGAGCCACAGGGGTACAGGCGGGTGGCCGTATTTACTGGAACGACTTTGGCAAGGGCGACAATAACAGTGGACCCTTCTCGGACGAAAAATCTCGACACTGGGGCACATCAGGCATTTTAGAGGCGCTGTTGGGCAATGTCGAGGCGTTCTAGCAGCAACAACGGTAGCCTTGATACCGCCCCGGTGCTATCGTCAGCGCTCCTACAACGATATAAAGAGCTTTGTTACAATGGCGGCATAACAAAAGTCGAACTAATACAACTAATACTCGTAAAGTGTCCGTAGCTTCTACGCCAACCAGAAAACACCTCCGGCCAAAAGCGCACCGAAAATATGTGCGGGTTATAGTGTGGTCCACTGCCGCTATATTGGCGTGCTTAGCAACCGTCATGTCGCTGTTCATCAATCAGGTGGTTGGCTTCGGTGCTCCCGCCCATCCAGGCTTTACAGGCTACAAACCCGCCGTACTGCCTAACATTATTAGAGTAACTGGACAGTCCCTAGGCCGCCAGCACGTAACCAGTATGGATATTTGGAACTTCTTTTACACACTTAAACTGAGCAGCCCCGACCTCACGATTACCGAAAGCCAAAAGGATTGGCCAAAATCGGGCCCGGTATCATGCTGGGGCTACGGCAATTCTTGCACCATATACAACACTCCCAAAGGCAATACCTACCGCGTCTGGTATGGCATCGACGACCACGGCAGACCGTATGACATACTAGTGAACTGGTTCGAGAAAAATACTGACGTTACGATCTCGGTAGACAATTCAGCCGCTTCGAAGTATGTGGATTACAACTGGGCGCCAGTGTTTGACTCCATGAAACCTGTCAACCTACACAGCGTGCAGTACACCAAGTACAACTCCTGCCAGTGTGGCGGCTAGAATATAGGGTTTTGCCTTTCAACTATTGACCAGGTAAGCGAAAAGCCTTCTCGCGAAGATTGGTATGTAGTCGTACGACGGCATCGGAACGAAGCATGATAGTATTAGAACGATGACGGAAACACGACAGCTCATCGCCGGTACGCGCGGCAGCCCGATGGCGCTGGTCCAAACCGATAAAGTAATTGCACACCTTACCGGGCGCCACCCCGAGCTTATGATAGCCACCAAGACCATTACGACGAAAGGCGACGCCAACGATGCGCCTATTCCACTTGATACCGTCGGCAAGGAGTGGTTCACCAAAGAGATTGAGGATGAGCTGATTGAGCGGAACATTGATTTCGCGGTGCATAGTCTGAAGGACGTGCCGCCGGAATTACCACCCGGTCTGATGATCTTGCCGGTGCTGCCAAGAGATGACCCCCGCGATGCAGTGATTGCGACCACCGCAACCACGCTGGCAACACTGCCAAAGGGCGCTATTGTCGGCACCGACAGTCTGCGCCGCAAGACACTGCTCCTGAAGGAGCGTCCGGATCTGCAGGTAAAAAGTATTCGCGGTAATGCCAATACCCGCCTGCAAAAACTGGAGGCCGGTGACTTTGACGCGCTCATTATGGCTGCCGCCGGGCTGGAACGTATCGGCCGGACCGAGATGATTACTGAATACCTGGACGGGACGACGTTTGTACCGTCCATCGGGCAGGGGACATTAGCGGTTGAGATACGAACCGCACGCACCGACCTCATCACGCTGTTCACAGAATTGCAGGACGAAGCCTGCCGGCAGGCGACCATGGCCGAACAGGCCTTTGCCGAGGTTATCGGCGGCGGCTGCAAATTACCGGTCGCGTGCTACGTGCAGATTGAAACCGGTACGGCACACATCTACGGCATGGTTGGTAGCATTGACGCGGCACAATGCGTCATTGGATCACTGCAGGGAGCAGCCACGGAAGCTGTGGGTCTGGCTCGCCAGTTGGCACATAAGCTGGCCCAGGAACCTTTCGTGGCCGAATATGCCCGGTTCTAGAACCCTGACTGTCGCATTAACCCGCAGCGCCAGTGGTAACGCCGCCTGGTTGGTACGCCTACAGGCCAGCGGCCTCCAGGTTTATTCACTGCCAACCATTGAAACCGTCCCGCTGGAACAAACTTCGGAAATCGAATGTATGCTGCAACGGCTATCCAGTTTCGATTGGATCATTTTTACCAGCGGCAATAGTGTCCAATATTTCCTGTCGTCACTGGCTCAGCTTGGTATCAACCTGTCCACCTTGGCGCCGCAAGTGGCCGCCATAGGGATACAAACAGCGCACTCGCTCGAAACAAACGGCATACGGGTCAGCTTCATGCCGTCCGTATCAATCGGCACGGTGCTCGGTACAGAACTGGAGCCCGTGCAGGGCAGACGCATCCTGATTCCGCAGTCCGATATAGCTTCGAACGAATTGGCCACACGATTGCGTGGCCGGGAAGCGGAGGTAACGGTGTTACCACTGTATACTACCCGCCTGATTGACACGCCTGACGAGGAATTCTCACGAAGCTTAGCAGCAACGCGTATCGATTACATCATTTTCGCCAGTCCATCAGCCGTTCGGGGATTTTCCCGGCGGGTCAACGAACCCGGACTACTACAGAAAGCAAAGTCACTGCCAGTAGTCGCGATCGGCCCGACCACCGCACAGGCCTTGCGGGATAGCGGATTCCGGCATATCCTCGCGAGCCGCGAGCCACTGCTTGACGGCATATTGGAGATTCTGCAGCGGCTTATCAGGCAATAATCAGCTGCGCTTGGTATACTTTGTCTGATGGACCAGCACCCGTACCACAGCTACCTTTTCTTTCACGTTGCCAACGCCTACTACCAGCAGCCCGCGGAAGCCAGGACAAAACAAAAACAAGCTTTCCGAAAACTGTTGGAAAGTCAGAAGAATACGCAGATAACTCCGTACTCCACGCTGGGGTTTAAACCCAACACCACATTTCTGCTATGGGTACAGACCAGCGACCCAGCTCATATGCAAACACTTATGCGGGACACACTCGGCACCGGATTCGGCCAGTGGCTAACACTGACCTACAGCTATTTCGGCATCATCCGCGCCTCAACATACAGTGGTCGCACCGGCAAACCTGACCAGGAAATCCGGCAATATTCTGACCGGAAACCGTACCTCGTGCTCTACCCGTTCACCAAAACAGCGGATTGGCACCTGTTGGACTTCGAAAACCGCAAGTCAATCATGGGGCAGCACATTAAGACCGGTGTCGCACATCCGGATATCCGCCAGTGTCTATTGTATTCGTATGGTGTCGATGATTATGAGTTTATTGTGTCATACGAAACCCAAACGCTTGAGGAATTTCAGGATCTCATCATGGAAATGCGGGGAACTATCGGGCGCAAGTACACCTTAAGTGACACTCCCATGTTTACGTGCCTACACAAGCCGCTCACCGAACATATGGAGTGGCTCTAAATTGTTCAACGATACGTTCCTTAGGGCCTGTTACGGCGAAAAGACGGATCATATCCCCGTCTGGTTCATGCGACAAGCCGGACGATCGCTGCCCGGCTATCGGGAACTCCGCAAGAATTACGACGTGCTGACCCTGACACGTACGCCGGAGCTGGCCGCCAAAGTCAGCCTGGAGCCAGTGGAACGGTTGGGTGTCGATGCCGCCATATTGTTCGCCGATATTATGCTGCTGCCAATTGCTATGGGTGTAGACGTGCGCATCGTTGAAACTGTCGGCCCGATAGTCGATAAGCCCCTCACCACTAGCGCAGACATCCGAACCCTCAAGCCATTTGACGCAAGCAACGCACAGTACCTGCAGGAAACGATAAAAATCCTGCGCGGCAAGCTGCAGGTTCCACTTATTGGGTTTTCGGCCGCGCCGTTTACACTTGCCAGCTATTTGATAGAAGGCGAACCAACCCGCAAATGGCAAAAGACCAAACGCTTCATATTTGAACAGACCGATGACTGGAACCTGCTGATGGTGACACTTTCCGATGCCATTATTAGCTATCTCTCGATGCAGATTGATGCGGGCGCACAAGCCGTGCAGCTATTTGACAGCTGGGTCGGCTGCTTAGCCCCAGCAGACTACCGCCAGCATGTCCTGCCGCACGTCCAAAAAATATTTACCGCGCTTAAAAACAAGGGTGTGCCGCGCATCCACTTCGGCACCGATACCGCCGGCTTACTCGCTGACTTCTCGGACGTTGATTGCGAGGTCATCGGGCTTGACTGGCGGATCGATCTGGACCGCGCCCAGACCATTGTTGGCGATAAAGCCATGCAGGGCAATCTTGATCCGACGGTACTGCTAGCAAGTCAGAAAATGATCGAGACAAAAGTTGACAGCTTGCTCAAGAGCTTACCAACACGGGACGGATTTATATTCAACTTCGGCCACGGCGTTTTACCGGAAACTGACGATGCAAAATTAAAGCAACTCGTGGAGTACCTTCATGCCCAGTAGCAAACCTATCAAAATCGGCGTCATCCTCATGACCTATGGCTCAGCTACGACAGCTGACCACGTCGCGGAATACATGCACCACATCTACAAAGACAACGTACCCGAAGGGCTTGTTGAGGACTTCGCAGAGCGCTACCGGCAAGTGGGGCATTCGCCGCTGGTCGAAATCACTGAAAAGCAAGCCGAGCTCTTGAATGAAGAACTAGCCGGGCAGAGGAATGACTACATCGCGAAAGCCGGTATGCTCCATTCAGCGCCGTTCATAGACGATGCGGTGTTAGCGTGCCGCGATGCGGGTGTGCAGAAGCTGGTCGGCGTTATCCTGTCGCCACAGTTTTCTTCCTCTATTATGGAAGGTTACCGCACAAGCCTGAAAACCGCAGCGCAACAACACAGGTATT
>Ga0265338_10003178_pt1 | contig 23435 bp, 19 predicted proteins | sample 42126metaG_FD_193579 | JGI IMG/M metagenome (GOLD analysis project Ga0265338, IMG submission 193579) | Rhizosphere microbial communities from Carex aquatilis grown in University of Washington, Seatle, WA, United States - 4-21-26 metaG | ecosystem: Host-associated > Plants > Roots > Rhizosphere... | reverse complement strand
ATTAAGTCAAGATGTATCGGTGTTCGAATCCCTTTGGGCGTGAGGCTAAACTAGAGGACTTATTAATATTATTTTGAAGCTAAAACTAGGCTAAATTTGATTTCAAAATTTTACTATATAAAAGTGACCCAACCGCACTTTCTATCGAACCGCTCTTGAACTGGATCTCGAAACTTATGGACATATTTCAAAGAACGAAAGATTTAAATTAAAATCTAGCAACTTGGGATTATTATGTTCTTAAGTCGAATACAATTAAAACCCTCTGGAACCTGGACGACCCTCGTTTAGTTATATAAGTCTTCCAATTCCGATACAGACCCCTAAGCTACCCGTTATTTTACTTCTTTTAAGTCAGCAATGAAGATGTATAATGTACGCATGAAACGCGACTTGCAAAAAGAACTAGAAGAAATGAAAAAAAGGTCAGGAATATTAATAAAAGAAGTTGACTCCACAAAGCTAGAAACTAATAAATTCATGGCTGACATAGTTCTAGAATCGTGGAAGGTAAAATTTGAAAATCTTCTTACCAACATTGATTTCTTAATAAACACAGTTACAACAATATTATCGATATCCGCGGCTGCCTGGGTAGGTTTGCAAGCAGTATCATCTTTAAAATTAAATTATACTTATTACGGATGGCTAATATTCGGCATATTCATTGTATGGGTGATACTAATTGGTATTAGAACATGGGCTGTTGATAAATATAGTAAAGATATAGAAAAGGCTTACGATAAACTGATAAAAGACGGTATTAATTTTTATGGGAAAAAAATACTATCCCATGAGGCAAAATTAACAACATTAATTAAAGAAACAAAAAGTTTAGAAAAATTAAATAAGAAAAAATAAAATATATGCGGAGCTTGCGGTATTCGCAAGGATGGCATGTCGGTGATGAATCACGAAATCAAAGAAATGACTCCCCAGTTAATTAAAAATTTGTAAATGTCTTACTTAAGAAACATATTGGTGGGATAGCACGGCAAATGAGTACCAAATCACCATAGTCAACGATTTTATAGAATCAAGAAGTTATGAGTCTTCAGAAATAATATACTTGGTGAATTTAATTTTTTCTTTTAATAGGTTTAAAATTTAAACCTCAATCATTTTTTATACTAATCTTTTCCGAATTTTCTATTGAGACTATCTTCGTCTAATCCGAACATCTCATACATATTATGTGGTTGTATGTTAGGATTATGGACTGAATTAATAATATCGCCTTGTCCACTTCGGTATGTAGATGGTTTTTTAACAGGATATTTGTTTGATTGTTCGACCACACTATATTGTTTTTGTCCAAATGTAGGCCAAACTTGCGTGAGTAACCAGTCATAGCTGTTTCTTACTTCACCAATAATATAAACGTTCTCAGGGGTAAATTGTGTGAGCCGGAATTGTTTGTACAGGTAGTCGAAATTTATCGCAGTTTCTTTACGTATTTCGCATAGGATTATGGTTTGAGCATCGTAAGCCTTTTTTCTATTTAGCAGCTTTGTATCCAATATAAATTGACCTACATCATTCCCGCTATTTCCTTTAAATGTAACCACTTCCACCGTTTGAATATGCGTATGAAGAGGATGTTCGGTTTGAAAGAGCGTGTATACGTCCGGTGTTTCGTCAGTTTCGCTTGCAGGCAACATCATATATTTATACCCGTCGTTTAAGTGTTGACCGAATAACATAAATGCAACGGCCCTCATTTCTCTCGCGCTTTTGAAATCAACTTTAGTATCAACAATTTCAAGACTATATTTCTTTACCAATTCGTTAAAGCGTTGAAATACTAAATTCGGTGGATACCATTGTTTACCGAGTAATTTTGCTTTAAGGTTTAGATCCATAGTTAAGCAATTGTAGCGTAGCAGCAAGCTAAATTAAAGTATCAAACATAATTTATATATGTAATTTTAGGGTATAGTCTTTTTGACAATTAGAATATAGCTGTTTAAGTGTAAATTTAAGTTTATTTATTTTTAGGCTTATTACATTCCTGGCAATATGCTGGATGATAATTCTTATATGGGTAACTGAAATCTTCAAGAAAATCCTTGCCGCAACGAGCACATTTTTTATAAGGACCTGTCATTCCAAGACTGCCAAAATTTGTAGGACTAAAAATTCCTGATGCCATTTGCGATACGCTATACGCTGATCTTTGGAGTGCATCTGCACTTGTGATAGTTCCCATATTTTCTTGTCTCATTTGTTTTATATTTTGCTCAACTATCTTTATTTCTTCCTGAGATTTTGTTGACTGCTCTTCGGCTATACTAATTGAGGCCACTTGTTGTTCTACTTTTTCAAATTGTTTATCCATTTTTTGTGCTTGCTTGGATACCTTTTCAGCTTCTTCTATGGCTTCTGCTGACATCTCTTTTATTTTTTCTACTGATTTATTTGCATAGTGTAGATACTGATCTAACTTATTTTTAGTAGCTCGCATATCACCAAAGAAATAAGTAACAAGAGCAATAATAAGACCAATTATCGTTGCTAATGCCAACGCATAATTTACAACTCTGTCTGCTTTTTGTCCCGCATCATCAGCACTGTGAATTGCGACTTGATAATTTTCATCTCTGTATTCCTGAACTTGCGCTTGCAGCGTTGCTATTTGAGAAGTAATTTGTGCGGATGAAGAAGCGGTTGTGATAATAACAGGCGCTGGTGGCGTAGGTGTAGGATTTGGCGATTGTGTTACGGGTAAAGTTTGATAACTTATAAAGTGTGCAAACCAATATGCAATCACTACGACAATAAAAATTTTTGCATAAAAGAACCAGTTTTTGCCTACTGCAATAGAAGACTGCTTTCGTTTCGCACTACTACGATTATTATTACTTGAATTATTTTTTGTATTTGCCATATTTTTTGTTTATATACTGATTTCCTACGGCGTTAAAAATTAATGGTGCTCTGACGCATCACAATGAGCTTAAAGGAGTCAATTTTACCTTAAATATTTCCCCATTATTGCAAACCTAGCTCTCTTGCCTCAAATCTTCTCATATAAATAAAAAGGCTAATTGATGCGAATGCTAGTAAAAGACTATATATAAAGCCGGAAACAGAAATAAGATTTATTGTACCTAAAAGGACCATAAGTAGTAGCAATAAAAATAAGCTTGCGGCAATGCCTCTGCAAAGTTTTTTATGATTATTATAAATTTTCGCCATTGTAGGTGATACTTTATGTTTTGCCTTCTTATTTCTCAAGTTTCCCCATAACCACTCAATAATATATAGTTCAATCAAATTGCCAACCCCTTGAATAAAATGCCCTACCACATAAGACAACAACAAAAGAACAATTAATGCTCCAATACTCAAATCTTTTGCAGTAAAATTTCCGATTTGAGGGTCTATGATATTAAAGCAATATAAAAAGAATAACCCCGGAAGCAGTATGGAGCTAATTTCATGAAGGGTAATTGCCTCTTTTGTAAACTGAATATAAGAATTTATTTTTTCCATAAAAAAACTGCCATCAGGCAGCTAATATAGTATAGGATATTTAAGTAATAAGATCAATCTCCCACTGTTTCCCAAGGAGCTCTGTTATCGGGATTGCTCGGTTCGGCACGAACATATTCTATGCTCCCGACCCTTTTTGTTCCTATAACATCAGGAAACCTAAGTCTCTTAAAATCATATGCAGCTTTGCCAAGGTTTACTTCCGTTTCGTGAACCTCTCCCGGATTTATCCAAGTAAGCTTTGCTATAACATCAGGCGACATAGATACTTCTTGCAATAACCAGATGGGAAATACATTTTTATTTTCCTTGAGATATTTACTTATTGGTCCAGGAGCAACAACTGCATGTTTGCCCATATTTACTGCTAATATGTAGTTTTCGTTATATGCTGGCTGACCCGGCAGGATTTTGCGTCTTTTTAATTGCTCCAGTAATGTTTGTTGTGGATTAACATAAGTTGTTACTTCTACTTGAGTAATGTCTCTTGTTTCCCATTTTTCACCCGAAGGTTGCATAAGAATAACATCCGGCGGATCTGGTTTATAAAGCTGCACATAGGTAACTCTATTCATTTTCTCAAACATGCATAATGCAACAACCGCGCCAACTCTTGCATCTCGCAGCATTTGAAATTCTGTTTTTTTTTCAACTGCTTCTGCACCTACTTTTTTCACTATTTGATCAGCATGCCAATAAACATTCAACGGAGAATGCCAAATATTTCCTGTTTTTATTGGAGGGATTATGCTCTTCATTGCCGTGAGTATAGTAAAAATTTCATGCCGAAGCAATTTGGAAAAATAAAAAAAATTTGACAACGAGCCGATATAATTATTGTTGAGGAGGTGATAAATTTTTATGTATAAAACAATACATTACATTGCAGGTCCAGGTATCCTGGTCCAGGAAGATAAAGAAACGTTGATTCTGCATCTCGCAAGTTACGTTCTATTATTTCCTATTAATGCATTACCACATATCATAAAATGGATGCGGTATAATCTGTAGGACCTGATGCTGAAAATTAAAAAGGGTTGCACTTTTGTGCGAAGGGTGGGTTGGTGATTAATTATTAAAATGCTATTGAGCAATAATTTCTTTTGTGTTTGTAATGTAGGCTAAACAACTGATGTTATATGATCTTTGCTTCCTTTTTCCATAACAAACACAAATTTATCATTTTCCATTGAGAATTTAACTTTGATGTTATTGCCGCCAAGCTTCATTCAAGCATCTTTTGCACTTGTGCAGCTTTCGGATCAGAATCCAATGCTCGCCTTGTACGGGTATCTGTTGCGTGCATAACTTCATGTTTTATTTTTATCATCTTCTCTTGCTTTTTCTTCTACTTCTTTAGGAACAGTCCTCCACTGTCCTTTGCGTGGATGTACTTTCCTGCTGATTGTGACATACTCAGCATCATCGCTTGAGATTGGGTTAGTCCCGGTATAGACAGGCCCTGTTTCTACGGCATTTAATCTTTCCATGAACTTACTCTCTGTTTTGAGAGGTTGCAATGGTTTTTTCCTGTCTTCATCATCGTGTTTTCTCCAAATTGGCAGGTATTGATCCCAAAGTGTATGAATTAGCGTAGCCATTTTTTGAGGAGGATACGAAGCGAAACGAATAGCTCCCTCTTGCTTCACTTCCTCAGGTAATGTTTCATAGTAGGCATTAAGTGCGTGTAAATCTGGTTTAATTTTTGATCCTTCAATAAACTGTTGGTCTTTTTCAAGAAAAAGAGGGACTGTTCTTATGTGTAATCTATCATTTGAAACAAGGATATGTGAAAAAGGAAGATAGTAAAGGTAAGCAATATCTACTTTGTTGCTAGCTCTTTCTTTAGCAATGTGTCCATGTGCCAAGCTCAGATAAAAAAACACATCCACAGAAAAAACATGATAAGCAAATGGTGCAAATTCTTTTAAAGATGGTTTTCCAGAGGACTCCCAACGCTGTACTATCTGAGGACGTGCATTTTGAGGAACTTGAAATAATTCAAAAAGAAGAAGAAAGTGATCGGAAATTGTTGAACTAAGATATGTATCAACAAATTCTTTAATCGCTTTAATATCAGAAAACCTTTGTCCTTTTGGCACGATGTTTCCAACCATTGATATTGTGCTTTCAAAACCTGGGTTCTCCAAAGCAATTCTCCATTCTTTTGCAAACTCTCGTTCAGTCTCAATGAACTTATCATCTTGCCATCTGCTGAGAGCTTCTAATTCAGGAAATTCTTTAAAAAAGAGACCATACCCTTTTTCTGAGACTTTGGGTATTCCACCTGCAATAATTGGTCTACGTTTTGTTTCAACAGGGTATCCTAATAGATTACTCATCAATAGATTGAAATGATGTACATTGGGAACACAATTCATTTCTGGTGTTTTATAAGCAATTTCTCCGACAACCTGCTCAGGTGTTTTGCCTTGAGCAACTTGTTTTTCGAGATCAGCCAGTGTCTCAACGAAAAAAAGTGGAGTTATTATTGTACGAAAAAAATTATCAAACCAAAAAGCCTCGTCGGGATTTAAACTCTGGAGAAATGATTTATCAAATATAGTTAAGGGACCGAATGCCATAATGTAAGCAAGAGTATATCGAGCAATATAAAGTTTGTCAAAAGAGTAGATTGTATTATTAGAATAATTAATAATACGGTGAATTATTCTATAATATTTTTAGATTCAAAACTTCAGCGATTTTATGCAACTTCTCATAAGAAGTGTTAATTTCTCCTCGTTCAATGCGAGCGTAATAATTTACATGCATTCCAGTTTTTTCCGCAACATCAAGCTGAGTTAGGCCATTCATTTCTCGTGCCTTTTTAAACTTTTCTCCCAGCTCTTTTCTTGCTGTTTCGTCATGCTGATTTCCCATAGCTAGAGTATAGCAATTACTTATATTATTTTCTATAGAAATTACAATTATTGTAGAGTAACAAGCGCAGCTTCCGCAGGAGACAAAGTAATATAGGTATCAGTACCATTTATTATCTGTAGTGAAGAAGGTGTAGGAGACCACGTTCCATTAGCAGCAGTTGATGCCCCTCCAAAAGTAACACCTGATGTTGAAGAAACAGAAGGTGCTGTCATATACATTACGGATGCTTGTGAATAGTTTGTTGTAGTACGGATATCAACTATTGCTGTGTTGGTAAGATCTTTATTAATTACAGCAACATAAAGCTTTCCATCTCCTCCTAAAATAACATGTGCAGTTGTGTTTGTAGTAGCGTGAACGCTTGGCATAATAACATTTCCTCCATTAGCAGTTGCTTCATGGAAAAAAAGAAGACCGTAATAAAGAGGATGAACATTACCACTACTATCAATAGCTTCATACGAAGCTCCTCCTCCAACTGCATGGAAATTCATGCGTTGGACTCCTTGCTCCATCGCAGTAAATATATAATCAGCTGACCAAAGCGCTGAAGCAAACGCATTTGATACTCCTGATTTTCCTCCTCCTGCTGTAGAATTGACTTCAGTTAGCGCAAAGGGAACATTATATTCTTTTGCAACTGCTTCCCACGTTTGAATAGTTCCGATAGTATTATTCATAAGTGATTGACTTAGCAGATTTGCAATTGTCGGAGCATTAGGTCCTGTCCCTGTTGATGCAGTTGGATAGAGGTGATAGCCAGATAGAATAAGTGAAGATGCTTCACTGGACATAAATGTACTATACCATGGAACATTTTGGCTTTGGTCATCACCCATCAGTGGAATTGAAGGATTTATCCCTAGAATAGCTGTTTTATAAGCTTGCCATTCAGTAGTAAAACTAGTGCCATTATAGCCTGATGTGCGATATCCTTCGTTAGCAAAATTATTTGGTTCGTTTCCTATAGCTATAGCATAAAGGGTACTTCCTGCTTCGTTATAAACGTAGTTTGCTTCACTTGCCATATCTGTAGGATCATACGTTCCTAAATCGACACCCCATGTAAATTTCCATCCTATTTTGTTAACAAAAGTAACAAGATTATTTACTTCTTGCTCATCAATGGCATCTGGACTAGCGGGACAATATGTTCCACTGGGTGACCAGGTTGCTTGATCTCCAGAATTTCCTCCAATACGCAACATTTCACTACCCAAATTTTTATAGAGCTGACTATAAGTACTTGATAGACTATCTTGACTAAGTATCTTACAAATCGCTCCTGTCTCTGTGCTAATACCATCAATTTGTGGAGGAACACTTAACCCGACGGCAGAAGGATTTATACTAATTAGTACATTTGATGCAGTTTGTGTTGAGGTAGGTGTTGTATTCGATGTCCCTGAAGCGCCTGGCATTGGAGTTGGTGTCGCTCCTATACTAGAACTCCCTCCATATGTTTCAGAAGGAGTAAGAAGAGCTGGTGATGGTTTGCTTAATAAAAAGCTTACAGGTGTATTCGAAAAGATTGACGTATTATTATTTTTACCTTTAGTATTAGAAAATATTATTTTTTGTAATGTGGTAAGAATAGTCTGATTACCGCTTTCTGCCAAAACAATTTGTTTAGCAGATAGTAAAAGCATTGCTGATGAAAGAAGAAGAACTGATACTGCCAAAACAATTTTTTGTGATGTAGTTCGTTGCTTTACAAAATTTTTTAGCCATTCCATATAAAAAGTACTTAATTAACAATCCACCAACTGAATTTAATATCCTGCTGTGCTGGTTTTGTAATCCCAACGGTGAATGATGTCCCTGATTGTTTTTTAATAATGCCAAGAGGGAAATTTATAGCTTCCAGAGGTGAAGTAAATATCTCTGACTTATCTGTTACAGCACTTGTTTTTATTTCAATACTTGTTTGCCCTACAGGTAATGTCGCTTCACCTAAAGAGGAAGCAGCTGTATTTGATGTATCTACGTTATATTTCTGTGCTGTTATTTGTGCGTTTACTTGGAGATTTCCATTTGTATCAATTGTCACTTTTCCATTTTCAAAATCAACTCCTGCTGCTGCAAGCGATTGGATTCTCAATGGTGCTGAGGCTGTATTGATCGTTGCACTCGCTGATCCCGTTGAGGTATCAAGTCCGTTAATAGTTAACAAGCCATCAGTAACAGTCCCAGTTATCCCTACATCATTCAAAACAGTTCTCCCAATGACATTTAGTGCACCATCAACAGTCATATCATTGTTGGTATTTGCTGTTGCTGCTCCTAATACGGCTGATTGACTACTAAGCAATTGTGTGAGATCAACTGTTTTTTGAAGACTTGCTATTTCTTGTGAAAGATTTGAAAGTTGTCCAAGTTGAGAACTCAGGGATGCAACTTGATCTTGCATACCGGAAACAGTTGTTGAGAGGGTATTGAATTGATCTTGTGATACTCCTGTTTGAGTTTGTTGTGTCTGCTGAGAAGCTATAGTTTGGGATGACGCTCCTACTTGTTGGCCATTGACACTTAAATCACCATTATTTGTTAATGCTATTTGCATAGTTGGATCAGCATAGGAAATATTAACAAATACCATAATTTCACCAACCGCATTAGGATCAGAAGATGAATAGCTATCTAAAGCTTTTCCGATAATTTGTCCAGCTTGTGTTGCCTTCATTGCTACTCCTGGAATTGATGATGTAGTAAGAAGATCACCAGCGTTAATATTTCCATTAATTGAAGATACTTTAACAGGGATACGTCCTTGCAACGCTACCGGATATTTATTTGGATGTGTGCCATCGGTTGTCGCATCTGAGTTAAGAGTGACACCTGGGTTGGTTGAAATAATCCCAATGGTTTGTGATTGATAGGCACTTGTTGTTTCAGTAATTGCCTGGTTATCTCCATCTTCTGCTGGCATGATGAGAGTTCCTGGCGTAAGACTTTGAGACGAAACATAATTCTCAGCCACGTCAGCGCTCTGTACTGTTGTGTTGGCTGCATAGATAGTTCCTGCGGTACTACCAGCACAGGCAGTTGAGTATGTAGCTTTGACACAGAGAGAGCCGGTAACTCGGGTATTTCCGCTATTATCAATATTAAAGACGGTTGTTCCTGATTGAGAAGCTGAAAAGATATTACCTGCTCCGCCTTGACTAACAACTAATTCACCATTTCCCATATTTGTTGTCCCTACACCTATATATCCGCTTGAGCTTATTGCCATTGAAGCAGCTCCGGTTCCAAAGGTATTGCTATTTACAATAAATTGCATCCCATGATTACTGCCTGATTGAAATACAGAATTAACACTTGTCCAACCTGCAAATGTCCTCCCATTAAAGCTTTCATACACCTGAGTATTTGTCGTGTCACCAAGATAAAGATCGTTTTGATTAGCTGCAATTTGTAAGTTTGCAGTAGGATTAGTAGTATCAATACCTACTTTTCCTCCTGTGAGATTTGATCCATAGGGCATCACTATGAGATTACCTGCTATAGATGCTTGCGGGGTACCTCCCGCTAAATTGGTAACTGCAAAAGCTGCACTAGCGGTACTTGTACTTCCTAATAGAAGATCATTAGTAACATTGAGAGGTGAAAGAGCACCATTGTTTAATTGCCAAACTCCGGAGCCATTTGCTGTCCAAGAAAGACCACCTGTACCGTTAGTAGACAAAACGTATCCATTGCTTTGTCCACTTGTTGGCCATGTATAGGCAATTCCTCCGAAAGTAGTCGTAGCTGCTGAATTACTTAATATTAAATTTCCTGATGAAGTGATATTTCCACTTGTATCTATGTTAAAAATAGTTGATCCTGAGGCGGAAGCTGAAAAAACATTTCCTGCACCCGTTTGATTAATCACTAACTCGCCATTTCCCATGTTTGTTGTTCCTACTCCTACAAAGCCACTTGAATTTATTGCTATAGAGGCTGTTCCAGTTCCAAATGTATTACTGTTTACAACAAATTGCATCCCATGATTACTACCTGATTGAAATAATGCGTTAACACCTGTCCACCCTTCAAATGCTCTTCCATTAAAACTTTCATCTACCGAAGTGTTTGTACCATCACCCAGATAGAGATCATTTGCATTTGTGGCAATTTGTACTGTTGCATTTGGATTAGTAGTATCAATGCCTACTTTTCCACCAAGTTCATTAGTTCCGCTTGTATAAGGCATCACAAAAAGATTTCCTGCCATTGAAGCTTGCGGTGTTCCTGCTGCTATATTAGTAACAGCAAAAGTTGCGCTTGCGGTACTTGTCCCTCCAAGTAATAAATCATTGGTTATATTAGCGGGAGATAAGGCACCTCCATTTAATTGCCAGCTTCCTGTTCCACCGCTTTGGGCAGCCCATGACAGTAGACCTGATCCGTTAGTAGATAACACATATCCACTTGATTGACCACTGGTAGGCCATGTATAAGCAATACCTCCAAATGTTGTAGTCGCTGCTGAGTTACTCAAAACAAGATCTCCACTAGTATCAATTCTAAATTTTGTATTTCCTGATGATGAAGCACTGAATATATCGCCTGCTCCTGCCTGATTAACAACTAATTCTCCATTTCCTCCATTGGTTGTCCCCACACTAACAAATCCACTGGAATTTATATTTATTGCTGTCGTTCCACTTCCAAAGGTATTACTACTAACTTCGAACTGCATTCCATGACCTCCACCAGATTGAAATACCGCATTAACACCTGTCCATCCTGCAAAAGCTCTCCCATTAAAGTTTTCATATACTTGGGTATTTGTCGTATCTCCTAAATAGAGATCATCACCATTTGTGGCAACATCGAGTGGGAAACTAGGGTTTTGTGTGCCAATTCCTAATGAATTAGTTATACCAACATTTCCATTTACACCTATATATAATTGAGTATTTGCTCCATTTGTTTGAAGCTCTAGAGCCTTACCTGATATACCTTGCATATATGCAGCAGCGCTTGCTCCGTCATAACCAAATTCTGCTCTACCATTGAAAAGCGAATAAATAGTATCACTGCTTGCACCAGTTAAACTTGTCACATCTAATGCTGGATTTGTTGCACTTGAAGGTGCGCCAAGCGTTAGAAGAGAGGGTATAACATTCGTCCCTATGCCAATGTCTCCTTGACCATTTATATATAAAGTAGGACTATTTGTATTTATTCCTCCATCTCCTCCAACGGAATTATATATACCAAGGGAGCTGCCATTAAGAAGATTAATTTGGTTTCCCAGTGTACCACGGAACGTTAGATTTCCTGACATGGATGCATTTCCTGCAATATCTAAGGCTGCTGTAGGATTACTTGTTCCAATGCCTACCCAATCTGATGAATTTACTTCTGATATTATCCCTGGTGTTTCTGTCCAGCCTCCACCATTTGATGAACCAGTAGATGATATTGTTATGCTGTTAGGGTTAATAGCTGTTGAGAGAGAAATCCCTGTTCCAGCTTCAAAAGACAAGGTGTCATTATTACTTTCTGCAACAATTGTAGTTTGTCCTGGAACTTCGATATTTTTGAAAATATTTTGGGAAGAACCTGTATCATCGTTTGTTATTGTTAAACCATCAATACTGATTCCAGAACCTGCGGTAAAATCGAGATCGCCAGTATCTCCTTGCAACGAGAGAACACCAGTATTATTTATAGTCGGCCATTGCCCATCGGTAATTTGTGTACCAGTGCCTGCCTGTAAACCATAGACAATATTACTTGCCTTTATTTCTCCATTCTCTAAATCAATATTTCCTCCATTTGTCGAGATACCTCCATCAAGTTGAGCGACTCCACTTGTGATTAAACTTCCTTGTATTTTTGTATTTCCTAAATTTACATTTTTTTCTGAAGTATAAGAAGTAGTCGTTTCTGCAGTTGTGCCAGGAGATTGATAGATAGTTTTCGTTTGTTTCATTATTGTTGTTTGTGTAACAGGTAGAGAAGATTGCTGGAAAAATGGAAAAACATTTAAAAATGAATGAAGTGGCCCAGAGGTTTTGCTATTCATAGCCGCAAACATATTATGCTGCGGATTAACGACAGAAAGATAGCTAAATAAGGAGAAAAAGAAAACACAAGACGTAATACTTAAAGCGAGTATATATATAAGTTTTTGTTTCATTCTGGATGATGAGAAAGTGATATTAGGCTTAAGCCATATTTTTTAAAAAGCTATCTATAACTTAATTAATATGAAAGTGTTGTCAAATTAACCTCTATTGATGATAAACAGAATATCTCATCTACATTTAGATTAGTATTTCTTTGCATAAAAATCAATAGCTAATTGTGGCTATTTGAAAAGAAATATTTTGTAGTTTCATATGGCTTTTCGGCTCAAAATAAGCATATGCAAAAAAGCTCCGATAAAACCCTCAAAATATTAGGAAAGAAAATACAAAAATTGCGAAAGAATGAAAAAATTTCACAAGAGGAACTTGCACACAAACTTGGCATTAGTAGAACTTATATGGGATATATAGAACAAGGTAGAGAAAGTCCGTCATTAAAACTTTTGATGAAAATAACAAGAAGGTTTGACGTTAATATAGAAGATTTATTCCACAGATAATAAAAATTAAATAATCCTATTTTTAACCCAAAATATCTTTTATTAAGGTAAGAGGGCATTGCCCTCTCTAAATTCAATGATTTCCTACGGTAGTTTCCGTATTCCTCATTGATTTTATTCACTCCCTTTATATGCTTCGCAAATATGTCGGCGCAGGCGCGCGCGACTGTATCAATTAAGAATACCAAAAAGAAGGGAGGTGAAACAAATATGAATGAACAAACAAAAGAACAAGCAGTTGATAACTTTGTAGCAAGAGAAATCTATGCTTGTCAGACGAGTCTTGTTGAAGAATCATTAAGACAACAACTATTTACCGTTGATGAGATATACAATTTATATAGAGAATTTGATGGAAAGTTGCTTACACCAAATGTTTGTGTAAAGTGCAAAATCGAATTTTCTTGCTTGGATAGTGAGACTGGTGAATGTGAAAATTGTTTTGAGGGAAATCAAGAACCTCAAGAAATTTTTGAATGGTGGTTAGTTTCTTCCTGGTTTGGTAAAAAACTTCTTATGGAAGGAGAACCCGTTATAGATAACGGCTATGGAGTCTGGTGGGGGCGTACAACCACTGGACAGGCTATTTCAATGGATTACATCATAGAAAAAATATATGGTGATGTAATGGGATATATCAGTAAATAGTAGGGAAAATGGGATAAATGGGGCATCAACTATATGCCCCATTTTCCTAATTGATAGTACAGTAACTGCTAATATATTTCCACCTTCTCAAGTACTTCCTTACATAAACCCAATTTTTTTACTTGCTCTTTTGTTGTTAGATAAAAAGATGGAGTATTATTAGACGCTATTTTTTGAATATATTGATACATATACTTCTTAGTTGATTCATCCGGATAAATAAAAAAGATTTCTGGGAATTCCGTTTTAGTTTTACTTTGCCAGTATTGTTTTCTGTAATATTTCAGATATTGATATACCCGTTTTTTAATAATCGTTCTATCCTCAAATACATCAAGGAAATAGTGCTTTATTTCTTCGTCAGGATAATGAATATAAATATATGAATCAGGATGCGGAAGTATTAAGTATCTGAGATTATACATTTCCGTTTTTGTTTTAAAATAAAATACTGCATCTGTTCCGGCTACAAGCTTTTTTAAGGAGAGATATATGTCTGCAATAAATAAACTATGCTCTCTATAGGCTTCCTTGTGTGTACGCTCATTGTAGAGTCTCTTGAGTAGGTTTGGATCGATATTCTGATCTCTCAAATAACCTATTCCTTTAAGTCCTAGTGAATACTGTGCTGGAGTACGCGCTATTTCTAATTCAAAATCTCGAATAATGTAACCTGACTCAGTTAATTGATTAAGCGTTGTACGTATTCGCTCTTTTGCTTTATGGTTAAGAAGTTCTTGTATCTGTGGTTGACTAAGATGACGGAATTTTAACAACAAGGAGATAATCTCATGTTGTTTCGTTTCAAAGTTTATATACTGTTTTTTTATTGGCTCTCCTAATTGCATATGTCTTTACTTTCTTTCTTATATATTTATATATATAAATATATATAATAGAGAGGAGAAAAATTTCAGAGATTTAGCTTCATTTTGTTCACCAAATTGTAGTCCTCGACGACTACAATTTATTGTATAGATATTGTATCTGTTCATATTTTTTGTTCGGCAGTTTTAGGTTAGATTTTTCTTTTTATTATTACTTTTCTTGAGGCTCATTGAAAAAGTACTTGAGATGTTTTTTGGTTGATATGGTGTAGTGTGATTTTTTCTTGATGCCTCGATAATTTTTGTTACTTTTTCAGTGTTCGTGGGAACCTCCACTGGATAGGTTGTACCAGAGAATTGTTCTTGTGGTTCTTTCGATCCAAGTTTCATATAAAAGTTGTGTCGCGGGAGATTTAAGATATCTCCTTTTCCAACCTGTGGACTAAATTGCGGTAGGAGAAGATCTTCATCAACAGGGCTTGCAGTCTTGAAACACAGTACTGTACCTACATTAGCTAGAATTACGTTAACAATGCTTCTATTAGACTGTTGTGTTGTTGACTGTTCTGCAACAGTAACCCTGAGCCCGTATTTTCGCCCTCCTGATAACAATTTTGTAAAATGGTCTGTTGCAAAATTCTGGAACTCATCTACATAGAGATAAAAAGGTTCACGATATGCGATGTTGCGTCTTGCCCTCTTAAGCATGCTTAAATGGATTTTTCCAATAATAGTTGTTCCAAGTAAATAGGAATTATCTTCTCCTAATTGTCCTTCCGAGAGATTACACAGTATTATTTTTTTCTCATCCAAAAGCTCGTCAAAATTAATTGATGAATGGCCTTCCTCTAGCATCCTTCTTGTAATTGGGGAGAACTGAAACCGTCCAACTTTAGCTGTTACTCCTGATATCATCTTAAAGACTTGCCAATCTCCCGCTTTACCGAATTCATTTTTCCAGAAATTTTTGATATTTTCATCAGGTACAGTTTTTAATATGGTATTTCGGTATGTCTCGTCTGTTAATAATTTATATACTGTAAAAATTGTCTGATCTTTTGTGTAAAATGCTGTGTAAATCGCATTTCTTAGAATATATTCAATTTTATGAGCATTCGTATTAGAATTTTGAAAAAAGATTCTTCTCAGTATTGAAATTGCTGATTCGGCAACAATTTCTTTTTCCAATTCTAGTTCATCAGCTGTTAATCCTGGTGTTAGCTCAAGAAGATTCATTCGAATTGGAAAGGCAATATCTATCGGGTTAATATACACAACATCGTTGATTCTCTCTTCTGGAATAATCTGTAACAAATCTTCAACCAAATCTCCGTGTGGATCAACGACACAAACACCTCTACCTTTTTGTATATCATCTTTGGCAGAATGGAATAGAATAGTTGACTTACCTGATCCCGTTTGTCCGACAATATACATATGCCTTGAACGTTCATCATCAGTTAATCCAATTGGTATTGTCTGACCTGAGTAATTATTAGTGGCAAAGGCGACATCAAAGTCTTTTGTATTTTTAACCATCAAAGGAGTTGGGAGTACAGGACTTAAAACTTTTTCCATGTCTTCTGTTTTATTGGTATCAAGATACGGAAAATGAAACAAATCGGTAATTTCACTTGCAGAAACAATAGGGTTAGGATTGTAAGGTGAACCAGGTGAAAGACGGCGCTGGATGAATTTTTGTAAGCGGAATTTTACGGTTGAGCGGCTTAGGAAAAAACTGCCTTTTGTTGTGAATGACTGGTATTCACTTTTCATTTGAGCAAATGTTGCCATTAGTCCCTGTATTCTCTGTTTTCGTTCTGTTTCATCTTCATGGACAACAACTAAGCGTGCTGAAACTTCAAAGAGTGGTTGAGAAAGCTTTTCTTTGACAGCTTCTTGTAATTCTTCTTCATATGGAATAGACAACTCTGGATGTAATGGCGTGAGTGAATTGATTGCAACTGTTGACCCTGTTGTCATCACTGCCTCACACATCGTTACAATACTATGGAGAAAAAGACCAACCATCAAACATTCAATTTTCAATAGTCCACACAGCTCTGAGACTATGGCAACTTCAGTTAACTGCTGCCAAAAGTTAAGGCTTAGGCTGCGTTCTATTGGTTCTCCATTGTGTATTTTTTGTTGTAATTTTTTAATGCTTCTTCCTATTTCTTTTTGCATTTTAGGCAAAACAGGAGTTACGACAAGTTGGTAAGCAATAATTTCATCCTCTGAAAGTTTGGTCATATTCCCTGTGAGAAAAGTAGAGGGATCTGTAACAGAAAGTGTCTTTTGTTCAGCAAGTGGCAGGGCAAAATGGTTGGAAAATTTGAGCTCTTCAATACTTACTTTTTTACAGTACTCCTTAGTTGGTTTTTGTCTTTGAGTTAAACCGGTATGACTTGGCAAATAATCAGTAACCTCAGATATTTTTACACCCGGTAGATACGATGTAATAGTACGCTTAAGAATCTCTTTAGTATCTGTTGGTACAACAATAAGATACCTAATTCCACGCTCTTTGCTTGAGACAACCTCAAGAGAAAACGTAATCTTCCGTTTAATATACAAAGCCAAGTAATTTTTCGGCTGTGCTAATTGATGCAACAAACGGTATAGCTGTTCTGTTGCATATGCTGATTTATTAGTATCACTTGGAAATGTTACTTCCAAAAAAGTAGATTCTTGCGGTTTATCTAACAATTTTGTCCAGATAAAGGGAAAGAAAATATGAAGTAACTTTTTAAGAAGTCTGAAAAGAATTAAAATGAATAGTAAGATAAAGAACGGTCCGAAGAAAATGAGAAAAAACATCTGCATTGGTGTGAAATGGGAATAGACATGATATATCAGCGATACAGAGTAAGAGTATAGACTTGTTACATAAAGGATTAAAAAATGAAGATGGGAAAAGAGCTGTTGCTGGATAGTATGCAGTAACGCTAAGTTGTTGTTATCAAAATATATCGAATCTTTTGCTGATTCCATATGATTTCTTCCGTATATACCCAACGGGGTATTTGAAAGAAATTATTTAGAATCAGCTCACTCAACGTTGATTACTATATCATATTTTTTTCTATTGTCAAGATATGATATAGATAACTATGGGTTTATATTATTATTTAGCTTTGACTAGGTGAATTTTCTCTTATGCTTATATAAAATTGTTTTGTATATGCAATCATTTCCAAAAAGTACATGATACACGCATTTAATATTAATTTAATAATATAATGATATAATATTTTTATTGCTCGCTTTTGCGGGCTATTTTTTTATAAGCTAATCCACATTGAGTGGCAAACGGAAATGTATATAGAAAAAATAATTATAGAAAACTTTAAATGTTTTGAAGGTAGATTTTCACTTGTTTTAAATAAACATCTAAATATTCTCGTAGGAGATAACGAAGTTGGTAAATCAACAATTTTAGAAGCGATTAATCTTGCTTTAACGGGTTTATATGGTAGTAAATATTTAAAATATGAACTTACCCAGTACCTTTTTAATAATGATCTAACTTATAAATATTTAGAAAGCATAAAGTCTGACGACCCAGATCAAGCAATGAACCCTCCCCAAATACTTATAGAATTATATTTTGCAGATATAGAAGATGATTCTTTAAAAGCTCTTTTTGAAGGTAATGCTAACACGGATAAAAGGAAAGCATGCGGCATACAATTTATAATTCAACTTAACGAAAGTTATAAACCCTTATATGAAGAGTTGATTAAATCAAAAGATATATATTCAATCCCCATAGAATACTACGAATTCATATGGAAAACCTTCGCGAGGGAAAGTATAGTTACTAGCGCTATTCCTTTAAAAGCGGCTCTTATTGACTCTTCAAGTTCTCGATATCAGAATGGTTCGGACGTATACATTTCCAGAATATTACGTGATCATTTAAATGATTCTCAATCAATAAGTATTGCTCAAGCACATCGTAAAATGAGAGATGCATTTATGGACAGCATTGCTGTTAAAGAAATTAATGATGAAATAAAAAGGGATATTAATATCTCTGATAAACAGGTGGAAATATCTGTAGAACTTTCTTCAAAAGATGCTTGGGAAACAAGTCTCATAACTACTTTAGATAAAATACCCTTCCATTTTGTAGGTAAAGGCGAACAAGCAATTATTAAAACTAAATTGGCTTTGAGTCATAAAAAATCTATACAAGCAAATGTTATTTTATTGGAAGAACCAGAAAATCACTTGGCATATTCAAAGCTAAATAGACTAATAAGAGATATTCACAATTCTAATAAAGAAAAACAGATTTTAATTTCAACACATAGTAGCTTTGTTGCAAATAAACTAGGTTTAGAAAATTTAATTTTAGTAAATACAAATCCAGCTAATAAACAAAAAAAAGAGACAAGATTTGGAAATCTAAGTTCTGAAACAAAGGATTTTTTCTCCAAACTACCCGGTTATGATACTCTCAGGCTGCTATTATCATCAAAAGTTATATTAGTCGAAGGAGATTCTGACGAGCTCATAATTCAAAAGGCTTATATGAAAAAACATGATGATGAATTGCCAATTGAAAATGGAATTGATGTTATATCAGTCGGTACATCCTTTTTGAGATTTTTAGAATTAGCTGAAAAATTAGCAAAACCTGTTGTTGTTGTAACTGACAATGATGGGAAAGTAGACAAGTTAAAAGAAAAATATGATGCTTATTTAGGAACTAACAAAAAAGATAATATAAAAATATGCTTTGATAAAAATGAAGATATGGGTATTCTCAAAATAGGAGATTCGGCGTTTAATTACAATACACTTGAACCAAAGCTATTAAAGGAAAATTCTTTAGCTTTATTTAATGAAATATTTGAGACGAACTATGAAAAAGAAGATGATATGCATGTGCATATGCATTCAAAAAAGACTACATGCGCTCTGAAAATATTTAACAGTACAAAAGAAATCAAATTCCCTCAATATATAGAAGATGCTATAAGCTAGCTATGAAGAATAAACTCTTGATCGCAGCAGCAGGTTCGGGTAAGACTACTTTTTTAGTAAATGAGGCTCTTAGTATAACGGAGGGCAATGTACTAATAACTACTTTCACTGAAACCAACAGAGATGAGATTAAGAAAAAAATCATTAAAAAGAAAAAATATCTTCCTAAAAATATAACTGTACAAACTTGGTTTTCTTTCTTACTTCAACATGGAGTAAGGCCTTACCAAAGTCTTTTAAATGATTTACTAGATAAAAAGAAAATTGGTTTTTGTCTTTCAGAAGGTAGATCGGGATTTCATTATTATAATTCTTTAGGTAAGCCTGTTTATTATGGAGAAGATGATTTTTTTAAGTTCTATTTTACTAAAGATTTTAAAATGTACTCAGACAAGATATCTAGGTTCGTATATGAAACTAATAAAAAAAGTGAGGATGAAATTATAAAAAGAATTAGTAGAATATATAAAAATATATTTGTTGATGAGGTTCAAGATTTAGCAGGATGGGATTTAGAAGTTATACAACTATTAATAAAAAAATCTAATTCACAAATAATTTTAGTTGGTGATCCAAGGCAGGCCGTATATGAAACTAATCAGTCAACAAAAAATCCCGGATATAGACAAGGAAAAATTAAAAACTATATTGAAGATAAATGTCGAGGAAAATGCACTACTGATGATACTACTCTGAGCACTTCTCATAGAAATAATACAGCTATATGTAATTTTTCTTCAAATCTTTATCCAAACTATACAAGAGTAACTCCTTGCGATTGTGAACAATGTAGAAACTATACAGTCGAACATGAAGGAATATTTTTAATCAAAGAAGCCGCCGTAAAAGCATATACTAATATTTATAATCCTCAAGTTTTGCGGTTCTCTAATGCACCCAGTCCTGAATTAACTTTTGGACTTTCAAAGGGATTAACATTTAAGAGAATTTTAATTTACCCAACTTCAAAAATGAAAACATATTTAAAAGACGGTGATTTAGCGAAAATTGAATCAATTTGTTCTAAATTTTATGTTGCAATTACGCGAGCGAGATATAGTATAGGTATTGTCTATAATTATTCAGAAGGAGAAAACTTTATCTTGGGAATACAAAAATATTAAATAATAAAAATAAAATATTAACTATTACTTTGACTTTACTAATCCCAAATCCTTCATTATGACTGAAGATAAATTAATATGATATTCTTCGACAATCTCAAACGCATCAGTCAAAATTTTTTTAAATTGTTTCTCTAAACTGGTGTAATCTTGAATGCTTCTATACGGATTCTCATATCTCCAATAAGCATAGCTATGTACGGAATCTCCTCTTTCCTCTAATAACTTTTTAATTATTTCATTGTTAATAAATGAATCTAGTATATCTCCTAAAGTTATTTTATCTTTATAGATAATTTTTTTTATATTAGGTTGTTGTGAGAGCATATTTTTTTAATTGATTTATCTATGTCGAAATATAATCTAAGAAATTCTAGCCAAGCCTCTTTGAAAGAATATAAATAATTTGCAAAGGATTCATAATGATAAAAAAACAATGTTCCGTCCTCATATCCAGTGTAACCAGGATGTTTTATTATTACTTCCTGTCTAATCTTATCTTTATTTAGATATTGCTTTGCTACCTCTAAATATCTTGATAATTCGTCAATATGAGCGAGATAACGCTCGAGATTTCCATCTTTCTCGTTAAAACCTAGTTTCCCTTGTTTTTTTATATAATAATCAAATAAACCTGCGTACATTTACATATTATATCACTCCAAAATTTTAAATTTGTCCCCTAATATAAGCAAGTTATTTTTGGGATATAAAGCTATTTTGGTAATGCTTTTGTGGCTATAAATAGTATAAATTACCCTTGACAACTATACATATTTGTATATATAATAACTATACACATATGTATAGTTCTATTAATATTATACTTTTCTTCATTTATCATCTCTTACGTTTAGTAATAGTTCTTTTAAAGCTCAGAAAAATAAAAAAGTAAGCATATGAATCACAAAAATATACTTCAAGAAACTCTATTTGTTGACAATATAAGTTATGTTACTGAGACTTCTGAGCAACAAGAACAACCCATTAAGGATATCCAACCGTTTCAAGTACTGGATAACATTTTAATCGAGTTACCAGAACAAACAAAGATCAATAAGGTAAGACAGTTGCTAGGTGAAAAAGCTAAAAATATATCTGATGAACAACTTGAAACCTTTTCCGCACAATTTGATTATCTACTAAATTGTTGGCTTGATTCTTTTGAAACACAATTATTTGATGGGAAAACACTTCGTGAAATTTCCGATGTCTAAATTACATGAGTATCAAAGTTCGATATACTCCACAGCTAGCAAAACCTAAAAAAGCAGTTATTTACCTTCGGGTTTCGACTGAGGAACAAGTAGATAATTTTTCATTAGGTACTCAGGAAGAAATTTGCAGGAAAGAAGCTGCACGTCGTGGTATTGAGATTATTCATGTATTTCGAGAAGAAGGCAGATCAGCAAAAACAATAACAGGTCGTCCCATTCTTATCGAAATGCTTGAGTTCTGTAGAAAGAACAAAAGACAGTTAAGTGCTGTTTTTGTCTATCGGTTAGACAGGATCTCTCGACAAACTGCTGATTTTCTTGCAATAAGAAGTAGTTTGACTGCAAATCAGATAACATTACTATCAGCGAGTGAACCTACAGGAAATAGCCCAACTGAGAAATTTGTTGAATTAATGCTTGCCGGTGCTGCTCAGATGGACAATGATGTGAGAAGTGAACGAACAAAAAATGGATTACGTGCACGATTTTTATCAGGGCTTCATACAGGCCCAGTTCCACTAGGCTATCTTAATGAGAATGGCTATATTATTAAAGATCCTCAAACATTTGATAAGCTTAAAGAAGCATGGGAATTAATGCTTACAGGAACAAAGAGCTTAAAAGAAATTGCCAATGTATTAAATGAATGGGGGCTTGGCCAAACATTTAAAGGGATAAAATATCCATATAGACCACAAACCGCAAACCGATTGTTTAGAAATAAATTTTATATGGGTATTTTGACATCGAGTAGATATCCAGAGGAAGTACAGGGACAACATACTCCAATGGTTACTACTGAAAAGTTTTATCGAGTACAAGCTATCCTTGATGGAAGAAATACTAATATAAGTATCCCACTTTCAAGACACAATAAAGAAAATACAGAATTTCCTTTAAGACGTATTTTTCGTTGCAAAAACTGTAACACTGTACTTACTGGCGCATGGAGTAAAGGAAGAAATGCTCGATATGCCTATTATGTCTGTAGAAAACGATGCGGGACACCTTCATTACGAGTCGAAGCCGCACATAACTTTTTAACTACTTTCTTAAAAAATATTTCTTTGACTGATGATGCATTGAAATTGTTAATATCATTTCTTCGAACAAACTACATGAAACGCATAGCCATTCTCCAAAAAAGAAAGTTGAGTGCGGACGCTGAGCTTTCAAAGCTCTATTCAATGAGACAAACATTGGTCGAAAAAAATTTAACAGGTGTTTATTCTGATGAAATATTTAAAGAACAAAATGCAGTAATTGAAGAAAAGATTAAAGACCTTCAAGTTACAAAAGATACAACCCTATTGAATAAATATACCCTTGAGGAAACAGTAAATTTTATAACAGAAAAATTTGCTGATTTAGGAAGAACGTATACGGAATCGTGCCTAGAGGAAAAGAAAGCGCTTTTGGGTTCGATTTTTCCTTCTGGAATCGTTTGGTATTATCCAGGGATGTCGAACCATGATATTGGACCGCTATATCAATCTATCCGAGATTTTACCAGTGGGGTCATCCACGTTGGTGAGCCGGGCGGGATTCGAACCCGCGACCAAGAGCTTAAAAGGCTCCTGCTCTACCGCTGAGCTACCGGCCCAAAAAAACGTACAGCTAATTATATCAACCTTCACAGCTATTGACAAGTAAAGCG
>Ga0265338_10003177_pt1 | contig 23442 bp, 21 predicted proteins | sample 42126metaG_FD_193579 | JGI IMG/M metagenome (GOLD analysis project Ga0265338, IMG submission 193579) | Rhizosphere microbial communities from Carex aquatilis grown in University of Washington, Seatle, WA, United States - 4-21-26 metaG | ecosystem: Host-associated > Plants > Roots > Rhizosphere... | reverse complement strand
TTTAAAGCCCGTCAGAGTTGGCATATTTGTAGAAATTGAAATAACAAATCCCTGGCTCCTTCCCTGCCGCGGCCCGGCAAGAGCGAAGATTGTTCAAAATGCGGTGACCCCTTCATGGAACGTTCCTAACAGTCAACGTGACGTGGTCTTAAACCACCCAACGCAATACTACAATACTAGGAACCGACCCGTTTACGACCATCTTTTTTCTCGGCAAACCCATTATCGCCCCCATCGGCGGTCCGTACCGATCCTATCCCTGGAAATTAAAAACCGGCGACCCGAACTTTCGGACCGTCGGCAAATCTTTTACCGCTCATTCCGCCGCACTTTTCACACGGCCTCGCGACTTGTTAGGCATCGTGGCTCCGTGGTAAAAATTCAAATATTAAAGCGATGACGGATAAAATGGAAGCAACCAACCACCAACCGAAGATGATGAAACCGAAGCCGGGGATGGTGCCGTATGTCTGAAAGCCATGTAGCGCTGGAAAGTGCCAGTGCTCTTCGTGCAAGATGAAAATCCAAACAAGGCTATTCTGAACAATGGACAATAGCCATAGAGATATAACGAAGCGCGCCGATGGCGTATGCCATGCGCGCCAAAACCAGCCAACATAAACAAGGTAACCGAAAATAAAATAGGCACAGGCGCGCCAACCATCGGGGTCGAGTGCGAGAATAACCGTGAATGGCAAGGCCAACAAAGCGAACCAACAGCCACCGCAGAATAACAGTCCCGCGAGAATCTGCGGAATCAATCGCCTCTGTGACTGTCGAGTAATCATAAATGCGAACGATGCCTAACAGGTATTCGGCCAAACCGCGGTTTGGCCTAATTCGGGAAGGTGACTTTGGCACTTGGCATGGAGAGCCAGTGAATGCTCCGCACCTGGAGCGGTGTGGCGTGCTCCAGATGAATTGGGTCGCCGCTTTTTCACTTGCTTTAGACTCTATCACTGCGTTTTAACGGGTTTCAAGCTGAAAAAGCCATTGTTGGGACGGCCAGCCGGAATGAACCGCTCATGGCCAATCCCGAACTTCACGCCAATTTTGATTTTCAAGTTCACGGCGGCGCGTTGGGCGAAGCGTCCCTGCCAACAATTGATTATCCGGCAAATCCCGGCGCGCGAATTTTCAAGGGGACGACGAACGGTTCTGTTTTTTTCGATTCCGTTGGCGAAGACGTTTGGGAATGGACGGGCTGAAAAAGGTGTTCCCCTTGTGGACTTCACGAATCGCGCGACACACGTTGTCAGCGGAGGTTTGCTTGATGAGATAGCCCATCGCGCCCGACTTGACCGCCTCGATGATATACGCTTCATCGTTGTGCGCCGAAAGTATGAGTACTTTGGTGGCAGGGAGGGCTTTGAGAATCTGGCAGGTGGCTTGTAAACCACTGAGCAGCGGCATGGTCACGTCCATGAGAACCATTGTGGGGCGAAGTTCTTTGACCAAGGCCACGGCCTGAAGGCCGTCTTTTGCTTCGCCGACCACTTCCAGATCGTCTTCGAGTTCCAGAATCTTTCTGAATTCCTTGCGCACGACCCTGTTGTCGTCCGCCAGCAGGACAGTGATTCGTTTCATGTTACAGTTACGTCACAAAAATCGGTGTTAAATGTACCTAACTGAATTTCTGTCAGTTGCCTCTCTCCGTCTATGGGGTGAACACCCCACGGACTGCCGCTGGAAGATGGCCACGCGACACGAGGCCGGATGCGCGGACGGCAAGCCCCAAGCGCTAATTTTAAAGCAGATGGCGAAGGTTTCTCCTGCTCGTCGCGCCGGAGTTAGACGAAGGTGGATGGGAGAAGGTGGAGTTTTTGGTGGAGACATCGCGTTGCGATGTCCGGTCGGCGCGTCGCGCCGACCTTACCCCGGCGGATTTTTTGCCATGAGGAAAGGCCAGGAAACGTTTCCCATCCGGTCAATGAACCTTGAAAGGGCTCGCCTACCCACCGTCAATTGATTTAGGCTGTTTCTGTGGCGTTTGACTCCAAAATTGCGCAGGGCATCGTTTACCTCACGTTTCATGGATACGTTACGGCTGAAGACATTCGGGACATGGTTGATTTACTCGCGAAAATCGAAACGGAGGCCGAGGTATCTCCCGATCGGATGGCTGATCTCTCGGCGATTGAAGGGATAAGCTTGAACTTCTCAGCGATACTGGATTATTCGGCCAATCGGAGAAAAGCACTGCTCAGGAACAAAGTGAAGGCAGCGATCGTGGCCCCGCACCCGCTTCAGTACGGATTTGCGCGCATGTTCCAAACGCTCAATGACAATCCCGACATCAACATGGAGATATTTGCCGACAAGGACAGTGGTTTGGCATGGATTTCCGCCGGCAAAGGCAGCGCTGATGATATGGCCTTCCGGAGCAGAGAAGGCCCCAACCAATGAACGAGAACTGTTAGACCAGGGCTGGCATGCCGATGTCCTGGCTCAATTTGAGGGCGGCTTCGGCGTTCACCCATTTCACCAGCGAAATAAAGTTCACCAGCGCCGGGCTGTCGGGTTTGACCTTGAACAGGTTTTTCAAGGCGCCCACAACCTTGTTGTACGTGTCCGCATATTTTTCGTGCATCAACCGGGAGACGTAGGATTCCATCACGGCCTGGGCGATCGGATCGGTTTGTCCGTCGGGCAGGTAGGGCAACAGGCAGAAGATTCGGACCAAGGCCATCGGCTCGGCTTGAATCAGGACCAGCCAGCTTTGTTTAACCTCATCGCTGTCGTAGTTGGCATGCAGCCGGTCGCGGATGGCGTTGGCGATTTCGCTGGGTGCGGTCCGCTGCGCCAGGCGGGCCTTGATGTTGTCCCAGGCCGTCTGCTGTTCCCGTTCCGGGGAAACTGCGGCCTCGGGCTTCTTCAATTCCGCTTCCAGTCCCTTCAAGCCGAGTTCCTTGCCCACGGCCAGAGCGAGGGCTTCCGCGTCGTTCTTGCGAATCCGGGTTGAAGTGAAGATGGCCTTCACCAGCTGCGTCTGAAGTTCGGGTTTAATCAATCGCAAGACCGTGGCGACGGATTGAGGCGGAGGCGCTTTTTGGTTGGGGATGAGATGTTTGACAAAGGTGGCAATGACCCCGTCCAGTTCGGGCACTTTTTCCAGGCGCAGCGTGAGCACAAACTTCAAGGTCCGGCTCGTCCCACCGCCTTTCCCGATGTTGTTCACGATCATTTGGCGCTGGTCATGACCGGCCACAAAGGCCAGCAGGCCTTCCGCCGAATGCATCAACTTTTCATCCAGGTTGTCCCGGTTGTCCGTTGCCACCAACTGCTCAATCACGGCAGGCAGGCGCTGGGCAAAAATGCCTTCGGATGATTCGGTGCTCTGATGGTTGTAGTAATGGAGTAATTCAAGGATGAACGAGAGTTTTAAAAAGGCGTTTTTCTGCGCGTGGGCCTCGGCGGTGGACGCCCGGCTGCGCTGAATTTTCTGATACAGGGCCAGCAGTTCCTTTCGTTTGTCGGGAGCGATGGTAGCGTCCTGTTTGAGCAGCGTCTCGAAATCATTTTTGAAGCCCAATACGATTTCCTCCGGCTTGGGGCGCGGATTGAGCTTGGGGTCGGTGGTCAAATCGTTGAAGCAAGCCAGGGCCGGCTCGCCAAATTCGCGGACAATCCGGTCGCGCGGCACGTGGCCCTTGACGAAGCAACGGTTGGCCCGGACGGTTTCCGGGGAAAAGAACGCGTCCGGCTGCGCCATCAGGGACTGGAGCATTTTGGTTTCGAGGGGTGCGTCCAACCGGATCAATTCTTCCACCGTTGGCTTCACGGCCGCCGTCAGGTCGCGTTTGGTCTGCTCCATCACTTTCAAGATCGCCGGCTGGAGCACGTTCCCCTCGATCTTGCCGTTGACCAGCGCGGCACAGACTTCGTTGACGTGGGCGTTGTGCTCCACCAGCTTGGAAACCACGACCCCGACGTCATTGATTGGCAATTTGCTCACCAGCCCGGCAATCAGGTTCACCAGTTCGCCGTGCGACTTCTGCCGGTATTCGATGGTCTTTTCCAGGAGCGCTCGCAGCGACTTGTTCTCCTGTTCCAGCGTGCTGCGCTCGGCCTCGAGTTGTTCCAGCCTCAGCGTAAAGTCATGCCAACCGTGTTGGATTTCATCCACTGAAGTGACCGTCGGATTGCCATTCTCTGTCTGTGCCATGAATCAATACTCACCGATAACGCCTTCTTTTTCCATTCAATTTTTCAAGGCAAAGGGATGGCAAGACAGATTGGAACACTGTAATTAACAGCCGGCTTGTTTCCCGCCCGGGCGGGGAGCTGGCTGAGGGTGAGGGGATTTCAGTTTGGTGGGGCGAGGCTGCTGACGAGCCGGTTTTGGCGCGTCAAAGCACAGCGACGACGGCTCGCGAGGATCACCGCAGAGCGGGACAGGCAGATTGGCCGCCGACAGTTACAAAACTTACCACCACCTAAAAAACAGTTGCAAACTGGCGCGATACATTTGAAGGTTGCCGGTGAGGTAAATGATGTGGGAAGGAATTGATTATGGCGCATGTTATTACCAATAAATGTGTGAAGTGCAAATTCACCGACTGCGTGGAGGTGTGTCCCGTGGCGTGTTTTTACGAGCTGGACAATCAACTGGTTATTCATCCGGAGGAATGCATTGATTGCACGGCTTGTGTGGCGGAATGCCCCGTGCAGGCGATCTACGCCGAAACGGATGTCCCGGCGCAGTTTCAGGCGGACATTGCGTTCAACGCGGCCCAATCCAAACAGGTGAAGGCGGCGGGCCGGGAAGCCATCGTGAAGAAGAAGGAGCCGTTGCCGACCGCGGCGGAAAGAAAAAAGGAACTCGGTTATTGATCGTGACTTTGTCCGAAGTCGTGTCAAATCCTGTTGCCGAAACGGGTTTGAAGGTTAAGATGCGGCATGGCATCGGAAACATTTCAGGCAAGCCGGTGGACGCACGGGAATTTCCTGTTTCCCACCGTCATCGAGGTGAGCGACAAGGCGGTCATCCGGCGCAAACGGTCGTGGTTCAGCCGAGACGAAATGAGCATCAGCATCTCCAAGGTGGCGTCCGTCCACATCAAGACGGGAATCATCTGGGCGGACGTTTTGATCGAATCGTCCGGCGGCACCGACCCGCTGGCCAGCCATGGTCATCGGAAGAGCGATGCGCGCCGCATCCGTGAACTGGTTGAAGGAGCACAAGGAAATCTGAGTGGCCCGGAAAAAATGTAGTTGTAGCAGCGGACGTCAGTCCGCTCTAAATTTTTCGGGAGGCTTGGCTTTGAAACGAGCCGACTCACGTCGTCTCCTACTCATTTACAATGTGTAGCGAAAGCCGGTCCTGAAAATGATGGGCGGCGGCGGGAGAATTAAAACCGTGGCGTGTCCGGCTTGATGGTACGCCGGCGAAATCGCGGTAAAGCGTGATGGCGACGTGTTCGTTCCGACGGACGCAATCCTTGATGGCTTCGGCGTCCTTCTCGCAATGGATAAGCGTTTTCCACGAATAGATGTGTTTCGGTTTGTGGAAATCGCTGTTGGCGATGAAGGGCAGTCGCTTGAGGCCGATGTCGTTGAAGATGTTGTTGCGATTGGCGATTTCCCAGGCGTCGAGCAGCGGCGCGAATTTTTCCTGGTTTTCCCAAAGGTAAAGCGTGTTCTTGCCCCATTCGCTTTTCATGATGTGCGGGTGCGAGGCTACCGCCAGCCCGCCTTGTTCGTGGATTTTTTCGATGATTTCGGGAATGTCGAGCGACGGATCCACCGGCGCTTTCAAATCAATGCCCAGCAGGTGCGCGGAGGTCTTGCGCGTGTAACCGTCCTTGTTGAATTCGATGCCGGTCAGCACGAGCATTTTGTAGCGGCGCCACGCGCGCTGGCGTTCGCGCTCAATCACGGCGAAGTATTCCCCGACCTGTCCCTGGCCGAGTGTGCAATTGGCCAGTTCGGACAGCTTGCCGAGCAGGCGGCCCGGGTCCGCGAGATGGTCGGTGATGCAGATGCAATCGAAACCGTGTTCGCCGTAGAAATCGACAATCTCCGGCACGCTCAACTTGCCGTCGGAATAGTTCGAGTGGATATGAAAATCGCAGAGCAACATTTGCGCGTGCTCGCCGTTTCCGTTCTGGCGCGGCGCGGAACGCATGACGCGGTCCGGCGCGTTCTCGAACAGCTTGACTGACTTGCGCCCGGGGACATCGTGATCGGCCTCGTCCAGGATGAGTTCGGCGATGCGCAGCGCGGCGTCGGGACGACTGACCCGTTGAAGATTCTTGCGCCATTCCGACCAGAGCGCGGCGCGTTTGGCAAAGGCCTTTTCCACCAGTTCGGCGACTTCGCGGTTTTTTTCTCCAATCGCGCCGAGGTTGCACCGCCAGATCAATTCCGCGTTGCCTTCCTCCTGGCCGGGGATGACCTGGTTGACAATCATTGGACAACGCGCGGCGATGGCTTCCTGCACGGTGGCGCCTCCGGCTTTGCTGATAACCAGGTGATGCGACATCATCAGTTCGGGCATTTGGTTCGTCCAGCCGAGCACGCGCACGCGGTCGGAATGTTTGCGCGTGCGCTCAATCAATTCGGCGCGCAATTTGGCGTCGCGCCCGGCGGTGATGGTGAGGTGCACGTCATCCAGTTCGAGCAGGCGATCAATCGCCTTGCCGGCCTTTTTCTTGCCGGTGTTGATGATGTAAAGCACGCGGCGCGGTTCGTGTCCGACCGGCGCCGGCAATTCCGTCACGGGTTCGGCGAATACCGGGTTCACCGGAAAGCCGAGGGTTTTGATTTGTTTTTCCGGCACGCCGCCTTTGCGCAGCGCCTCGGCGGAGGCGTCGTTGGCCACGCAGAAAAAGTCGCTCGCTGCGCGGAACCAGGCGGAATTGATCGTGATGGAATCGGTGACGACGGTGATGAGGCGGAACGGCCGCTCGTGATGGTGGCGGTAGATTTTCTGGATGACGTGGCCGTAAACCGGGTACGTGGAGATGACGCAGTCCGGCTGCGTCTCGGCCAGGATTTTTTCGAGCGTGCTTTGCAGGCGTGTGAAGTTGCCGAGTTGTTTTTCGACGAGCGGCGATTTATCGAGCAACGAGTAGATGCCGCCCCAGAGTTTGGGAGCGTATTGCACGACGCCGAGGTAGGTTTTTCGGGCAAACGTGTTGAACACGCCGTAGCTGTCGGCAAAGAGGTCAACCACCTCGGTGCGCGCGTCCTCATCGAGCATTTCAATCGCGTCGCGCAAACTGCGGGCGGCGGCGTTGTGCCCGTCACCGAATCCGGCCGTCAGAATCAGGATTTTTTTCATGCACTTCCTCGGACACGGACACGTTATTATGGGAATGTTACGGGCAGGTGACGGACCGGTTAACTTCTATTCACAATTTATTCGCAACGAAATGTGAATAAAATGGCCTGTTTCGCAAGGTTTTTACAGCATCACTCGATGCGGCCCAGTCCTTTTTCGATGTTCGCTCTGTCTCGAAATTCGGTAGCCTCTGGATTTGCTGTAGTGTCGAGCCTGTGGCTCGAATGGATCGGCGGAATGAATCGGCGCATAGCGCCGACACTACAACCAAAACTGTGCCACTACCGAAATTCAAATCAGTTGAAAAAACCGTTTTTCTGAATCACAGTGTCATTGTGCCTTCAGAAACATTTCAGGCGAGCCGGTTGACGCGCAGAACGGGGCAGGGGAACCAGCCATGAAAGCATGCGTTCTGCTCGGGTTTTTTTTGGCGGGCTCACTGGTGGCGCGGGCGGATGACGACACGGTCACCATGCCGGAGCTGATTCAAGGCGCGCAACAATGGGCACAGGAAAATCTCGACACCAACATTGTCAACGCCCTGCCCAGGGTGGACGACCCCGCGGTGCAGCAATTTTTCCACGAACTGCAGAAGCGCTATCAAGGCGACTACGTGGTGGACCTGGCGGCCCTGCGGCAAACGGCCCGGTCCATCCTGCCGTTGCTGGAAAGCAGCGAGGATACCCAGCCCTACGCCGCGTGGCTCAAGGCGCAGATGGATTACCTCGAGGTCGCGGACGAAATCCGCCTCACCATTCCACCGCCAACGGTTGAGACCAACCAGCCGCCGCAGCCGGTTCCCAATCCTCCGCCGCAAAAGGAGCGCGAGCTTTGGGTGAAAAAAGTTTCCGTCGTTCCCTGGTCGGCTTCCGCCAGGGAATATGTGCCGGAGTTGAAGCCGATTTTCACCGCGCAAAAGATTCCACCGGAACTGGTCTGGGTGGCGGAAGTGGAATCATCCTTTGACCGGCGGGCACTGAGTCCGGCGGGCGCGGCGGGATTGTTTCAATTGATGCCGGACACGGCCAAACGGTTCGGCCTTTCCTTGTGGCCGCGCGATCAGCGTTATCAGCCGGAGCCGAGCGCGACCGCCTCCGCCCAGTATCTGAAATACCTTCACGACCGTTTCAAGGACTGGCGGCTGGCACTGGCCGCCTACAACGCCGGTGAAGGCACGGTGCAAAAACTTCTGGACCGTTACAAAACGCGCAGTTACGACGACATCGCCGAACATCTGCCCGCGCAAACGCAAATGTACGTGCCACGCGTTGAAGCCGTCCTCCGGCAGCGTGAAGGTGCGAACCTCGAACAACTTTCCGCGCCGCAAAGTTAACTTCCCGGCCTGAATCCGTCTCATGTGGAATAGGTTGTCTCGAGTCAACGTCTCCGCTCGCTGCGCACCCGATGAGGCCGCTCCGTCTTGAAACGTATCGGTGCCGGAGATTTGTCCGCGTCAACGCCGTCGCGTCGGCACACCGGAAAAGGGCCTGATTTGAACTCACTTTAATTGGTCTGCCGACAACAAAAAGGGTGGATTGACCGGATTCGAAATCGCCACCAGATTGAAATTGGTATGAAGGGCTCATGTGCAACCAGTTGGTAAAGCGCAACATCTCCAGGGATTTGGAGATGTTTTTCATCGGGTCCACATCAAACCAAAAGGAAACGACTTGAAAACAATACTCCAAACCCTGTTTCTCGCGTTGGCGTGCCTGGCCGGTTCCGCCCGCGCCGCCGTCACGCTTACCGTCACGCCTTCCGCCATCAGCAACAACTACAGCGGGGTCATTACCCTGAACATGACCAATCTGGCCAACGGGGAACAGGTGTCCGTCCAGAAATATTTCGACCTGAACGACAACGGTGTGGTGGACCCCGGCGAGCCAATGATTGACTCTTTCAAGATCAAGGATGGTGGAGCCAATATTATTGGCGGCGTCACCAACATCAATGTCCCGTTCGACAGCAATTCCACCACCGGCGCGATCACGACCGCGCTGAATCTCGCGCCGCCGCGCACTTTGGCAAACACCGTGGCCCAATACGTTTTTCGGGTGACCAGCCCCTCAAACACTTTCACACCGGTCACGGCCGCTTTCACCGTGACAAATGCCGCGCTGGCCCAGTCCCTGAGCGGCGTGGTCTATAGCAACGGGGTGGCGCCGTTGCCGCATGCCGTGGTGGTGGCCTTGCAGTCGTCGGGATCAGGCAATGGCGGCGGCCGATATGCCGGCGCCGCCATGGCTGACAATTCCGGCCACTACCAGTTGAATCTCGACCCCGGCACCTATGTTTTCATTGCGACTTTTCCCGGATACTACATGGATCAATCGACCGCGCCGCAGGTCGCCCTGACTCCCGGCCTGGCCGCCACCAACAACTTTTCCCTGACCCGCGGCATCGTCACGATTTCCGGTACTGTCTCCGACGCCACAAACCTCGCCGGCGTTGGCGGTCTGATGATGCAATTGGGGTCGGGCAACCTCTTCGCCGTGGCTTTCACCGATACCAACGGTAATTATTCCGCCGGAGTCTCTCCCGCCACCTGGGGAGTCAAGGTTGACAGTGGATTGGTGGCCCAGCGTGCGTTCGTGGTGCCCCGGAACGACCTCCAGGCCGATACGACTACGGGCAGCGTGGCCAACGTCAGCCTCGCTTTGCCGCGGGCGAACGCGATGTTCTACGGACGCATCACCGACACGAATAATGCGCCATTTGCCAACATCAGCTTCAACACCTCGGATAACGCCGACCAGTTCGAAGCGGAAGGTTGCAGCGATGGCAACGGCAACTATTGTGTGGCGGTCATCGGAGGAACAAATCAGTGGTCTTGCTCTCCCGACAACAGCTCGCCGCCGCTGTCGTCGTACATCGTCAGCAGTGTTTCAAGCACCAACCTCACATCTGGCCAGGCCCTTTTGCAGAACATCACCGTGATACCGGCAAGCGCGCAAATATCCGGGCACCTCCAGGACAACCTCGGCCATGCCCTGGCCAATATCGGGATTAACGTCAACGCCAGCATTAACGGCATTCAGTTCGGTGGTTCTGTGGATACCGACACCAACGGCAATTATTCGCTGCCGGCGGCGTCGGGAGTTTGGAACGTGAACGTCAGTTGCTGCGGCTCTTACGGCTTGAGCCAGTTTGGGTTGATCGACACCAATCTCCATATTGTGACCATCCCGCCCACCAATGCCGTCGTCAACATCACTGCCTATTTCCCGAGTCCGCTGCTCCTCAATGGCGGCACCCTGGCGCGCGGCTATGTCAATGCCGCTTATAACTTTTCGGTTGGCGCCTCCGGCGGCCAGCCGCCCTACAATTTTTCGCTCGCGCCGGCTTCAGGACCTTTGCCGCCCGGCTTGTCTCTGTCCAGCGACGGTTTTATTATCGGGACACCGACGAACGGCGGGACTTTCGACTTCAACCTCCGCGTTACGGACCAGACTCCGACCAATGTCGATGCGTCGTTTTCGATTGTGGTGGATCCTCTGCTGCAGGTGATAACCACATCGCTCACGAACGGCGTGCTGGGGGTCAGTTACTCCGCACAACTCCAGGCCACCGGCGGCGTATTTCCCTATACCTGGCAGCTCGCGAATGGTTCAAGCGTCCTGCCACCGGGGCTCAACCTTACCACGAACGGCCTGCTCTCCGGCACCCCGGGCGCCACGGGCACTTACAATCTGGTGGTGCAGGTGTTTGACGGTTCCGCTCACACCACGACCCAGCCGCTTCCGCTTGTGATTGACACGACCAATCTACCGCCGGTGGGATTGCAACTCGGCGTCCCGGCGCATAACCCCAACGGCTCGTTCCAATTTGGTTTCATGTCGGCGCCCGGCGTCAACTACACCATTCAATATTCCTCAAACCTTTCCACGTGGACATCCGTCCTGACGTTCCAAAGCCCAGGCGGCTCGATGCTCATCGTGGATCCCACCACCGCCGGCAGCGGCCAACGTTTTTACCGGGTGAAAATCGGTCCGTAAATGTTCCCGTGTGGAGCGGTGCATTGGGATGCGCTCATATCACTGGCATTCGCGATGAATGACCGGTGCGACGGGAATTGTACTTAGGGTTATACCCCATGGCACCGGCAGGTTTCTCCGGTTACTCTCAACCCATGAAAAACAAAAAACTTTTCTTCAAAACCAACGGGGTTGGATTCGTATTGGGTGCTGTGCTCCTGACGATGCTGGCCGGAAGCGTGAGTTACGCTGATGGGCTGAGTGTCGGGATTGTGGTGGCGCCGCCCGTGGTGGTGGCGCCGCCTGTAGTTGTGGTCCAAGACGACTACGTTTATTACCCCAGCTATGGCATCTATTACAACAGTCATCGGCACCAATACGCTTATTTGGAAAACGGCGTATGGGTTTCGCAGCCGGCGCCCCAGGGTGTCTCGGTTGAAGTGTTGCTGGCTTCACCGTCAGTGAGGATGGATTTCCATGACTCCCCGGCAAACCATCACGCGGAGATGCTTCGGAAGTATCCCAGAAATTGGAAGTCTTCCGATATGCATCAAGAACGGAACGAAAATCGGAAGATGGGCGGGCGGGATCACGACAGGAAATAGTCGGGACAAACGGCTCAGCAGTTTGTCTGGGCCGGTGCGGGCGTACACCGGTGGCGGGCGGAATGGGGAGCAGTCCGCCGGATGACCAGTTTCAATTCGGACGGTTGGGTGACAAATGTGCCGGCGGTTGTCTCTGCCGGAACCGCCGTGAGCGTTAAGACCGTGCAGGATTTCAGGGTGAACAATGAATATCGATGGGTTTAGGGTGGTAATTCGCGCCAGAAATACTTTTATTTCGGCCAGGTTGGAACTTGAAAACCAGCGGGCATTTGCGGTGATTTATGATTGTGTGCTTGACGACGCCAAGGAGGTGGTCGGCAGGGAAAGGATGGAGATGGATGTCCGGTTTTTGCAAAAAATAACCGAATCCGAATATCTCTACCAAAAAGTGGTTGAACTTCCAGAACCGGGCCGCTCCGCGCCGGTGATGTTCAATCCCGGCGTGTCGGGAAATGAAACGGACAAACGGCTTTCTTTATAGGACGAATGCGCCGGGAGTGTTTCATCATTGGACCATCCGATGCCTCAGGCTGGTCAGGGTGGCATCGCGTCCGCGCCGACTTTGGTGGAAACGTGCCAGCACCAGTTGCCGTGGCCCCTCAGGCGCATCCCGTTCGACGCCAAAGTGGAAGCCAGCTATGTCCTGATAACCCATCGGAATTTTCGTCGCATTCCTTAGCTTTGCGACAATTTCACGGAGGTACGATGAGGATCTGCGCTTCGGGAACTCCCAGCGCAACCGGCCAACTGTTAGTTCAGAGATTGTTCGCATGGATGACGCTACGCCTCAACCGGTCGGACCGCGACCAGGAAAAGCCTTGTTTTCAATCCGGGAGCGTGAGCCTCGACCCATTTCTACAGCCGGTTGTCACAATTAAGGTCTTGTCACTTTACAGGGGTGAACGCCCCATAGCGGACGCCAACTATTCAGGTGATACTCGTGGCCATGAACAATCGAACATGGCTCGTTGAAGTGGAATTTCTGGCTTGCGCTATGGCGGTGGTAACCATCGCATTCACCTTAATGGTGGGCAACGCCATCTGGAAGCGCATGGCTGGCGAATCTGTGCGACCGTCCGCTTACCGTTGATCGATGATGGTTGAGAGGGTGCAGCTTTGTGCTCCCCACTTTCGGCCTTTAGCGTTCAGCCTTCAGCCTTTTCTTCCCGGATTAACCCTCAAATGGTCAAGCAGCCATCACGGGGAACAACTCCTGTTCGGACAGCGCGAAGACCGGTGCATCCGGGTGGCCCGCCGGGCGAATGAATTTTGTCTGGCCGGTGTCCGACCCATCTCTCACCTTGCGGGCGAGCCGCTCGAAGCGTGCCTGAATCCGGTCCAAACCTTCGTCGTCACTGTCCGGTCGTTGGTATTGGTCCCGAACACTTTTACTGTGTTTCATGCAGCAACCATAGGCTGGCAGCGACACGTCCGCCATGGGGTGTTCACCTTAATTCGAATTCGTTTGCGCCTGGCCCTCAACGCTCAAATTTCAACTTGTGCAATCTTCTCAGCTCCCATCTGCCATCTCCTGTCTGCGAACTTTTGAGTGTTGTGTCAATGCCAGGCCCCTTCGAATTCCCAATTACCACAAGGCCCTGATAACAGCCTGAAACCCGAACATCGGAGGAACCAAATGCACAGATCTGTCTGCCATCAGAGCCGGCCGAATATACACCATTTCCATCTTATTGCCAGCATCGCATCCGGTTGGCAGTGTCCTAATTTGTAGGCGACGAGGTGACGAGGTGACGAGTCGTTTGGGTCAGCACTCCTTACGTCGTGCCCTACAACTAAATCAGGACACTACCATCCGGTTTGGCCTTGGCAAAATGATGGCAACGGTTATCGTTCGCCTCACCATGAAACTCGCCCGCCGAACCTTCCTGCTGGCCTTGATCCTGTGCACCGCGCCGCTTTTGCTCCGCGCGCAAGCAACCAACGCACCGGCCACACCCGCGCCCGTCGTTCCGGTTTGGGCGCAGCCGGGTTCCGCCACGCACGTCCAGGTCGCGCCCCCGGCGGATTTTCACCAGCCCAGCAGGACTTTCAATACACCGCTCGGCCTGTTTGAGGGCCAATCCGACATCGGGAGCGCGGTCATTTCGGGCAGCGCCAGTTACGACGCCAGCACGAAGCAGTACACCATCAATTCCGCCGGCTACAACGTCTGGTACATGCGCGACGAGTTTCGTTATCTCTGGAAGAAGACCTCCGGTGACATTTCACTCGCGGCCGACATCGCGTTCCCGGACCCGAAAGGCTACGGCGACCGCAAGGCCGTCCTCATCATTCGCCAGGACCTCGATGACGGTTCGAAGGAGGCGCTCGTTGCCCTGCACGGCGAAGGCATGATTCAATTGGCGCAGCGGCCTGAAAAAAATGTCCGCATCAAAGATATGGAATATCGTATCGGCAGCCGCGGTGGACTTCCCGGTGGTAAAACCCCCGACGACCTCGTCACTGCCAATGCCCGGCGCATTGGCATCGAAAAACGCGGCGACTCCTTCACGCTCTTCGTGAGCCTGGCAGGCGAACCGATGCACCAGTTCGGCCCGCCCATCACGCTGCACATCGACGGGCCTTTCTACGTCGGCCTCGGCTTCTGCTCGCACCTGCCCGACAAGTCCGACACGGCCGTGTTTTCCAACGTCGTGCTCAAGAACTCCGCCGGCAAGGTCCGCTAGCCTTTCCAACTCCCATCTGCCATCTCCTATCTGCTGGCTAAAGTCTTCAGCCTTTAGCTATCTGCTACCCTCCCGCGAACACCGGCCGAAAGTTGGCCTCGGTCAGGATGTGTGCGACTTCCGCGCGTTTGTCGCCCTGAATCTCGATCTGGCCATTCTTCACCGTGCCGCCGGTGCCGCAGGCGCGCTGCATGGCCTTGGCCAGTTGCTCCTTTTCCGGCAGTCCGATGCCGACAAAGCCCTTCACCACGGTTACCGTCTTGCCGCCGCGCCCGGCCGTCTGCCGGATGATATCCACGCGCCCGCGATTCTTCCGCGTCGGTTTCGATGATAGCGCGGAATCCGCCGCCGGATTTTCCGGTGCGGGCGGAAGCCCGGCGCTGGACAGGGCGGCAAAGGGGTTGTGACTCAAACCTGGTCCGTCGTCGGTGGGAATGCGTTTGTGTCTGCTCATACGTGTGTTTGGCTGAAGGCTAAACGCCAAAGGCCGGGCGCTAAAGTTTTTTCACTTTTTGAGTTTCTTCCCCTCGCTCTCCGGCAATCCGGGATAATGGTGGATGACAGCCGTCACTTCTCCTCTTTCATCCCTGATGAAGATCCATTGCGTGCCCCAGACCTTGTCGAAGAAATTTGTCGCGGATTCAGGAAAGATTTCGAAAGGGCCGTAGTTCTGGCCCCCTAATGCAATCTGGCCCATCAATCGATCTCCCCGTAGCCAGTTCGTGAGATTCATTCCGAGCCAGAACGAATTGTCCGGCGCAAACTCGTAGTGTCCGGTACAGGCTTCGAGCAGTTTTGTATCCAGTTTGATGGCCGTGTGGCGCACGGTTTGTTTGGGAGGCATTCTGGGCGGTTGTCCCCATTGAAAGAGGGCACAACCCACAATTATAGCCATGGCGATGTCGCCAGCGAACCGCGACCCGCGGCGGGCGGCGATTGCGCCGACGATCGTTCCTTCGATCAGGGCCGGGATGGAGACCAGAAACAAAACCAGTCCGAAGTGCGGCATGAAGGATACGAGAATAAGACGAATTTTTGCGCCCACAATCGCGCAGCCAATCGCGACCACGGCAATAGCGGCGAGGAGGCTCCACCGGGGAATGCGAAACCGGGCGGTGCCCATCAGCAACAGCAACGTGATGGCCGCGGCGACGGTCTGCAGGGGGAGGTACCGCAGATGCGGCATCGCGTCAATGAACGTTCTCGTGGTGAGGACGAAAGCAAGAATGAAAGTGGTCGCGACCAGCGGCCCACGCGTCCACGCCCATCGAAGAGGGAGTTTGGGCAGACAAAGTGTCAGGCCGAAAGCACCCACCAGGGCGAGCCCGATGCTGGCGAACCGCCAACGCCAGCGCGTTGAAACAGCGGGCGGAGTTTTTCCAACCGCCGCACACGCGGCTGCGACAGCCGCCTTCACCAGGATTGGGTCCCAGGCTTCAAGCCCGTGATCCGACCAGGGAGAGAGCACCAGACGCGCATCGGTTCGCGTCTTGAGCAGCGCCGGCGGAAAATATTCGTCGTACCGGCCCGCCAGGAAAAGCAACGGCGGAGCATGGTCGCCCAGGACCGGCAGGGAACCCACGGCGATGACGAGCTTCGGTTTCATGCGTCCTTCGCGCACGGCCTCGCCTCCGGCAAAGCCACCCATGGAGTGACCGATGAAAACATCCACCGGCCCGACCGCGCGTGCGACCGTATCCAGTGTATGCACGGCCTCGACAAAAGTGTATGAACTCAACGACGCTCCATGTCCGGGAAGGTCCACGTCGAAACACACAAATCCGGCGGCCGCCAGTGCCTCACCGTAGCAAAAAAGCGACTCCTTCGAAGCGGAATATCCATGGGCGAGCAGCGCGACGGGATGCGGTCCCGGGGCCGCCGAGAGGAACTGAAGTGCCGGAGTATTTCCAGCAAGGGTTATCGATTCGACACGAACGCCAGGCTCAATCTGGTGTGAAAGTAACACTCCTGTTGCAAAGCAGGCGGCGGCCACCGCGGCAAGCAGTTTGGCACGGGTCATGGCGAGAAAGGCTAAAGGTTAAATGCTAAACGCTAAAGTAATTTTCAGTGCCGCTGCCAGCCTTCCTTGCCACACCGAAATCAATGAAGGCGGGAGCCTTTCTTGTCCACCATAGCCGCGGCGACGGTGGAAGAATTTAGCCTTTCCACCCTCCATAGCAGTGCTGTTACGGAGGACGGGCAACCTTCTTTCTGCTGCCGCCCGGCAAGAGCGAAGATTGTTCAAAATGCGGGACTGACCCCTTTACCGTTACCTTTTTTATTATGGCTGGTGTAGTGTCGGCGCTGTGCGCCGATTTCGAGCCACAGGCTCGACGCTACAGAAAATTGGGACATTACCGAAAAAAGTCATGTGCTTGATAGCACACGCCCAGTTTGTCATCTTCAGGATCATCATGAAGCCGTTGCTCTTTGTCCTCTGGGTTGCGTTTACGTGTGGCGGTCCAGGCGCGCAGACGAATGTCTGGCAGCCGTCGCCGGGCCATACGCAAGTTGCCATATGGCCGGGGGCGGTGCCTGATCCTCAACCTGTCCCGGGGCCGGAGTATGCTACGAACGTGCCGTCGACCAACGGCAAGTCGTGGATTGCAGTATGCAACGTCTCGCAGCCTACGATGACGGTCTATTCGCCAAAGGGAACAAATACGGGCGTTGCGGTAGTCGTGTTTCCCGGCGGGGGCTACATGTGTCTCGCCATTAATTTTGAAGGCGCGGAGATTTGTGATTGGCTGACGTCCAGAGGCATCACCGCGGTGCTCTTGAAATACCGCGTGCCAGTCACGCGAGTAGGGCCGTATGCGGAGTCACCGCCGGCGTTGGAAGATGCGCAGCGGACGTTGGGGCTGGTGCGCTTTCACGCGGCGGAGTGGGGGATTGATCCGCATAAGATTGGCGTGATTGGGTTTTCGGCAGGCGGACATATGGTGGCGGCGACGAGCACGCATTTTGACAAGCGTTCGTATCCGGCGGTAGATGCGGCGGACAAAGAAAGCTGCCGCCCGGATTTTGCAATTGCTCTTTATCCGGGCCATCTGTGGAACGACGATAAGGGTTTTAAGTTGAATCCGAATGTTCCGGTCACCACCAATACACCGCCCACGTTTATTGTGCAGGCGGAGGATGACCATGTGGATGGTGTCGAACAGTCGCTGGTTTATTACATTGGGTTGAAGAAGTCAGGGGTTCCGGCGGAGATGCATTTGTATGCGCAGGGCGGGCATGCGTTCGGGTTGCGGCGCACGAAGTTTCCGATTACGGGCTGGCCGCAGTTGGCGGAGACGTGGCTGAGGACGATCGGAATGATTCCGGAGTGATTCGTATGACCCTGGGAAACGCAATTTAACCACGGATGGACACAGATCCCGCAATGCGGGACGGATTCCAAACCGCGAAATACACGAACAGAATTTCAGGATTTATTTCAGCCTTCTTCCGCTGCCGCCCGGCAAGAGCGAAGATGGTTCAAAATGCGGGCTTGGACCCCTTCACGAAATGCGGGACGGGCTCTTTTGACGACCCCTTTGGCGTAAATTTTACTTGAAATAATCATTCGACATTGTAATACTGCGCCCGTCAGACTTACTCATCAATCTTGGGGTTCTGCCAAGGCTTCTGGGCGAGCTTGATACGGTCAGAAAAAAATCGCTGCCATCAGAAAGGAACCATGAACGCCCGTGCACGGACAATTCTTGCTGCCAGTCAAATACCTCGGAAACTTCTCAGCCGCGGTCTCGCCACTCTACTCCTGCTGACCTTGTGCGGTCATGCCTCCCGCGCCACCGGCATCACCTGGACCAACCTCAACGGCGGCAATTGGAATGTGGCCACCAATTGGAGTCCGAATCAGGTGCCGGGTCCGACGGACAGTGCCTACATCACCAACAACGGCACCTATACGGTCACGCTCAATGCGAGTGCCACCGTGACCAACCTCACGCTTGGGGGCACGAGCGGAACGCAGACGTTTGTACAAAACGCGAATACCCTCACGCTGAACGGTGCCAGCACGGCCGGCAGCAATGGCATTTTCGACTTGGGAGGGGGAACTCTCAGCGGTACCGGCACTTTCACTGTCAACGGTCCATTCAGTTGGAGCAGCGGGGCGATCAACAACACGGGCGGGGTGACACTTAACGGCGCGAGCAGCCTCAGCGGCGTGGGGACTGGCGCCATGACCCTGGGCGGGCCGCTGATCAACGCGGGCGCACTGACGTGGGGCGGCAGCGGCCAGAACCTCGTTGTGAGTTCAGGCACACTCACCAATCTGGCGGCCGGCACGATCACGATTACCACTGATATTTCGGCGGGGAACGGTGGTGGCCTCAACTCTTTTGGCAATGCGGGACTCTGGCGCAAGACCGGCGGCACCGGCACCACGACGCTGAGCGTGCCGTTCGCGAACAACGGGGATGTGCAGGTGCAGAGCGGTACGCTGGACCTGGCTGCCGGTGGTTCGGCGAGCGGAACCTTTGAGGTGTCAGCCAACGCGGCGCTTCAATTTGTCGGCGGCACTTACACACTTAGCGCCGCTTCCAGTGTGACCGGTGCGGGACATGGGATCTTCAGTTCGGGTACCATCAATGCCTCCGGCACCTATAATTTGGCCACGAACACGTTCAGCGGCGCGACGGTCAACTTTTCGGGCAACTACACCATCGCCGGCCAGCCGGTGACGATTTCCGCTGGCGCGGTCAACTTCAACGCGGGCGGCACGGTGAACCTGACCGGGTTGACGCTGAGCGGCGGGGCACTGGGCGGAACCCTGGCCTTTCCAGTCAACGGTCCATTCAGTTGGAGCAGCGGGGCGATCAACAACACGGGCGGAGTGAGGCTCAACGGCGCGGGCAGCCTCAGCGGCGTGGGGACCGGCGCCATGACCCTGAGCGGGCCGCTGATCAACGCGGGCGCGCTGACGTGGGGCGGCAGCGGCAACAACCTCATCATCGGTTCAGGCACGCTCACCAATCTGGTGGCCGGCACGATCACGATTACTACCGATATTTCGGCGGCGAGCGGTGGTGGTTTCAACCTGATTGGCAATGCGGGACTTTTACGCAAGACCGGCGGCACCGGTACCACGACGCTGAGCGTGCCGTTCGTGAACACCGGCACCTTGGACGCCCAGAGCGGCACCATCAGTCTTGCCAACAACTATGTGTTGACCAACGGCGCTTTAAGTTTTGGCATTAGCAGCGTGACCAATTATGGCAACATCAAACTTTCCGGCGCAGCCTCGTTCAGGGAAAGCCTCGGCGTCAATCTCAACGGCTTCTACTGGCCAACGGTTGGCAGTTCCTTCAATTTGCTCACCTACACTTCCGAGTCCGGTGTGCTGTTCACCAACACCGCCCTGCCACCGTTCATCACCTGGCAGGCTGTTTACAATTCCACCGCGTTTACGCTGACCGTGATCGCGCGCCAGACCAACGCCGCTCCGACCAATCTCACCATGTCACTCGTCGGCAATACCAACCTCAACCTCGCCTGGCCGGGCGACCACACAGGTTGGCGGCTTGAAGCTCAAACCAACTCACTGGCAGTCGGCCTCCGCACCAACTGGGTAATCGTGCCCGGCTCCGGCGTGACCAACAAGATGACATTCCCGGTCGACCTTGCCAACGGTGCGGTCTTTTTCCGGCTCATGTATCCTTAAGCAGCGGAAACCAGGAAAGGAATTATGAATGTTTGCCGCTATCGAATCAGCGTGGGCGACGGCAGCTCATTGCGCGAGGCTGGTTCAAACTGGCGATGGACATCCGTTTTTGCCAGAGGCCAGTATGGCACAGGCCGCATATTTCAAAATCAAGAACTGACCCGTTCACGAAGATGGTTCAAAATGCGGGACTGACCCCTTCCCATTCATGGCTGCGTCAGCCCTTGCGTTTCCTGGTTCGGTAGGGTGCGGGTTTTTCGTGGAGAACGCTTGCCTCCGGATGAACCGCACTTCCACGAATGGCCAGCTCCCGTTCACGCAGGGCGTCCAGCATCCGCAATTTCTCCGTCACGGGCCGCGCGGCCAGATGGCGGCGCAGGGCGCGTTTGCTTTCCAGGATCTTTTGCAGGTCAAAGCTCATGATGCATCGCTGAGAAATTGTCGCTCAAACTTTTGCCAGGCGTCAACCAATCCATTCCGGGCGACGATGGCTTGAAAACGCGCGGCGTCGAGCGCGCCGGCCTCGATGAATTGGAGGAGGCGGGCTTTGTCCTTGGCGCGTCCGGTCTGGAGCGCCATGGCGGCGAGGTGTTCGGCGGTTAAGACCCGGGCTCGGATTCCCTCCACATCTGTTTCCACTGCTGCCTGCAAGGCCTCGGTGACCAGCGGAGTTCCGGGCGGCAGGAATTGGACCGGCCAGCCGGCCACGACAACGTATTCGCCCTCCACGGTGCCGCCACGCGCCTTGAGATAATCAAAAATGGGTTGCAAGCTGACCAACGAACTTTCCGGGTCGGAGCGGAAGGTGACAAAGATGTCCACATCAAGGGTGGCGACGGGCTCAAGGTAAAAGGTCGCGCCCACCGCGCCGCCAATGGCATACTGGTCAATGACACCATCGGTTTGCATCTGATTGATGGTGGTGATGACTTCGCGAATGTTCATGCCGATTGTGAAAGGCTAAAGGATAAACGCCAAATGCCAAAGTGATTTTCAGGGTCGGCACTTCAGCCTTCCTTGCCGCGCCGTATCCCGCAGTGCGGAAGAAGGCGGGGGCCTTTCTTGCCGGCCATAGCTTTCGAGCGACGGCTGGAGCCTTCAGCCTTCAGCCTTTACTTCCACACGCTGGCCAATCTCGCCAAGCTGCTTCATAATCGCGATTTCCGCGATGCCTGTGACGCATTTTTGTGCGGCCTGCCGCGTGGCGCAGCTTTACGCGGAAGATTGTCCAACATGCGGGACTGACCCCTTCAGGAGGAGCGGCTTGGATGCACGGATTTTTCAAGGGGACGGCGGACGATTCTTCTTCAGTTTGAGGAAGACTCGCGAGGGAAATGAATAAATCAGGATTTAATGCGGCTTTTCAGTTGTATTAATTCTAGATGAGGCGTAGAAACGGTGTTGTCAGAAGCCAATGCCGTCCAAGGGTGGGCAGCAAGAATCCTGGATCCTTTGAACGTTCGTGCCTTAAAAATTCTCGCCGCAACGAAATTGCTGCCGCTGCTGCTACTGGCACTGCCCGCCGTGGCGCAGGCCCAATATTTCTATACGAACAGTTACGGCATCTGGTCTTACACACCCAATACCGGCCCGGTCACCATCACGGGAGACACCAATATCCCTCTCAACGGTGTGGTGGTCATTCCTGACACAATTAATGGCTACCCGGTCACCAGCATCGGCAACTCTGCGTTCTATGACTTGACCAGCCTGACCAACGTTACAATTCCCAACAGCGTTACCAACATCGGGAACTCTGCATTCGCGCTTTGCACTGGCCTGAAGGGCGTCACGATTGGCACCAACGTCACCAGCATCGGGAGCTTTGCGTTCGGTGCCTGCTTCAGCCTGACCAGCGTTACTATCCCCGACAGCGCCACGATCATCGGGGGACAAGCTTTCTTTTCATGCATCATCCTGACCAATGTGATAATTGGCAAGGGCGTTACCAGCATCGGGGCACAAGCGTTCTACGACTGCGCCAGCCTGATGGCCATCACAGTGGACGCAGCTAATGCGTCCTACATCACTGTGGCTGGCGTCTTGTTCAACAAGAGTCAAACTACTCTCGTCCAATACCCGGGTGGTAAAGTTGGAAGCTACTCTATTTCCAACGGCGTCACCAGCATCGGGAGCTCTGCGTTCGCTGCCTGCGCCAGCCTGACCGGCATTACCATTCCCGGCAGCGTTACGAGCATTGGAAGCGCAGCGTTCGACGACTGCAACGGCCTGACCGGCGTTAGTATACCGGGCAGCGTCACCAGTATCGGGCTGGATGCGTTCGCTGCCTGCACCAGCCTGATGACCATCACTGTGGACGCAACTGATGCGTCCTACAGCAGTGTGGCTGGGATCTTGTTCAACAAGAGCCAATCTACGCTCATCCAATACCCAAATGGCAGAGTTGGAAGCTACTCTATCTCCAACAACGTCACGAGCATCGGGTCTGATGCGTTTTATGACAGCGCCAGTCTGACCGGCGTTTCCATCCCCAACAGCGTCACGAGCATCGGGACCAGTGCGTTTAATCAGTGCGCCAGCCTGACCAGCGTTACAATTCCCGATAATGTCACGAGCCTCGGGAGCGAAACGTTCGGTTTCTGCACCAGCCTGACCAACGTCACGATTGGCAGCAGCGTCAACAGCATCGCGTCCTATGCGTTCTATGGCTGCACCAAGCTGACAAGAGTCTATTGTCAATGGAACTCTCCGACGCCAACCAATGATTTAACTGTTTTCTCCGGTGACCCTGCGACAGTCTATTACGTGCCGGGAACCGCAGGCTGGGGCCCGACGTTTGACGGTTTGCCAACCGCCCCATGGTTCCTTCCGAACCCGCAGATTCTTACTGGCAACAACCCCGGCTTCGGAGTGCAATCCAACGGGTTTGGTTTCATCATCTCCTGGTTAACGAACATTTCCGTCGTGGTGGAAGCCAGCACCAATCTGGCCAATCCTGTCTGGTCTCCGGTAAGCACAAACACCTTCACCGGCGGCACGTCCTATTTCAGCGATCCGCAGTGGACGAATTATCCCGCCCGTTTCTACCGGTTAAGTTGGCAATAAAGCAAATCACACCAGTTTCCTCGGAATCTGCTCGTCGATGATTTCTTGCACGGTCAGGGCGATGATGACTTTGTGGCTAAGATTTGAAGCTGCTGCATAAACAGGATTTCCGCGATGTGAACCTTGGAATTTAGAATTTAGCATTCAGAATTTA
>Ga0265338_10003176_pt1 | contig 23446 bp, 18 predicted proteins | sample 42126metaG_FD_193579 | JGI IMG/M metagenome (GOLD analysis project Ga0265338, IMG submission 193579) | Rhizosphere microbial communities from Carex aquatilis grown in University of Washington, Seatle, WA, United States - 4-21-26 metaG | ecosystem: Host-associated > Plants > Roots > Rhizosphere... | reverse complement strand
CATGCATCCAGTCTAAGGTGCCGCCGATACGCCCGCGCTTCTCTCACCAAAACAGAAACGGCCCGGCGAGATTCGCCGGGCCGTCTGCTCTCTGCTCTCTTCTCCATCAAATCCGCATCGGCATCAACACATACCGCGACCGGTACTCCGCGTCCGGATCCTCCGGCCGCATTTGGCCCGCGCTTTGCGCGTCCTTGAACTCCAGCCGCACCTCGCCTTCGTTCCCCAGCGCCTTCAGGAATTCCAGAATGTAATTCGAGTTGAAACCCACCGCGATGGGGTCGCCCGCGTATGGCGTGTCGATGGTGTCCTCTGACTCGCCCGACTCCGTGGAACTCGAGCTGATCTTCAGTTCGTTCCCCTCCAGCCGCAGCCGCACCGCGCCAGAGCGCTCATCGGCAAACTGCGCCACGCGCTGGATCGACGCGGCCAGTTCGCTGGAGCGCACCACTGCGAACCTGGTGTTATCCCGCGGCATCACCGCTTCATAGTTGGGGAATTGCCCGTTCAGCTTGCGCGAACTCAGCGTCCGATGCCCCAGCCGGAAGAACAGCGTGTGATCGTCGTCGGCAAACTCCACGTTTGCGTCACCGGCATCGCCCAGCAGCATTTGCAGCTCGCTCAGCGCCTTGCGCGGAATCAGAATCCGCCGCTCGCCGCTCACGCCCTCCAGCGTCTCGCCCAGCTTCTCAACAAACGACAGACGATGTCCGTCCGTTGCCACCATCGCGATGGACTCAGCCTTCAGCACCATCAGCGCGCCGTTCAGTGTGTAGCGCGACTCCTCGTTCGAGATGGCGAAGATGGTCCGCGCAATCAGCGTGTGCAGCACGTTGGACGGAATGGTTGTAACCGAAACCGTGGGAAACTCCGGCACCTGCGGATAGTTCGCCCGCGCCATCCCCACCATCTTTGTGTTCGAGCGCCCGCTGCGGATTTGAACCCAATGGTTGTCCAGCAGCTTGATTGAGATGTCACCGTCGGGAAGCAGCTTCACGTAGTCGTACAGCTTGCGCGCCGGAATGGTGCATGACCCAGGCTTCTTCACCTTCACCGGCGCGCTGGTCCGGATCGCCTGGTCCAGGTCCGTCGCGGTAATGTTCAACCGCTCGCCTTCAGCCTCGATCAGGAAATTCGACAGAATCGGAATGGTCGTTTTGCGCTCCACCACGCTCTGTGTCGCCGTCAGCTCCTTCACCAGCTCAGCCCGGCTTACCGTTATCTCCATCGCTGCCCCCTGTGCTGCCGGCCGTTCTACTTCTTCGACGATCGACATCGTCCCACCTCGCCTTTGCTGCTCAGTCCAGCCTCTGCTGGCCCAAATCTACAACACCACGCCTGCCGGCGGAAAACCACTCCCGCCTTTGCCCTTGATTGTATTCACCTTTCGGCTCAATGCGTGCGTGGAAAACCCGTCCCTATGCTTGAAAACCGCAGCTCATTTGATCCAGCCGGTCTCCTCACCAACTCCCTTGAAACCCTCCAGCCCTGAAGTATCTTCAGGAATGCCCACCATTGAATCCAACCTTTGCATGCCTGCCGCCCAGCGGACACCCAATCCCGCTGATCCGGATCACTGCACGGCTGCTCCGTTCTTTGTGTGTGAGTTTTCTAATTACATCCCGTATTAGCCGTAGTTCACGTGGGAAAAGTGGAAATCCGTCGCATCCTGCTGCACCGCTTTCGTTTGCTTAGGGTGACAGTTTTCTAAAACCCGCCTGTGCAACTCTGGACTCTTGGAAAACTGTCCGCCAATCGCGGCCACCTGCCCCGGCTTTCCCACGTCTTCAACAGCCCCCCGTAAAATCCCTGTGCAAACCACGCGCTCTATGTGCCAATCGCGTCCACACCCGCATCAATACAGGCGATCCAGAACCCTTCCAATCCACAGTTGACCGTTCCCGTCGCCTGACCCCAGAAAGCCGACACCTGAAACCTGACACCTGTCCCCAGAATCCCTATACTTGATCTTTCCATGTCCTACGCCGCGGCCATCGATGCACTGAACGCCCTGGCCCCGGAGCTCTACACGCAACCCGGGCGCCCGCGCCGCAAATTCTCCCTGGCCGAAATCGAAATTCTCCTTGCCGCCCTGGGCAATCCGCACCACCGCTTCCCCAGCATCCTCATTGCCGGCACCAACGGCAAAGGTTCTACCGCCGCCACGCTCGCCTCCATCCTGGCCGCATCCGGCCTCCGCACCGGCCTTTATACCTCGCCCCACCTTGAGCGCCCCAACGAGCGCATCTGCATTGACGGCGCGGAAATCTCCAACGACGACTTCGCCGCGCGCTACGGCACCGTCCACGCCGCCGCTGAGCGCCTCGTGGCCGCCGGCGAACTCGCACAATTCCCCAGCTTCTTTGAAACCCTAACCGCCATGGCGTTCCTCCAGTTCGCCGCGGCCGCCGTCGACATCGCTGTGCTTGAAGTCGGCCTCGGCGGCCGGCTCGACGCCACCAACATCGTCCAGCCGCTCCTCTCCGTCATCACCGATATCTCGCTCGATCACACTGAGTGGCTCGGCCCCACCATCTCCGCCATCGCCCGCGAGAAAGCCGGCATCCTCCGCCACAACGGCACGCTCATCACACTGCCGCAGCATCCTGAGGCCAACCAGTCCATCGGCGAAGCAGCCTCAGCGCTCAACGTGCGCGCCGTCTCCGCCACGCCCTTCATGCCGCCGGCCAACGCCGCGCCGCACCAGCCGTATCCGGTCGATATCCTCGGCGCCACCATCCAGGTCGCCTCGCCGCTCCAGGGCGCGCACCAGCATCGCAACATCGCGCTGGCCATTGCGGCCGCTGCAGAGCTGGCTCAGCACCACGGCCTGCCCATCACGCCGCAGTCCATTCAAGCCGGCATCCGCGCCACCCGCTGGCCCGGCCGCCTTGAGCAAATCCGCATCGGCCCCGCCCTCTGGGTTCTCGACGTAGCCCACAATCCCGCCGGCGCCTGGGCCCTCCGCGCCGGCCTGCGTCCCATCTTCGACGCCGCGCCGGAGCATCCGCGCACACTCGTCTTCGCCTGCCTGCGCGACAAGCCTCTGCCCGAGCTCGCACAGATCCTCTTCCCGCTCTTCGATCGCGTCCTCTTCCCGCCCATCCACAGCCCCCGCGCCGCCGCCATGGAATCCTTGCTCGCCGCTGCCGATGCAACCGGCACACCCGCGCAAGCCGCCGATTCCGTCGCTCACGCGCTCCAGCTCGTCGGCCCGCGCAACCAGGGCCTCGTCGTAATCTCCGGCTCCGTCTATCTGGTCGGCGAAGCCCGCGCTCTCCTCCTTCGCGAATCCCAGCGAGACGAGGGCACGCCGTGACCAACCGCCCCCATCCCATGCCTCGATGGCTTCGCTGGCGCACCAACGTCATCCAGGTGCCGCTCTTTGCTCTCGCCACCATCATCTGCGGCACTGCCGCGCTCATCGCGTCGCTCTTTGCCCGCACCGGCCGCACCCAGCATCGCATTGCCCGCGTGTGGGCGAGCCTCGGCGTCAGCATCGCCGGCGGCTCGCTCACTGTGCGCGGCCTGCACAACCTGCCCAGCCCCCCTGCCGCCGTCTACGCCGCCAACCACACTTCCTACATGGATATCCCCGTAGTCTTCTCTTCGCTGCCCTTCCAGTTCCGCATCCTGGCCAAGAAAGGCCTCTGGCAGTGGCCCTTCATCGGCTGGTATCTCAACCGCTCCGGCCAAATCCCCATCAACGCGGACAACCCCCACGCCGCCCTCTCCTCGCTCGGCGCCGGCGTCAAGGCCCTCCGCGCCGGCATGCCCCTCTTTGTCTTTCCTGAGGGCTCGCGCACCCCTGACGGCCAGCTCAAGGACTTCCTCTCCGGAGCAGCCTTTCTCGCCATCCGCGCCCAGGTTCCGCTCGTCCCCATCGCCCTCACCGGCGTCTACCCCCTGCTCCCCATCCACACCCGCCACTTTTACCCCGGCCCCATGAACCTCACCATCGGCCAACCCATCCCCACCACCGGCCTAACCATGCGCCAGGTGGACGAGCTAACCGCTCAACTCCGCGCGGCAATCGCATCGATGCTCGAAGCAGATCGACTCAAATAAACAAGCCGTCACTCTCTACATAGGCCGTCACCCTCTACAGAAGCCGTCATCCTGAGCGCAGCGGCGCGCTTTTTGCGCCGCGGAGTCGAAGGACCTGCATCTCCGGCCCGCGTCACGCGCCCATCCCCACCAATTACCATGGTGAGCGTCGCCCCGGAGATCCCGCCCATGCTCAAGCGTGCTTCCCTGCTCCTGTTCGCTCTCGCCATCGCGCTCCCCCTCGCCTCCCGCGCGCAAACCATGGATCCCGACTACGCCGCGCGTGTCAAGGAGTGGACCACCAAGCCCGAGTTCATGAGCCCGCTGGTCGACCATCTCCCCGCCTCCTCCGCCGTGCCGTCTCCCAAAGAAATCCTCGGACACCACCTCGGTGCGCCCAAACAGCTCACTTACTACGCTGACGTCCTCCGCTACTACGACGCCCTCGCCGCGCACACGCCGCGCGTCAAAGTCATTCGCATCGGCAAAACCGAGGAGGGCCGCGACTCCATCATCGTCTTCGTCGGCTCTGAGGACTCCCTCGCCCACCTCGACGACACACGCCAGAACCTGGCCCGCCTCGCTGACCCGCGCGGCCTCTCTGAGACTGAAGCACACGATCTCATCGCGAAGAGCAAGCCCATCTACACCCTCTCCGGCGGCCTGCACAGCGCCGAGCTCGGCCCTCCTGAAATGCTGATGGAGCTCGTCTATCGCCTGGCCACGGAAGACTCGCCGCTAATCCAGAAAATCCGCGAGAACGTCATCGTCGCCGTCATGCCCGTCGCCGATCCCGATGGCCGCGACCGCTCCATCGACTGGTACTTCGCCCACAACGTCGACATCACCGACTACCAAAAAATGTCCGGCGTACCCTACTGGGGCAAGTACACCAAGCATGACGACAATCGCGACATCAACTATGCCGGCATGGCCAACCAGAACTTCCTCCGCTGGTATCTCCAGTGGCATCCGCAAATCATTCACGACCTCCACGAATCGGTCCCGTTCCTCTACATCTATAGCGGCCAGGCCCCGCAAAATCCGCTCTGGAGCCCGCTCGTCTACAGTGAGCTTCCCCTGCTCGCCAACTGGGACATGACCCAGCTCGCGCGCTACGGCATGCCCGGCGTCTGGACTCACGCCTACGTTGACGCCTGGTCGCCTGGCTATGTGGCGCAAATGGCCACCAACCACAACGCACTCATGCGCTTTTACGAGATCATGGGCAACGCCGGCGCCACCACCATGGAGCGCACCATCTTTCAGCCCAATCCCGCCATCATCGGCGGCGGCCCCGGCGGCTTCCTCGGTGACATAACCAAGCGCCAGTGGTACCGCCCCAATCCGCCCTACAAAACTGTGCTCTGGTCCATGCGTGACAACACCAACTACGCTGAAACCGGCGTGCTCTCCTCGCTTCAGCTCGTCTCCGCGGTGCCGCAAACCATCTTGGAAGATTTCTACGTCAAGAGTCGCGATGCCATCGCCGCCGGCACAAAAGACGCGCCCTACGCCTACATCCTGCCCGCCGGCCAGGAAGACATGACGCGCGTCGCATTCCTCATCCACATCCTGCGCATGCAGGGCATTGAGGTGGGCCGCGCCAAATCTGCCCTCAAGCTCAGTGACGGCGACTATCCCGCAGGCTCCTTCATCGTCAAATCCAACCAGCCCTACGGCCCGCTCGCCAAAACGCTGCTCCAGAAGCAGGACGACCCTGATCCCGATCTCCGCACGTACGATGACTCCGCGTGGACCATGGGCCTGATGACTAATACTGACGTCAAGCCCACAAAAGACATCGCCGTCCAGGCCGTCGCCGTCGATCCCGTTGACGAGTTCACGCCCGCGGCCACGCTCAAGGACGCGGCCAACGCCGCCATCTACGCCGTGCCTGATCACGGCTCCCCCAACATGGCCACGCTGCGTTACGCCCTCAAAGACGTGAGCATTCAAATTGCGGAAAAGCCCTTTACCGCCGTTGGCGCTACATTTCCCGAGGGCACTTTTCTGATTCCCCCCGGCGCCGCGTCCACTCTCAAGCCGCTCGCCGCACAGCTCGGCCTTGACGTTTACGCCCTCGCCGCGTCTCCCAAAATCGCCGCGCACGAATCCAGGCTCCCGCGTTTCGCCATCTTCAGCACCTGGGGCGGCACCCAGGATGTCGGCTGGGTCCGCTACACCTTCGACCAATACAAAATCCCTTACGAGCTCATCTTCAAAGAGCGCATCCTTCAGGGCGATCTCGCCAAAGACTACGACCTGATTCTCGTCCCTACTCAAATGGGCACCGCCAGAGCCCTCGTCTTTGACATTCCCAAAAAGGACAAACCCCTCGCTTACAAAAAGTCTGACCGCTTCAAATTCCTCGGCGACTACGGCTCATCGGACGACATCACCGGCGGTATGGGCGCCGCTGGCGTAGCCGAGTTCCAGAAGTTCGTCGATGCCGGCGGAATCCTGGTCACCCTCGGCGCATCGAGCGCGTTCCCTCCGGACTTCGCCCTCACCCCCGAAATCGAAACCAGCAGCGCCGGCGCAAAGTTCTACGCCCCCGGGCCCATCGTTGAAGCCGACATCCTCCATCCTGAAAATCCAATCTTCTATGGCTACTCCGCCAAGACCGTGCCCGTCCGCTACGCCAACGGTCCCTTGCTGCGCATGACGGAAGAGATGGACAAAGACGATGTGCTCATGCGCTACCCCGGCGGCGAAAAATCCGTGCTCAGCGGTCTCTTCAACGGCCCAGACGACATCAAGGGCCGCGCCGCCATCGCCATAGTCCCCGCCGGCAAAGGCGAAGTAGTACTGTTCACCACCAACCCAGTCTGGCGCTGGCAAAATGTAGGCGAGTACCGCATGCTCTTCAACACCCTGATGAACTACCAAAACCTGACCCCACAGCCCTCGGCATCGACAGACGTCTCAACCAAATCCATGGGTGCCCCATTCTAACCGCGTTTTTTGCGGTTAGGGTGGGACGTTCGCAACCGCCCAACCCGCCGCCAAGAGCTTCCTGACAGGGCACGGCTGCAGCCGCGCCTACTCGCATCAGCTTTTCGCGCTGGCTCTCTGAATCTCCAGAAACGCCGCCGGCGAGACGATGCGAACATTCTCAAACTGCCTCAGCGCCAGCAGGTGCCGGTCGCCCGTCACCAGGTACTCGGAACCGGCCTCAATGGCACATTCCAGCACCCCATTATCCGTCGGGTCATCGCGGACGGCATACACGCGCCGATCCGGCGTCACGTGCTCGCAGAATCCGGCAATCTGGGCCTGCGCCTCTCGGCTCTCCTCATCACACCAACCGAATTTGTCACCAAGCACTCGGCCAATCTCGCCGAGAATGAAATCTGAAATCGCAAGACGAACCTCGCCCGACCGGCCAAGATCCAGAACCTTGTCCGGCGTGCCGCCAAAGTTCAACGCTGAAATGTAGATGTTGGAGTCAGCCGTGGCCCGCAGCACTATCGTCCTTGCCCGTTCTCCCGCCGCGATTCTTCAATAAGCCTCGGAACGTCATCCTCCGTCAGCCCCAACGCGCCCGCCCGGTCCCGCCCAATCGTCTTGAGCCGCTGCCACTGTTCGTCTTTAACGTAGCGATCTACGGCCTCCGTCACCACCTGGCTCACGGTCTTCTCCTGTTCGCGCGCCACGCGCTCCACCTCCGCCATCAGGGAACCGGGAATGCCGGGAATGGGAATCTCACCCGCTGCCATACGCGTTATTGTGCACTCATCCACTCCCAAACTCAATGCCGCGCCCGATTGGTGCGTGGCCCGGTTCCCCGTCTCTCCTGAAACACGGAAGGAGCAGCAGCCTTCAGGCCCGGTTCGCCCGCTACGCCGCCGCCCAAGTCCCGGAGGGACAACGCGAAAACGCGAGAGGGAGAAGTGTGGGTGCCCCAACCTGACCGCGCTGTTTGCGGTTGGGGTGAGATGGTTCTGGGCGAATAAAAACCGAAACTATACCCCGTTGATGTCTCGGCCTTTTGATCTCTACTCCCTACTCCAACCCCCTCAGGATTAAACTCGTTAGCAAATGCATTCCCCGCGCATCGCCATTCCCGAGCCCACCTCCACCGATTCGGCCTACAACAGCCGCTCGCTTCCCCAGTACATCCAGGCCCTGCGCTCTGCCGGCGCCATCGCCAGCGTGATCCCGCTTACGGAGCGCCCGGACCGTGTCGCCCGCCTGCTGGCTTGCGTTCAGGGCGTCCTGCTTCCCGGCAGCCCCGCCGATATCGATCCCCAAACCTACGGCGCGACCCGGATCACTGCCTGCAACCCTCCTGACCCGGCCCGCGCCGCCGTGGATGAGCTCCTGCTTCAGGACGCCTTTAATCTATCAAAGCCTTTATTATCAATATGTTATGGCGTGCAGAGTCTCAACGTCTGGCGCGGCGGATCGCTTGTCCAGGACCTCCCGTCCCAGGGCAAAACTGCCGTCAACCACTCCCCAGGACGAACAATCGACGAAGCTCATCTCGTCCAGTTCGAGCCCGCCTCGCGCCTGGCAAAACTCGCTCCTGCCGGGCAAACCGTCTTCGTCAATTCCAGCCATCACCAGGCGCTGAAAACTCCCGGGGACAATCTCCGCGTCGTCGCCCTCTCGCCTGACGACGGCGTCATTGAAGCCGTCGAACTCAACTCGCCGGATCACTTTGTGCTCGGCATCCAGTGGCATCCCGAGCGCACCGTCGCCACCAGCGCCCTTTCCCGCGCCATCTTTTCGAGCTTCGTCCAAGCCGCCGCTGCCTGGAGCGAGCGCTCGGCCACCATCGCAGCGGCCATCCCATGACGGACCCTCAGCACCAGATCGCCCCGCGCTTGAATGCCCTGCTCGCGGCTTCCGGCCTGCCACCGCTCCATCCCGCCGCCGCCGCGCAGTTCGAAGCCTACTTTTGGCTCCTGCAGCGCTGGAACCAGCGAATCAATCTGACCGCGATTCACGATGAGGAAGAAATCCTGCGCCGCCACTTTGTCGAGTCGATCGCGGCGGCCCATTCGCTGCCCGCGGGCATCGCCACCCTCCTCGACTTCGGCTCCGGAGCGGGCTTCCCCGGCCTGCCCATCGCAATTTGCTGTCCGCAGATCGCGATCGTGCTGGCCGAGTCCCAGGCCAGGAAGGCCGCCTTCCTGCGCGAGGCAGTCCGCACCGTCGGCATCCCGGCTGAAGTCTACGGCGGGCGCGCCGAAAACATTGGCCGCACTTTCGATTGCGTCATTCTGCGCGCGGTCGACCGAATGGGCCAGGCTGTGACGGCCGCGGCCTCGCTCGTGGCGCCCGCGGGCTGGCTCGCCTTGCTTACCACCCAGCCGATGGCCGAAGGGCTCAGCGCCATGGCCGGATCCGGCTTCTCGTGGACCCAGCCCGCGCAGCTCCCCTCCGCCGACGCCCGCGTGCTGATCATGGCCCAAAAACGCGCCTGAAGAGCCTCTGCGACTGGACGGCGGCTCGTTTCAGCGATGTTCCACGTGGAACATTCCGCCTCCTCTCCTCGCCAATGTTCCACGTGGAACCCTCCCCGCCAGCTGCCACTCAGTCGACCATTTTGGTCCGCTTTTCCACTTTTAGCGCCTTTTCAGCACCCTCCATTTCTGCATGCCTGATCGGCCTGCAACCCCCAATCCGTCCGCTACTTGCCGGATCTGACCTTCGGGCCTGTTTTTACGCTTTCCACAGCTTTTGCGCATTGTCCACAGGCTCCGGCGCTGGCCCAACCATCCCACCTGCCTTTACTCTCATTACCCATGGGGAAGATCCTCGGCATCGTGAACCAGAAGGGTGGTGTGGGCAAGACCACAACCGCAATCAACCTTTCAGCCTGCCTGGCCATTGAAGGCCTGCGGGTCCTCCTGGTCGACTGCGATCCCCAAGCCAACGCTTCCTCCGGCCTCGGCATCGCCCGAGACGACGACCGCCATTCCATCTACGACGTCCTCACGGGCTTGTCCGATGCCGACCTGGTCATCCTGCCGACCGAGATTGAAAACCTCTCGATCCTGCCCGGTTCCAAGAATCTGACCGGCGCCAACATTGAGCTGGCGCAGGCCGATGACCGAGCCCTCCGGTTGCGGCGCGCGCTCGAACCCTTGCGCGACCGCTACGACCTGATCGTGCTGGACTGCCCGCCGGCTCTCGACGTGCTGACCCTGAACGTGCTGGCGGCCGCCGAGATCCTGATCGTGACCATGCAGGCAGAGTACTTCGCGCTGGAGGGGATCACGGAGCTCATTTCCACGCTGGAGCGCGTGCGCGCGGCTTTCAATCCCGAGGTGACTATTGAGGGCGTGCTTTTGACCATGTACGACGACCGCACAAACCTGGCGCAGCAGGTCACCCACACGCTGCGCGAGTATTTCAAGGAGCGGCTTTACCACACGGTGATTCCCCGCAATGTCCGGCTGGCGGAAGCGCCAAGCCACGGCAAGCCGGTGGCGCTTTATGACCCGCGATCGCGCGGCACCGAGGCTTATTTTGAGCTGGCGGGTGAGTTCATGGCCCGCAACCACCTTGAGACGCCGCGCAGCGCCGCGCGCAAGGCGGGACCAGCGCGGCCTTCGAGCGGGCCGGCCACGGTGCGCTTCTGGCCTTACTCGTAGCCGGATTGCGCGTCCGGCGGGCGTTTCCCTGGCCGTAAGAAACTGAATTACGGACAATTAACCAATGACAAGGATTGAATTTCGATGAGCACTGCAACCGCCGACAGCAAGCGCCGCGCCCTGGGCAAGGGCCTCGACAGCCTCCTTCCTCGTGTTCACGCCGTCGCCGCTCAAGCGCCGGCCGCGGAAGCTGAAGGGGGCAAGGCCCGCGAGATTTCCGTCGACCTGATCGACCCGAACCCTTTCCAGACGCGCGGAGCGATCGAGGACGAGCAACTGGGAGAGCTGGCTGCGTCGATTGTGGCCAATGGAGTGGTTCAGCCGATCCTGGTGCGGCCGCAGGCCAATGGGCGCTTTCAGCTCATAGCGGGCGAGCGGCGCTGGCGTGGCTCAATCAAGGCAGGCAAGAAGACGGTTCCGGCGCTGCTGCGGCAGGTCTCAGACGAGCAGGCAATGGAGATCACCATTGTTGAGAATCTGCAGCGCGAGGACTTGAACCCGATGGAGCAGGCGCGGGCGTTCGAGCGATTGAGCCGCGAATTCGGAATGACCCAGGAGCAGATTGCGCTGCGCACGGGCAAGGAGCGCACGACTGTTACTAACTTCATTAGATTGTTGAAGTTACCTGAAAGTGTCCAGCAACTGGTGGAGAAGGGCTCTCTGAGTTTCGGGCACGCACGGGCACTGCTGGGCCTGCAGGGACGTCCGGATTTTGAGCGGATGGCGAAGAAAGCGGCCGACCTTTCGCTTTCTGTTCGCCAAACAGAGGGGATGGTCCAGAACATCATCAATCCGAAACCGCTGGTGAAGGAGGAGAAGCGGGAGCTGCATCTGGACCCGAATGTGCGCGAGGTGAAGGATGCGTTGCAGCGGGCGCTGGGGTTGAAAGTAACGATCAAGGACAATCGCGGCCGCGGCAAGGTGATCATCGAGTACTCGAAGCTGGAGGATTTTGACGCGCTGATGGAGAAGCTGGCGGGGAAGTGAAGCGTGGCGCGAGATCCGATTCGCGGAATCGGGATGGCATGCCGATGACCGAACAGTTTCAGGGCGGCCCTTGGCGGAGGGTGTGAGTCTCGGGTCCCAACAACGGGGACCCGGGGCACGCAAATATCGTCGAGAGGACGGATAATGAGACCCGGGCCACCTGCCTTCCGGCACTATGCAACTGGGGAACGGAGAACCGTTGAGATCGAGTCGTTCTGGACGGCATGGAAGAGGAAGAACGAGACACTGGTTCCGGTACGCTCATCGACTCCGCCGGCATCGGTGATTCCCGGGTCCCAACAACGGGGACCTGGGGCACGCAAATATCGTCGAGAGGACGGATAATGAGACCCGGGCCACCTGCCTTGCAGATCCTCTCGGCACGAAGCGCATCCAAACAAATATCTCGGGTGTAGTCGAGAACTCATGGACCAGCCTGCCCTTCGGCAATGACATTATTAATAATCCGCTCAGCTACTCCAGCCCCGACGCCACCGAACATCATTTCACCGCCAAAGAACGGGATACCGAATCAGGGAACGACTACTTCGAAGCGCGGTACTACAGCAGCGCGATGGGTCGGTTCATGTCGCCTGACTGGGCAGCTCAGGTCGAGCCCGTACCGTACGCGGTGCTTGGCGATCCGCAAAGCCTGAATCTTTACGCGTATGTTAGGAATAATCCTCTGTCGCGCGTGGACGCCGACGGACATTGTGCCAATGACGACCTCCGATGCCAACAGAACGAGGAATGGGCGAAGACTCATTATGAATCCTCGCCGACGAACCCAAATCCAGGCAACGTCATGTATGAAAAGGGTGCCCACCACAAACGAAGTAAACCGAAAGGTACTCCGGCGCAGCGACGCGTGGCTGGCATAATTTACAACGAAACGTCTACGGTAAGACCTACTGCCACAAGCGGCCCTGGCAGTCGAACAGATCTTTCCAACGCACGTACTGCCATTGCACAAGTACTCGAGATAAACAAAAGCAAAGAGCGTGTAGCCTCGCCGACTGTGCATGACAACCTCAGGGATCGAGACGCCGCATCCGGTTGGGGGGATTCGCTAGATGCAGCTATAAACGCAGGCAACGCCCCTGACGGCACCAATGGCGCTACCCATTTCTATCTCAACTCTGGCCAAGCTACAAAGCCCGATTGGTACACCCAGGGTGAAATTGAAGAGAGCTTCGGACCGTTCAGGGTAGCCTATGACACAAAGGAGTTTAAAGCTGGCGACGAAATCGATTTAGAAATCATTGTTAGTCCGGCTCCGAAATAGCCAAGGAGATACTATGAAACCTCAGCGGTTGATTCTCGTGATGATTTGTATGGCTCTTCGATCTGTTGTTTTGAACGGACAGCCAGCGCTTACCGAAACTGAAAAGACCGAATTAGTAAGGGCCGTTGAAGATGAGACATATGATTACAATCTTCAACATGACTTTAGATCAATTGGCAAGGCACTGGCCGGCGAGAAATATGAGATACCGCTCTACGTCACCACTGATTCTCACGGAGCCTCGTACTATGTGATTTATCGTTTAATGCCATTTGGCGAAATGTACCGCCTAATAACACTTCGACCAGATGGCTTGGCCATGTTGTTCAGGAACCCACGTTCCGGCTTCCCCCCGGACGCGCCAGCAATGCAGACGGAGTACTACGACGATGACACAATCTGCAGAAACAAGCATGATGCAACAAAAGTGTTTTTTGTTGTCGACATGAATCCCTCTGCTCTGAGAATCAAAGAGGCGATTGAGCGGCAAAAAATGAGATATGGCTTCTCAAATCTACAAGACAAGATGAAAAAAGAGAGATTATCGCATAAATCTACACCCTGACGTTCGTGTTGGCGGGTTGTCCCTCGCCAAAATGCCATCCGGACTGAGAAAGGGCAGGTTCTTTACCGTAAAGAGGTGCTCCGGGGAGTCGCGCAGAGCGGAATATCCTTGTCCCTCGCCAAAATGCAATCCGGGCGAAGAATGGGTGGGCTCTTTACTGTAAAGAGCCGACAAGATAGCCCTGGAATTCGGATGGATAGAGCTGTGCCTCGCCAAAATGTCATCCGGGTGGACAACGGGTCAGTTCTTTACCGTAAAGAGGTGGCGGGTGGCCCGGGTCCTGGGCTGCTGGTTTCACCATCGATGATCGCGTGCCCCGGGTCCCCGTCGTTGGGACCCGGGATTCACGGATGTCCGAGCCACTCGAACCGTGCTCTGCGACACTGATTTCCTTCTTCCCTATCTCCTATTCTCCCTTCCATGCCTTCAGGCCTTCATCGATATCAGCAGGGCGGCGGCCTCCACTTCATCACGTTCAGTTGTTACCACCGGCTTAAGAATCTGGACACGCCCGCCGCGCGCGACCTGTTTGAGAACGCGCTGGAAACCGTGCGCGAGCGTTATCGCCTGGCGGTGCTGGCGTACGTCGCCATGCCGGAACACGTCCATCTCCTGCTGAACGAGCCGGCGCGCGGCAATCTGGCCAAAACCATTCAGGCGCTCAAGCTTTCAGTTGCCGTGCGTAGTGCCGAACGCCCCTTTTGGCAGGCGCGCTACCATGACGGAAACATCCGCGATGAGAAGGCCTGTTCTGAAGTAATCCGCTATATCCATCGGAACCCGGTTGCGCGCGGTCTGGTCCGCAGGCCTGAGGACTGGCCGTGGTCCAGCTTCCGGCACTATGCCACGGGGGAACGGGGAACCGTTGAGATCGAGTCGTTCTGGACGGCATGGAAGAGGAAGAACGAGACACTGGTTCCGGTACGCTCATCGACTCCGCCGGCATCGGTGATTCCCGGGTCCCAACAACGGGGACCCGGGGCACGCAAATATCGTCGAGAGGACGGATAATGAGACCCGGGCCACCTGCCAAAGCAAAAACTGGAGGGACACATTTCGGATCAAAAGACGGGAATGGGCGCGATGGCGGCCGCTGTCAAAGCCTTAGGCGCAGCCAAGGGAAAGAAGGCCATAGACGCCGCCACCGACAAAGTGAATGAGCAGACTAAACTGATTAAGGGGCACGACAAGGACATTCGACAGCAGTTGAACGCGCTAAAGAAGAATCAATGACCAAATTTGATCTGCAATTCGAGATGGCATTAGGAAGATGTGAGTTTGGCGCGGCGTCAGACGTTCGAGACGCAATTCGTGGCAACCCTGAACTCGATCTGAAGCGGATCGCGCGCTATTCTCGTTCGGAATCGGCTCTGCGTTTTGCTAGCGCCTCGGTACTCGGGGGGATGGGAAGGGCGGTCGCCGCATGCTTGCCAGACTCATTTGATGTGGCGCGAGACCTGCTATTCTCTCCCAAATCTAAATGCATCTTCGAGGCCCAATTTTCCTTCTTTGGTGCACTCGATCCGGAGAATTTCAATCAACTCGAAAAGGACGGCATAGAACTCCTCCTGGTCGAATACCTCTCTCGGGTGAGATCAACAGAGAGTTATGCGGCGTGGAAGGCTGGCATGGTGTTGGGCGAGGAATGGCGGTCATCGAGGTCGGAATTAGAACTTAGATGGCTCATGAAGTCAGCTCGTTTTCCGGCGGGTCGGTTGGGAGCGATCAACGGGTTTCGATTTATCATCCAAAAGCGTCGGACCTTCACCGCTGATGAACTCCTTCCGCTAAGATCGCTCGCTCGGTCAGACAAGAGCCGGGCCGTAAGAAAGCTCGCGAGGTTCCATATGGACCGTTTGATGGAACTTCGAAATGGGGCGGGTGTCCCTCGCCAAAATGCAATCCGGGCGAAGAACGGGTAATTGGGGGACTTGTGTCTCGCCAAAATGCCATCCGGGCGGCGAAGGCACTGGTTCTTTACCGTAACAAGGCGATCAGCATGATACGTGAAACCTGTGCCTCGCCAAAATTTCATCCGGGTGGACAATGGAGCAGTTCTTTACCGTAAAGAGATGCTCCCGAGAGTCACGGAGATCGGAGAATCCCGGAGTTCCTGCTCTCGGAAGTTGTGAGTCGGAGGAGGGAAGGCAGGAGAAACATGCTTGCTGGGCGAGTGCAGGCACACTGTACCCTCATCTCGTAGAGCAGCATTCCAGTTGCTGAACTTAGGGACTATGCAGCCAGCCGATATCGATGATGCAAACCGCCCAATCTCGGCATCGAGACGACTATGCAATCCGAGCCGGGGTTCGTTTCAGCCCCACGTCCGCCGGGCGTTTGCTTCGCCAACCCAAGGTGAGTCCGATCATCGTGGTAGTAATCGATGTACTCGTTCATCAGGCGTTTGAGATGGCGCTCATTGAGGACGATCACGTGGTCGAGCAAATCGCGGCGGCAACTGCCGACGAAGCGCTCGGCAACACCATTTTGCCAAGGGCTCTGAAAGCTGGTTCTCTTGGGCTGGATGCCGAAGTCCTTGATGGTGTCGATCACTTCATTATTGAAATTCGCGCCACGGTCGAAGATCAGATGGCTCGGTGCGGGATACAGGTCCTTCGACTACGCGGCGCATGGAACCGCGCCGCTTCGCTCAGGATGACGGCGGTGGTGTGGGGCCGGGCGGCGGGAGATGCAGGTCCTTCGGCTTCGCGGCGCATGGAACCGCGCCGCGGAGCTGAGGATGACGGCTGTTGGTGGTTTTAAGATGGGGCGCTTGCGGTTTGTGGTGGAGGCAACGGCTTTGTTTCCCAGTTGGCAAGGACGGGGACGTGCGGCGCGCGGGTGTCGTTTTCAGCGCTGAGAAGGGTCTCAAAGAGGCGCTCAAAGATGCCGGAGCGGCCGTGGAGCTTTTTGCGGCGGCTGCGGAGGAAGGCGAAGCGGAAGGGCGAGCGGGCTTCAATTGCGGCGAGAAATGTCGCGTTGAAATACTGGTGCGCATCCGCCACGGCCATGAGAATGAGCGAGCGCCAGCTCATGCGCAAGAGAGCCTTGTGGGTGGGGTTGCCGTGGGGGAGCGCGTCCATGCGCGCGGCGGTGAGGTGACTGAGGTTGAGGAGCTGGCAGACGAGCGCGTCAAGGGGCTGGCCGGCGCGGACGCAGCGGGTGAAGAGCGTGTCAGAGCCGCGGGCCAGGTCTTCATGAACGTCCTGGAGGTCGTCGCCGAGCTGGAGGAGGACGCCCCAGAGGAAGCCGAACTCGGCTTGGGCGGGCGCCAGGATGCCGTGGACGAGCGCGGCATCAGCGAGGACGGACGCGCCGCCCTTGGCGCAGGTGATGCGGAGCAGGAGGGAGTCATTGAGAGAGCGGCTCTGGCCGAGCTGGGCAACGCTGCTCTCCTGCGCGTTGTGGATGGCGAGCAGCGAGGCGTAGACGTCAGGGTGATGCGGGCGGGGAAACTGCTGCTCAATGAGGGCGACCATGTGCCAGGCGCAGGACTCGTGATGGCCGGCGGGCGGGAGCGCGTTTCCCTGAAGGCGCAGGCGGAAGCGCTGACTGAAACGGAGCTTGTGGTCAGGGGAAATGGATTGCTGGTCGAGGTAGTTGTCCGTGTACGGATAGAGAAGGCTGTAAGCAAGGATGGCGGGGGTGAGTGCCATGGGCGCGCCCAGGAGGGGTTGAAGGCCGCAGGCGGTCCAGGCATTGCGGCAGGCCTGAACGATGCCGGGGTTGGGGAGGGTGGGATCGAAGCGATGGGCCCAGCGGGCGAGATCGGTGCCGACGGGTAGAAAGCTGTGGGTGAGCAGGTCGATGGCATCGGGGCCGAGGTCGAGGGCGTGGGCGGCAAAGCGGGCAAAGGCGGCGATGAGGCGGTGCTCGGTTTCGGCAGGGGAGTTGCGGGCGGAGGCGCGGGCGAGGCGCTGGATGTCGCCGAGGGCGCGGTCATATGCGCGCTCGCGGACGCGCTGCTCGGCGGTGGTAAAGCTGGGGGAGGGGTAGGTCCATCGGCCGGCGGAGACACGCCAGTGCTCGGCGGCCTGGTGAACCTGCGTATCCAGCCAGCGCTCGGTGACGACAGAGTCCATGACTGTGAAGGAGTACGAAGGCGGAGTGGGGGGAGTTCCTGAAAGCAGGGATCAGGGAACAGGGAACAGGGACCAGAGAACAGGGACCAGGGAACAGGGAACAGGGAAAAGGGAAAAGGGAACGAAGCGCCACCTCTTCACAGTCGAGGGCTATTGCGGGAAGGTGCGGTCGGAGATGAAAGGGGCGGCTTGCCGGGCGAGGTCGCCGAGGTACCAGGAGGTGAGGAACAGGGTGACGATCGCGGCCGATGCGCAGAGGAAGACACGGACGGGGAGCGTGGAGATGAGGCGATTTCCGTACTCGGGGTTGGAGCGGACGGGCCAGGTGAAGATGAAGCCGGAGAAGACGCTGACGCAGGCGGCAAAGAAGAGATAGGCCAGGGCAAGGAGCAAGCGGTCATGGAGCGGGGCGCCGGGGTCAAAGAAGGCATGGATGGCGGCGCGGTAGATGACCAGGATGGCGAAGAGGAAGGAGGCGGCTTTGGCAAGGTCGAGCATGAGACAAGGGGTCAGCAAGCCGGCGAGTGAGCCAGCCAGGCTCATTTTAGATGGTGAAAAGGGGAAAGCGGAGTGCAAGGTTAACCTTAGGGCATCTTTTTTGGTGAGCAACAGATGTGGGCGAGAGCGGCAGCGGTTCAGGCAGGCACGCAGGAGGCCGCTGCGGAACTTGCGGAGAACACAATTTAACAACGGGCTGGAAGCGTGCCGACCGGAGCGGGGTGATGTATTGCACAAGAGCGCGTGTGAGGCGGTTGACCCCCCTGTGCGGGCTTGATAGACTAATGCTGCGGGGTGGAGCAGCCCGGTAGCTCGTTGGGCTCATAACCCAAAGGTCGCTGGTTCAAATCCAGCCCCCGCAACCAATTCAAACTCACCCAAATCAACAAGTTAGCAGTTTCCAGGCCGGTCAACTGATCGGCCTTTGGTCCAACTGGGGTCCAGAACTCCCCTACATTATGGTTTCCGCTGTCGGCGACAACATCGATCCGATTGCTTCTGCTGCGCCCCGATCATACAGGGGTTCCTCAACTTCGACTATACGGACAAGCTCTACGGCGAGTTTCAGCGCGAGGTTTCACAAGGAATCGCGGACGGTCTGATCAAGTACCGCGAGGACGTTAAAGATGGACTCGAGAATGCTCCCAAGGCATTGTCAGGGATGCTTGAAGGAAAGAACTTTGGCAAGCTCCTCATCCGAGTCCGCGAACCACACATAACTATCGAAACTGCTAAATCTCGATGAGGAGCGCCAAATGCTGGACTCACACTAGCTGATGCGCGCCCAATTCTACGTCGATCACAAGCAGCTCCGGCGGATGTCGATGATTTGGTAGTTACTGAATAGTTAACAACGGTCAAAATGAGCTCTTCTGCCGTCCGGACACAAAGAGCCTCGCCCGTGCGCGACACGCCGAATCCACTTCCAGTACCCCTGCACGGAGCAGTAGCCGACCCTGAAATGCAGCGCGCCGGACTCCAGCCCGGCGCGCCGTATTGCATCGTGTTATCAGGAAGTGATTCCCGCTTCATTCACACGACAACCGCCCCCCGTGCTATCATCTCCGCGTCTATTCAGGGACTCTTCTTCCGTCTTTGTAGTACTCCGTGGCGCGGTTATGCGCTTCCCCTCGGGCCCCTCTGAACTGCAATCTCCTGAAACCTGGACCCCTGTGTTCGACGTAAGGAGACTTTCGCCCATGCGTTGCCTTTCTGCTATCGCCTGTTCCCTCCACTCAGTTCGCGCCTCCATTCTCATCGCCGTCACCGCCATTCTCGCTCTGTTTTCGGCAGGTGCCCTGAATGCAAACGCGCAAACGGCGCACTTCAGCGGCGCCATCGCCACCCTGGGCGGCGGATTCAACAACCCGTTAGGCGTGGCGGTGGACAGGAGCGGAAACGTCTTCGTCGCCGACTCGGGGCAAACCGAAGCCCAAACCCCCGGCGAAGCCCAGGTCAATCAGAGCTCCGTGCCGTCGGGATCGCCGGTTAGCCTTCCCGGCCACGTGCCGCACCAGGTGCTGGATGGAACAGCCATGCGGGTCAGCCATTACAGCCCTGAGCAAAAACTGCGCCTGGTGCTGGTCATCCAGCCGCCGCAAATGGCCGAAGAAGAAGAGTTCCTCAAGGAGCTAACAACCAAGGGTTCGCCCAATTTCCACAAGTTTCTCACGCCAGAGGAGTGGAATGACCGCTTTGCGCCCGCAGCCGAGGATGAACAGAAGGTAGTGGACTGGGCGCGGAACCAGGGCCTGACTGTAACCAATCGCTTCGCCAACCGGCTTCTGGTGGACGTGGAAGCGCCGATCGGAGTGATCGAGAAGGTCTTTGGCGTCACCATCAATAACTATCAGTTAGGCGACGAGGTGGATTTTGCCAACGATCGCGATCCGGTTATCCCCGCAAGCCTTTCCGGCATCGTCAGCGCCGTCCTCGGGCTCCAGAACATCGACAGAATGCATGGGATGACGCCAGGCTCTCGCAACGCCAAGGGTCCAGATTATGTGCCCGGTCCTGTCTATGCCGAGGGCCCGTCCTCGCACGGCTACGGCGACCCATCCAGGAGACCGTCCAGCCAACCATTAGCGCAGGCGCTCAATCTATCCGGGGCGCAGAACATGACCGGCGGCCGGATCGACCCGTCGGATCTCTATAGTTCGGAAGGTTATGACTACACTGCGCTTGCCAACTTGGATCATTGCTGCAACGTGCATAACAATTCCGGGGGCTCACCCGCTGTCTCCTCGATCGGCATTGCCGCCTGGGCAGGTATTAGTTATAGCGACACAAACACCTTTTTCGAGAATTATGGCCTTGCCTCGAACATCACCCCCTTATGGATCGACGGCCAGGCAGGTCCTCAGAATGAGTGCGGCGTCGGCGCGACCGGCTGTACCGGGGATACAGTCGACGAAGAGGCCACGGTGGACACCGAGTTTTCGACGGCCTATGCCAACAGCTTCGGCTCCTATCTAGATACCGCTCATGTGTACTTATACGAAGCCGCCAACACCAATTACTCCACTTACTCCGACCTCTACAACTACATGCTGAGCGACAACTATGCAAAGGTACTGACCACCAGTTGGGACGCGACGGATGTGGATTTCGGCTCATCAAGCCAAATGAATTGGCTCCACGGCATCTTCAACTCGATGGTGGGGCAGGGCTGGACGCTGATTAACGCATCCGGCGATAACGGCTCGACCTCTGACTGCGCCGACGCAGTGCGGGTGTTTTGGCCGGCAGAGGATCCAGACTTTCTTGCCGCCGGAGGCACCGAGCTGACCCTCGACTCGAATGGGAACTTCGTCAGTGAAGTTGCCTGGACGGGCGGCACTTCGAGCGATTCCTGCTCCAGCAACGGCGGTGGAGGCGGAGGTGGAGTGAGCACATTCTTCACCCAGCCATACTGGCAGAGCGGCCTCACCTACGAATATTACAATCCTGGCGACAGCGAGTATCATGTGGTCTCCGGAAGCCCGGGACGCCTGTTGCCCGACATCTCCCTCAACGCAGGCGGCACCTTGCAGAACTTTTACTACAAAGGAAGTTGGTACGGCGTCGGCGGCACCAGCATCGTCGCACCCGAGTTGGCCGCCTTCTTTGCCCGGGAAAACTCTTACCTGGACTACATCGGCAACATTTGCGGCTCAGGCACCTCCGCATGCACCCCGGTAGGCATCCCCAGTCCGTACATCTACCCGAGTTTTGGCAGGAGCAGGGGCAGCGCTGTTCACGATCCCTTCTACGACACGCTCATGGGCTGCAATTCCAACAACATCACGGCGGAGTACAGCCTCATATCCTACTGCGCCACCAAGGGCTGGGACGCGGCCACTGGCTGGGGTTCGGCCAATATGCTGCAGTTGGCCTGGGGTATCAACTTTAATCTGATTCCGGCAGATGGCGAACCTGTGATTACCTTCTCCGGCCCGACCAAAAGCAAGTGGTACAACTCCGACCAGGAAGTCAGCTGGACAGTCACTACGATCAATACCTACTGCTCGAATGGATGCGGCGGCGGCGGCAGCATAACTCCCCCCCCAGGCGTCGCCGGCTTCACGCAAGGTTGGGACTCCATTCCCGCCGACCCCCACAGCGAGCCCCACGGCGGCTTCGGCAACTCCTTCTACAGCGGCCCTGAGTTCCCGTTCGCAACGACGGGCTGCCTTTCGCTCAACGGCCTAAACGGCTGCACGGCTGCCGCATCTCCCCAGGGTTGCCATACCGTCAACGTGGAAGCCTGGGACAACCAGGGCGACCCCTTGACTGAAACCTACGGCCCAATCTGCTACGACACCGTGGCGCCCACCATCTCCATCTCCACCAATCCCGTCACGTCTGGGACCGTCTGGGTGAACAGATCCGTCGTCGTCACGCTGACCCCATCCGATTCCGGCGGCGGCAACGCATCGGGCATTTACAGAACCTACTACGCCGTCAACTCAGCGTCGTGCGTCCCGGGAAATACCGGCGCATGCTCGGTCTACACTGCGCCGTTCACCGTCTCCGGCCAGCAGCAGAGCTATATCTACTACTTCACGGAGGACAATGCGGGGAACTTCAGTACCGAGCCAAATATCTTGGTCAGCATCGATCTGACCGCTCCCGCAACCTCGGCTGGCTTGAGCGGCACTATCAACAGCGGCAGCACCTATAAGACTGCTGTGCAGGTGACTCTCAACGCTTCCGACACTGGCGGCAGTGGAGTCCTGCACACCTACTACCAGATCGATACCGGATTGACAGCCACTTATTCGGGATCATTCACCGTCTCGGTGCTCGGCAGCCATTCCATTAGCTATTGGAGCGTGGACAGCGCAGGAAATGTCGAGTCGACAAAGACAATCTCCTTCTCTATCGTCACTCCGACAACCGCATCGCTGGTCGCCACGCCTAACCCATCTCTGGTCGGCCAGTCGGTCATGATGACGGCGACCGTGACCGCCACTGTCTCCGGCACGCCCACCGGCTCAGTTACCTTCTGGAACGGAGCCACCAACCTTGGTTCCGGGACTCTCTCAAGCGGCGTGGCAACCCTCTCAACTACAACTCTGCCCGCGGGTCAGCTAACGTTGCAGGCGTCTTATCCGGGAGCTGGCAACTTCCTGGCCACCAACTCCCCTCCCTTCAACCAGACGGTGAACGAATGGAAGACAACCACGGCGGTAACATCCTCCTTGAATCCAGCGCCCTATGGGCACTCCGTCACTTTCACCGCTCAGGTAACGCCTTCCAACTCCGGAACTCCTACCGGCTCCGTCGCCTTCTATGCCGGCACCACCTTCTTAGGCAACGGAACCCTGAACAGCAGCGCTGTCGCTTCCTTTGCAACCACATCCCTGGTTGCCGGTGCCTCCTCCATCACTGCGGTCTACTCCGGCGACTCGACTTACCTCAAGAGCACCTCTCCTGTGTTTACCGAGACCGTAGACCTGGCTGCGGCGATTACATCTCCCACGCCGGGCAGCACACTCTCCGGCACCAGCGCCACCTTCAATTGGACAGCCGGCGGCGGCGTCACCAAATACGAGTTGCAACTGGGCTACACCGGACCCGGCTCCAGCAACGTGTACAACGCGTCTGGGACAACCACGAATGCTCTCACCACCGGGGTCATTACTGTACCGGCCTACGGTGTAACGCTCTATGCCCGGCTCAAGTCGTACATTAACGGCGCGTGGCAATACAACGACTACACTTACATGGAGTCAGGCACCCCGGTTAAAGCTGCATTGACCAGTCCCGCGCCCAGCGGCACCCTCACCGGCACCAGCGTCACTTTCAATTGGACGGCCGGCGGCGGCGTCACTAAGTACGAGTTACAACTGGGATACACCGGACCCGGCTCCAGTAACGTGTACAACGCGTC
>Ga0265338_10003175_pt1 | contig 23450 bp, 18 predicted proteins | sample 42126metaG_FD_193579 | JGI IMG/M metagenome (GOLD analysis project Ga0265338, IMG submission 193579) | Rhizosphere microbial communities from Carex aquatilis grown in University of Washington, Seatle, WA, United States - 4-21-26 metaG | ecosystem: Host-associated > Plants > Roots > Rhizosphere... | reverse complement strand
GAATGCAACCGAAACTGCAACCGTCCCGAGCCGATAACTGAGAGGACCGAACAAAACCGCAGGTCAACCATGGTGGGGCGGGTGGGGCTCGAACCCACGACCGGCAGATTATGAGTCCGGTCGTCCAGTGCTCCTCTCTGCGCACGTCTACCTGCATAAATGGTTAACCCGCCACCTCCCCGGCTCGGCACTTAACCACATATTCGCCATGGCGCATGGATGCGATAACGGACTGTCTCACAGCAAGCACGATACGCATCCGGCAAGGGTGTGCCCGTAGCCTCGTCGCAGAGGTCGAAGCTGCCTCACGAGTGCATGTCGGGGTCCTTAGGTGGCGGGCACGATGAACACGGCCCTCGCGGTGGGGACGCTATGTCGCAGGCGTGCGAGGGGGCCGTCTGACAACACGATGCAATTCGCGCCTTGTCCCGTCCGCACCGTCTCGGACGGCGACGACCTCATCGGTGAACACTGCTGGCGCCGGGATCACGATGCCGTCCAGGGGATGATCGCTCGGGTGGTGGTAGATCCATCGTTCGGCGTCGTGAATCAGGGCCATGTTGATCTGGCGTGCACGCGTCGGCCCAGAGTCTACGACCTGATCCGGCCCGCTGCGCATGGTCATCGCCAGTGCGGTTCGCCTATTTATCGGCAAGCAGACCATGCTGGCATTGGCGACACCCACCGAGAAGTCCTGGCCTGCCGGCCAGCTCGGGGACGCAGGGACAGGCGTCCACATCCCGACCGGATTGTCGGTCATGAGTAGCAGGTCATCTGAAAACTGAAGAAGGCGCCAAGACCGGAGGAAGAGGTGATCGGTCATGTGCTCGGCTGCCATGCGGAGGGATTCCTGGACCGCGAACGCCTGGCTCATCACCAGCCGCGGCCCCTCCTGACCGAGGACGCGATCGCGGAGGGCGGCCACCGCATCTGGGCCGTGGGCTTCTCCCCGGCTGCGAAGCCAGTCGCGAAAGTAGTCGGGAGAGAGCGTCTCCACGTACTGGCGCATCGCGAAGGTGCCTAGGTCATTCATCTCCCGGCGGAAACGCCATCCGCGCGTCACTTGCAGCGCTATGAAAAGCGACAGTTTGAACCGGTCTTCTGGCGGCAGCGGGAAGCCGCCCTGCAGGATAGCGCGCATGATGCCGGACACGGTGCCCTCAAGGGACGCGAGTACTTTTTCTACGGCCTCGGGGTCATGTCCCGCGCGGTGCGACTCCTCCACGTCATCCGCCGCGATTTCGTAGAAGCCCTGTTCAACACAGGCGTTGGTTACCGTCACGATGCGCCCTTGGTGTGGCGGGTGCCGCGCGACCATCATCAGCCTCTCGCGGGAGTCGCTGAAGCTCCGGAGCCAGAACCTCGGGACAAGGTGATGCCTGGTCACACAGTTACCGTATGGGACTCGCTGACTCAGGCAAAACGATTTCCAGTCAAGCGACTTCGAGAGCCAGTTCATAGACCCAGAGCCTTGCGCGTTTGGCACTGTGCCATTTGTGCCATACTTAAGGTATGAGCCCGACTCCCTTGTCTGAGTGGGCGGACGCCAATGGCGTTCCGCGCCGTACTGCCTACAACTGGGCGAAGAGCGGCAAGCTCAACGTCCCCCTCCGCCGAACGGTCACCGGCCGAATTCTCGTACTCGATGACGACCAGCCCGCCGACCTGGACGAGCATCCCTTTGCCCAGGCCTACGCCGAGGCCCTCAGCCTTCCATTCGCTGATCGGGCCGCGGACAGCGATCATTCCGCCTTCCTCGAGGCGTGGGGCACCTCGCTGTACGACGTGGTCGCACCTGACATGCGCCCGACCGTCCTTCAGCTCGCGCTTCCGGCGGCCGCCCGCCGCCGGAAGAAGGACGTGCCCCTCCGCTTCGCCGACTGGATCGGCCGGGCCGAGCTCGCTGAGTGGTACCAGGCGTGTGAAATGCCGGAGGCCGCCGCGATGGTCCGCGCCCGTCCCGTCATCAAGGACCCAGAAACGTTCCGCCAGTATTGGCCCACCAGCGTCCACGCGTCAGACTGGCGCACCAGCCTCGACAGCCTTATCGACGGTCTAGTTGCCGACGCCGGCCGGGCGTCCCGGCGCGGCGACCGCGGCGCGGCCGACTACCTCGCGGAGAACAGTGTCATCGGCGCGAACAGCGTCCAGATCGCCGCGTACCGCGAGAAGCTGCACCGAGCGGTGGACGCGATCAGGAACGAACTGCCTGCGGGGACGCCTGTTCCCGACAAGGGCGACCTGTGGGACCTTCGCGGCCTGTATCTGGATCCCATGTGGGCCTACACCCGTCCTGCCGTTCGCCAGATGGCCGAGGCCGCTTGTGAGCTGGCGGGCTGGGACCCAGCCACCCCGGCGCCGCCAGACAGCCACCCGCTCATGGAGTTCGGCCATGCCGCATGCGGGCACGCCGCCCGGGTCGCGGTCGCTCCGCTGGAGCACGCCTCGCTTGTCCGGGAGATGCGCGCTTTCCGCCGCATCGCCTACGGCCAGCCGCTCGACGGATAGGTCTAGGCTTAGCGGGAGGGACCCCCGGTGGCGGCTGTCCGGTTAAGGGCCTGCCGGGCTGTTGCCGTCACGGGCGGCTGAATGGCGGGCCGCCGATGGTGAAGGTATAGAGGTACAGGCCGGCCGACGCTGCCGCGGCGAGCAGGGAGCCGGACGGGCTCCATGCGAGGTCCCAGAAGGGGCTGTCGGCGCGCATGACCGCCCGGGCACCCCCGGTTGCATCCCAGATCCGGATTGTCCCGTCGTTGCTGGCGGTGGCGAGCCAGGTGCTGTCGGAGGCGATCGCGACCGCGGTCACCCGGCTGTCGTGAGTGAGGACAGCGCGGGGCTGCCCGGTCGCCGCGTCCCAGACCCGGGCGGTGCGGTCGTGGCTGGCGGTGGCGAGCCAGGTGCCGTCGGGAGCGATCGCGACCTTTGTAACCCAATCGGTGTGGCCGGCGAGGGCGGCCCTGGCACTCCCGGTTGCTTCCCAGATCCTGATTGCCCAGTCGTCGCTGAGGGTGGCGAGCCACGTGCCGTCGGGAGCGATCGTCACCGCCCTCACCTGGCCCGTGTGGCCGGTGAGGACGGCGCGAGGCTGCCCGGTGGCAGCGTCCCAGGTCCGGGCTGTGTGATCGTCGCTGGCGGTGGCAAGCCACGTGCCATCGGGAGCGATCGCCACCGCCCCCACCGTCCATCTGTGGGCAAGGACAGTGCGAGGCTGCCCGGTGGCAGCGTCCCAGGTCCGGGCTGTGTGATCGTCGCTGGCGGTGGCAAGCCACGTGCCATCGGGAGCGATCGCCACCGCCCTCACCTCGCCCGCGTGGCCGGTGAGGACGGCGCGAGGCTGCCCGGTGGCAGCGTCCCAGGTCCGGGCTGTGTGATCGTCGCTGGCGGTGGCAAGCCACGTACCATCGGGAGCGATCGCCACTGCCCTCACCTGGCCGGTATGGCCGGTGAGGACGGCGCGAGGCTGCCCGGTGGCAACGTTCCAGGTGCCGACTGTCGCGTCAAGGCTGGTGGTGGCGAGCCACGTGCCGTCGCGGGCGAAGGCGACTGAATACACGGGGGTTTGTTTCGCCGCTGTAGCATCCAGTTCGCCGGTCGCCGCGTCCCAGGTCCGGGCTGTCCCGTCGTGGCTGGCGGTGGCGAGCCAAGTGCCGTCGGGAGCGATCGCCACCCCGATCAGCCAATCGGTGTGGCCGCTGAGGACGGCGCGCTGCTGCCCGGTGGCAGCGTCCCAGGTCCGGGCGGTGCGGTCGTGGCTGGCGGTGGCGAGCCACGTGCCGTCGGGAGCGATCGCCACCGCGATCACCCGGTCGTGGTGAGTGAAGACGGCGCGCTGCTGCCCGGTGGCCGTATCCCAGGTCCGGGCGGTGCGGTCGTGGCTGGCGGTGGCGAGCCACGTGCCGTCGGGAGCGATCGCCACCGCGTTCACCACGCCGGTGTGGCCGGTGAGGACGGCGCGCTGCTGCCCGGTGGCCGTATCCCAGATCCGGGCTGTCCCGTCGTGGCCGGCGGTGGCGAGCCACGTGCCGTCGGGAGCGATCGCCACCGCGGCCGGCGAGGTGTCGAGGTAGGTGAGGACGCCGCGGGGCTGTCCGATGGCGGCGTCCCCGATGCGGGCCGTGCGGTCGTGGATGGCTCTGGCGAGCCAGGTGCCGTCGGGAGCGATCGCCACCGCGATCACCTCCCAGGCGTGGGTAAGGACGGCGCGCTGCTGCCCGGTGGCTGTATCCCAGGTCCGGGCGGTGCGGTAGTTGTCGGCGGTGGCGAGCCACGTGCCGTCGGGAGCGATCGCCACCGCCCTCACGTCGCCAAAGGGGCCGGTGAGGACGGCGCGCTGCTGCCCGGTGGCTGTATCCCAGATCCGGGCTGTCCCGTCGTGGCTGGAGGTGGCGAGCCACGTGCCGTCGGGAGCGATCGCCACCGCAGTCACCGCGCCTTTGTGGCCGGTGAAGATACGGCGGAGCAGGGGGCTGGGGAGGTCGGGCAGCAGCGCGGCGTTGCGGAGGGCGGGCAGTGCACCGGCGGCGGCGATGGCGGCGGCCTGGGGTCCCCAGTCGGAGTCGTGCTCGACGCGGCTGAGCAGGATGTCGGTGCGGGAGTGCCCGGGCTGGGTGGGGGTCAGAAGGTGGGCGTTCTGGCTGACCAGCCGCTGCAGCCGCAGCGCCTGAGGGGTACCGACGAGGGTGAGGTCGGCGTACGGGCCGACCGGCCCGGCCTGGCCGAGGCGGGCGGCGGCCCAGCGCAGGTCACAGGCGACAGCCGCTGCCTGGCCTGCCATCCCGGCGGCGGCAAGATGCTCGATGAGGTGGTCGTACAGGTAGCGGCTGGTGCCGGGCAGTTCCCACCAAGCGGTGACGGTGCCGGTCTCGGTGCCGTCGACGAGGGCGGGGGCGGCGGGCAGGGCGGCGGCGGCCACGTTGAGGAAGACGTTGTGCAGCTGGGCGAGCTGTCCGGGCCCGAGGTCGCTGCGGAGGTAGTCGCGGATGACGTCATGCATGGTGACCGCCCCGCTAGGGGCGGGGATGAGCAGGGCGAGGTCGACGAGCCGAGCTGCTAGCGCCGTGGCGTCGAGCTGCCTGGTGCCGCTGGTGGCATTCCAGAGGGTGGTGATGAGGGGCAGGGGGATGGTCTCGTCTTCGACGAAGACGGCGAGGTCGGAGAGCCGGGCAGCCTCGGCGGGGGTGAGAAGGCTGGTGCTGGCCTCGATGGTGGCGCGGACCGCGGTGGCCCGCTGGTCGGGGTCGCTGAGGTCGAGGTGGCGGGCAGCAGTACCTGTGAGCTGATCGGCTTGGAGCACCCCGCCGTCGCTGAGCCTGCGGAACAGCTGCCCGGCGGCCTCGGTGACGTCCGCGCCGAGAGCGGCCTGGCTGGTGAGGATCTTGTTCGCCAGGCGCAGTAGGAGGGGCCACCGGCCGGTCTCCGCGAGCAGCCCGGCTGTCACGGCTCGGGGCAGGGGCGGCAGGCCGTGCAGCAGCAGGGCGCGTGCCTGCGCGGTGGTCATCTCATCGACGGTGACCGGGACGGCGGTCCCGGCCGTGAGCGACGGGATCCGGGTGGTGACCAGCCGGGCGCACTTCCCCGCAACGGGGAACGCGTCCAGCTGCTCCTGGGTCCAGACGTCATCGATGACCAGCAACCGTCGCGGTCCCCGAGCAAGGAGAGCGGCGAGGTGCCCGGCGGCCTGCCGGGCATCGGTGAAAGTCACCGTCCGGCCGGGGTCGAGCTGGGTGATGAGGTCGTTGACCAGCCCGGCCAGGGCGGGCTTGCCCGCGTCGCGGCCGACGGTGACCCAGTGGACGCGGCCCCGATAGCGTCGCAGCAGCCGCGGGTCGCTAACGGTCATCTTGGCGATCGTGGTCTTGCCGAACCCGCCTGCACCATGCAGCGTGGTGGTGATCCCGACCGTCCCCCCGCCCTTTCTCTTCAGCGCCGTGATCACCTGGCCCACCTCACCGGGGCGACTGACCCACCAGGGCTGGGGCTGCTGGGCGGCGGGGATGAGCTCGGCCAGCGCCTGGTCGTAGCGGCGCTGCGCGTGCCAAGCGAACAGTCCCGTAGCCGTGACCAGAAGAGTTGCCCCGACTGTCCACCACAGCGGGTAGCGATTCATGGCAGGCAACCAGGGGGCCGAGCCGCCGGTGGCCACGTTGATCGCGATCGCGACGACAGACCCGGCGGCCGCAGCCGCGAGCCCAGCCGTGATCACCAGTGCCAGCCGCCGCTTCCGCACGGTTCCCGCCCTCCGAAATGTCACTATCCAACCGCAAAGCCGGACTGCTCACCAGCGTCAGCGGAACCGTTGCGATTTGGGAGCGTTCCTGGACTGGGCAGTGGATGCGGACTACTGCGCGTGTGCGGCATCGTTTACCAGTTCAGGGGCCGGCAGTTGCAGGTCCGGTTAACCTTTGAGGTCGCTGATACGGCACCAATAGGTCAGGCTGACCAGTAATTCCAAATCGCCCTCCGCCGGACGCTGCCTCGTCGCCGGAGACCGCAAAGCAACGCGGCCATCAGACCGTCTGATCGGCACCTAACCATTAGCCACCGCACTTCGCGTCCTTGACTGGACCCGCGTGGTGCCGACGATTCGCGTGGCATGGCGGATGACTGCGTGCGGACAGAGAGTGCGGCACCTGCCGACCTCTTGAAGCGTGAGCGTAACGTTGCGGAAAGTAACACGCTAATCGCTAGAAGACAGGATGATGGGGAGCATGCCGAATGCCCACCAGCACGACCACACTCTTATCTCAGAGGCCATATCCGAGGACTGGCTAGCATCTGAGCGCATACTCGTTCATCTCGCGCGAGAGCACGGATTTACGGTGGAGGACGCCAGCAATGCCGGCCTAGCAGCGTTGATCGTGATACACGACACCGGACATGGTGACACTCCCTGCTTCCCAGACGCCGAGGCGTCTCATCCCGACGAAGGGCTTAGGCGCGGCCTGCTTTACCTAAGGGAACGCAGGAAGAACGACATTGCCGATCGTTAGTCTCTACAACGGCCGCCTCAGCAACAACAGCGTCTTCATCAGGGAGTCCGAAGCTCATGCGACGATGAGCGGCCGATTCTCTAAGCTCATGTTCTTATTGATCCTGGTCAGCGGCTCCCGGCGTTGGTTATTGCTCGTGCTTCTCCCGGCGTGCGTCAGCCTCAGTCAGCCCGAACGCGGCAGGTCCCGGCCGTCGCATGTACGCGCGGGCCCGTCGCATCTGTGCCGCTTGCTCGGGGTACATGAGTTCCATACCGAGCGCGAATATCAGGTGCCTGCAGCAGTTGCTGACCGTGTCTTCCGCGGTAATGGGCGCATACAGCTGCGGGACGTCCGGCGGCGCCGCAGCGGCCAGGACCGGATAGCGGGCGATGTAGTCGGCGTACCCGAACAGGTGCGCGTCACGGGCCTGGGAGAGTGCCTCGTCCGTCACCTGACCGGAGGTGAGCGCCTCGATCGCCAAGACGCGTGCCCTGACGCCGAGGACCAGCGCCTCGCTGGTGACCGGTGCGGACGGGTGGCCCACGGCTCGCCGGATTTGCGTGGTGCCCGCATCAAAGACAGCGCTGACGGCGTGCTCTAGGCGCTCGAAGTCCGGCCGCCCGCTGTAGGAGGTCTCCGCCAGCGCCTCAAGCAGTTCCCGGCGGGCCCGCGGTGTAGCCTGCGGGTTGTCCATCTGGCTGAGCACCTCCCGGGCGACGGTCCGGGAGCGGTCTTTGCTGGCCCTCATGGCGTCCTGGGCGTAGCGTGAGCCAGCCTGCTGGTCACCGAGGGAGCGCAGCAGGGCACGGCGCGCCTGCCGGAGCGACACGTACTCCTCTCCCCAGTACATCCAGATGGAGACGGGAATCCTGGCCAGGCTGCTGATGTTCTTGCCGGGCCGGTGGTGCAGCAGCGTCAGAAGCAGGTTGCGCTGGCTTGCCGGGTAGAGGGCCGCCGCCGAGCCGTGGCCTTTGCCTGCCGACCGCTTTTGTGGGTAGTCCAGCAGGCCGTGCTGGGTCCAGTCCCGGATGAGTCGCTCGGTGACCTGGTACCCGGCGGCTGTCGCGTCGGCCACCATGTCCTCGATCGTGCCCGGCTCGGTGATCACGCTATGGAGATTACACCGAACTGGCCGCATTATCGCGGTCCGATTGACCTGTAACCCTGAGAGACCAGGGGATACTTCATATGGGAGGGCCAGAAGGTCACATCCTGCGGGACGCACGCTGGCCAGTGCCGACCGCGCAGCGCTCGCCAGGAAGGAGACCAAGTCGACATGGACATGAGCAAACTAGTCCTGTTCCTGGTGGCGGTGTACGGTACGTACCACTCAGCCAAGACCGCATGGCGGCTAGGGAACGAACTGTTCGGCTAACCAATGTTTCCCGGGACGGGCGGAGAATTGGAAGACCTCTGAATTCCCGCCCGCCCCCGGCCTCTCCATGGTCTTCAGTCATACAGCTCGTCGGGGCGTCGGTATCGCGCAAGGCGGCAGAAGGCTTGCGGATTCCGTGGTGCGTATTCGCGAACGCATGTCGCTCTGTGTGGCGCTCGCCAGAATAGGAGCATGGGTAATCCCGAGCTTGTGACAGCGCTGGACCTTGATCAGTGGAGCGGCAGCCTGGCAAGCCAAACCACGCTTCCGGTCTTGGTTCGCAGGCTCATTCTGGCCACCACGTCGGTCACCGAGGTCACAATGCGCGCGGGCGAGGGTGCGCTCCTGCCTGGCTGGGACGGGATTGTCCGGTGCGACTGTGCGGATCCACATGTTCCGTTTGGGATCTCGGGTTGGGAGATTGGCACCAGTAGAGATCCCCGAGGCAAGGCTCAGGAGGACCTCCGGAACCGGATCAACGCTCTGGGTCTTGATTCTGCGACGACTACGTTCGTGGCAGTGACGAGCCGGATTTGGCGAGACCGCGATGCCTGGCGGGACGCCCGGCGAGCTGAGCGGCGGTGGGCCGACGTCCGCGCCTTTGACGCGGACGATCTTGCGACGTGGCTGGAGCGAGCACCCAGTGTCCACTACTGGATTTCTGAGCAGCTCGGCCGGGAACCCCGCAGCGTTCGGACGCCCGACGCGTGGTGGGACCGGTGGGTCAGCCCGACACGTGTCGTCTTTCCCCGCGGCTTCCTGCTCGCGGGCCGCGATGAAACAGTCATGCATATTAGGGATGCCCTTGCTGAGCCGCCGCGACTGATCAGCGTTGTTGGTCCCTCCCGGGAAGAGACACTGGCTGTGGTCTGCGCCAGCCTCCTCGGCGATGGCGAAGAGGCTGATGCCCTGCGCGCCCGTGCGGTCATTGTCTCGGCGCCCGGGGCGTGGGAGCGGATTGTCGACTCGGCCCACAGCCTCGTGCTTATCCCGAACTTCGACGACGCGGATGTCGCTTCCGCGCTGGCCAAAGGGCATCACGTGATCATCCCTGCAGGTCGTGACGCGCCGCTGGGCCATGGGGATGTTCTGGTCCCGCTCCTCGATTGTGTGAAGGCGGCGGAGGTGCTCGTCACCGATGCGGGCGCCACGCGTGACGCGGCGGATCGCTACGCAAGGCACGCCCGCCGGAACCTGCTGTCGCTCCGTCGGACCCTAGCCGTCAACCCTAGGTTCGAGAAACCGACGTGGTCCCAAGGGGAGGAGGGACGTAGCCTAGCTGCGCTCGTGCTCGCCGGTTCCTGGTCTGACGACGTCGACGGTGACCGCGAGGTCATCGAGACGCTCACGGGACGCCCGTACACCGATATCGAGAGCGATCTCGCGATCTGGTCTGCGCTGGAAGACGCGCCCGTTACCCGGGCAGGGACGGCGTGGCGCGTGGTCTCCAAGGAGGACACGTGGGCCCTCGTCTCCGCGCTGGTCACCAGGACGGACTTGAACAGGTTCCACGATGTCGCGCCTCGTGTCCTCGAGGAGACCGACCCGGCGCTCGACGTCCCGGCTGAGCGCCGGTTCATGGCGGCCGTCATCGGAAAGCCGCGAACATACTCCAACCAACTGCGCCATGGGATCGCTGACACAGTCGCATTCCTCGGCGGGTACGCCGCCGAGCAGCGACTTCGCGACGCGGTTCCTGCCGAGCATGACGCTCAGCGCGTGGTGCACGCCGTCACCGAGCGGGCCAACGCCGACCCCACCGGGCGCGCATGGCAATCCCTCGCCGACGTTCTCCCGTTGCTTGCCGAGGCGGCACCCGACGCATTTCTCAGTGCCGTGGATGCCGGTCTCGTCGGCGACCCGCCCCTGCTGCGCTCGCTGTTCATGGACGCCGAGTTGGGATCGACGTTCGGCACCTCCTCGCCCCATATCCACATGGTCTGGGCGCTCGAAGCCCTCGCCTGGTCATCCGCGCACATGAGCCGGGCGGCCGGCGCGCTCGCACTCCTAAGCGAGGCCGACCCCACGCCGAAGGCAGGCATCCACCCCCGACCGGCAGGGAGCCTCTCTGACATCTTCAGCCTGTACATGCCACAGACGTCCGTCCCGCTCACGCGCCGCCTGGACGTACTCGGAGGACTGCGCCGCCGGGCACCTGCTGCATCATGGCCGCTTCTACGAACTATGCTCCCGACCCGCTTCCGTACCCAGTCGCCGTCCTCCCGGCCGCGATGGAGGCCATGGGCACTGGCTAAGCCCGAAACCATCACGTACGGGGAACTCTTCGGCGCGACCTCCCAAGTCGTGACCTGGATCCTAGAGGACGCCGGCAATGACCCTAGCCGATGGCATGACCTAGTCAGCCACATTGACACTCTGCGGCCCGACGACCGCAACAGGTTCCTCGCCGCCTTCGAAAGTTTGGGTCCTGCGGCCCTCGGAGACCCGGGCAGGCAGTCGATCTGGCGGGAGCTTCTCGACCTCGCCGCCAGGCACCGCCAGTTCGGGGACGCACACTGGGCTATGCCCGCTGAGGTCGTGGACCAGGTCGAGGCAGTGGCGGGCCGCTTCGCCCCCGCGTCCCCGGTCGATCTCTCCGTCAACCTCTTCGACCACCACCCCTATCTTCCCGGCGTCGATCCACTGGACCACCCCCGGTACGACGAGGCGCTGCGGTTCGCACGCCGGGAAGCAGTACGCGCCGTCCTTGATAGCGAGAAACTCGATGGGCTCCTGCGCCTTGGCGCAGGGGCGAAGCTTCCCATCGCCGCGGGATGGGCGGCGGCCGAGGTCCGCGGTGATGATCTTGCCGACGACCTGCTGCCGCTCCTCGGGGCGCCCGGGCCGGGCGACTGGGTCGCGCAAGGTTACGCGGCAGGGCGCATCGAGGCCGACGGCCTGGAGTGGCTGGTCCTCCAACTCCGGCGATGGCCCGGCAGTGAGTCGATCCCCCAGCAGACAGGGCTCCTGCTCGCCGTCCCGCGGCCGGACCAGTCACTTCTCGCGATCGTGGATACCCTGCACCCCGATGTTCGCGCATCCTTCTGGCAGGGCGTGAGCACGAGGTTCGTCCACCCGGACGCAGAGCCGTCCGTGGTCCGTAAGCTCATCGAGCACCGGCGTCCCTGGGCCGCGATCGGCCTGCTAGTGATCATGCTGCACCCCCGTGGCCGGTCGGCCGGCCCTGACGTAGACCTTGTCGAGTCCGCGCTCATGAACGCGGCAACCGGACCGGCCGAAGACACAGCCTGGGCCGCCTCCCTGTCATGGGAGGTCGGCGAACTTCTCGACTACCTGGAGCAGGCCGGCTCAGACACCCAGGCCCGCGCGCGCTTGGAGTTCCTTTACGCCCGCTTCCTCCAGCACACAAGACCATCCCGGGCACTCAACGAAGCCCTCGCCGCCGACCCTGCGCTCTTCGCCGAGATCCTGTCCTATGTCTATTTTCCAGACGGTGAAACCCGAGGCAATAAGGATGTTTCTCCGGAACGACTGGCGATCGCCGAGGTCGGATATACCGTCATCAGGTCCTGGCACACGCCACCGGGCATGGATCCGGACGGCACGCTGCACGCCGACCGCCTCCGCGACTGGGTCATCGAGGCCCGCCGCGTCCTTGCCGACTCGCGGCGGGCTACTGTCGGGGACATCATCATCGGCGAGGTACTCGCCTACGTCCCGCCTGACAGCGACGGCCTATGGCCCGCGGAACCCGTCCGTGAGCTGATCGAAGATCTCCGCTCGCAAAGGTTCGAGGAGGGCCTGCATACCGGCAAGTTCAACAGCCGGGGCATTACTAGTCGGTCCCCGGGGGACGGTGGCATCCAGGAACGCCAGCTTGCCGCGAAACATCGAGCATGCGCTGACCGTATCTCCGACCGGTGGCCACGCACCGGAGCCCTGCTGCGACAGATGGCAGACCACTACGAGGAATGGGCCCGCCGAGAAGACGATCAGTCCGAACTCTTCGGCAGCCAAGGCACCTGAGCCAAAGGCCGGCATCGATCACGATGCGGGTCATCGCCCGTTCAGCGACCTGCATCTCGAAGGACCTGCATGGTCCCCAGTGACCCGCATTACTCGAAGCAGCAGCAGGGTTGCGGATTCCAGTGGCGCATATTCGCGCGGGTACGCATGCCACGATGGTTACTTTCCGTGACGCTGTGGCTGGCTTGCTTCCGGCTGCGGTGTCGTCATGGCGGTATCCCGCCGGATGGCCGGGCCTGAACCAGTTTAGTGGTGCAGACCCGGCGGTGTCGGTGTAAGGCGGGCGGTCTGGCTACTAGTGAATGTGCTCCTCGATCAGCCACGAGACGATCGCCCGAGCAGCTCCGCTCAACGCGCCGCGCAGGGCGGCTGCCGCCAGTTGTAGCCGCTCGGCGCGAGTCAGACGGGACTCAGGGGTTGTAGGCATTTGCTTCCTCCTCGGCAGGGGGATGGAGCGGGTGATTGCGCCGGCCGGCGTTATTGCTACTTTGGGCCGGACCCGCAGCAGGCGGGCGAGTTGCGACGGTCTCGGTGTCCTGCTTGGATTACCGCCTGCGCCGATGCGCGGCGGCGATAATGCTTGGTGCGATGAGTAGCGATGAGAAGCGCGGCCCGGTCCGCCGCCGGAGGGCGATCCAGCGGCCGCTGATCCCTCCTGGGCCGCTGGCTGACCTCAAGTCACTGCTGTACGAGCTGTACCTGGAGGCGGGGACGCCGACACTGGACGAGATCGCCGCATGGGTCGCTGCTGACCAGGAGGCACCGGGATCACCCGGCCGTGACACGGTCCAGCGGATCATCGGCGGTACTGGGGTGCCTCCTTCTCAGGCCGATGTGACCACTGTGGCTGCTGTTCTCGCCCGCGCTGCCAGGTGGGACGTACGGGACGCCGAACAGCGGACCCGTGACCTGTGGGTTGCGGCCCGGATGGCATCTGCTCAAGCGTCGCCCGCCGAGATCCCGTCGAGCGTGCCCGGCCAGCGGCAGGACGTGGCCACCATGGCGCTGCGGCTGGCGCCACGTCCGGTCTTCCTGGCAGGGCGCGACGAGCTGCTGGCGGAGTTGGATGCCCGGCTGGCTGACGGCTTGAGACCGCGATTCGTCGCTCTGTGCGGGCTGGGGGGCGCGGGCAAGACCAGCCTGGCGGCGGAGTACGCGCACCAGCACCTGCCCGAGGTGGAGGTGTGTTGGCAGTTCGCGGCCGAGGACCCGGTGTTGCTGGCGGCCGAGTTCGCGGTGCTGGCCGCCCAGCTAGGCATGCGGGATGTGGTCGACGCGCGGGACCCGGTGGCGTCGGTACACGGGGTGCTGGCCAGAGCCGAGGCCGGGTGGCTGCTTGTGTTCGACAACGTCAAGGATCAGGCGTCGGTGGCGCGGTTCGTGCCGCCTGCCGGGAATGGGCGGGTGCTGGTCACGACCCAGAGCCAGCACTGGCCACTCGGCCAGACCCTGGATGTCCCGGTCCTCGACACGGAGGTCGCGGCGGGTTTCCTGGTCAACCGGACCAGTGATGTGGACCGGGCAGCGGCTCGGGAGCTTGCGGAGGAGCTGGGCGGGCTGCCGCTGGCGCTGGAGCAGGCGGCCGCCTATATGGAGGCGACTTGCATCACTGTGGCCAACTACCTGCGGTTGTTTCAGTCCCGGCGGGCTGAGCTGCTGGCCCGAGGCGAGGCTGCCGGATACAACAAGACAGTGGCGAGCACGTGGGCGCTGGCGTTCGACAACTTGCAGGCCGTACCAGCCGCGGTTGCATTGCTGCGGCTGGTGGCGTTCTTGGCGCCTGAGGCGATCCCGCTGCGGCTGCTGCTGCAGCCCCGCCCGGGGCTGGTCGGACGCCTCAGCGATGGGGTGGCCCGTGCGCTGGCGCCGCTGCTGGAGGACCCGATTGTGGCTGGTGACGCTATCGGGGCGCTGCGCCGCTATTCGCTGGTGACCTCAGCCGCCGACGGGTCAATCTCCGTGCACCGGCTGGTCCAGGCCGTTACCGCCGACCAGGTGCCAGCCGGGCTGGCGAGGGACTGGCAACAGGCCGCCATCGCCCTGATCGAAGACGCGATCCCCGGCGATACCGCGCTGCCCGCGACCTGGCGGACCTGTGCTGCGCTGCTGCCACATGCCCTGACGGCCCTTCCCGAGGACAGCGACGGCTTGACCCGAATTGCCGGTTACCTCGGATACAGCGGCTCTTACGCTGCGGCCCGGGATCTTTGCCGGAAGGTAGTTGACGCCCAGCGACGGATCCTCGGGCCGGAGCATCCGGGGACGCTGGCCGCCCTAGACGATCATGCGCACTGGACCGGCCTGGCGGGAAATCCCGCAGCCGCCCGAGACCTGCTCGTAGAGCTCCTTCCAGCGGCGGAACGGATCCTGGGATCAGAGCACCCGAACACCTTGACCATCGAAGGCAACCTCGCTAGCTGGAGCGGGCAGGCGGGGGACCTTGCTGGAGCTCGGGACCTGGTTGCCAGACTCACGCCCAGGCTGGAACGGGTCCTCGGCGCCGAGCATCCCAACACGCTGGCCGCTCGGCACGAGCTCGCTCGCTGGACCGGGCTGGCGGGAAACCCGGCAGCCGCGCGGGATCAGTACGCGGAGCTGCTGCCGGTGCTGGAACGCGTCCTTGGCCCAGAGCACCCGAGCACGCTGGCCGCCCGATACCAGCACGCCACCGCCACCGGGCAGGCCGGGGACCCATCTGCGGCCCGGGACCTATTCACCAATCTCCTGCCGGTACGCGAGAGGACTCTCGGTCCCGAGCACCCGGACACCCTGCTGACCCGCGGTCATATCGCCCGATGGACCGGGCAGGCAGGGGACGCGACCGCAGCCCGGGACCAGTACGCCGAACTGGTGCCCATGTACGAGCGGGTTCTCGGCCACGAGCACCCCAACACCCTGATGACCCGCAGTAACCTCGCTCGCTGGACTGGGCTGGCGGGGAACCCGGTAGCCGCCAGGGATCAGTACGCGGAGCTGCTGCCTGTGTATGAGCAGGCCCTCGGTTCGGAATACCCGGACACGCTGACTGCCAGAGGCAACCTCGCTGCCTTCACCGGACAGGCAGGGGACGCGGTCGCAGCCCGGGACCAGTACGCCGAACTGGTACCCGCGCGGGAGCGCGTTCTCGGCTCCGATCATCCCGATACGCTGAGTGCCCGCTACGAGCTTGCCCGCTGGACCGGCCACGCAGGGGACCCGGCTGCTGCTCGGGACCTGCTCGCGAAAGCGATCCCCGCATTCGAACGCGTATACGGCCCTGACCATCCGGACACGCTGGGAACCCTGAACGAACTTGCCCGCTGGACCGGGGTGGCGGGGAATCCGGCCGCAGCCCGAGACCAACTCGCGAAGCTGCTCCCCGTGGCTGAACGCGTCCTTGGCTCCAAACACGCGGATACCCAACTGGTTCGCAGGCATCTCGCCCGCTGGACCGAGAGGGCAAACGGTGGCCCCGGCACAGAGTGAATTAGCTTCCCTGCCGATTGCAGCACCGCAGCAGCAGCAGCCAGATGTAGCCAAGTCATACTTCGCGCTCGGCCAGGCGCGGCCTTATCCCATGCGGCGAACCGTTCTCGAACGCTCCACGTACTTATTGGTGATCGCGGGGGCGTGACGGTGGGAAAGTGATGGACCGCATGGAACACCATGCCCGTAGCGGAAAACGCCGCTCACCCGATGGGCAGAAGCGCACGTACGTACTGTCGGTCAAGCTGTCAGTTGCTGAGCGGGACGCGGCCCGGGACGCCGCCAAGCGTGCCGGGATGCTCCTGTCGGCGTGGGCCGGTGACCTGATTGCCGACGCCGCTCAGCACCGGGCGCTCCCCGTGGGCTGGCTGCGAGGCGAGATCGTCCGAGAACTGATCCGCCTCCGGGGTGCGCTCGCGATCATCCGCGACCAGCTCGCCGAGGCGCTCAGCTCCGGGGATACGCCCGGTGCCGACCTGGAGCCCGTGCTCGGTAGCCTCCGGGAAGTCATCGAGCTGGTGGAGCGGGCGACTGAGAAGGTCCGGCGAGGAATGTGATCGGCCGCGTCGTTGATCCGGGCGAGGACGTCGCCGGGCTGCTGTACTACCTGTTCGGCCCGGGTAGGCGCGATGAGCACGTCAACCCGCACCTGGTCGGCGGCTGGGAAGACCCCGCCGGCTTGGAACCGCCAGTCAGCGAGTCCGGAGGCAGGGACTTCCGGCGGCTGGCCGGCTTGCTCGAGCAGCCCGTCGCGGCGATGGGCAAGCACGCTCCCGCCAAGTACATCTGGCACTGCGTGCTCCGCGCCGCTCCTGAGGATCCTCCTCTCGGCGACGGCGCGTGGCTGCGCATCACCGCCCGCGTCATGGACCGTATAGGGTTTTCCGGGCACGGCCGCGAGCATGATGGCGTCCGCTGGATCGCGGTTCACCACGGCGATCAGCACGTTCATATCGTCGCTACCCTCGCCCGCCAGGACTTCCGCCGCGCCGACGTGAACAACCTGTACTGGAAGCTCGGCGCCGCCCTCGCAGAGATCGAGAAGGAGTACGGGCTGCGCGAGCTGGTCCGCGACAAGACCGCCGACAAGGCCCCAACCCAGGCCGAGATGGCCAAGGCCCGGGCCGCGGGCCGGGCCGAGCCGGCCCGGGCCACCTTGCGCCGCATCGTCCAGGCCGCCGCGGCCGCCACCCGGGCCGACACCGACTTCTTCGCCGCGGTTGAGGCCCGCGGTGCCCTGGCCCGGCCGCGCTACTCGACGGTCCGGCCCGGCGAGATCATCGGCTACGCGGTCGCCCTGCCGGGCAACGCCGGCCCTGGCGGACGGCCCATCTGGTACGGCGGCGGCACGCTGGCCAGCGACCTGACCCTGCCCAAGCTCAGGCAGCGGTGGGCCGGGCCGGACGGCCGCCTCACCGGCCGGGCCATGGGCGGCCCGACGGGCCGGGTCACCCTGGCCCGCGAGGCTCTGCGGGCCGCCCGGGTGGCCCGGTCCGAACCGGAGTTCTTCGCGCTGCTCGAGCGGGCCGGGCTACAAGTCCCGATCCGGCCCGACCCGGGCCGGCCGGGCGGCCCGGCCGACTGGTCAGTCACCTTGCCCGGCCTGACCGACCGGGCCGGCCAGCCCGTCTGGTACGGCGGCGGCACGCTGGATCCGCGGCTGCGGCTCGGCGAGCTGCGCGCCCGCTGGCGGGCCGGCCGGCCGGGTGCGGCACCCGGCCCGGACCTGTTCGCTGGAGTCGACGCCGGCGAGATCTACGCGCACGCCGCGATGGTCGGGCAGCGTGCCGCTGCCGCGTTCGCCAGTGCGGGGCCGACGGCCCGGGCTGACATCGCCTGGGCGGCTGCTGATCTGATCGCGGCCGCGGCCGAGGCCACCGGCAGCGCTGAGCTCGAGCAGGCGGCCGCGGGGTTCGCCCGGGCCGCCCGGCCGGCCTGGGGCCGCGCGCCGGCCTCGACCCCAGATGCGGCAGTGATCCGGACCGCCGCCTACCTTCTAGCGGGGTGCTTGCCAGGGCGGCATCGCCGGGGCCAAGCTCGCCGCGTCTTGATCATGGCCCTGACCGGCCTTGCCCGCACCCTCGCCGAGGTGCGTGAGCTACAGGCTCACCGGCTCCAGCGGGACGCAGCCGCCCGCGCGGCCGTCGCCCTGGTCACCGTTGCCGCACAGCCCGACGCGCCGGTCACTACCGAAGCAGCGTTCCCTGATCCCGCGCGGCCAGTGCGGCCGAAGGCTGACCCGCGTCGGTCCGCCCTCGGGGCCCGCCCACGGCCGACCAGAATCGCGGAGGCACAACGGCCGGACCAGCCCAGACACCCGAAGAGGTAACTGCTCAGACACGCGGACATCATCGGAAGCCGCCCGCATGCCACCGTTTCGCCGCTGCCCGCCACGGAGAGTAATGGAAAGGGCCAGCCCGCCGCTGGCCAGGCCGACCGGGGAAGCGCGGGGAGGACCGCCATGAAACAAGGCAGTCAGTTCGGTGGCTACGGCCTCACCGGGGGGCAAGGGTCTGGCCGGACGATCGCCTTGCTGCGGCAGGCCACCGGCCTTGAGGTCGGGCCCGACCCCGGCCCCGACCTGGGCGGCGCCCTGCTGATGGTGGACGCGCAGCTGGGGACCAAGACAGTCCAGCGGATCGTGCTCGAGCAGCGAGCCGAGGGCCTGGCACTGAGAATTAACCCAGCGGAACTGAAGCCGCAAGCCGAGGCGCTTTACCGCACCGGGAGGGCCAGGCAGCTGACGGACTTCCTTACCCGCAACGGTGGCAAGTGGCAGGCCAAGGCCAACCCCCACCTGGCCTTCCGTAACGCGCCGGGGCCACAGCGGCTCTACCCTAGCTTCCGCCTTCCTGTGGCCGAGTACGCCCGCCGCTGGACCGGTGCCGACTTCGCTCAGGTCGGCGCGCACCGCCCCGACCAGGCCCGCAAAGGCCTGTGGCCCTGGCTGCTGGAGCGCCAGTACGCCGCGCCGGAGGACAAGAATGACCTTGACGCCTACCTTCGCCGCCTCGGCAAGCGCGATGCCCACCTGCGGCCGGGCATCGCGATGCAGCGGACCTGGCCATGGGCGCAGGCAAAGGAGGCCGACGAGTGCGGCATGCTCGCCAGCGAGGTACGCACAGCAGTAACCGAGGTGCTGACGGCACTCGGTGAGCCGCTGCCCCGCAACACGACCGGACGGTAACGGGCACCGAGGGGAGACTCGCCCGCTGCTTCGAACCGCAACGGCAAGCGCAGTTAGTGCGACACTGGGAACGAGTCAGACTTTCATGACCGAGGGTGCCCTCCTCGGTGGAGGCGAGCGATGTCATCAACGCGTGTTGCGGCTACCTCGAGCACGGGTCTCGTCCGCACGAGGAACGAAGACTCCGCTTACGTTGGGCACTGGTTGCTGGCAGTGGCTGACGGCATGGGAGGCCACGCCGCCGGAGACGTGGCGAGCGCGACGGTGATCGAGGCCATCCGGCCATTCGACGTCGAGGCGGGCGAACCAGAGAACCTGACCGCACTCCTTGGTGACGCCGTCAGGGACGCCAACGTCCGGTTTGCCGACAAGGTCCGCGTGAACCCCGGGCTGGTCAGCATGGGGTCCACGCTCACTGCGATGCTGTGGTTCGGTCGGCATGCCGTCATCGCTCACATCGGCGACTCGCGCGCTTACCGGTTGAGGAACGGCGTCCTCGTGAGGCTCACTGAGGATCACATTGTCGGCAAGCTTGTGGCTGACCCGATGCCTGCAGAGATCGGCGAGCATCTGGTGCGCTTCATCGACGCTCGGCCCGGCTGGTCCCCCGACCTGACGCTGCGCTCTGCGCTGCCGGGTGACCGCTACCTCATCTGCTCGGACGGACTGAGCAGCTTCGTGGATGAGCACTCAATCCGCGACGTGCTCGCGGGCACATCCGACGTGGACGAGGTCGTCGCCGAGCTGGCGGCCCTGGCCTACGAAGCCGGTGCTCCCGACAACGTCACGGTGATCGTCGCTGAGTTGCCCGATGGTGAGTGGCACCAGCGACATGGAGATCCGCTGATTCTCGGTTCGGCCGCGGACGTGGCCGCGCTCCCCTAGTCAGCCGCTTCGTCCTCAGGCCAGGGCCACCGGGCCGACTCGTCACGGTGGAGTTCGTGGACGGTTTCAACGCGATCGCTGGGGATCACGTACTCGGTGACTTCCACCGGGTCATCGTCCAGTGCGGACCGGCCGACGCGGACGACTTCAAGAACTGGCATGCTCACCGGAATCTGCAGTTCAGCCGCTTCCTCTTTGGACGGCATTCTGGCCCGGTGGTACTCCATCCAGGACAAGGGGCCATGCCCGGCCTTCTCGATCCGGTACAGCCAGTCCCCCGGGCCCGGTGCCTTCCCGGCGACGCCGACGACGTCGGCAACCCGCGGGTGTATCCAGGAGTTGTTGATCTGGTACGGCGGCTCGTTCTCGGGACCCGTGACCCTATGCCGAAGAAGGATCTCGCTGCCAACTGGCACCTTCAGCAACCGAGCGATGCGAGGGTCATCCAGCCTTTCTGGCTTGGCGGTCGCCGGGATGTGGTGCTTCCACACCTCCTGTCCGGAGGCTGACGGGAAGCTGTAGCCAGTGCCGTCAGTCGCGACGTTCCTCTTCACCAGGTTGCCGCGCATCCGGTGAGGGCGAGCTTGGCCGTAGCGGACGATGGTGCCGCGCTTGGGCACGGCCCACACCAGGCCCTCCGGCTCCAAGATTTCGCTGATCGCTCGCGAGACGGTGTTCTTATCCGCATCGAACTCAGCCGCCAGCTTGTCGAGGGTCGGCAGCGTGCTACCCGGTTCCCACTCGCCAGCAAGGATGCGGGCCCGGAGCAGCGCTGCAATCTCCGGATAGCGGGAGTTCCTGGCAGGCACGAGATGTCCTCATGAGTCGAAGGCCGCATACGGCGCCTGAGCACCGATTTTCCTAAGACAGTACCCCGCCGTCGTTCCGGCTGAATAGCGAGCCTTGGCACTGCAGTGACTCTGACCACTCTTCACACTGTGGCATCCGACTCTTTCTCCTAAGAGATTGACAGACATCGCCTCGGCTGATCTCATTCTCTTAGGAGAAATGGCGGCAACCGCAAGCAGCTGCTCACAGCCGCATGTCGTGCGATGCCGATGGCAAGGAGTTGCGCTGCCCGGGACAGAAGGGGCGTTCAGTTGAGCGAGTGGGTCATCCCAGACGACGGGATCATCGACGCGATCGCGGTCCAGATCGCTGCTCGCGGCCAGCGCCGCGTGCGGCTGACCCCGGTGGAGCGGCGACTCGCCGCAGCGCTCATCGTCGCCGATGGCGGCACCCCATACCGCGTCGCCAAGTGTCTCGGCATCAGCTGCTGGACCGCGCACACGCTCGTCGACAGCATCACCGCGAACCCGCCAGAACTGGCCGAGGTGGGCTGATGACTAGCACGAGGTCCCAGGGAGCCACCCGTGGCGCAGGTTATGCGCTGAACTCTCTGGCCGCGGACCGCGTTCCCAGGGTCATGAAAGTGATCAAGGTCCGCCTATCAGGCGAGCTGCCCGGTATCACGCAGGCACTCATAGCGCTGAGTGCAGCCGTGGAAGCCACCGGAGGCCGCACCGAGGGCCTGACCAACCCCTATCCGAATCGCCGGGAACCGGGGTACCGGGTGTACCTCGCGCTCAGGCTCCCGCTCGAGGAAAACGACAAGTCATGCGGGGCGGCCCACCGCCGCCAAGCAATCGACCGCCCCGCTGCCGCCCAGTCAAAGGAGGCATAACCATCATGACACTCACCGAACTCGTCGCGGAGATCGAACGCCGTATGGACGGCCCGCACGCAGACGAGGACACCACCGCTGCCGCATGGCTGGCGGCCGAGGCGATCCGCTACCTGAACTACGCGAGCGGCTCGCATTCCGCGACGGGACTGGAGTTCCCGTCCACCGCCTACACGATCGCGGGCGGACTGTCGACCGCCGCTTACCGGATGCAGCAGTTGTTTGAACAGCTCACCCACTACCTGGCGGACCAGGACGCAGCAGGGCTGCTCGGCACTGACGATGGCACCCCCACCTACCGGACCGTCGCGGCCGCCAAGGAGCGCCTGAACACGGCCGTCAAGCTGGCCGCCGGACTCGACCACGAGCTCGCTCAGCTACAGAACACCCTCGCCATCCTGAACGGCAGGGGCCCGAACCGCGCCGGGACGGCGGTGCTCCCATGAGCGCCACGATCGTCACCGAGACCCGCGGCCTCCCCGGCACCGTCGCCTCGGCGGCCGCCGCCCGCTACTTCATCCGCCAGGCCCTGTCGTCCGTCCGCTGCCCGGACAGCTCCGACGCCGAACTGTGCGTCTCAGAGCTGGTCGCGAACTCAGCAGAGCACTCCCTGTCATCCGGCCCGAACGGCACGATCCTGGTTCGCGTCGATACCTGGCCAGGCGGCGCCCGGGTGGAGGTCCGCGACGCTGGCCCCCGAACGAACGCGGGGATTCCCGCTGTGCCCGAGTCTCAGCCATCGCTGGACGCCGAGTCGGCGCGCGGCCTGTGGCTCGTGGGCCAGGTCGCCGACACGTTCGGCTTCGCACCGGGCGTCGCCTGGTGCCAGTTCTCCTGGCCAGGCGGGACAGGCGTCCCCGTGCTTCCACCGGTCGCCGTCAGCCCGGCCCGGCTATCGCCCGACTGCGAGCACCTGAAGGAGATGCGATGACGACGACGGCCACCACGGCCTACCAGGCCACGCCGGCCGTTCCGCCGTCGCGACGTGCTGAGCAGCGCGAGGATGCGCGGCTGCGCGCCGAGCTCGAGCTCGCCCGCGAGGCGGCGCGGGCCGAGCAGCGGCGGCTTGACGACCGGGCGTGGGCCGAGGAGCGCCGCCAGGCCCGCGCGGACAGGGACGCCCGTAGGGCAGCGGCCCGCGCCGGGCGCGCCGGGCGGAACGAGAGTCGCCGGGCGTGGCTGCGCGAGCACACGGTGGACCTGCTGTTCGTCCCGGTGATCGGCGTTCCCGGCGCCCTGGCCTGGGATGCGATGGCCGCCTACGGCGCCGCAACGTGGGGGCCACTCGGCATCGCGCTGCCGCTGTTCTCCGAGGGGGCGATGTGGGCGTTCGACGCCGCCGTCGCGATCCGCCGCCGCCGTAACCCGTACAAACCGGTGTGGCACCTGCAGCTCGGCATCGTGATCTTCGCCGCCTACGGAGCAGCGTTGAACTTCCTGCACGGCATGGCGCCGACGACATCGCACCACGGTCTGGTGGTCGCGGTGTCGATGGCGCTGGTGTCGGTCGCGGGCGTGACCGCCCACCAGCTGGTGATCTCCGGGCCGCGCCGGTCCCGCGCCGAGCGTGAGCTCGACCGGTTCCGCCGGGAAGCCGAGCGCCGCCAGGCCGCCGCGCGGAAGACGGCCGCCCGCATAGCGCTGGTCGACATCGATGAGCAAGGGCACGCGGACCTGGTCTACGAGCCGGGCACCTACCAGCTCACCCGCAACCTCATCGGGGCCCGCCGCCTGGTCGCCCCCAAGGGCCGCCCGGCCCTCGCCCCGAGGCCTGCGCCCGCACAGGCCGCCCGCCTTCCCGCCGACTGGTCCGCAGCCTTTGCGGGCCAGCCCGCAGCGGCTGCGGACGGCCCCGCAAGCACGGGGCCTGGTGAGCGGAACGCGCCCGCAGGGCAT
>Ga0265338_10003174_pt1 | contig 23452 bp, 27 predicted proteins | sample 42126metaG_FD_193579 | JGI IMG/M metagenome (GOLD analysis project Ga0265338, IMG submission 193579) | Rhizosphere microbial communities from Carex aquatilis grown in University of Washington, Seatle, WA, United States - 4-21-26 metaG | ecosystem: Host-associated > Plants > Roots > Rhizosphere... | reverse complement strand
GGGGAGAGGGCCGGGGTGAGGTGGTTCGTTTAATCAATTTAGTTTTATACGCTCGCCCTCATCCTGGCCTTCTCCGCCGAGCAATAGCACTTTTTGGTTTTGCGAATCATCGCAAGGTAAATCCAGTCGCACAAATTGCCATTCATTGCGCTGGCTTGAAGGTGCGCACGTAGGCTGCCAGCGCATTAATCTCGGACGGAGACAATTTCTTTTCAAACGCCGGCATCGCGCCCGGGCCGGTTTTGATGGCGTGGAGGATCTGCACATCCATGGTGTCTGCCTGAAATCCTGTATCGGTGAGGTCCTGTGCTCCGACCATCCAACCGTGGAACGTGTGCGCGCGACCATTTTTGCCGTGACAGACGGCGCAATTTTCCACGAACAAACCGTGGGCATCCACCTTGTCTGCAGGAAAACTTGCCTGGCGAACAGCCAGAGGACCGGACGACGCGCAACCAGAAATCAGGAAGGGTAGGCCTGAGATGAGAACTAACAGGCACGTGGCGGCGATTTTTGTTCTCATGTTTAGATTTCCCTGGTTTCAATTCATTTTGGACCACGCCGCAAGAGTGCTGTTTGTGCCGAACGTGAGCGTCAGAATTCTGTCCGGGAAACCCGAGCCAACGGTGTGCCCGACGCCCATGCCCGCGCCGCCCGTGTAAAATCCGGTGCCGACGCTGACGCTGCTACCGCCATAGCGATGCGTAATCCATTGCGCCACCAGTTTGCCGTCGCTCAACGTCGTTTGTTTGTCCGGCGGACCCATTTCGGTGACGGCCTGGTCAAAGGTGTAAGTGCCGACGCGGGTGTTCCAATCAATCTGCCTGGTTGTTTTGCAGCCGGCGATCAGCACGGTGGCGGAGGCCAGAATGGCAAGTAATGAAACTTTTGCGGCGAGATTCATTTTCATTGCCGCAATTTAACAGAAATCGTCCACTCCGCAATGGTTGCTGAAGCAAGCCCTGGAGCGCGGACCGCTGAGTCCGCGAGTTGTTACTTGTTTATGGAACGGGTTTTGGAACGCCGCGTTCACGCGGCAGAGATGTTTTATTTCCAGTTGCTGCCGCCTGAAGGCGGCGTTCCTATCGGCAACTTGCGGCCAGCCAATCGAGATAGCGCTGGCTGCCAGCGCTAAACGGGAGGACGACAAATTCCGGTGTATCGTAGGGATGTTTGGCGAGGACCAGTTTTTCCAGCGCGGCCAGTTTTGATTTTATGGTTTTCAAAATCATCAGGACTTCCGCGCCCGATTCGATTTTTCCCTGCCACCAATAATGCGATTCGATTTTAGGAACAAGGTTCGCACAGGCAATCAATCGCGCCCGCAATGCGGCCTTAGCCAGCGAGCGGGCGGTTTTCAGGTCAGGCGCGGTGACCAGGACGATGGCAAATTTGGTGGCGGGTCTCATCCGGTTGAGAAACCGAATAACCCCAAAGTCACCCGGACGCAATGCGGAATTCGATTCAAGACGTCATTGCACCAGCATACGGAAGAAACAACGATTGAAATCCTGTCGGTTGATGACTTGGGTTATGTTCGTTGAACTGGCAAACGGACCGTTGGTATTCAGGTCGATCCACGTTAGAAGGTTGGTGGATGCCTGAAGGCGATACGCGTTTGCCGCCGGCCCGGTGAAAGTGATCAAGAAACAGTTCGCGGCGGCGGTGATGTCCAAATATTTTAGAACCCCCGCCGGAGGGTCAAGTTGATATGAACCGTATTCAAAAGTTCCCCCGTCCACGCCGTCGCCAAAGGGCCGGATGAAGCCACGCTGATCGGTGGAAGGTGCTCCTGAACTGTCTCCGAGATCAATGGCCGGACTGTTCGGCAACAAGGCCATGCACAAGGTCGGCCCGCCGTAATTGCCCAGCGATGCGAGCTGCGGGTCAGTGAAATTGTAACTGGAACCGCTGTTCAAATTTGCCGAGCCGTCGGAGCAGATGTTGTATCCGATATCGGTGATGGTGCCGTAGGCATTACCGTTGGTGCCAGCAATGAGGGAGTTGTGCAGGCTCAGCGTGCCGTTGGTGTTGGCAATCTGGGTTCCAGCGGCAATTCTATTTGTGAAACTCGACCCAGAGGGTGAACTGCAACTATTGCTGGCGAGAGTGAGATTCATCGCTATAAACGTTCCAGTTGTATCATTAAACACGCCACCACCCATGGCGTTGCCACCTGCGCCAGGGGGAGCCGGGGGAAATGGAAACGAGCTGCTGCCGTTGCCACCCAAAACGGAATTAAGCGCGATGGTGCAGTTTGTGGCGGCAAATTGCGATGCATTAAAAATCCCGCCACCCAATCCATTTCCGCCGATTCCGGGCCCCATCATCACACTCCACGATCCGGATCCGCCTTGAACATAATTGGAATAAACCGAGCAACGGTTTAGGACGGCAGTGCCTGAATTATAGATGCCTCCACCGTACGCATCCGGACCAGAGTAAGCCGAATTGTTACCTCCGAGTGTCTGATTGCCAAAGAATGAGTCATCTCTGACTGTCAGCACGGCAGCAGAATAGACCGCTCCGCCGTATGCGGAGCCGCCTGTGCCATGACTACTGTTGCCTGAGTCTCCGCCTTTTGCCGTGTTGGAAAAAAACTGGCTGTGATCAATCGTCAGGCTGCCGCCATTGGCTGCCAACGCTCCGCCATACGCCGGGTTTGCAGGCTGTCCATACGATCCTCCAAGGCCACCACCCGAGGCATTATTCAAGATGAAGATGCTGTTGGAAACCGTGAAGGAGCCAGATGCCTGAAACACAGCGCCTCCCATACTCGAACCCGTTGCTTCGGCCACAAGATTGTAATTATTACCCATGCCAAGAGAGTGATTGCTCCTGACATCGCATCCGACAATCGTCACGGACCCATTGGTGTTGTAAATCGCTCCACCCAAGGCCAGATTAGTTACCCAGGCACTCAGGATCGGGTTACCGAGGGCTCCGGAGATAACGGCATTATTTAAAACAGCGGATTGGCATAGTGATAATGTGCCACCATTATTGAAGATGGCACCGCCGCGTGCCAGGCCGCCAAAAATCAGAGATTGGGCATTGTTGTTCGTCAAAGTGCAGGCGACCAAGGTCACCGTGCCGCCATCGTTATAAATCGCACCGGCATCGGCAGGCGTTCCTGGACTGCCGTTCGTAATGATGCAACTGCCATTCGCCAGCGTCAGGTTGGTCGCGGAGAGGCTTGCTCCCGGCGCAATATAAAACAGGCGCACCGCATTGCCGCCGCTGATGGTCGCCGAGAAGTTTTGCCCATCCAGAATCACATTGTTGGTGATGTTGATGGTGTTGGTGAGAGTGATCGTGCCGTTGAAGGCAAGGCTGACCCAGCCGCCGATTTTGATGGCCGCCCGCAGGCTCGCCTCATCCGATGAATAGACCATGTTGGTTGAGCCGCCGACATTGGTGAGTATGAGTGAAACCACGGAACTGGTCGCACTGCCACAGCTGTTGGTGGCAGTAACCCAGTAATTGCCCGCCTGACCCGGTAAAACATTCGTCAACGTGAGCGTGGCAAGCGTAGTGCCGGTCGCATGGATCAGTGGACCACCGCTAAAGAACCATTGATATCCCAGCGGCAAGTTGCCTGCCGCGTGAGAGGAGAAACTCACCGTGCTGCCTACGACGTTGGTCACACTGCGCGGCTGCAGGTCGAAGGCGGGCAATTGCGCAAAGGTGCCCGTCAAAGAAAGGTTCGAGTTTACCGTGAGCGACAGCGGATTGGCGCTGCTGTTCATGCTACCCGACCAGGAAGTGAACACCCAGCCTGCCGCGGGGGTGGCGGTCGCCGTGACGACGGAATTGCTCATGTAACTGCCGCCGGCCGGATTCAACGCAATCGTTCCCTGGCCATTGGTGACCAATGTCAGTGTGTAAGTGGGGAAGGGCAGAAAGTTTCCGGTAATGACCATGTTGGAATTCACGGTCACGTTGGTCGGATTGATTGTGCCGGTGACGTCCCCCGACCAGTCGACAAAATACCAACCCGCATCGGGTGCGGCGGTGACAATGACGGTGACGCCCGAAGGATAGCTGCTGTTAGTGGGGTTCCTGGCCACGGTACCGGAACCCTGGGCGCTGACGGTGAGTGTGTAGCTGGTTGCTCCCGCTGTGCTGGTCATTAACAGCCAGAGAATCAGGGCAAGTTTTGCCGCGTTTTCAAAAGCTTTGTTCTTCATGAAGACAGCTATTAGATTGAAACCTAATAGTTTGTTTGAACATTGTCAATTCAAATGACCGCAAGCGGTAGTCAAAATCACCAAAGACGCAAAATGAGCAAATTATAAGCCGATGGAGTCAGTCCGCCGATTCCGTTTTATTTCACGCCTGATTTCTGGTTTAGTCAAGCCATGAACGCCGACCTGCCGCCACTCACCGCCAGCACGCTTTATCTCGTGGCCACACCCATCGGCAATCTCGAGGACATCACGCTGCGTGCCCTGCGCGTGTTGCGCGAGTGCGACGTCGTCGCTGCCGAGGACACGCGGCATTCGGGACAATTACTCAAGCATTTCGGAATCTCTAAACCGCTGCTTAGCTATTTTCAGTTCAACGAAGCAAAGCGCAGCGAGGAAATCATCGAACGTCTCCGGCGTGGTGAGAAGGTCGCGTTGGTCACGGACGCCGGCAGTCCGGGCATCAGTGATCCGGGCGAACGCGTCGTCAAAGCCGCCATCGCTGCCGGTTTTCGTGTCGAGTCCGTGCCCGGGGCATGCGCGCTGGTGGCGGCGCTCACGGCGAGCGGGTTGCCGACGGATGAGTTTCATTTCGTGGGTTTCCTGCCGCATAAATCCGGTCAGCGCCGGAATAAACTCGAATCGCTCAAAGCCGAATCCGGGACGCTGGTGTTCTACGAATCGCCGTATCGCATCGAAAAACTGCTGGGCGAATTGAATGAAGTTTTTCCGGAACGCCAGGTTGTGCTGGCGCGCGAGCTGACTAAGAAGTTCGAAGAATTCCTGCGCGGCAAACCGGCGGAACTATTGGCGGTGACCAAAAAACGAACCCTGAAAGGGGAATTCGTGGTGCTGGTTGAACCGGCTGGCGAAGCCGCCTTATAAAATCAGACAGGGCGGTTTGGAAGAAACCGCCCTGCCATCGCAGCCTGCTGAGAAATTGTTACTTGCCTTTGGACTTGGTTTTCGCCCAACGCGCTTTTTGGGCCAGGGAAATTTTCCGGCGCGCGGCCGCGCTCATTTTCCGGCGTTTGCGAACCACTTTCCGGCCCGGTGCCGATGAAGAGTTACCCGCCAGTTTTTCCAGCTTTGATTGGAGACGTTCGATTTGGCCTTTCAGGGCCGCCAGACGTTTGAGCTTGGCGACTGAAAGATTGAGTAGGTCATTTGTATTCATTGCGGAATATACTAAAAAGTTGTTCCAGGAATGCAAGGCATTAAATTTGCAGAAGACGGGCAAGTGGTGGGGCGAGGCTACTGACGAGCCGGTCTTGGCGTGACGACGGCTCGCGAGGACGCTCGCCCCACCGAAAATCACAAACTGGACCAGAACAGCACCGCCCTACCGCTTACACAAACTTACCTGGATTCAAAATGCCTTTCGGGTCGAGCGCGTGTTTCACGACGCAATGAAGTTCGCGCGCTTCTTTTGAAACCGCCAGCGGCCACCAGCGTTTCTTGGCCAGGCCGATGCCGTGTTCGCCGCTGATGGCGCCGCCCCAGGCGATGACCTGCGCGAACAATTCATCGAGTGCGGCTTTACTGCGGCCCTCCGCGCCGGGTTGGGTGAAGTCCACCATCACGTTGGTGTGGATGTTGCCGTCGCCGGCGTGGCCGAAGCACGCGACCGGCAGGCCGTGTTTCTTTTGCAACCTGGCCGTAAACTTGAAGAGCTCTTCGAGCCGGCCGCGCGGCACTACGATGTCCTCGTTCAATTTGGTAAGGCCGGTGTCGCGGAGGGCGTAGGAAAATTCACGGCGGATTTGCCAGATCACCTCGCATTGCTTGTTGCCAAAACCGCGCTCGACAAATAAAGGCTTCTGTCGGCGGATGATTGTTTCTACAGCTTTCAACTCGCGCCGGACGGAATTGTTCTGACCATCCAATTCAACAATCAGATGAGCGCGGCAGCCTCGCAGGCGTTCGCTTTTGGTGCGTTTATATGCGGCGGCGAGCGTGAATTCATCGGCCAGTTCCAGGGCGCACGGCAAAAAGCCGGCGGCCAGAATCGCTTGTAACGCGCGCACGGCATTTTTCATGGAACCAAACCCGACCGCGAGGTTCGCGCGGAATGGCGGAAGCGGAATCAATTTCAACGTGGCTTCGGTGACGACTCCGAGCGTGCCTTCGGAACCAACGAAGAGTCGGTGAAGATCGTAGCCGGTCTTGTTTTTGTGTGTGCGGGTCCCGAGCTGGACGATGGTCCCGTCGGCGAGGACGACTTCCAGTCCGAGCACGTAATCGCGGGTGACGCCATATTTGAGGCAGCGCGGTCCGCCGGCGTTGGTGGCGATATTGCCACCGATGAAATTTTTTGCGCGGCTGGCGGGGTCGGGCGGATAAAACAAACCGCGTTTCTCGACAGCGGCCTGCAATTTTTCCGTGATGACGGCGGGTTGAACGACGACGACAAAATCGGCCGAGTTGATTTCACGGATGCGATTCATGCGTTCGAGCGAGAGGACGATGCCGCCGCACACGGGCACGCAGCCGCCGACGTAGCCATGGCCCGCGCCGCGCGCCGTGACGGGAATCCGGTGCCGGCTGGCGAAGCGCAGGATGGCCGAGACGGAACTGGTGGAGCGGGGCAGGGCAACGGCGTCGGGCCGATGCGTCGCAAACCATTTATCACCGGTATATTTCGCCAGTGTAGACGGCTCCAAAACGATTTCGCCCGGTAGAATATTCTTCAGGCGCCGGAGCGATTTTAATTTTTGCGAAGTCATTCGGCGGGCGCGTTGAGAAATTCTTTCGCGTCGGCACCCTCGGCTTCGGGCACCTGCACGTGGATGCCGCCGGCGGCGAGCGCGTAGCCGTCCATGCTCAACGCGGAGAGTTCATCGGCAACGAACGGGTGAAAACCCGCTGCCTCAAGCCGTGAACGCGCCAGTTGCGCGTCAACGGGATTGAAGGCGGTGAAGACAGTGACGAAATCCATATTCGAGTCAGGTTGGAATTCAAGCCTCAGCTTGTTTTGCGCGGGAACGCCAAAGCGCGAACCCCGGCGTTTTAAACATCGGAGGGTTTCATTTATGAACGAAGGCGGTTTCGGTGGTGGGAGCACCCCGCACGTCGGCAAAGACGATAACGCCCGCGCCGGTTTGGAGCAGAGTTTGCACCTGGGCTTCGACCTGCTGGCCGATATAGGGCTGGGCGTTATTGACGACGACCATCGTGCCATCGGGCAGATACCCGATGCCCTGTCCTTTGTCCTTGCCTTCACGGACGATTTTGACCTGCAAGATTTCGCCGGGGAGCAGGGTGACCTTGAGACATCGGGCGACCTCGTGGAGGTTGACGTAATTGACCTTTTGCAACTGGGCGATCTTGGAGAGATTGTAATCGTTGGTGTAAAGCCGGGCATTAAGGTTGCGCGCGAGCCGTACGAGCTTGGCGTCCACTTCCTTTTCCTCGGGAAAATCGCCGTCGTGGATACGGACTTCGATGTTGGTGTTGCGCTGGATGCGATTGAGCATTTCGAGTCCGCGCCGGCCACGGGCGCGTTTGATTGCGTCGGAGGAATCGGCGACCTGCTGGAGTTCCCGGAGGACAAAACGCGGGACGACGACCAGGCCTTCGAGGAAATGGGCTTCAATCAGGTCGGCGATGCGTCCGTCGATGATGACGCTGGTGTCGAGCAACAGGAGGTTGTCCGGCTTGTTTTGCGGGGAGAACCGGACGAACGGGATGATGAGCGAAAAATCCTCCTTATTGCTGCGCATGGCGACGATGATGCCGATGTAACCAAAGCCGAGGAACAGGCAAAGGCGGACGAGCCAGCGGGTCTTGTCGTCGGTATCTTCAAACAGGCCGGAACGGTCAATGAGGATGGCGACGAACATGCCGAGCAGGAGGCCAAAGGTGGTCGCCGAAAATGCGCGCAGGGAAAAGCCCTTGAGCATTTCATCCAGGGCAATCAACAATCCGCCGAAGCCGAAGCCGATGAGCATGCCGATGACCGCGCCGTGTTCCTGTCCGACGTATTCCGGGCGGACCTGGCTGAGGGCATAACCGCCCATGGTGCAGAGCGCCAGAAATAGCAGACGGGTGGCCCAGAGAGGTGTCATAGGGATGGTGACAGGTGGCGGGTGGCAATTGGCACGATCATTCCGTTTATCTGTTCAGTTTTCATGTCACTTGTCCCGGGTTGGCGCTGGAGCGTTGGTGGGCACCGGCTCGTGGTGCCAGAGGAATTTCCACAGCCCGAGCCGGTTCAAATTGCTGGAGGCCACCGAAAGATTATAGGCAATGGCTTGCACATTGGTGGCCACTTGTTCGTTTTGCATCAAAGTGCCGGCGAGTCCTTTGCCCGACTGCAAATCTTCGGCCAGTTTTTTTAAAGTTTCGGTTGAGGATTCAATATTGCTGATTGCGGCGGCGATTCCCGGACTGTTGGTGGCGATCAGGCCCTGGGCGGAATCCGCCAGGCGTATCATATCCTGCGAGAAATAAACGACGTTGCTCACGGCGAGGTTGACCTGCGCCCCGTTCGTGAGAACAAGCGCGTCAATGTCACTGACCGCGCTCAGCGCCTGTTCCGAAAAGACGCGCATGTTGTCCACCACGGCCGTGAAATTGGTGAGCGTTTGCTGATTCAACACTTCCTGTCGCAGGATGGTGATCGAGTCGTCAAGTTTTTTTGCGGTGCCGTCAATTTGTTTGATGAAGCACGAGGCCGAGCGCGCGATTTCGAGCAGGTTGAACGGTTCCTGACAGTCGACGACGGCGCCATCCTGCAAAACCGGCGGCGTATTGGAAGTGGGAATGACCGCCACATATTGGTCGCCGAGGAAGCCGGATTGTTCGATGGCGAAGCGCGCATCGCTATAAATTTTGCAGGTCTTGTAGATTTTGAGGATGATCGTCACGCTTTTGCCGTCTTGGGCGAGCTGGATATCGGAGACGCCGCCAACCTGGACGCCGGAGAGGAGCACGCCGGCGCGTTGCTTGAGGCCGCCGACGTTCAGGGCGTGCAGCCGGAGTTCATACGTGCCGCGAAAAATGCTTGTGCCCTTGCTGAACTGGACCAGCAACACCGCCAGCAGAACCAGTCCGATCAATACGAACAGGCCGACTTTGGTTTCCAGACGTGATTTATCCATGATTCAACACACTTTCCTTTGGATCGGCAATGCCGTCAATGAATTGCCGCACCACCGGGTCCTGTGACGCAAAAAATTCTTTCGGCGCGCCGCTCGCATAAATCTTTCGGTCGTGCATCATCAATATGCGCTGGCCGACGCGCCGCGCCGTCCGCATGTCGTGCGTGACCACGACCGTCGTCACCTTCGTCTGGTCGCGCACGCGCAACATCAACTGGTCAATGCTGTCGGACACAATCGGGTCCAGGCCGGTCGTTGGCTCGTCGTAGAGCACGATTTGCGGTTCATAGACAATGGCGCGGGCCAGGCCGACGCGTTTGCGCATGCCGCCGGACAATTCCGCCGGGTTTTTGTCTTCCGTGCCCGGCAAATCCACCATTTCCAGCGACTCGGCCACCCGCCTCGCGATTTCCGCCTCGGTCAGATCTTCATGCCGGCGCAACCCGAACGCCACATTTTCCGCAACGGTCATCGAATCGAACAAGGCCGAGCTCTGGAACACCATGCCAAATTTCCGGCGCACGCGCAGCAATTGGCGTTCGTTCATCGGTACGATGTTTTCGCCATCAATCAGCACTTCACCCGAATCCGGCTGCATCAGGCCGATGAGAAGCTTGAGCAGAACGCTTTTGCCGCATCCGCTGCGCCCGATGATGGCGACCGATTCGCCATTTTCAATCCGAAAGCTGACGCCGCCCAGCACCGGCTGCGGGCCGAAACCTTTCCACAGATTCCGCGCTTCAATCATAACAGCAGGCTTGCGATTTTGCCCAGCACCAGCGTCAGGAAAAAGTTGGTGATGAGAATGGTGATGGACGAATACACCACCGCTTCCGTAGTCGCGCGCCCCACACCTTCGGCGCCCAGCCCGCAGGTCAGGCCCTTGTAACAACTGATGAGCGCGATGATGCCGCCATAGGTGAACGCCTTGATCAGCCCGATAATCACATCGATGTTATGGGTGTATTTCAGCATATTGACCCACGAATACGTCGCGTCAATTCCCAGCAGGTAAACCCCGACGAGGTAACTGGCGCTGATGCCGATGCAGATGGATTCGATGGTCAGCAAGGGCAGGGCGATGTGGGCCGCGACCACGCGCGGCACGACGAGATAATCCACCGGATGCGTGGCCAGCGTGCGCAGGGCGTCAATCTGTTCCGTCACGCGCATGGTGCCGATTTCGGCGGCGATGGCGGCGCCGACCCGCCCGGCGACCATCAACGCCGTGAGCACCGGGCCGAGTTCGTCGCACAGGGAAACCCCGACGACCGCGAGTGTGGCGGTGTCCATTTTGACCTTGTGAAACTGGAAATACGTTTGGGCGCCGAGGACCATGCCGGTGAAGGCGCCGGTGATGAGCACCACCCCCTGCGATTTCACGCCGATGAAATAGATCTGGTAGAGCAAATCGCGCCACGAAATTTTTAACGTGATCAAGGACAGAAAGGCTTCCCTGGCCAGCAGTGCGAGCCGGCCAAGCCCGGCGAGCCATTCGGCGATCCACTTGTTGGCGGCTGAATTCATCGCGCTCTAAAAAATAGCAAACCGGCGCTGCCTTTGGCCAGCGTTTGATTTTAGGCAACAATGGCGGAACGGGGACACTGGCGGGTCGCAATCCATTGCGAATTGCGCGGGTTGGGCCGATTTTAACGCGGAAGCGCTGAGACCGCAGGGGGCGCAAAGGATTTTTCAACCGCGGACGGGCGGCATTTACCGGTGGTTCATCTGCTCCGCCTTTTGGCTTTGGTGGCGCAAAATATAACAAGTTTGACTAGACCGCCTGCCCGCCGTAGATTCTCAAACGAATGCTGGCGGCTGAATCAAAGGTGGCGACCAAAGCGATATCTGGCTCGCTGAATGCCAATTCGACTGGTTCCTGGAAGCACCTCGTGGAACCCGTGGAGCCTTTTCTGCATACGGTGAACGAGCAGCTTCTCCGGCAGGTGCATGAATTTGATCCGCAAATCGTTCCCTACGCCAAATATGCGCTTAAAGGCGGCGGGAAGCATCTGCGCCCGACGCTGGTGGCGCTCGCCGCCGGTTCGCTCGGCAAGGTGACCGATGCGCATGAGACGGCGGCCGTCATCATCGAAATGGTGCATCTGGCCACCCTCATCCACGACGACGTGATTGACGGGGCGGAAATCCGCCATGGGCGGCCCACGTTCGCGGCGAATTGGGGAAATGAAATCGCGGTGTTGTTCGGCGATTCGCTTTTTGCGCAGGCATTGAAACTGGCGGCGGGTTTTCCCACGCCGGAAGTCTGCCGCGCGGTGGCCGCGGCCACGGAGACTGTTTGCGCGGGCGAAATCCTGCAGATGCAGCATCGCCGCAAGTTTCAGGCTTCCCGGCGTGATTATTTTCGCATCATCGAAATGAAGACGGCCGAGTTGTTCATGTTATCGTGCGATCTGGCGGCATTTTTGAGCCGGGCCACGGCGGAGCAGCGGGCGGCATTGCGGCAGTTCGGCTCGGCATTTGGCGCGGCGTACCAGGTTTATGACGATTGCGTGGATTTGTTCGGTTCAGAAGCCGAGGCCGGAAAATCGCTCGGTACGGACCTGGCGAACGGCAAATTAACCTGGCCGGTGCTGCTGACCTGGGAGCGCGCAAGTGCCGCCGACCGCGTCGAGCTGGAGGAAATGACAAAAAACTGGCAACCGGCGGCGTTATCGCGCGTCAACGAATTACTGGCCAAATACGGGACCCTCGCCCCGGCCCTGGAAATCATCCAGCGCTATCTGGAGCAGGGGCGGCAGGCGCTGGGCGCGTTGCCGGAATCAGACGGACGCGCGGGTTTATTGGGCCTGGCGGATTATTTGGCGCAACAAACCGGAACTTTGGTGGTTTAATCGGGAAATTATGATTATGGCCGAACCAACCGAACGACAGGACTCGGAATCGCCCGCGTTGGTGGATGAAGAGGAGTTGGTGCGGCGTGCGCGGCGCGGCGATTTGAGCGCTTACGACGGATTGGTGCGGCGTTATCAGGAGCGCATCTACGCGACGATTTATCACATGACGTCCAATCACGAGGACGCCAACGACCTGGCCCAGGAATCGTTCATCAAGGCATTTCAGGCGCTCAAAACATTCAAAGGCGGCTCCAGTTTTTATACCTGGCTGTATCGGATAGCGGTCAATAAAACCATCAATTTCCTGAAACAACGGAAAAACCGCAACCACATGAGCCTGAACGATGTGGACTTCAATGCCGAGCATGATCCGGATTTGGTGGCGTTGGTTTCGGACAAAACACCGCGCCGGGACGCGAGTCTGACAGAATTGCAAGAAAAGTTGAACGCGGCCCTGTTGAAGTTGTCTGAACCCCATAGATTGGTCGTTGTGCTGCATGATGTGCAGGGTTTGTCACACGACGAAATCGCTAAGGTTATGGATTGCAATATCGGCACAGTGCGGTCGCGGCTGTTTTACGCAAGGCAGCAGTTGCAGGGTTTTCTGTCCGATTACCTGAGATGAACATGAACGAGAGTGATAACAATTTCGAATCGTTGCGCCGATTGCTGGCGCTCAAACGCCATGAAATTCCGCCGCCGGGTTATTTCAATCGTTTCGCCGATCAGGTCATGTCCCGCATCCGCTCGGGTGAAATCGGTGAAATGCAGGCAGTGAGCGAATCTTCGTGGTTGTTGAGGTTTCTCCAGATATTTGAAGCCAAGCCGGCGTTTGCCGGCGCTTTCGCCTCATCGTTATGCCTCCTGTTGCTGTTCGGAATTGTCTATGCCGAGCGCCCCGATGCCATGCCCCGGACATCGCTGTTGGCGACCGTGGCGCAGTCTGCCGTGTCTCTTGCTGACGCCACTTCGCCCGTCATTTCGTCGCCGTCCATGCCGACAGGTTTGACCATCAGCACCAATCCGGTTCTCAGCCTTGAGCCGGTGTCTTCGATCTTCGGCCAGCAAACTCCGCTGGCGCAGCCCGTCAGCTTCTCGCTTCCGGGCAACTGATTAGCTCAGTTCCTTCGTTGCGCGCTTGAATCCGCGCCGCGCTTTGCCTTTAATCAAGGCCGGTGCCAACCAAAATCATCGCAGTCGCCAATCAAAAGGGCGGCGTAGGGAAAACAACTACCGCCGTCAACCTCGCCGCGTGCCTGGCGGCCATCGGCCGGCGTGTGTTGCTTTTCGACCTCGATCCGCAAGCCAATGCTACGAGCGGCCTGGGTTTGGAAAAGACCGAAGGCGCCAGCGCCTATCGTGTGTTGCTTGGCGAAGGCAGCCTCCTCGACAAAATCAAAGCGACGGCGTTTGAGCGGCTGGAGGTGGTTCCCAGCGAGGTGGACTTGTGCGGCGCGGACGTGGAACTGGCGCGTTCGGAAAACTATTTGCAGCGCGCCGCAAACGCGTTGAAACCCGTGCTGGAATCGCAGCGCTTCGACGTAGTGTTCATTGATTGTCCTCCATCACTGGGGCTATTGACGCTGAATGCCTTTGCCGCGAGCGACGGTCTGCTCGTGCCGCTGCAATGCGAATATTATGCGCTCGAAGGCATTTCGATGATGAACCGCATCCTGACGCAATTACGGGACGCCGGGGTCAATCCGCGCCTGGGCATTTTTGGCGTGGTGATGACGATGTTCGACGGGCGCACGAAGCTTTGCAACGAAGTGGTGGGCGAGGTGCGGAATCTGCTGGGCGCGCGTGTGTTTGAAACGATGATTCCGCGCAGCACAAAACTGGCCGAGGCGCCCAGTTTTGGCAAACCGATCATCCATTACGACAAATACAGCACCGGTGCCGCCGCGTATGAATTGCTGGCGCAGGAAGTCCTCAAGCGCCTGGAAACCCCACAGTAAGCTTGCCGTCCTTTGTATAATTCAATAGGTTGGTTTTTTTTAAAGCGATTATGCCCAAAGAATTACTTGAAATGCCGATTGAACTGGTGACGACGGAATTATACGACACCAAGACCATCCGGCTTAAATGGCCGGACGGTTACAACCCCGATTTCAATACCGGCCAGTTCATCACGCTTTACTGGCCGGACACGCCCAATTACAAACGCGCCTATTCGCTGTCGTCCTGCGCCCTGGATCGCGGCTATTACGATGTCACCGTCAAGCGCGAAGGCAAGATGGGCACGCGGCTGGTGGATTGGGCGAAGGCGGGGGACAAGTTGTTTGTGATTCCGCCCGTCGGGAAATTCCTGCCCGTCTATGAGCCGGGCAAACACCTCATCTGCATCGCCGGCGGTTCGGGGGTGACGCCGTTTCGCGGTTTTGCGCGCGAGGCCACCCGCCGCAAATTGGATACGAAAATCACGGTGCTCTACAGCGTGCGCACGCCCAAGGACATCATTTTCAACAGCGAATTCCGGGACCTCGAAAAGGAAAACCCAAAATTCAAATTCCACGTCACTTGCACCCGCGCCAAGCCGGAGGACAACTGGTCGGGCCACAGCGGACGCATCACACCCGAATGGGTGAAGGAACAGGCCGGCGATTTGGCGAACGCGGTGTTTTACGCCTGCGGACCGAACCAGCTCGTGGAGTTTGCCGAGGTCCTGGCGTTCGAACTCGGTGTGCCGAAGGAGCAGATGAAGACGGAAAAATGGGGGTGAGGAGCGTGCCCGCCATCGTTGTGCCGAAACCGATTAACAGGAAGAGAAGATGCGGATTTCACAGATTGGCACGGAATGATTTCGTTTTCAGACATCCGTGAAAATTCGTGTAATCCGTATCAAAAAATGGATTTGTGAATCCGCGTAATCTGCGGCGAAAATATGAATTCAAAAATCCCGGCGGATTTGAAATACACAAAATCCCACGAATGGATTCGCGTTACCGGCGATACCACTACCATCGGCATCACCGACCACGCTCAGCAGGAATTGACCGATATCGTTTTTGTTGAACTGCCGGAAGCGGGACGGACGTTGAAAAGCGGCGAAGCTTGCGCGGTGGTGGAATCCGTGAAGACCGCGAGCGACATCTACGCACCCCTGAGCGGAGAAATTCTGGAGACCAACCCGGCCGTGGTGGACAACCCGGCGCTTGTGAACCGCGAGCCTTATGATGCCGGCTGGTTTTTTAAAATCAAACTGGCCAATCCGGCGGAACTGAAGGCGTTGTTGTCGCCGGAAAAATACCAGGCGCAAATCGGGGGATAATGTCGGTCAATACATGTAGCGCAGCTTAACGTTGCATAAAGCGGCGCTTCTTTCTGCTCCGGGGTCATTGAATTATTACTGAAAGCCGGTGATTTTGAGTCTGTGAAACCAAAACGCATACGGTTGTTCGTCAAATCCTATTGTCCGTGGTGCCATCGTGCGGAACGATGGCTGGATGAGCACGGCGTCGAACATGAAACCGTTGACGTGACTGGCGACGAGACGGCTTTTGACGAAATGATCCGACTGTCCGGCCAGGATTTGGCGCCCGTGATTGAAGTGGACGGGAAGGTGCTGGCGGATTTCGGGCCCGAGCAACTGGCGGTGTTTTGGGAGGAACTTCAATTGCAAACGCCCGAAGCGGCACACGGCTGAAAACCGCCCCGCTGCGCAAGTCCATTCTCCTGGATCTGAATTTCCGATTAGTAACATGTGCAGGTAGCGGGAGCGCGGAGCATTGCTTCGCAACGGCGGGAATCCTGGTTTGGGCGGAGCAATGCTCCGCGCTCCACTGCCAATTCGTTTCTTCACATTCGGCCTCATTTATGGTGAACTGTGCCCGGAGAAGATGGCCACCATGGAATTAAAATCACGCCCGCGGCTGCCGGAATGGCTGCGCACGAAACTGCCCGTCTCGGACAGCTTTGCGCAAACCCGCGGCCTGCTCGGTGAGTTGAAGCTGCACACGGTCTGCGAGAGCGCCAAATGCCCGAACCATTGGGAATGTTGGAGCAAGGGGACGGCGACGTTCATGATTGCGGGCGATCGTTGCACGCGCGCCTGTGGCTTTTGCGCAGTGACCACGGCCAGGCCATTTGCGCTCGAAGCCGATGAACCGGCCCGCGTGGCCGAGGCGACGCGGCAGATGCGGTTGCGGCACGTCGTCATCACCGCCGTCGCGCGGGACGACCTGGCGGATGGCGGCGCGGAGCATTTCCGCCGGACCATCGAAGCGGTGCGCGAATTGAATCCAGGCATCGTGATTGAAGTGCTGGTGCCGGATTTTGACGGACGCGACACTTCCATCGAAACTGTGCTGGCGGCAAACCCGCACATTTTCAATCACAATCTCGAAACGGTCCGCCGGCTGACCCCGCGGGTGCGTTCGCGCGCGACTTATGATGGTTCGCTGGACGTGTTGCGCAAGGTGAAGGCTGCGCGCGGAGGCACGGTTTATACCAAGTCCGGGATGATGCTCGGCCTCGGTGAAACCGAGGAGGAAGTCATGGTCGCGCTGGAGGATTTGCGCCGGGCCGGCTGCGACCTGCTCACGCTGGGTCAATATCTGCAGCCGACGCTGAAACATCTGCCGGTGTTTGAGTTTATTGCGCCGGAAGTTTTTGACGCCTATGGCCGGGCCGCGCGCAATCTCGGATTTGTCCACGTGGCCAGCGGGCCAATGGTGCGAAGTTCGTATCACGCGGATGAAGTCAACCTCCCGTCCGCCCGGCCCTGACTAACGGCGGTGTGTCATCATGTAAATCACGATGGCAATGCAGATGAAGAAAATTCCGAAGCAAACGACGGTAACAATGGTATTGATGGTGCGGGCTTTTTGAGAAACACGCTCGGCCTGTTGTTTCTCGGAATCCTTGAAACCAGCCAAATGTTTTTCAAAGGCCGCGGCGAGGATCTCCTCGTTTTTAAGCTGGAGCGAGTACCATTTCCCTTTGAAAGATTTCCATTCTTCCGGCAATTGAACCAGGCTTTCCATGACGACGATGCGAAATCCGCAGCTGCTCCAGAAAGGTGAATTATCCTGCGTCCACAGCCGGAAGACGCCATGATGGGAGGCAATCACCTGAATGCGTTCCCAGACCAACTGCCGCGCCGCGTCCGCCACGGAATAATCGGCGTAAACCTCGCTATGAATCCGGGCATGCTGCCGGACGATTTGAAAGCCAACCGCGCCGGCGATTTGTCCATCGTCGGATTCAATCACCTGGAACTCGGTCAAGCGTTTTTCCAATTCATCCGCCGGCAGTCCCGCAGAATTCCAGAGCGACCGGAGCCCCTGGAAATCGTCGGTGGTGGCGCGGCGAATGCGGAGTTGGGGCGAACTCATCGCCCGTTTATAACAATTTCAACGCCGTCATTGCAACTGAAGCAGGTAGAAAAGCGACGCAGCATTGGGATTGACCGGGTTGGTGAAAATAAAATTGCCGGCGGGGTCGAACGGGTTGGTGGCGATTGACGTCCACTGGCTGCCGGGCCGGTTGAGGTTGGTGGAAGTGAGGATGTAATAATACTGGCCGGGCCAGCCGTTCGTGCCGTGCAGGACGACATTCGCGCCGGAACGGGCGGTCAGGTTGAAAGCGGGCTTCGCAGGCGAGCCATCCGGCGGCAGGCTCATGATCCAATTGCTGACGACCTGAACATCCTGGGTGTCCACCAGCATGGAATCCAACGGGGGCATCTGGATGGACGGCAGGGTACCGAGATCGCGGGTGGAAATGCGCGTGAGCAAAACGGAATTGCTGGGTGATTGCGGGGCGATGATGAAATTATTGGTGCTGCCGAGATTATTGACCGGCACGACTTTGACCATGCCGGCGTTAACGGTGGGCGTAGTGATGCGCGCGTCCCAACTGGCTCGTTGCGCCGCGCCGCCCGGCTGGTGACATTGCGAACAATTCGCCGCGAGGAAGGAACGGGCGCGAAATTCGAGGCTGAACGCGGTGTTGGTTGGCTGGGCCAGCGCCAGCAGCGTCGCCGGATTATTGGTTACGGGCACGCTGAAATAGCCGGCGGCGCTGAGCGCGGAGATTTGATTGGTGGTAAACGAGCCGTATGTGTAGTTGCGGTTCAATTGCTCCGTGCGAAAACCGAGGCCGTAACCGCCCGCTGTCGTGTGACAGGCCAAACATTCTGACCGGCTGGGATAATGCCATATCTGGGTGTGCAATATGCCGCCGACGTTAATGGTGAAAACATCGTCCGTGCCCCCTTCCGGCACGAGGGTGGCATTGGTCAGCGAATCCCAGCGATAGGTGATGCCATAAACTCCATTGGTGTTGCGCACGATGAAACGGGTTTCGAGCCGTTTGCGCGATGAAGGCACGCCATTGGTGAGTTCCAGTTCGAAATGTTTGATCCAGACGGTGCCGGTGGGAAACGACCAGTTGCCGGTGGGACTGAACCCGATGGTCTGGCTGGTGTTCGGCACGGACACCCAGCGCGTTTTAATCGCATTGTCGGACCAGAACGGAACATTGAGGTCGTAGGGCACAATCCCAGCCTGGGGTGTCAGCGCGGTCAAATCGCTGAAGGCGCCGACGTCGGCCAGCGTTGGCGGCAGCGGCGCGCCCGTTGATGTGGCGTTGTAATCCAGCCGCCCGATCTGGTTATTGTTGAGTTGCGCAATGAGCACATCGCCATTGCGGGGATCCGTTCCGAACGTTGATGGGCCCGAGCAGGTGGTAATTTGTTGAAATGGCACGGTGTTGCTTCCGTCGTAGCGCAGGATCCAGACATTGCCGCTGCCATTGTCGGTGAAAACATACGCGCCATACAGTTGCGAGATGCGGCTGCCACGGTAAACCACGCCGCCGATGACGGCGTTGCCGATATAATTTGCCTGGCCCGCGCTGCCGGTGTGGGGATAATCCTGGAGCGGGAAAATCAATCCGGGCGGAGCATTGTTGGTTGGATAAATGCCAGGCTGCCCCGAATACAACTGTGAGGCATTATGCGTCCCTTCGTAATAAGGCCACCCGGCGTTGCCGCCTTTGGGAATGACATCCACTTCCTCATAATCATCCTGCCCCACGTCGCCCACATAGAGAAACCCGGTGGCCGGATCGAAATTGAAGCGCCAGGGATTGCGAAATCCAATCGCGTAAAACTCGGTGCGCACGTTGGTCGCGTTGAACGTGTGGCCATTGAAATTGGTCACCCCGATAAACGGGTTGTCCGCCGGGATGAAATAATTGGTGCTGCTTGCCGGATGCGGATTGGGCAGCAGGTTTCCGGGCCGCTTGTCCACGTCAATACGCAGGATCGCCGAAAAGAATTTGTTCGTGATGACCTGGGCATTCAAATCGCCGTCGTATTGCAAACCTTCGTCGCCCACTGAGGCGTAAAGATAACCGTCCGGTCCGAAATGCAGATCGCCGCCGTTGTGATTCGGCTGGGTGTCGAATTCGGCAATCAACATGAGTTCCGAGTTGGGCAACGCGATATTGGCGTTGGTGGACGTGGTTTGGAACCGCGAAATGCATTGATGCCGCCCCGAGCCGAGGGAAGTGGTGAAATTGGCGCGAGAGTAGAAAACATAAAAATACCGGTTGGTCGCGTATCCCGGATGAAACGCCAGCCCCAGCACTCCGCATTCGCTGTCCGATTCAACCACCGAAGATAAATCCATGAATACAGTGCGGGTCGGAGCCGCCAGGTTTGTGATCACAACGATGCTTCCGCCTTTTTCGAGGATGAACAGGCGATTGGTTTCCTGCGGCGGCGACGCGATGCACACCGGATAGCTCAAGGTCACGCCGGGAAAAGCATTGTTGATGGTGTACCCGAATTGCGGCGGCTGGGGCGGCAGATTGGTGAGCGAGGTGTTCGGCACGCGCTGCAACTGGGCAGCGGCGGTAAAAGTCATCAGCATCGGCATGGAAAAAATGCCGAGGCGCCGGCAGGAAACGCCAAACCTCATTTCGAGGAATCTAGCAGCGAATTGTATTATGTCAAACGATGAAAAAGGTAAGATTTGCTTTTCTTCAGACTTATGCAATTTTCAGCGGGAATTGAACTATGAATACACAAACAGATAACCAGCAGCTTCTGAACGCCTTAAACTGGCGCTACGCCACCAAGGTTTTTGATTCCAGCCGGAAAATCCCGGCCGACGTCTGGCAAACCCTGGAAAACGCGCTCGTGCTTTCCCCGAGTTCCTATGGACTCCAGCCGTACCGGTTTCTCGTTATCAACGACCCGGCCAGCCGCGCCGCGCTGTTGCCGCATTCGTGGAACCAGAAGCAGGTCGTGGATGCCTCGCATTACGTCGTCTTCACCGCCCGCACGAAAATGACGGAGGCGGACCTGGATAAACTTATCGCGCGCACCACCGACGTCCGAAAGATTCCCGCCGAATCGCTGAAGTTTTACCGCGACATGATGCTGGGCGATCTCGTCAAGGGACCGCGCAGCCGGATTGCCCACGAATGGGCCACGCGGCAGGCGTATATTGCACTGGGCAATTTGATGACCTGCGCCGCCGTGCTCGGCGTGGACGCCTGCCCGATGGAAGGTTTTGTTCCCGCGGAATACGACCGCGTGCTTGGCCTGGAAAACAGCGGCTACGCATCGGTGGTTTGTTGCGCCCTGGGATATCGCGCCGCCAGCGACAAATACGCGGCCCTGCCCAAGGTGCGTTTTGAAGTCAAGGACATCGTGCGCTACGTCTGAACATTATGATTACTATCCGCAAAGCTGACGAACGCGGGCACGCCAATCTCGGCTGGCTCAACAGCCATTTCACATTCTCGTTTGCCGATTATTATGATCCGGACCACATGGGCTTTCGGGCATTGCGCGTGATTAACGACGACATCATCATGGGCGGCGGCGGATTCGGCACGCATCCACATCGCGACATGGAGATCATCACCTGCGTTTTGAGCGGCGCGCTGGAACACAAGGATTCCATGGGCAACGGGCGCATCATTCGTCCCGGAGAAGTCCAGTACATGGCCGCCGGCACCGGCGTGGAACACAGCGAATTCAATCCATCGCCGTCCGAACCGGTGCATTTGTTGCAAATCTGGATTATACCCGATCGCAAAGGCGTGAAACCAACTTACGCGGAAAAATCCGTAGCGGGCGCTTCCCCGGGCCGGTTGCAATTGGCCGCTTCCAAATCGGGACGCGACGGTTCGATTCCCATCAATCAGGACGTGGATGTATTCACCGGCAAACTGGGTGCCGGAGACAAAATCGATCACACACTCAAGCCCGGCCGGCATGGCTGGTTGCAGGTGGCCGAGGGCGGGGTGGTATTGAACGGCCTGCCGTTGAAGGCCGGTGACGGCGCGGCCGTCTCGGATGAAAGCAAGCTGGTTCTTGAATCGGCCGGCCCGGCACAAATCATTTTATTCGACCTCAACTGAGCGTCCGGAACAAATTCATGAAAAGGATACTTCGCATTATCGCCCTTGCACTCATTGTCGGCGCCGTCGCTTTTTGGGCAGCATCCGGCGCGAATCGCGGCTGGACGAAAACACGCGTGCCGAAGAAAATCGTGGATGAAGTAACGGGCCTGGAAGGAGTTCAATGGCAGGACAAATTTGTTCCGGGCGTTGATTTTCTGGGCGTTATCCTGGTGGGCGCCGGAGTTCTGGCTGGCGTTTCTTTTTTTATCCCGACAAAATCAAAGTGATCAACAAACCGAACCAACCATGAAAATGAAACTCGCAATTCTGGCCCTTGTCACCCTGGCGGGCTCGCTGCACGCCGCGCCGCAGACCTTCGACTTCAAAGACCCCAAAGGCATCAACAACGCCGGGTTCAAACTCGATGCGCCGTTGGAATCCATCAACGGCAGCGCCAGTGGCGTTACCGGCACCGTCACGTTCGATCCGGAGAATCCCGGAGCGACGCAAGGGAAAATCATCGTGTCCACATCTTCGTTGATCGTTCCCAATCCGATGCAACGACAGCACATGCTGAGCGACAAATGGCTCGATGCGCCAAAGTATCCCGCCATCAGTTTTGAATCGAAGGCATTTAAAAACGTTCAGACTGCCGGTGATTCTGCGACGGCGGACGTGACCGGCACGTTCACGCTCAAAGGGGTGTCGAAGGAACTGACCGTGCCCGTAAAGATGACCTATTTGAAGGACAAACTTGGCGAGCGCGTGCCGAACCAGAAAGGCGATCTGCTGGTCATCCGCGCCAGCTTCACAATCAATCGCAATGATTTCAACATCAATCCCGGCCAGTTTGAGGACAAGGTATCCGACAACATTGAAATCACATTGAGCATCGCCGGTTCATCGCCGAAATAGCTGAGGACGGCCCGGTTCACGCAGGGACATGAAATGCGCGGGGCGTTTTGGAGTGCGCCAGCCCTCCGGCGCTTTTGAATCAACCGCCATTGCTGTTGTAGGCCTTGAGAATCTGCTCGATGTCGGTATTGACCGTTTCATCCATCCACTTGCGCTTCGGGTCGGCGTCGAACCAGGCGGCGGTGCGTTGGATGCCTTCGCGGAAGGGGATGACGGCCTTGAAACCGGGTACAAAGCTCTTGATTTTGCTGTTGTCGAAAACCGTGCTCCAGGTTTTGTCACCCAGCAGATTTCCCATGAATTGCGGGGCCACCCGCACAATAAAATCCGACGGGACATGCACAATGTTCGCCTTCACGCCCAACGCTTCGGAAATGGTCTGGTAAACCTGGTCCCACGTCAGCACTTCGTCCGACGTGATGTGGAAGGCCTCGCCGATGGCCCGTTGATTGCCCAGCAATCCCAGCAGGCCGCGCCCGAAATCTTCGGCATGCGTCATCACCCACAAAGATGTGCCGTCGCCGTGGACGATGATGGGTTTGCCTTTTTTCAGCCGGTCGGCCAGCGTGTAACAGCCAAATCCGCCGACCGCCACGGGGAAATAGTGATTGTAAGTGTACGTGGGACGGACGATGGTGACGGGAAATTTTTCCTCGCGATAAGCGCGTAATAACAATGCTTCGCAGGCGATCTTATTGCGCGAATAATCCCAGAACGGATTTTCCAGCGGCGTGGATTCGGTCGTCAGATAATGCGCGGGCGGCTTCTGGTAAATCGAAGCGCTGCTGATGAAGACAAATTGTTTGGTGCGGCCTTTGAACAGCGACAGGTCGCGTTCGATGTGCTCCGGCGTAAAAGCGATCCAGTCCACGACGGCGTCAAACTGCAAATCCTGCAGCGCGGCGCGGGCTTTGTCCGGCTGGTTGATATCGACCGTCAGGCTGTGGCTGCCGGACGGGTTTTTATCCTGTTGCCCGCGATTAAGCAGATAGAGTTCGAATCCTTTGGCGATTGCCTGCTGACTGAC
>Ga0265338_10003173_pt1 | contig 23464 bp, 22 predicted proteins | sample 42126metaG_FD_193579 | JGI IMG/M metagenome (GOLD analysis project Ga0265338, IMG submission 193579) | Rhizosphere microbial communities from Carex aquatilis grown in University of Washington, Seatle, WA, United States - 4-21-26 metaG | ecosystem: Host-associated > Plants > Roots > Rhizosphere... | reverse complement strand
AGCTGCGGCGTGCTGACGCCCAGATCAAGCAGGATCATGTCGGGGCTTCTCATATCCTGTCCCAGATCATGCTCCCAATCAAGTTGGCCGAAATTCGCCTGCGTTATGGCGACATTCTTGGCGTCGGCAAACTTGCTCTGTAGCGCCTGAATTGCCACCGGATCACGATCGAAGAGATAGCCGTAACCGTTTCTCCCTACCCTATCAAGCAAGGCTGCGGCGTGTCCGCCATAGCCGGCTGTCAGATCGGCAAAAACTTCACCCTCCTGAGGGGCTAACTCTTCGATGACCGATTGCAATAAGACTGGCTGGTGTTCCATGTTGTCAAGGTTACCTACTCAGCAGCCAGGTGTCTAATTTTTGTGTTTGTTTTTGGTTGTTAAAAGTTGTGGCAAGGACTATGTGTATGAGTCCTTGACTAAAAGTGTGTGAGGTGGAGTTTTGTTGTATTTTGTTTGGTGCCAGAGAAATTTTAGAGTGTTTCTCGATTATCACTTCCTGGCTGCCAAATAGCTAAACTTGTTCTTTTGGATTTTTGTGTTTATTTTGATGTAAAAGTGCTTATGATATCTATAAAGGATTATTTGCTGGCCGATATGCGCCAGTACTTACCTACCCGGACAACCGTGACTGCTTTGGTAATGCCGGCGTAGCGCATTTGGTGCGTCTCCAGCATGATCCGGCCTTGCTTGCCGTCGAGTTTCGACGTCGTCTTGCCGGTGCGAAATTTGACATTGAGGTCGGCGATCTTCTCGTCGAGAATGTCGCTGGCCAGGGCCGTTTCCATTTCGCTGTCCCAAACTTTTTGGCTATAGAGGTGCAGGTAGCGTCCGAAGCCGCGGGTAATGACGACTTGGCGACCGAGTTCGCTGTGGATCTCGGCTGGGATGGTCAGACGATGTTTGTCGTCTAGTTTCCTTTCAAAGTAGTCGGCTTTGGCTGTATCTGTCATGATCCTTCTGTAGTCAGTCTCTGTGTTACCCACATTTACCCACTACAGCTAGTATATATGAGTCAGCCACCCACTTCAAGCCATAAGCGGTATCAGCAGCGGTATGGAGGGGTCTTTCCTCTCCAGATCAGATACGAACAAAAGCCACACATCGTGCACAGGTTGTCCACAGGATAATTTTGCGCTATACTAGAGCGACGTTTGCAGATCGTACCTCTACAGCTCGATGAAGGGACTGGATATGTTGGCTTTTCACACTCTCTACGGTGATGGTCAATGGTTGATGATCATCGTCATTGCGCTAGTGGTAATTGCAGTGATTGTGCTCAGTATCCGCAATCACTTTTGGGAAGACCAGAATCAATCACCGCGTGAAGTCGAAGAATCACGAGTAACCAATTACTGGATCATAGGATTCTTTGCCTCGATCATCGTGATTATAATGATGGTCAGTGCCCTCAAGACGGGAAATAGCCACTACTGGACCAGCCGCGCATACAAAGATCTGGCAGAGCAGCACTACAAGGACATCGAGAAGGTCTCTATTTCGAGTCATAAGGTAAGCTTCGGTCGTACAGGTTGTTTGTTTACTACCAAGCTCAAGAAATCACACGGCGAATACCGTGTCTATGTTGAGACAACCGACAAGAAAGCGCCGTTACGTCCGCTGTCCGCAACTACGATCAACGCACAGTTGGCTGCCAACTGTGGTATCTAGTAATTGGAACCCGGAGCAAAACGTTACCCCTACCAGCACAACGAACAGACGGAACACCTGTCTGGCTGGTAGGGTTTTTACTTTGCTTGCGGTGTTTTGCGAATGTGGAATTATAACGCGAACTTGTCCTTGAGATAGTCGGCCAGTTCGGCGATCTTGATGCGCTCTTGAGCCATAGAATCGCGCTCGCGGACAGTGACGGCCTGGTCGTCGAGGCTGTCGAAATCGATAGTGACGCAATACGGCGTGCCGATCTCGTCCTGTCGGCGGTAGCGACGGCCAATACTCTGGGTCTCGTCGTATTCAACTTTGTATCTTCCAGATATACCATCGAAAACTTCCCTGCTGACCTTGCTCAAGGTCGGTTTCTTCGACAACGGCAGGATGGCGACCTTGACCGGTGCCAGCTCGGTCGGTAGACGCAGGACTACCCGCTTCTCTCCCCCAACCTCTTCCTCGGCGTAGCAGCTCAGCAGAGCCTCCATGAACAGCCGATCTAGCCCAACCGACGTCTCGATCACCCAAGGGATGAAACGCGTACCGCTGGCCTCCTCGTAGTAGCTGAGGTCGCGGCCGGAGTACTGGCTGTGGCGCGACAGATCCCAATCGCCGCGGTTATGAATCCCCTCTACCTCCTTGAAACCAAACGGGAAATCGTACTCGATGTCGAAAGCGGCCTTAGCATAATGGGCGCGTTCGTTGTGACCATGCTCGCGGAAGCGGAGCTGGGTCTCGCCCTTAGCCGCATGATTGTCGCCGAAGAGCTGCTGGTGCCAGTCCATCCGCCGCTGCTTCCACTCGGCGAAGGCTTCCTCGGCCTGATCGGGGTGCACAAACATCTGAAGCTCCATCTGCTCAAACTCACGCTGGCGGAAGAGGAAATCTCCTGGCGTGATCTCGTTGCGAAAGGCCTTTCCTATCTGAGCGATACCAAATGGCAGCTTCTGGCGGGCAGTCTCGACGACGTTCTCGAAATTCGTATAAATGCTCTGGCAAGTCTCGCCGCGCAGATAAACTGTGGTGCGATCACCCTCGACGGCGCCCAGCTCGGTCTCGACCAGCAGGTTGAAATCCTTGGGCTCGGTCCACTCGATGTGGCCACAGTTCGGGCACTTGGTCTGGGCCAGGGCGGCTTCGAGCTCGGCCTTGTTCGCACTGTCCAGATCAGTCAGTTTGTCGGCCCGGTAGCGGTGCTTGCAATGCTTGCAGTCGACCATCGGATCATTGAACCGCTCGACGTGACCGCTGGCCTCCCAGACGCGCGGATGTTGGATGATGGCGCTGTCGAGACCGACAACGTTGGTATTGGCATACACCATCGATCGCCACCAGGCAGCCTTGAGGTTGTTCTTGAGTTCGGCACCGTATGGACCATAATCATAAATCCCGGCCACACCGCCATAAATCTCACTGGCTTGAAACACAAAACCGCGCCGCTTGGCGAAGCTGACCAGCTCTTCCATGGTAAGTTTGGGGTTTCCGGCAGTACCTTGCGGATTGCTTTCGGCGTTTGTCATGCTGGTATTATACGATATCTGAGCTCAATCCAAAAACCGGCTGGCACGGAATTCGATGTCGAAACGGTATTGATAAAAACGATCGAGCGCAATCAGCGCCTGGCGGCTGAGCTCCTCGACATCGCGGACGCGCAAGATGTCGGTGAGACGCCCGATTTGGCAGAGTTTCCAGAGCTTAAGGGTATTCTGAGTGATGGCGACGGCTTGAATTTCGCTGCCTTTTTGATTGCCAAACTGACCATGCTCAAGATCGAGCCAAAGACCCTGATGATCAATCTCAGTGATCGGGATTTCTGGCAGATAACCAAGCGCGGCTAGCAGTTTGAAACTAAAATAATGCTGAACCGCGATCGAGGGCTGGGATTCAGATAATGCGGTCAGCGACTCACAAAGCAGTTCATAAATCTCGGCATTAGGATGGTTGTCGGGCGTCAGGCGATCGACCATCTCAAGCAACAACATAGCAGTGCTAAATATCGTCAACTCATCCGTCGGGACGCGGTGTATCTGCGTGACTTTGACGCCAATGACGGTGTCGAGCGACTTGCCCTGGACCAACCGTAGCCGCGACTCGATGAAGGGCTCGAGACTGCCAGCCAGCTTACTGCGAATCTTGCGCACGCCGCGAGCCACGCCGCTGATCTTGCCGAGTTCACGGGTGTAAAACGTAATGATTCGATCGGCTTCACCGAGATTGCGGCGGCGCAGGACGAGACCATCAGCTTCGTAATACTTCATGATTTCCTGGTGGATTCGGCTGAGATGAGTGCCTTCTTGATCTGCGCGACAAGATCTCGGGTACTGGTCTGGGATTTGATCAAGTAGGCGCTGACACCGAGCAGATTAGCCAGCTCCGGTGTCAGATCAGTCTCGATACGATGCAGATTGGTCAGGATGATGACCGGAATGTCGGCGTGGTTGTCGCTAGCGCGTAAATCCTTCAATATTTGCAGACCATTGACCCGAGGTAGCAAGATATCAAGCAGGATCAAATCTGGCCGCCGCCGTCTGCATACCTGCCAAAAGGCATCTGCATCAGTTGCATGATATGTACGCCAGCCAGCAGTCTGCAAATGCATGGCGTACATCTGTGCCAATAAGCTGTCATCCTCAATCAGGACGATCAATGGAGTGGTTTGAGATTTGTCAGGTTTTTTTGGCGTGGCGGGTGGATTTGACGACTTCACGATGGCTGTCTTCCGAGATTAATGGTAATTGTCGCGCTCGAGGAAATATCAGATAGTGATGGTGAGATCGACTGACAAACTGGACTTGGGCTCGATTTGCCAGGGCGATTATCATTAATCCGATGGCCTGTTGGGCACTTTGTGGTTTGGAGATCGTCGGCGATTTCGTATCGGCGAAACCCAGCCGGACACAATCTTTGTGAGCCGTAATTGTGACGTGAATATCGGTGCTCACGTTAGTCCTCAGCACAAATCGACTCAATATCAGCCGAATCAGCTCGGTAGTATAGTTGACATCAGCCGTCACAGCTGGCGCGTGGTAGACACGCTGCAGATCGACCCTGACGCGATGACGCTTGAGCAAATATTGGAGTTCTATCAACTGACTGGTCAAAATCATCTCCAGCGAGATTGTCTGCTGACGGATGCTCCCTTGTTTGAGCAACTTGCGGCTGCTTTCGAGGCTCTGGAGCAGAATTTGGGCCTGAATCAGACTCGACTGCAGGCCACGATTGGCTCTACGGACGGCTCTATCTGTCACCGAATCACCAAGTAAGCTGCCATAACCCTCAGCCGCGGTCAAGCTGTTTGACAATTGATGCAATACCGCAAAGGTAACGCTGGCGAATTCTTCGGACATTGGATATTCTATATACTCCTCTATCCAGAATAGGTTGTTTTGGTGACAGGCTCAAGCGCTAGGTTTTCTTGAGCGTCTCTTGACCGGGCTCCCAATCTATCGGGCAGAGGCCGCCGGTCTGGAGGGCTTGAACGACGCGCAAAGTCTCGGTGACGCTGCGGCCGACATTGGAGTCTGAGATCACCACATAGCGAAGTTTGCCTTCTGGGTCGATGATGAAGAGACCACGCTCGGCCTCGCCGTTTTCTTCGTTGAGGATCTCGTAATCACGCGCGAAGACGTGGGTGGTGTCGGCGAGGACCGGAAATTGCACCTCAGCTAGGTCGCGTTCGAACCACGCTTTGTGGCTGTAGACGCTGTCGGTCGAAGCGGCCAAGATCTCGCAACCGAGTTTCTGGAAGGCCTCATATTGCTTGGCGAAGCCGCGGATCTCGGTCGGGCAGACGAAGGTGAAATCGCGGGGGTAGAAGAACAACACCACCCACTTGCCTTTCAAGCCGCCGAGCGAAACCTCGGTGTAGTCGTCCTGCTGTCCTTTGACGTAAGCTGGTTGTTTGAAATCTGGTGCTGGTTGGTTTAATCGTAACATTTTGTCCCCTTTCGTTAGGTTAATTTCTTGTCATCTGCTGATACACGCTGGTTGACGACCGTCCAGTCGATGGCTGTCATGAAGGCCGCGATGTAATCCTTGCGAGCGGTGGCGTAATCGAGGAAGTAAGCGTGCTCGTAGACGTCCATCACGAGGATGAGCTGTGTGTTGGCGATGCCGCCTTGGTTGTGGGCGTCGAAGATGTAGTTGTCGAAGCGGCCGAGGGCATAATCATAATCCAGCACCACCCAACCGCGGGCGGCCATGCCGAGAGCGCTGAATTCGGCAACCCATTTGTCGACGCTGCCCCACTGTTTGATGAGCGCGGATTTGATCGGATCGATGATCTCGGTCGGCTTGTCGGTCAGATTGTCGAAATAAGCCTCGTGGAGCTTGACGCCGTTGAGCGCGAAGCCTTTCTCGAGCTGGAGCTCGCGCAGGTCGGAGTAGGTCTGGTTGGTGGCCGACAGATCGACGGCAGCCAGTTTCTCGGTGATTTCGTTGTACTTGTTGACGTAGCCGACATAGAGCTTATCGTGATGCTCAGTCAACTGACGAGTCGAGATGCCGGGCAGTTCGGTGTATTTGAGTGGTTTCGGTTCTAGCTTCATTTTGTATAGTACCTCTTACTTACTATTCTAGAGCTTGTAGCAAGCAGAGTCAAAACACTTAGCCTTTCTGCGCAGCCAGGAACGCCCGCACCTCATCGACGTGCTTCAACGGACTGACTTTGGGCCAGACCATGGCAACTTTCAGATCTGGGCCGACGAGGAAGCTCGCTCGCGTGATGCCCATATACTTGCGACCGTACATGTTCTTCTCGCCCCAGACGCCCCACGGCTCAATGATGTGATGATCAGGATCGCTCAGCAGCGTGAATGGTAAATCGTATTTGGTAGCGAATTTCTGATGACTGGCCACTGAATCGCCACTGACGCCGACCACCGTCAGGCCATCTACCTTCAGATCCTCAAGGTTGTCCCGCAGACTGCAAGCCTCGGCCGTGCAGCCGGGGGTGTCATCCTTCGGGTAGAAGTAAAATAGCGTCGTCTTGCCCTGGTAATCGCTTCGTTTGTGGGTCTGGCCCGCTTGGTCCTCGAGCGTGAAATCCGGTACTTGGTCACCTATCTGAAGCATGTTGCTCCTTTCCATTTACCTTGATAATCCAAACCACTGCTCCAACTGCGAGCGTTGGCACCATCAATAGTGACAAAAGCAGCAAAGCATAGAGTGGTGTCAATCGCAGGATCGTCAATCTTGTGACGTGCTGACCATAACGATTGGCGCTATTTTGTGTCAAATAGTAACCAGGGAGCAGCAAGATGACATAAAGCAGAAGCACATAAGCTACCAGGCGTGATTTCTTCATCTAGAATCTCAGATAACGATCCCAATACTCGAAGAGTGAGGCCGTGGCGCGCAGGTCATTGACATTGTAACGAGCGATGTCGAGATATTTGCCATCGGCGTAGGCTTGGCCAACTTTGCTGCCGTCGAGCTCGCCTCGCTTGGGGCTGTCGATACCAAAGGCGCGACACCACATGTGCAGGCTGCCCTTCTTGCGGCTGGCGCCGAAGAATGTCAGCAGATCATACAAGTCATAGTGAATCGCGCCCGGCATACGGCTGGAGTTATAGCGATTGCTGATCAAGTCCTTGGTCGGACGAATGTGATGAACTGCGCTGCGCACCATCAGAAACGGCACGTCATTGCCGCGACCATAGAAGCTGACAAACTCATCACTGATCTCAGCTAGTGTCCAGAATTTCGTCAACATGTCGGCTTCTGACATGGCGGCGTACTTGATGCCGTCTTCTTCGACGTCCTCGGGTGTGGTGTCGGCCGCGTCATAGTAAACTGCGCCGCGTTTCTCGTCGATATCATAGACGCCGATAGCAATGATCCGCGAAGTCAGTGGTGAGAACACCAACTCATGCTTGACCTGCTCGATACCATGCTCCAGGTCGGCCTCATCACGAGCCACGTCGCGAGCGTAGCGCGTCAGAGAGTCTTTCGTCATCTGATCGAAGCTGTCCCAATCCTCGGCCACACATTCGATATCAAATACCAATCGTTTCATCGTATTAATTTCTTCATTATATAGTTATCATAACACGTCTTTGAGCAGTACAAAGCGGTAGCCCTGAGCCTGGAGCGTCTTGATTATCACCGGTAGCGCTTCGAGCATGTGGTCACGCTGGGCTTTAGGATCCTCGGCGATACCGTCATGAAGCACTATGATCGTGCCAGGCTTCGTGCGTTTGATGACGCGTTTGACGATATAGCGAGTCGAAGTTCGTTCGCGATAATCAAGCGTCATCACCCACCAGAAAATCGGCACGAGACCCGCCTGAGCTACCGCCTGCAGCATCCATGGTGTCCGCCAACCATGCGGTGGCCGAAACAGCGGCACCAGGACATCGGGCTGTCCGAGGACTTCTTCTGCTACCCGCTGGCTGGCTCTGATATTTGTCCGTATGACTTGCTTGGTGCGAAATGGTAGCAACCAAGTGTGATGCAAGGTGTGATACCCGATATCGTGACCAGCTCGGTGGACAGCTTGAGCCAACTCGGGTTCGGCTTCCATCCGATCACCAATCATGAAGAAGGTCGCCGGCACAGCCGCAGCCGCCAAAATATCAAGCACCTGCCTGGTGGCTGCTTTGGTTGGGCCATCGTCGAAGCTCAACGCCACCAACTTCTCGGTGGTGTTCAGTCGATTGATGATCTTGCCAAAGAGCTGTGATCGTGGTGAAATCAGACCATAGAGCAAGATTAACAAGATGACCAGCAAAATCGTGCTCAACACCACCAGGTGCATATGTTCATGGCCGAAATGCCGGACGCGCGTATCGATGGTTAGATCAATCCAAGCTCGACGCACAATCAAACCGCTCACCAAGATGGCCAGGACTTTGAGCGACGTCCGCCAGAAGTCGCTATTGGCAGCTCGATTGAAGAACACCATAGCAAAGTAATTCTTCACATAGACATAGCTGGTCTGGATGTTGCCATTGACCTGAAATCGTCGAGCCGAGGTCGAAGATTGGATGTCATAGATGAATGAAATCACACCGATGCGACCAAGTCGTTTGGAGAGTTCGGTGTCCTCGCCGAAGAATTCCAGCTCGGTATTGAAGCCACCGACGCGCTCGAGGGCATCGGCACGGACGATGAAACTACCACCGATCACCTGACGCGAACGACCAATTAGCCGCAAAATCATCGCTTGGCAAGGATAAACCAAACGGAAATACAAATATATCAGCAGATCTTGTCCGCGCGTGCCATCACTGAAACGAAATGGATTACTGACCGCTACGATACGATCGGATCGAGTCAACGCTTGTACCACTGTCTCGAGATATGAGGGCGGGATGGTGGTATCGGCATCGACGTAGACCAAATACTTGCCGCGAGCCGCCCGGCGACCTGCCTCGCGAGCACGCGGTAGACCGGCTACTGGCTCCGTCACCACCTGCGCACTAGCATCTCGAGCCACTTTTGCCGTGTCATCGATACTGCCGTTGTCGACTACGATTATCTCGTAAGTGAAGTCACAGCGTTGTTTCTTGATCGACTTGATGGTAGCTGCTAGATAATGTTCTTCGTTGCGAGCCGGCACGATTACTGATACCGTCGGACGTTCATTCATAGTGAAGTTTCATACATTGTGGCTTCAATAATAGCACAGATTGGCTGTCATATCTTATAAATCTTGGTGTAATTTGCCACTAGACGCGCTGGAGTATATGTGTTATGATACGGCTGCTAGAGAAAAAGCCGCTACATTGAAAGTTCTAGTTATTAGTAATCGTTTTGTTATGAGGAGCGGCGAACTGGTCTCACCAGCTTATCCCTCACAAGACAGAGAGGATAAGTATGGCAAAGAAACTATTTATAGGCAGCATTTCTTGGGACACTACCGAGGATGGCCTACGCGAGTTGTTCGAAACTATTGGCGCAGTCGAATCAGCCAAGATTATCACTGACCGCGACAGCGGCCGAAGCAAAGGCTTCGGTTTCGTCGAGATGGTCAATGATGAAGACGCTGACAAAGCAGTCAAAGAATTGAACGGCAAAGAGCTTGATGGCCGCGCAATCGTGGTCAACGAAGCCCGCCCACAAGAAAACCGCTAAGAAATCAATAGCGTACGAAGAACCGGAATCGCGACACAAAGCGAGCCGGTTTTTTGTGTACCTATATGTCGATGACAAACTGCGATAATACCTGTACCTGATTGACAAATCACCTTAGAAAATGGCATGATTTGAGCATAACTAGTTTAGACAAAGAGACAAAATAATGAAGTGGCGGCTTGGTCTACGTGCTAAATTCATCGTATTGATTGTGGTGCTGTTTTCGGTGATTTTTGGTGCCATGGCGATCATACTCATCCGCCAGAACTCCAACAGTCTGCGTGACGACCTCAATACTAAGTCCAAACAGTTTGCTACCCTGGCCACAACGCCGATTGGCAACTCCTTCCTCACCTATCAAGACTCTGGCCAGATCAAAATCACCCAGCAAATCCAAGGTTTCACTTCACTCAATGACACTATCTCGGATGTAGTGGTGGTAGACACAACCGGCTCGGTGGCCTTCAATAATATGCCAAAACAACAGATTGCGGTAGATAGCCAGACTGCAAGTAGCTTCAAACCAATTTATCGATATAATCATGCTGGCATCATCGACCAGATCGTCATCCCATTACTCGAAGAAAACGGCTCACACCGCTACAACATCGTCTATCTCATCTCCAGCGCTTCAGTCGAAGCCTCGATCAAGCATACCGAGACGTCGATCTTGTTGTTTGCGTTGATTGGGTTGAGTATCAGCGCCATACTCGCTTATCTACTCATCAGTCAATTGTTTGTCAATCCGCTCCAAAGTGTCAGTCGACAGGCGTTGTTGATCAGCGCAGGGAGCTTCGGTGAGCAAATCAAAATCAACCCCCGCCACCCACATCATGATGAAGTCGGCGACTTGGCATCTGCCGTCAACACGATGGCCAATTCACTCAAAGGCAACATCAGCAAACTCCAAGAAACTGATCGTCTGAAAAGCGAATTCATGATGATCACCTCACATAATCTCCGCACGCCATTGACGATCATCAATAGCTACCTGGAAATCGTCAGCCACCTCAATCTCGAGCCCAAGTTGCGACAAATGCTCGACACTATCGCAATCAGCAGCAAGCGCTTAGCGGCTTTCGCCGAAGACACGCTGATGATCTCTCAAATCGAAGCCGGCCAAAACGTGATTTACAAACAACCGACTGAATTGACCAAATTCCTTCATAGCGTGGCCGATGATTTCATGATACTCGCCAAACAAAAGACCATAAACTTCGTCACACAGATAGAAACAGGCACAGCGATAGCAGAATTCAGCCCGTCGTTGATACGAAGTGCCTTATGGAATCTCCTCGATAACGCCCTCAAGTTTAGCAACACCGGCGATACCATCGAGTTGGCCGCCGAAATCTCTGGCACTCATACTGTCATCACCATCAGCGACACTGGTATCGGCATCGCACCTGAGGAAATGCCGAAACTATTTACCAAGTTTCATCGCGGTACCAGCACGCTAGCCTACAATTATGAAGGCACTGGCATCGGCCTCTATGCCACCAAGCTGGTTGTGGAGCGCCACGACGGCACCATCCAAGCCACCAGCCAACTAGGCAAAGGCACGACATTTGTGATTAATTTGCCGCTGAAGTCATAAGCAGTATAATAAAAACATGAATACGCCAATGGTGGATGGACTAGCGCCGGTTCGATATCCAGGTGAGGTTTTGCCTTGGCAACGACTATCACCGCCAAAGCAACCACGAGTCTTGGCACCAGCCGCCGAGTCAGTATCGACTGCTCCTAATCGGATTGTAACCACTGAGCAATCGCGAAGTTTCGTGCGATTGGCGATGTTTGCGGTCATCGGTGTAATCGTCATCAGCAGTATCGGCTACGGAATAACTTGGCGAATGTCTAGCCACAGCACGCTTGCCGCCGACACGCAAACGCCGATCGAAACGACCCCGGCTGCAATGCCCAAATCACCGACCCCGCCGCCGGTCAGCGCGACTCAAATCCAACAAACGCTCAATAAATTCATCGCTAGCGCTGGAGCACCGTTCTTCATCCTTGTGCGTGACCTCAAATCAGGTGTCACCGCCAGCGTCAACCCCAACCAAGTCATGGAGAGCGCCAGTCTCTACAAACTCTTCGTGGCCAACCAGATCTACTTGCTGGCAGACAGGGGTCAGATCGACCTCAACAGTACCACCGGAGAAGGCGTCAACCAGACCATCAACCAATGCCTCAATGCCATGATCACTTGGTCGGACAACACCTGTGGTCGGGCACTTGGTGCGCGCATCGGTTGGCAGAAGCAAGCCGCTTCCCTGGCCACCCAAGGTATCACGCACACCGATCTATACTCGGATCCAACTCGTACCAATGTGGCCGATGTGGCTACATTGTATGAGAATCTCTACGCCGGCAAATACCTCAGTCAGACTTCGACCGCAGCTTTCCTGACGCTCTTGAAAGCCCAGAAAGTCAACAATCGCCTCCCGACCGACTTGCCCGATGGCACGGTCATCGCCCACAAGACCGGCGATCTCGATGGTTTCATGCACGACGCCGGCATCGTCTATGGGCCCAAGACAAATTATCTCATTGTGGTCATGAGCGGCCCCTGGCAAAACCAAAACGACAGCTTCGCCGCGATCGGTGGTTTGTCGAAGCAGATCTATCAGCAGCTCGAGCAATAACACTATCGAAATGTATAGCGTTATAGTGTAGTCTTAGGCGAAGTCTTCGATGGTGTGAACTTCGTCTTTGTTGACCAGGATGGTCAGGATGTCGCGCGTCCGAACGGCGCGGGTGAAGACGATGTAGAGATTTGCCTCGAGGATGGCGATGATCTTGTGATGCTTCTCGATTTCTTCGAGCTGGCCGACGACGGCACTGTAATTCTTCTTGTCATGGGTATAATGCAGGCTATATATCCGCCGATCGGTGATCTTGCAGCCAAGCTGGTCTTTGACACCGTCGATGATCGTCTGATAGGCCGCTGATTGATGGGCTTTGTGTGTCTGTGGGATGAAAAAAGGCTTGGTACTTACGAGTTCGCTGGTGGTGACAGGGTTCATGAGCCTTCTTTCTTAATGTCTACTTAGAGTTACTGTTAAATTAATTATACCAGAATATCACTGAATTCTCAACTACTATGCTAGTCTATGATTCTAATTGACAATAAAGTCAGAAATTGCGACTATAGTAGTAAGCATAACAATTGTATGAAACAGATTAAACAACCAGCGATAAAAACCCTGGCCAAAACCCACCTCCCCCGAGCACTATTCTTCCTCGCAATCATGATTGTCGGAGCATGTCTTATAATCTTGAGTCCCCGCCAAGCCAAGGCTGCCGGCACAGCCACTCTGACACTATCTCCCAGTAGTGGTACCTTTGACTCTGGTCAGAATTTCACCGTCGTCATACACGAAAACAGCGGCTCGACCGACATCAATGAGGCCACCGCTGTCCTCGCTTACGACCAAACCAAGTTGCAATATATCAGCAATGACATCAGCGCAAGTAACTTCGACGTGCCAGGTGACGAAGAAGGTGGCAACGGCCTCGTCACGCTGGCACTCGGCAACGACAACGTCAATCTGACCGGCGATCAAGTGGTCGGCAGTGTTACCTTCAAGATGCTGGCCACTTCTGGCACAGCAGCCATCACCTTCTCTGATGTGCCGGTCAATGGAGTATCGTCTGATGTGCGCTATCCGGGTAGTGCCAATCTCTGGGATGACGTTACTACCGGCGGCACGTATACGGTAACTTCGTCTGGTGCCGGTACTGGTAGCGGCTCAAGTGGCAGCGTCAGCACCAGCACGGGCTCGGTCAGCACCGGATCATCCTCTGGATCGTCATCGGGCAAGACCAGCACAACGACTACGACTACCCAGCCCAATTCGACTTCGTCCAGCGCCCCTTCGACCTCAAGTAATCCAGCCGTCGCCAGCGGCGGGACGGTCGGTTATCCGGTAGCAATCAAGGTCGTCGATAGCCAAGGCAAGATCGTCGCCAATGCCCAGGTCATCCTAGACGGTACTGAGACTGAAATCACCGATACTACCGGCGTAGCTGGCTTCACCAACGTACCAGCTGGCACACACAAAGTCAGCGTCACCGGTACGACCAACAAGAAGGCCACGGTGCTTGGCTTCACGGTCAACGCACCATCTCCACTAGCCGTGCAGCAGTTCCAGGTCAAGTTGGCAGCTGCCAAGCCGCTGACGAGTTACCTCTGGATTCCGATTCTTATAGTGGTACTCTTGATCATCTTCGGTGGTGGTTTCACGATCATCAATCATGTGTCGTCGAGTGTAGATACTGGCGGATCAGTGGTCTCGGGTGACAAACCTGGCCCATCGGCTATCGCAGCCGCCAAAATCGCGCCGGTGATGTCATCTCCTGCCACTCAGCCACGTACTCCATCGACTCCAGCTGCACCCGGCACCGTCAAGACACAAGTCTTCTATCCTAGTAAGGCTGCACCCCGCCAAGATCCAAACCCAAATCCAGAAACAACTAATAAACCCGAGGTAGGTCAGTCATGAGCAAGCACAAATCATCCATCAAAAGCCATCGCGCCCTCGCCAAGAAATTAAATTACAAAAATGGCACGATCTTCGCGGTCATCGGCATCCTGGCAATTACGGGAGCAGTTTTGGTCTACAAAAGTTTCGCCGCCAGTGGGACGTTGACGCTGACACCTTCGAGCTCGACGGTCAATATTGGCTCGAATTTCACCATCACGGTACATGCAAATGGCGGCACCGATCCACTCTCGGGCGCAGAAGCTGATCTGACTTACGATCCTGCCAAGTTACAATTCGTCAGTGCGACGAACACGGGCACCAACTTCGACGCTGTTGTTCCGCCGACCAATTCGAGCGGGCTTGTCCAGATCGGTGCTGCGCACAAAGGTACCACCGGGCTATCCGGTGATCAAATAGTTGGAACGGTCACCTTCACCGCTCTGGCTCCGGGCACGGCCACCGTGGCCTTCGCCAACACGTCTGACCTCTTACCAACCTCGAACCCGGCCACCAATGTCTTGACCGCCAGTCCATCGGGCACTTACACGATTGCCGATACACAACCACCAAACGCACCGACCGGTTTGACTGCCGGCACCAAGACGGTCAATTCGATCGCCCTGATTTGGGTAGCTCCGAGTGATAATGTCGGCGTCACCGGCTATAAAGTCTACCGCAACGGCAGCACCACCCCAGTCACCACTATCGGCACCAACACGCCGAACTACACCGACACCGGCCTGACACCAAACACCAGCTATTCGTACACCGTCCAAGCCTTGGACGCGGCCGGCAACCCGTCGGCGCTGTCGACTGCACTGGCTGCCAGCACGTTGCCGGACACTACCGCACCACCGGTGCCGACTGGCTTGACCGCTGGCACCAAGACCGTCACCTCAATCAACATCAGCTGGGCAGCCTCAATCGACAATGTGCTGACGACCGGTTACAAGGTGCTTCGCAACGGCACGGTGGTCAATGCCAATGTCTCATCCACAAACTACACTGACACAGGTCTGACGCCAAATACAAGCTATTCGTATACCATCGAAGCTTTTGACGCAGTGCCAAATGTCTCGCTACCGTCGACTGCTTTGGCTGTCACGACATTGGCAGACACGACAGCACCAAGTGTGCCGACAGGTTTGGCCGCGGGCACCAAGACCGTCAATTCCATCACGCTGACATGGGCTGTCCCAAGTGATAATGTCGGCGTCACCAGCTACGAGATCTTCCGCAACGGCAGTACGACTGCCTTGGCCACGGTCACCACAAATTCCTTCACTGACACGGGCTTGACTCAGAACACCAGCTACTCCTACACCGTCCAAGCCTTCGATGCCGCCAACAATGCTTCCGCCGTCTCGTCTGCCTTCGTCGTCACCACAGCCGTCAAACAAGGCGATATCAACAGTGATGGCTTCGTCAATGGCGCCGACTTGAGCATCCTTGCCGCCAACTACAACAAGGCCGGCACCTACTCCTTCGCCCAAGGCGACCTCGACAACAACCATGTCGTCAATATCATTGACCTCACCCTCCTCGCTATCGCCTGGGGTTCCTAAGATCAGCCGACATGGCTCGTCGGCACAATCGCGCGCTATCCCGTCAACCACTGTATCGCAAGCTCTTGGGGCTGGCAGTGATCGCGCTGGTAATCGCATCGGGTATCTATCTGTCATTTCAGTCTCACGCTGCCGCACCGCCACCCGCTGGCGGCTATTATCCCATCATCAATATCACACCACCGCCCGCTAGCGGCGCTGCAACCCTTCCCACCGATGCTCAATGTGCCGCCCAGGTCCACCAATCGAGCTGGGAACCGCGACCCGAGAACGATACACCCAACCACACCGTCCCGCCACAACCAAACACACTGGGTGACTTCTCGCAGTGGAACGACACCTGGAACGCCGACTACAAACCTCGCATCACCGGCAATTTCACCGGTACCACCGACGAGATCATCCAATGGGTGGCTTGCAAATGGGGCTGGAGCGACGAATTAGTGCGGGCTGAGGCGGTGGCAGAATCGAATTGGTATCAGGCCACCGGTCAGAATGAAGGCTTCGGTGATTATGAAGCGCTCAACTCCGGTCACTGTGTTTATGATGGTCTCGGCAGTACCAGTAGTGGCTGCCCGACGTCGTTTTCGATCATCCAAGTCAAATGGTACTTCCACCCGCAAGGTTTCGCCTCGAATTCACCACAATCGTCCTATCCATGGATCACCAAATCAACTGCCTACGCCCTCGACCTCCAGGTAGCCGAAATGCGGGGTTGTTACGACGGCATGAGTACTTACCTCACCTCTACGCCCGGAGGCACCAAGGGCGACCTCTGGGGCTGTATCCAGGACTGGTACAGTGGCAGTTGGTTCCCCGGTGGCGGTAATCAGACCTACTCAAACACCGTCAAGGGCTATTTGACCACGCGACCATGGGCCAGCTGGGCCGATCAAGGTGGTGGTGGCGGTACGTCGCCGAAACCTGACGACATCAATGGCGACGGCTTCGTCAATGGTGGCGATCTGTCGATCCTAGCTGCCAACTACAACAAACCGGGTGTCTACACCCTCGCCCAGGGCGATATCAACGGTGACCAGAAGGTCAACATCACTGATCTGACGCTTCTGGCCATCGGTTGGGGTACCTGAATTAGCTATTAGCGAGCTTTGCTTGGTTTGGCCACACTCTGAGTCTTGCTGACTTGAGCAGATTGGGTGGCGCCTGATCCCCATCCGCCACAAGACTGATAGGTGTTGCCATCGAGATCGAGGTCGAAGAGGACGCCGTTGATGTGCGCGGCTACGTCGGCTGCACAGAACTTGGCCGTGGTTTCGTTGTCTGAGGTGTATTCGGCATTGAAGACAGCCTTGTTGGCGGCCGTAAATGGTGCCAAAGTGTTACATTCACTAAATGCGTTGCATTCCTCATCCAGCGCCCAGTCGAAGGACCCAACCAGCTGTGAAGTCTGATCGACGTCGTTTTTCAATCCGATGGATAGGCCCAGACCATGCGCCGTCGTGGCTAAGAAGGTGTTGTAAGTGATCTGTTGGGCGGCTGTCAGCGGGAACCCTGTAGTGTTGGTGTAACCGTCGATGTTGTCCGGCTCGATGGCGTCGAAGCCCTTGGATTTACACAGATTCATACGGTCCTGGACCACCGGCGTCAGACCCTTGACATCGGCGATGTTGAGCCACTTCTCGCCTGGCCAACCATCCACACCGGCACCTTGATCGGCAGTCGGGATGAGGCTGTCATCGGAGCGACCAGGTTCGTAGGTACCGACATCGATGTAGCAGATGGCTTTGCCGCCGGCATTATGGATAGCGGTCACGGTCGTAGCCGGATTGTCGAAGCCATCGATGTCGTAAACGGCCGGCGGTACAGGTGTAGCAGTTGGTACGTTGCCGATGATCCAATTCCAAGTGATCGATGAACTAGCAGTCGGTTTCCACCAGGAGCTAGCGACCGCATTCTTGACTGTCACCGAGATAGGAGTTGAGGTGCTGACATTCTCGCTTTCGTCAGTGACCTTGGCGGTCAGGTTGTAGGTGCCATCGGGTATCTTGGTAGTATCCCAGGTCACACTATAGGGCGCGATACTAGTATCACCAATTACCGTACTCCCATAATCAAACTCGATATCTTGCAACCCTTGATTGGCCATCGGATTGGCTACGAGATTGATGGTACCGTTGACGGTGGCACCACTGGACGGACTGGTCAAGCTCACCGTCGGCGCCAGCGGCGTCGAGGTGTACCAAAACAACTGCAAACCAATCAACTCTGGCGAATGTGTGGTATCGGGCGTCGACAAGTTGAAGGTGATCTTCAGATATTGACTCGCGACTAGAGCAGTCCCGACAGCAGTTGGGTCGGTCGTACAGCTCGTCCAGGGTCCAGCCGAAGCAGCAGCGGCAGTGTCAGCAGTACAAATGTTACTGTTGGCGGCACCGCCATTGAGCGTGAACTGGGGTGCCAACGACGTCCATTGTACCTTGGAGCCGGCGTTGTAGATGGTGCTATAACTACCGCTGGCCTGATAGGCTGGCGGACCATTGACCGTGATGTCATTGACTTGGATTCCGGCGGCCTGGTTGACTGGCGCCGACAACAGTACTTTGACGTAGCGAGCGAAGTTGACATTGGACTTGAAAGTAATGGTTTGGATGCCACTGGTAGCGCCAGTCGTTTGATAGGCTTTCACCGAAGCCGTCGGGTCATTGCCAACGCCGACAGAGTATGACGTGGCATAATTAGTACCCATATTGAGCACCACGGTCCGTAATTGCACGATCGATCCGAGATCAATGACTATCGATGCAGTGTCGGTACTGGTGGGAAGCACAGCCGTCTGCCAGTAGGTCGAGGTACTTGCGTCGACGGCCGCGGCCGGTAAATTCTGGGTGGTACTCGTCGATGCGCTTGCCGTGACCGGCCGGTTCAATGCTAGATCTGTGGTATTGGGAGTAGCGGTTGCCAACCCGACGCCAGTGCAGCTCGTGCATTGATTGGCTGTGTTCCCAGCGAAGACAGCCGTGTTGGTAAATGTCGGCAAGTACGGTCCGAGAGAAGTGCTACTCGAGGCCCAGCCACCATCTTGTCCCCAACCATAGAAGCCGTTGGCCGGAGGGGTGGCCGCGAAACTGTGATAAATCAAAAAGGCACCCACAGCAGCCATCAGTATGACGATGGCGGTTAAGGTGTTGCGATTGACTTTCTTGCCTTTGGATAATAACCACTTTGTTTTTTTGACACCGGTTTGTTTTTCCAAAATAATTTACTTTTCTCTTATATTATGCATTGCGCTTATGCTTGTCAAGAGCTGATTATTATGGTTTGGCCGACCCATTTATCCTCGGGTCGGCCAATTTGTTTAACCTACTTTAGATATCTCAGCCGATTTTCACCAAGTCGGACATGCCTGATAGGTCTTGCCGTCGAGATCAAGGTCGTAGAGTACACCATTGATGTGGGCTTTGGCATCTGAAGCACACCATGTCGCGAAGGCTGGCAAAGGATCATTAGTATACTCAGCATCAAAGACAGCTTTATTAGCAGCGGTGAATGGTGCAAGAGTATTGCACTCGTTATAATCAGTATCGTTACACTCTTCATCCAACATCCAGTCGAAGTATGGTTGGAGCTGGGTGGTCTGATCGGTGTCATTTTTCAGTCCGATAGAGATACCCAAGCTGTGAGCAGTATTCGCCAGGAATTCATTGTACGTCAGTTGTTCAGCGGCAGTCAGCGGGAAACCTACGGCTTTCAGCTCCCCAGAGGCACTCCCATCATCCGATTGATTATAACCGTCGATGTTGTCTGGCTCGATGGCGTCGAAGCCTTTGGATTTACACATCTGCATGCGTTCGTCGACGACGGGGGTCAAGCCGGCCACGTCGGCGATGTTGAGCCACTTCTCACCTGGCCAGCCGGATACTCCTGCGCCAATGTCTGCGGTCGGAATCAAGCTCAAGTCAGATCGATCGGGTTCGTAAGTACCGACGTCGATGTAGCAAATGGCTACGCCGCCAGCAGCGTGGATTTTGGCCACGTTGGCTGCTGCAGTGGCTGAATCACCTTGGATGTCATAGACATGAGGGGGTACGGCAACACTTGCAGGGTCATTGCCGATGATCCAATTCCACGAAATTGCAGTTGCGGCGGTTGGTTTCCACCATGAGCCGGAGCCGCCACCACTTCCACCACCTGAACCACCACCTCCACCCGCTGTCGAGTTGTTTATAACGACGGTGATTGGAGCAGATGTAGTGGAGTTGCCAGCCGCATCGAAGGCCTTGGCGGTCACCGAGTAACTCGCATTTGGCATGGTGGTTGTGTTCCAAGTGAAGCTGTACGGCGAGACGGTGGTGGATGCCCCGGCGATCAGGGTGCCGTTTTCGTCGTACTCTACGCGAGTGACACCGACATTGTCAGTAGCCTTGGATTGAAGGACGATGTTGCCTGTGACGGGAGTGGTACTGCTAGCTGGCGAAGTGATCGACACGGTCGGTGGCGTCGTATCGGCTGGCGGTGGCGCTACGCTCGGGGCAGTCCAGACTAGAGTCATAGAATTGATACTCGGTGTGGTATTGATACCACCTCGAGTGAAGGCGGTGTTGATCTTCAGATACTGACTGTTTGCCAAGTTCTTGAGATTGGTTGGGTCGTAACTACAGCTTGACCACGGACCGGCCGTGGCAGTAGCTGGCGTCGAGGCAGTACAGAAGCTGTAAGTGATATTGCCACCGTTGAGGGTGGTCGAGGGTGAGAAGGTGCTCCAATGGACGACCGAGCCGGCATTATAGACGACGCTGTAGCCACCTGTCGGTTCGTAGGTCGATCCGGGGAAAACGGCAATTTCCTTGATCTGGTAACCCGTGCTTCTGGAGGCGCGTTGCGTGCCGTAAATGCGCACATAGCGAGCACTGCCAGAGCTGAAACTTGAGGTCTTCACAACGCTACCGCCGACACCACCGCTCCAGACAGTGGTCCAGTGTGTGGCGTCCTTGGAGAAATCGATATGATACGAAGTGGCGTAGTTGGCGCCCCAGTTGACATTAACACTGCCGATGGTAAATGTACTACCGAGATCGACGTAAACCCAGGCTGGATCGCTGGCGGCACTGGTCCAGTTGTTGGTGGAATTACCATCGACGACATTGCCGGCCTTGTTTGTGGCAGTTTGAGTATAAGCCGAAGACACAATTCGACGATTGTAAGCGATGTTGTCATTGCTAGCTGTCAGTTGAGCGAGCGTGACTGCCCCATTGCCGACATTTGGTGCCACCATAGTGTTGGCAAAGGTTGGCGCTAGTGGGCCGCCGGAGTTACTGGCAGCATTCCACTGGGCAGGGGTGTCCCAGGTGTAGGAACCGCCCGATGCGGCAAAGGAGCGGTAAATCAAAAAAGCACCGACTGCGATCATAATTACTACTGCAGCGGTGACTTGTTTTCGATTGAGCTTATTATTTGACGAAAGTATTCCTCTCGGCTTCCAGGATCGTGTTTTCTTGGAGCTTGCGCTCGGATCGGTTTGTTTTTCCAAAATAATTTCCTTTTTTCTCATAGTACGCAGTCGCGAAACACTTGTCAATACGCTCATGCTTATTTCCCATCAGACAAAAGTATTGACTTTATCACGAATATAGTGTAATATAGCAAAGAAATTTAGATCGGGCACCCGCTTGATCTGAAGAGTTCTTCCCACTCGAATACCAAACAAAGGATGAACCAGTGAGAGGTATCTGTCTTCGATTCGCCATGGCAATGGCTGTCATACTGGGGGTCACGGTACTTGTACCGGTCACTCCCGTCTCAGCAGCTCAGAACTACAAGCACAGCAATCGACCGACCACCATCATCGCAAGCGACATCGCCGACGTCACCGTCCCGACTGTCGGCTCGACCAAGGCACGACACGACTCCACTCTGATCGCCGACACGTCAGACCGGCACAGCGACGTGGCCGTGATTTCCTTCGGCTTCACGTCGAAATCAGGCGTTCCCAATGGCACACCCTACGTCGGCGAGCAGATGCACATCTACGTCATGACACATGTCCGTGACAGCAGTGTCTGCATCTTCCGGACGACGGCCACCGCGCCGATCTCGGAGCGTCCCTCGCAGACCCTGCCACCGTCGTCCTACCTGATCGTCTGCACCTTCGTGCAGCCAGGCTGGAACAGCATCGATCTGGCCAAGGTAGTTGGCAACGACGATTTCCAGAACAGCGACATCAGCGACGCGGCCTTCAGCCCGTCGAACACTCCCACCTACAGCATCTATGGCCTCGGTGTCATGATGCCGTCGAACGACGAGAACTGGGTGGCGTCCTACCTGACCATCGAGACGGCTAGTACCGCGTCCTGAGCAATTCGAGTGGGGTATACGGCCTGGATCGGTTTCGAGCTTCACAGCTCGAGCCGGTCCAGGCCGATTTTTGTTACTAATTATTAGTATAGAAGCAACATCACCACGTCTGGGTGCAGGGCTGATAGGTCGCGCCCGTTAGATCAAGGTCGAAGTTGGCGCCGTTGATATGGGCTGCCGCATCAGCTGCACAGAACGATGTACCAGACGTATATTCGGCGTTGAAGACCGCCTTGTTGGCAGCTGTAAATGGTGACAACGTATCACATTCGCTGTATTCATTGCATTGTTCATCGAGCGCCCAATCGAAGACCGATACGAGTTGCGATGTCTGATCGACGTCGTTCTTCAGTCCGACCGACAAGCCAAGGGCATGAGCTTCGGTGGCGATCCAGGTGTTGTAAGTGATTTGATTGGCGGCCGTCAACGGGAAGCCAGTCGAATTCGTGTAGCCATCTATGTTGTCTGGCTCAAGCGCGTCGAAGCCCTTGGAGACACACATCTGCATCCGAGCCGTCATGATTGGCTCCAGGACACTCAGCTGCCGGATATCGAGCCACTTCTCCCCTGGCCAGCCATTGGTACTCCCTTGGACGCCAGCTGGGAAGGAGCTAAAGTCGGAGCGGAAGTTCTCTGAGGTGCCGAAGTCGATATAACATATCACTTTGCCACCTTTGGCATGTAATCCCGCCACAGTAGCGGCGGTATTATCAAAGCCATCGATGTCATAGACTTGCTTGTTTGGTACTGAGGCGCTGATCGTACCTTGAAGTTGCCAATCCCAGGTGATGGAATGATCCGACGTTGGTTTCCAAATACCGGTGGCGACAGCGTTATTGACGGTCACACTGACCGCTACCGAGGTTGTCGAATTGCCAGCTGCATCATAGGCTTTGGCGGTCAGACTATGAGTACCATTGGCGACATTTGCAGTGTTCCAACTGAAGTTAAACGGCGCAGTCGTGACCGTCGCGCCACTCATCAAGCTACCGTTGTCATAGAATTCTACCTTGGTGACGCCAACATTATCGCTGGCATTGGCAGTCAATATAGTGGTACCTGTCAAAGTCGCGCCACTCGTCGGAGCTGCTAGAGAAACTGCTGGCGGTGTCGTGTCGCCAGTCGTGCCGGTCGTCCCCCAATTAATCGCCAGTAGCGTCAGATCGGTGATGTTGACCTTCTGGTCACCGTTGATGTCGCCTTGAGCGAGGGTGAAAGTACCTGGTTTGTTGTAGTTGGCGGCGAGGATAGAGAGATCAGCACCATTGACCACGCCATCGATGTTGATGTCACCGACAGGGTTGGCAGCATGAGAGCGAAAGACGATGAAGATGCCGATGGCGGCGAGGAGGGCGAT
>Ga0265338_10003172_pt1 | contig 23470 bp, 25 predicted proteins | sample 42126metaG_FD_193579 | JGI IMG/M metagenome (GOLD analysis project Ga0265338, IMG submission 193579) | Rhizosphere microbial communities from Carex aquatilis grown in University of Washington, Seatle, WA, United States - 4-21-26 metaG | ecosystem: Host-associated > Plants > Roots > Rhizosphere... | reverse complement strand
TTGACTTGAAAGAACAGACCAAGGCGATCCGCCCGCAGGACAGTCGCCCGGCGAAAAACCAAACTCCTGCTCTCACCACAAATCCAGACCACCATGCGAAACCGATGTCGAGTCGTTTCCACGTTTGACTTGTCACGGGGCAAAACCTAGATTGAGGCGCATGTTGACTGCTGAAACCCGAAGGGCGCCCGCTTCCGTCAACGTCTCGCCACCGCGCAAATCGTTGGAGTGGAAGCAGATCGTGGAAGCGGTTGACCCGTTCCTGCAAAGCGTCGCGACCAGGCTTGCCGCGCAGACTGACGAATTTGATTCGCAAATCGCCACCTACGCCCAATACGCCCTCACGGCGCAGGGCAAACAGTTGCGCCCCATGTTGGTGTCGCTCAGCGGCGACGCTGTCGGCGAACTCAATGACTCACACATCACGGTCGCCGTTATCATTGAGATGGTGCATCTGGCCACGTTGGTCCACGACGACGTCATCGACGAGGCGGAGATTCGCCGGGGCCGCCCGAGCGTGGCGGCAAACTGGGGCAACGAAATCTCCGTGCTGCTGGGCGATTGCCTCTTCGCCCACGCGTTGAAGCTGGCGGCCAGTTTTCCGACACCTGAAATATGCCGCGCTGTCGCCTCGGCGACCAACATTGTTTGCGCGGGAGAAATATTGCAGACGCGCAGCCGAGGGGATTTTGATGTCACGCGCGAGCGCTATTTCAAAATGCTGGCGATGAAGACCGCCGAGTTGTTCGCCTTATCCTGCGAATTGGGCGGCGTTCTGGGCGGCGCCACGGCGGTGCGGTGCGACACGCTGCGCCAATACGGCCTGGCGCTCGGAACGGCTTACCAGCTTTACGACGATTGCCTGGACGTCCTTGGCTCCGAACTGGCCGCGGGCAAGACGCTGGGAGGAGACTTGGCCGGCGGCAAAGTCACGCTGCCGATTTTGATTGTCAGGGAGCGGGCGGATGCGGCAGACTTGAAGCGATTGCGCGCATGGGTGCGCAACTGGGAGCCGGCGCGGCTGGACGACGTCGTCGCGATGATCGCCAAGTACGAGGCCTTCGCCGAATCCCGCGCGGTCATCCAGGAGTATCTGGAAACGGCGCGAGGCGCATTGGAGTCGCTGCCGCAGAGCGATGCGCTTGGAGGATTGCTTGGGCTGCCGCAGTTCCTGGCGGAACAAACCGAGGCATTGGGGGTTAATTATTAATAATGGTCGGAGCGACATTGTTTTTCTCAAAGACGCCATTGGAAAAGGCCGAGTTGGACACCGATCCGCAGCCGGTAGAAATCAGCGATACCACGCTGGTGGAACGCGCGCGGCGCGATGATGCCGCGGCGTACGACGAGCTGGTTCGGCGCTACCAGGAGCGCATTTACGCGACGATCTATCACATGACGTCCAATCACGAGGACGCCAACGACCTCGTGCAGGACACGTTCGTCAAAGGCTACCGCGCCCTCAGGTCGTTCAAGGGGGATTCCAGCTTCTACACGTGGATTTACCGCATCGCCGTCAATAAGACCATCAACTTCCTCAAGCAGCGCAAGAACCGCATCCAGATGAGCCTCAACGATCTGGATTTCAACGCCGAAAACGATCCCGACATGGTGGCGCTGGTCTCCGAAAAGACGCCGCGGCGCGATTTGGGACTGTCCGAGCTTCAGGAGAAATTGAACGGCGCCATGCAAAAGCTGTCTGAACACCATAGAATGGTCGTGACGTTGCATGATATCCAGGGCCTTTCTCATGAGGAGATTGGCGAGATTATGGACTGCAACGTCGGGACGGTCAGGTCGCGCCTGTTCTATGCCAGACAGCAGTTGCAGGCCCTCTTGTCAGATTATTTGAAATAACAGTCCTATGAATCCGGAGCAGGAAAACTTCGATGCGTTGCGAAAATTGATGTCCCTCAAGCGACATGAAATTCCGCCGCCCGGATACTTCGATCACCTGCCGCGCCGGATTGCCACACGGATACGCAGCGATGAGGGGGCTCCCACTTTTTGGGAAATTCTATTGGCCCGCCTGCGCCTGAATCTGTCAGTCGCCTATGCGTTCGGGTTGACCGCCTGTGGCGTGTTGGCCCTGGGGGCAGTCTATGCTGAGCGCGTCGAAGGTGTCCGCGCCGAATCACAGCCGCGCGACCTGGCGGTGTCATGGTCCGCCCGCGATGCGGCGGCCCTGGCCAGCGAGAACGCGCCTGGGCCCTCCAGCCAATTGCACGTTGCCACCTGGAGCGGCCAGACCAATCCCGCTTCCCCGGCCTACCAATTGCCCTCGCTCTTCGCCCGTCCCTTGCAGCCCGTCACCCTGCCCACCGCCTACGAAGCGGCGCATTAAGCGAGTTTTCGATTGGCTCGGTGTTCCGTTGTTCAATGGTGAGAAGGGCCAATGAACCCGACGGCTCGGCAGGAGCCTCGCCCCACCGGGATAAACCGGTTGGCGACCTGTCACATGTCACCTGGCGTCTTTTAGAGAGTCTGGATCACCAACGCCGTCGTGTTGTCCGAGCCGTCGTTCTCGATGGATTTCTGGACGAGCGCGCCGGCCACGTTGTCGAAAACTTTTAGCGGCTCTGGCGGTCGAAGTATGTCAAGCAGGCGCTCGTCATGCAGACCTTTAACCAGCCCGTCAGAACACAGCAGAAAAATATCGCCCGGCTCGCAGCCGACGGCGCCGACCTGAGGTTCCACGAATAGATTGGCGCCGCCGAGCGCTTTCTGGAGCGCGTTGCGACGGGGATGGTTGCGCGCCTCCCACTCGGTGATCTTTCCTTCGCGCAAGAGCCAGCCCACGTGCGTGTCGTCTCTGCTGAGTTGCTGGATGCGCGTTTGCCGGGCGGGCAGGTAGTAAAGGCGGCTGTCACCTATATGGCCATAGTAGGCCCAACCCGGCGTGAACCAGCATAGCGTCAGAGTGGTTTCCATCCCGGCGCATTCTTCGTAGTGGCGTCCCAGGCTGGTCAGATCGCGATGTATCTGGTCGAACAATTCACTCATGATGTCCGCAAATCCAACCTTTAGCCCGGCGGCTGAATGCAGGAAGCAATGCGGCAGCAACGCCGTGATTTTGTCGACGGCAATGCGGCTGGCGTATTCGCCGGCGTTTGCGCCGCCCATGCCGTCGCTGATCGCGAAAACGCAGTCGGACGCCGCCACCGAGACCGAGCCGACCTTGCCCAAATGATGCGCCACGCGCGAATCGAATTGGACGCCCAGAAACGCGTCTTCATTGTTGGGGCGCACCCTGCCACGATCCGTCGAACCGGACCATCGCAGGCGCATAGGCATGCCCCAAAGCGTTTTTGGAATCATAGTCACTTCACGTCACTTCGCTTCAGGCAGGATGGTGGCCAATTCAAAATCAATCACGCAAAACCGGCCATCGCTTTGCCGGTAGGTCACGTTCCGCATTTCCGGATCGTCGTGCCGCACGCCGTAATGCTCCAGCTCGGCGAACAACTCCCGCGCGCGCTCCGCGTCCAGATGTTCCACTCTCTGGCCGCAGCTTGTCGTCACGATCCGCGGCAGCCTTGCATCCGCTTCGAGCAGCTTCGGCACGAAATTGCAGCCGCGCTCTTCGAGATGCCGCAAGACGCGGATTTCATTTTGGAAGCGCGTCTGAGCGTCGGGCCCGTGGTACGTCTTCAGCACACGTCCATCGTATGTCAGATAGACCGTCGCCCTGAGCGTGTCTTTGGCCTGCAGCATGCGCGTAAGAACGTTTCTCTAATCGTACAGTACGGTCAAAAAAATACACAACGAATTCGATGCTGGACGCCCAGGGGCGCGGCAGAACAAGATTCTACCGAATGGAAGGCGAAAAATAGCAATCGTTGCCGCGTCCGTGGCATCGCGTTTGCTCTCTGCCAGCCTTTTGGGCGGCATTGCCGAAGCATCGGCAACCGGCTGCGTGCATCTTTAATCCTTAACATCGAAACATACGTGGCTAAATATAAACTGGAATACATCTGGCTCGACGGCTACCAACCCGTCGCGAACCTCCGCGGCAAAACGCTGATCAAGGAATTTGACAGCTTTCCGAAACTCGAAGATCTGCCCAAGTGGGGCTTCGACGGCAGCTCAACCAGGCAGGCCGAAGGGCATAATTCGGATTGCATTCTCAAGCCTGTGGCATGCTATCCCGATGCCACCAAGAAAAACGGCGTGTTGGTGATGTCGGAAGTCATGCTGCCCAACGGCGATCCGCATCCGAGCAACAGCCGCGCGACCGTCGTGGACGATCCGGGGGCCTGGTTCGGCTTTGAACAGGAATATTTCCTTTTCAAGGATGGCGCGCCTCTTGGATTTCCCAAGGGCGGCGGTTTCCCGCCTCCGCAAGGCAAGTATTACACCGGGGTGGGCTATGATTCCGTGGGCGACATTGCGCGCGAAATCGTCGACACGCACCTGGACCTTTGTCTCGACGCCGGCATCAACCACGAGGGCATTAACTCCGAAGTGGCCAAAGGCCAATGGGAATTCCAGATCTTCGGCAAGGGCTCCAAGAACGCCGCCGACCAGTTGTGGATGGCGCGCTATATCATGATGCGCCTTTGCGAGAAATACGGCGTGGACGTCAATATCCACTGCAAGCCGCTCGGGGCCGACGTCGATTGGAACGGCTCCGGCATGCACAGCAACTTCTCCACGACCCACATGCGCGAAGTTGGCGGCCAGGCCTACTTCGAAGCCCTCATGTGCGCGTTCGACAAGTATAAGAATGAGCACATCGCCGTCTACGGCCCGGACAATCATCTTCGGTTGACCGGCCTGCACGAAACGCAGTCCATCGACAAATTCAACTACGGCGTCGCCAACCGCGGCGCGTCGGTGCGCGTGCCGCACAGCTTTGTCAACAGCGGCTACAAGGGCTACCTGGAAGACCGCCGTCCCAACTCGGCCGCCGACCCCTACAAAGTCGCAAGCCGGATTCTGCAGACCATCGCGACCGTTCCGACAAAAGGCAAAGCCGGACTATAATTGCCAGCAATCGCTGGCCAGGATGTCAGGGCGGCGCTACGGCGCCGCCCTTTTGTTTATGCGGCGAATTTCGCGCGCAAATAGTCGGCGTGGCTGCGGACTCCGGTTGGCTCGCCTGTCGCCAGCCGGATGAGTTCGCCCGGAGTGTGGCGCGAGCCTTTGGAGTGGATTTTCTCCCGAAGCCACGCCAGCAGCGGCTGATATTCGCCGCGCGCCAGCTTGCCCGACAGCTCGGGAATTTCTACCGCCGCGCGGCCCATAAGCTGCGCGGCGTTCAAATTGCCCAGCGTGTAAGTCGCAAAGTATCCCATCAAGCCGTGCGACCAGTGGACGTCCTGAAGGCAGCCTTCGGAATCTTTGGGGACTTTGAGCCCGAACATTTTCTCGAAGCGTTCGTTCCAGTAGGCCGGCACGTCTGCCGTCTTCAACTGGCCTTCCACGAGCTTGGTCTCGATGTCAAAACGCAGGGCAATGTGCAGGTCGTAGGTTACTTGATCGGCCTCAACGCGAATAAACGACGGCGTGACGCGATTGACCGCGGCGGTAATTTGTGCAGGCGACAGTCTCTTCAAGTCTGGAAAATGCTCGCAGGCGACCGGGTGCCAATACTCCCAAAATTCGGGCCCGCGGCCCACGTGATTTTCCCAGAGGCGCGATTGCGATTCGTGGATTCCGAGCGAGACGGCCTTGCCGTTGGGCATGCCGAATTCTCCGGCCGGCAAACCCTGCTCATACATGCCGTGGCCGGCCTCGTGAATGACGCCGTAAAGCGATTGGACAAAGTTGGCTTCGTTGTAACGGGTGGTCAGACGGCAATCGCCCGCGCCAAGCGTCTCGCAAAATGGGTGTGTCGTCGTGTCGATGCGGCCGGCCTGAAAATCGAATCCGATCGCCTCGGCGACTTTGCGGTTGAACGCCTGCTGCGCGGCGACCGGATAATGACCGTCAAGTAAATTAGCAGACACGCTCTCAGATTTCACCCGCGCCGCCGCTAGAACCGAAGCGATGACCGGCTCCAGCTCCGCAAAAAGCTGCTTCACTTGCGACGCCGTGGCGCCCGGCTCATAGCCGTCCATCAACGCATCGTAAGGCGACTCCTTGAAGCCCCAGCAATCGGCCATTTGCTTTGCAATCGCGAGGAGCTTATCCAAATGCGGCTTGAAAAGCGCAAAGCTGGAGTCTTGCCGCGCCTTTTTCCAGGCCTGGCCGGCGGTCGCGCGCGTTCGCTCCAGTTTTTCGACAAGGCGCGTCGGGACTTTTGTCGCGCGGTCATACATGCGGCGCCATTCGCGGACATTGGCGCCTTCATCCGAGTCCGCCGCGAAGCCCTGCTGCTCGCAGGCGGCAATCCACTCGCCCACTTGCGCGGCCACGAACTTTCGATGCGCCAGGCCGCCCAGCCACGCCAATTGTTCGGCGCGATAAGGCAGCGATTTGGGCGGCATGTAGGTTTCCATGTCCCACCCCAGGGCCGAGGACGCGCTGGAAGCCAGGGCCACTTCGCGCGCGCGCTTGCGGAGTTTCTTATACGCTGGAAAATCTGGCTGAGTCAACATGGCTGGAATGTCCTCCCCGTCCAACCCGAAAACAACCAAAATCCCCCTCGGGGTCACATCTTGACATTTGACATTCCACGCGCCGAATGCTCCTTTGGGGTCACATCTTGATATTTGACATTTGCCGTTCGGCGTGGAATGTCAAATATCAAGATGTGACCCCAAAGGAGTCTAATTGCTGCCAAGGTTGTGGAGCCAGGAGGCGGTTTGGGAGTATTGCTGGTAGGCTTTCTCGCCGAGGGTCTGGCGGGCGGCTTTTTCGGTCTCGGACTGGATGGCCTTGAGGGCGGCGTCCATGCGGTCGGCGGGAATGTCCTTGTTGGCGAGGAGCTGGCGCTTTTCGTCTTCGGCGACGCGGCGCATGTCCAGCATGGCGTCGGAGGCGTCGGCGGGGAGGTCGTAGCGCTGGGTCAAGAGGCACAGGTTCTGGTATTCGGGGTCGGCGGCCTTGGTGAGCTGGGCGGCGCGGTCGGGCGAGAGCCCGGCCTTGAAGTCGGCCATGGCGGCGTTTTGGTCGGCGGCTTTTGCGGCCTGGACGGCGGGATCGTTCGGATCTTCGTAGGCGTAGGCTTCGTCGATGGCTTTTTCGCGATTGAAGAGAGCCTTGAATTCATCTTCGCTGGGGCTGAAGCCGACAAGTTCGGTGCGCAGACGGTCGGCGGTGGGAGACATGCTCAATTCGTATTGCTGCTTTTCGTCCGCGGTCAACAGGGCGCCGAAGGCGGCGTCCTGGTCTTCGTCGATTTTGCGCAGGGTGTCGACGTCGGCGTTGGTGAGAGCGGCCGTTTCGCGCTGGGCCTCGAATCTTTCGCGGAGGGCGAGGGCCTGGTCGCGTTTCTCTTCGGAAAGGAAGGCGAGGCGCTGGTTGTCTTCGTCGGCGTCGACGAAATATTTGTTGAGTTCGCGTTCGTAGTTGATGCCGAGAAGTTCGCGCAGGACGGCCGGCAGTTCCTTGTCGATGGAGGCGAGGGCTTTTTCGCGCTCGGCCAATTGCGCTTCCATCAAGTGGCGTTTGTCGTCGGTTTCCCAGAATTTGAAGTCGCGTCCGTTCTGATAGAACTTGCCGCGGCGCTGTGCGTAGAGGCGCATGACATCGGTGAGGATGATGTCTTTGATGGTGTTTTCGGGGCAGCCGACGGAGCGGAGGTTGGCGATGTATTCGCGGTAATCGGTGGATTCGAGCTGGCTCCAGTTGAAGGCGTTTGTGCGATAGACAATGGCTGGCGGCGCTTTGAGATGCTGCGCCACTTCGGCTTTCCATGCGGACAGCTCGGCGCCCGCGGATTGCTGGGCGGCGGCGGCCTGTTCGGAGGAGCGGCGGCTGAAATGAAGATACCCGGCCGCCAAAAGCGCGGCGTTGAGGGCAAGCAGAATGACGATGAAGCGGGCCTTCACGGGGAAAGGTTAATGCGGCGGCAACGCGCGTCAATTGTGATTCGTGCGGGCGCAAGGAAGGCAGGGGAATGAAGGGGACAGGGCGGAGAGTGGCCGCCTGGGCGAGGTGTCCCTACTTGGGGAGTTTTTGACTTAGGTCAAAAGATTGTGAAATTTTTCACAAAGCGCTTGCGCTGGCGTTTTGCAGCGCTACGTTTTGACGTTGTCTTCGGTTTGCCCCGAAATCCAAACATGAAAAGAATATCTTTATTGTTGACCGTTATCAGCGTCTGTTCGGCTGTCCAATACGCCACCGCCGGCGACATCACCGGCAAAGTCACCCTGCAAGGCGCCCCGCCGGCCGAGAAACAAATCGGTTTCGACGAAACCTGCACCAAATGCAATCCGCAGGTCACGACCACGCGCCACTACATCGTGGGAAAAGACAATGGGCTTGCAAACGTCTTCGTTTACATTTCAAAGGGTCTGGAGGGCAAACATTTCGATCCGCCCACCGAACCTGCGGTCATCAACCAGGTCGGTTGCAATTACGACCCGTATATCCAGGGCGTGATGGTGGGGCAGAAGGTGCTCATCAAGAATTCCGATCCGATGATGCATAACATTCACGCGCTGCCGACGGTCGATGGCAACCAGGAATTCAATTTCGCGGAGATTTCGCAGGGCGATTCCAACGACAGCAAATGGGTGTCAAGCATCACCAAACCCGAAGTGCTGGTGAAGGTGAAGTGCGACGTTCATAATTGGATGTTCTGTTACGTGGGCGTGCTGGATCACCCGTTCTTCGCGGTGACGGACAAGGACGGGAATTTCAAGATCGCCAATGTGCCGGACGGCTCCTACACGCTGACGGCGTATCATCTTAAGACTCATCAAAAGACCCCCGGAGTGACACAAGAGATCAAGGTGGAAGGCGCCACGCCTGTGACGGCGAATTTCACGGTCATCCTCAAATAACGTAGAACTTAACAACGGTTCCGCCGTTCAACGGGACCGTTATTTTTGCGCGGAAGCATGCTTGATGCAGATCAAACATACGGCGGACCGTGGCTCAAGAGGTTTACCTTTTTGACCGCGGCGGCGACGTTCGTGCTGATCTGGATGGGCGGGCTTGTGACGAGCCACAACGCCGGCCTCGCCGTGCCCGACTGGCCGAACACCTACGGCTACAACATGTTTTTCTTCCCGGTGTCCAAGTGGATCGGGAACGTTTTCTACGAGCACACGCATCGGCTGATGGCGTCGGCGGTGGGGATGTTGACGCTGGCGCTGCTCGCGTGGCTCATCGCGGCGCGCGTCCCGAAGTGGCTGCGGACGCTCGGCGTGATCGCTTTTTTCGCCGTGGTCGCGCAAGGGGTGTTGGGCGGGTTGCGGGTCATCGAATTGAAGGACGCGCTGGGCATTTTTCACGCGACGCTGGCGCAATTGTTTTTCGCGCTCGTGTCGGCGATGGCGCTGGTGCAGACGGAATTTTGGCGGCGGCTGCCGGTGCATGCCGAAGAGGACCGCGGCGGTTATCGCGGATTGCTAGTATTGACCACATGCCTTGTTCTCGGCCAACTGGCGCTGGGCGCGACGATGCGGCATCAGCATGCCGGGTTGTCGATTCCTGATTTTCCGGCGGCTGATGGGAAGGTGTGGCCTGACACCGATCCGGCGTCGATTCTGCGCTACAACCAAATGCGGATGGAGAGCGCGGGCGAACAGCCGATCACGGCCGCGCAGGTGATTTTGCAGATGGCGCATCGCATGACGGCGGCAGCGATCCTGGGCCTGGTGGCGACGTGCCTTGTGACGGCGTGGCGTCGCTTTGGCCCGCGGCATTGCCTGACGCGCGGCGCGATGGTGTGGATGGGATTAGTGTTGACTCAAGCGCTGCTGGGGGCCGCAACGATCTGGACGGGCAAGGCGGCGGACGTCGCGACGGCGCATGTCGCGTGCGGAGCGCTGTGTTTGGCGACTGGCGGATTGACTTCCATTCTTTCTTTTCGGATGCTTGCCGCCCCGAAAGCAATCGGGGTCGTTGTCGAAGATACTGCTGTGAAAACGTTGTTAGCGCCGTCGGCCGGCTCATGAAAGCCGCCGCTCCAGTTTTGACCGCCCCGTCCGCGGTAGTCAGCCCGCGAACGGAGCAGAAGTCCTATGCGTCGCTGTTGTCGGACCTGTTCAAGGCGCGGCTGACGACGCTTGTATTGTTGACAACGCTGGTCGGGTTTTATCTCGGTTCGGTTGGGGCGCCCAATTACGCGCTGATGCTCAACACCGTGTTGGCGACCGCGCTCGTGGCCAGCGGCGCCGCGGCGCTCAACCAACTCATCGAGCGCGACTACGACGCGAAAATGCGGCGCACGCAGGACCGTCCGCTGCCGTCGGGGCGGATGACGCCGGAAGCGGCGCTGGTGATTGGCGGCGCGTGCGCGGTGGCGGGGCTTGCCTATCTGGCGCTGGCGGTCAATTTGCTGACGGCGTTCCTGGGGACGGTGACATTGTTCAGCTACGTTTTTGTTTACACGCCGCTCAAGCGCGTGACGACGTTGAACACCGCGGTCGGCGCGATTCCCGGCGCGTTGCCGCCGCTGATGGGATGGACGGCGGCGCGCGACAGCATTTCCGGTCAGGGTTGGGCGTTGTTCGCGATTTTATTTTTCTGGCAACTGCCACATTTCCTTGCCATCGCGTGGATGTATCGCGAGGAGTATCGGAAGGCGGGATTTGTGATGCTGCCGACGGTGGACCCGGACGGCGGTCGGACGGGAAGCCAGGCGCTGTGCCATACGCTGGGCCTGCTGCCAATGAGCCTGTGCCCGTTTGTGTTTCGCGTCGACGGGCCGATTTACCTTTTTGGAGCGCTTGCGCTGGGCTGCGGATTCATCTGGCAGGCCTGGCGCTTTGCGCGCGACCTCACGCAACGGCGCGCGCGCGCGCTTTTTTACGCGTCCATTATTTATTTGCCCCTGCTGTTGGGGCTCATGGTCCTCGACAAAGTCTAGCTAACGCCTTATGTCTGCCGTCGCCCATCCAGAACACCCCAGCGCCGGTCATGGTCACGAACACCATGACCATCACGAGCTGAATTTTTTGCAGAAATACGTCTTCTCGACCGACCACAAAGTCGTCGGGCTCCAGTACGCGGTGACGGCGCTGCTGTTCCTGTTTTTCGGCTTCAGCCTGATGCTGATGATGCGCTGGCAACTGGCCAATCCCGGCTCTCCGATACCCGTCGTCGGAAAGCTGCTTTCGCAGGTCCTCGGCGAAGACATGGCGAGCAAGGCGGGCGTGATGTCGCCGGATTTGTATAATTCATTCGGCGCGATGCACGGGACGATCATGGTGTTTTTGGCCATCGTTCCGCTGTTGACGGGCGCGTTCGGCAATTTCGTGATGCCGCTGCAAATCGGCGCGCCGGATATGGCGTTCCCGCGATTGAACATGATGAGCTACCAGTTTTATTTCTGCGGCGGCGTCATTATGCTCGCGAGCTTCTTCATTCCGGGCGGCGCGGCGAAGTCGGGGTGGACTTCTTATTCGCCGCTGGCAACGATCGCCGGGATGGGGCACGTGCCTAACGGCCAGACGTTCTGGCTATTGGGGATGATTTTCCTCATCACGTCGTCGCTACTCGGATCTGTCAACATCATTACGACGATCATCCAGTTGCGCGCAAAGGGGCTGACGTGGATGCGGCTGCCGTTTTTCGTGTGGGCGCAATTTGTGACGGCGTTTTTGCTGTTGCTGGCGTTTCCGCCGCTGGAGGCCGCGGGCTGCCTGCAGCTCATGGACAATGCGTTTGGGACGAGTTTCTTTTTGCCGAGCGGGTTGCAGGTGTCCGGCCAGCCGCTGCACGTGGCGGGCGGCGGCAGCCCGTTGCTGTGGCAGCATCTATTCTGGTTTTTGGCGCATCCGGAGGTTTACGTGCTGATCCTGCCGGGGATGGGGATCGTGGCGGAGGTGATCGCCAACAACACGCGCAAGCCGCTATGGGGCTACCGCTCGCTGGTTTATGCGGCGATGCTTTTGGGATTCATGTCGTTTGTGGTATGGGCGCACCACATGTATTTGACAGGCATGGGTATCCGGATCGCGGCGTTTTTCCAGACGACCACAATGATGATTTCGATCCCGTCGGTGATCATTTTGACGGCGCTGCTGATTTCGTTGTGGGGCGGGTCGATGCGGTTTAACACACAAATGCTTTTTGCGGTGGGATTCCTGCCGATGTTTGGCATAGGCGGGTTGACGGGGCTGCCGCTGGGTTTCAACGCGAGCGACATTCAACTTCACGACAGCTACTACGTCATCGGGCATTTTCATTACGTCGTGGCGCCGGGGACGATTTTCGCGATATTCGCGGGCATTTACCATTGGTATCCGAAGGCGACGGGGCGGTTCATGAACGAGTTTTGGGGGAAAGTGCATTTCGCGTTGTCCATGCTGTTCATCAACGTGGTGTTCATGCCGATGTTCATCCAGGGCCTGGCGGGGATGTCGCGCCGCATGTATGACGGCGGAGCCACTTACGCCGAAATGCCGGGCGTCGAGGGACTCAGCCCGTTTGTGCTGGGATTGAACAAGGTGATTTCGATTGGGGCGTTCTCGCTGGCGGTGGCGCAAATTCCTTTCATCATCAATTTCTTCTGGAGCATCCGGCACGGTCGCAAAGTCGAGTCGGACAACCCGTGGGACGCGACGACTTTGGAATGGCAGACACCGACGCCGCCGGGACACGGGAATTTTGACAAGCCGATCGCCGTGTACCGCGGGCCCTATGAATACGGCGTTCCCAACCACGGAACCGATTTTATTCCGCAGAACGATCCCGTAACACCAGAGCATTTGACACATGGACATCCCATACACGGTTGAACGCCGCGAAGACACCGGGCTATACAACGCCAAGCTGGGGGTTTGGCTGTTCCTGGCGTCCGAAGTGATGCTGTTCGGAGCGCTGTTCTCATCCTACATCCTCCTGCGCGTCGGGGCGCCGGACGGCACGTGGCCGCGGCATTGGCTGGATTACAAGCTGGGCGCCGTCAATACGATTGTGCTGATCATTTCCAGCGTCACCAACGTCGTCGCGTGGGCGAACCTGAAGCTCGGCGATTTCAAAAAATACCGTTCATACCAGGCGATCACGATCGTGTGCGCGTTCACTTTTCTCGGCATCAAGAGCAACGAGTACTGGGGCAAATTCCATCATTACACCATCACGACCAAGGCAGGGCGCATCGCCGACGGCCACCTGCAAAAGGCGGAGACGACCGCCGACAAAGTGGTGATCGACGGCCATTGGGTCGCCGACGCATCGGAGCTCATGGACCCGAAGCCGAACGAGACGGAGCAAAAGATCGAAATCGAGCGCAAGGACATCGCGGAGATGAAGAATTACGGGCCGGCGCGGAATAACTTCACGGGATTGTACTTTACGATGACGGGGTTGCACGTGCTGCACATCATCGGCGGGATCATTGTGATCATCGCGTTTTGGGGGCCGCTGTCAGGGATGTGGAAAACGGAGCCGGAGCGTTACACAAACCGTGTGGAGGTGGCGGGCCTGTTCTGGTCGTTTGTGGATTTGGTGTGGCTGTTCATTTTTCCGTGCTTTTATTTGCTATAGTTGACTATGAACCAGGCTTCTGAAAAAGATTTGCAGGATGTCAAACGGCACGTCCGCCAGCATTTGATCATCGCCGTCGGGCTGGCGCTCGGCACGCTCTTCACGCTGTGGACCTCGCAGACCAATTTTGGCAGCCATTCGCTCAACATCGCGATCACGCTGTGCGTGGCTGCGGCGCAGGCGTTTATGGTGGCCGGGTTTTTCATGCATTTGCTATCCGAGAAGAAGATGATTTATTGCTTCCTGGTGTTCACCGCGGTGTTCTTTGTCGTGATGATGGCCATCACCGTCTTTGCGCACATGGACACCAACGTGGTCCACTATCAACAATAGAAATTATGTCGCTCAAAACGATGCACATTGTGTTTGTGACTTGCTCCATCGCCCTGGCGTTTTGTTTTGGCGGCTGGCTGTTGCACGACTACGCGGGAAGCAAGGACCGGGTCGAGATGATCACGGGGGTGATTTCGTGCGGCGTGGGCGTGACGTTGATCGTTTACGCGAAGGCGATTTTGAGGAAGCTGCGGCAGATCAGTTTTTTATGAGAACGATGCGCAATGTGATATTGGCGGCGGCGTTGACTGCCAGCCATTCGGCCCTGGCCTGCGCGGCCTGTTACGGGCAGTCGGACTCCGCGATGGCGCGGGGGATGAACGCCGGGATCTACGCGCTGCTGGCGGTAATTGGCTGCGTGCTGTGCGGCGCGGCGACGTTTTTCGTCTTCCTGGCGCGGCGCTCGGCGGCGGTGACGGGGAAAGTTGAGCAGGACGGAACACACAATACTTGACAGAATTGACGATGAACCCCAGTTTGGCAGTTCTTGGTTTGCCGATTAACGCGTCCGCGCAACAGGACGTGGACAAGCTGATCCTGTTCGTGCATCTGCTGATGTTCGCGCTGTTCGCCGGATGGTTTGTTTATTTCGTTTACGTGCTCATCCGGTTCAACAGGAAGCGCAACCCAAAGCCGGATTACGTCGGGGCCAAATCGCACGCGTCCAGCTACGTGGAAGGCGCCGTGGCGCTGGTCGAGGCGGCGCTGCTCTTCGGGATGGCGATCCCCATCTGGAGCAAGGCGGTCGCGCATTTCCCGAGCGAGAAGGAGTCGACGGTCATCAACGTGATCGGGCAGCAGTTCCAGTGGAACGGCTGGTATCCGGGGACCAATGGCGTCTTTGTGAAGGCGGATCCCAAGCTCGTCGCCGGAGACAATCCGTTCGGCTTTGACAAAAAGGATCCCAATTACAAATACAATTTCACCGTGATCAGCGACCTGCAGGTTCCGGTCAACAAACCCGTCGTCGCCTACATTAGTTCATTGGACGTCATCCATTCGTTCGCCTGCCGCCCGTTGCGCGCCATGCAGGACGCGATCCCCGGAATGCGCATTCCGTTGCATTTCACTCCCGTGCGCATTGGCGAATACCAGATCAATTGCGCCCAGCTTTGCGGCATCTCGCATTCGAGGATGAAGGGAACGATCAAGGTTGTTACGGAGGCCGACTACGCCAAGTGGATCGCCTCCAAATCCAGCGCCGGAGCCGGCGCGGGCAGCGGCTACGAATAGGCAAATACAGTTTATCGTCTGGGGCGCGCTGGCGGCGACGGCCGTCGTCATCGCCACCGCGTACGCGGCGATGCGTCCGGGACCGCGCCCCCTGCCAATGTATGGCGCCATGCCCGATTTCACTTTGCAGGACCAGAATGGCCGCACGGCGCGCCTGGCTGATTTGCGGGGAAAAATCTCCGTCGCGGACGTCATTTTCACCCGATGCGCCGGCGAATGCCCCGTCATGACCGCCCACATGCAGGCGATTGAGAAATTGCTGCCAAAGGAAGCGCCGGTTGAATTTGTTTCGTTTACGACAGACCCCGCGCACGACACGCCGGAGATCCTGAAAACTTATGCGCTGCGCTACGGCGCCGACGAGAATCGTTGGATGTTCTTGACTGGGTCGAAGCCCGCGTTGCGAGGCGCAATTATTGATGGCCTTAAGCTGGCCGCCATGGACAAGGAAGTTTCGCAGCAGCAAAACCCAGAGGACCTCTTTGTGCATAGCGCGAAGTTTGTGTTGATCGACGGCGCAGGGCAGATACGCGGTTACTTCGACGGCGAAGCGGACGGCGCGGCGGCGGAAGTGGCGGCGGCGATTGCGCAACTGGAGAAAGAGCGATGACGCTCCACGACCTGCCGGCTGTCAACGCAACACTCAACGGGCTGAGCGCGGTTTTTCTTGGAGCGGGATTCAGGTTCATCAAGCAGAAGAACGCGCCGGCGCACAAGACGTGCATGATCGCGGCGTTCACGACGTCGGTCATTTTTCTGGCGTGCTATCTGACCTATCACATCGCCGTTCACGCCGTGACGCATTTTGTGGAGCCTGCGTGGTTTCGCCCGATCTACTTGACAATTCTTCTGACGCACACGGTCCTGGCAGTGGTGATCGTGCCATTGATTCTCATCACATTGAACCGCGCGTTGCGGGCGCGCTTCGATCTCCATCGCAAAATCGCCCGTTGGACCTGGCCGCTATGGATGTACGTGTCGGTGACGGGCGTGATCGTCTACCTGATCCTTTACCAAATCTTCCCGCAGCGCTGATGGGCGCGAATCACGGGGCGATCACGAAGCCCTCGTGGGCAAATTGACTGTCAAGAGTGAGCGCTTCGCGGAGAGCCAGTTCGTTCATGAGGACGAAGGAGGTGCAGTCGGTGAACGAGTATCCCTGGTCCGGACGGTTCTGAAAAAGGGCCTTGGCGGCGTCGAATCTCAGGGCGCCGACCCATTCAAACATGATGCCCTCGCTCAGAGTGACGAGGTCAAGGATCCGGCGGCCAAGGAGATGGCCGTGTCGCGCGTTGGCAAGGTTGACCGCCTCGGTGACGATGTAGTCGGTGAGGACGAGACGGGAGCCCCTGCCTAAAATGCGACTGATGGAACGTTTGACAGCGGCATGGCTGGCTTCATTGCGATCCAAAAGAGAGTAAAGGGCCGAAGTGTCAATAAAGACGTTACGAGCGGCCATAGAGAAGGCGGTCGATCTCCTGATTGGTCAGATTTCCGCCCGGCCCGCCGACAGCAAACGAGCCGATGTTCAGCAGCGGGTCGTCGGGACGCAAACGATGGCGGCGACGCGACCTGGCGGGACCGAGTTGGGCGACTGGCCTGCCGGCTCTGGCGATGACAATTCGCTCGCCGCGCTCGGCGCGTGCGACCAAGCGGGACAACTGCGTTTTGGCGTCATGGATGTTGACGACTGAACCGATCACAAAACGATGTTAGCTAACACAGGCGGACTAAGCAACAACTTTTGGGACGTTTAGTTTAAAAAGATGGCTTCGTTGGTTTGGAGGAGGGCGTGGGCGTATTTGGCCCAGGCGCCGATCGGGCGGATCTGGTCGGGACTGATGTTGGCCAGCGACATGGCGCGTCCGCCGCGCTTCGCGGGTTTTTCGTTGCGGACTTCGCGGAGATGCTCGCGGGCGTCGGCGGTGATCTGCTCCGGCGCCGGCGAATCCGAAACGAATTCGAGGCCGAGCTTGATCTCGACGTCGGTGGGCTCCCGCTGGAAAATGCGCTCGTAGAGGAAGCGAATCCGGTCGGTGTCGTCGGACAGGCGCTGGAATTCGATTTGGTTGACAAGTCTGCGGGCCAATTCGACGACGAGCGGGTTGTTCATCATGAACAAAGCCTGTTGCGGCACGGTCGTTTCGTAGCGTTTGCCGGTTTCAATGTCCGGGTTGGCGAAATCAAACTGCGAATAGATTTCGGGCAGGTTGCGCCGGTCGACCAAGCCGTAAATCGTGCGGCGATGGGAGAAGCCGCCCGCGCCAAGTTGGACGGGACGCCCGCCCATGGTGAGATCGAGCTGGCCGCCGATGGCGAGGATGGAATCGCGGATTTCCTCAAATTCAAGGCGGCGGATGTTGGCGCGCCAGAGGAGGTGATTCTGGGGATCGGTTTGGGCGTAGCGCGGGTTGTTTTGGGAGGACTGCTGGTATGTGTTTGACAACATGATGACGCGGTGGAGCTTCTTCAGCGACCAGCCGTCCTGCATGAATCGGGACGCCAGGTAATCCAGAAGCTCAGGGTGCGTAGGCGGGTCGGATTGGTTGCCAAAATCATCCGGAGTGTTGACAAACCCCTGGCCGAAATGCCGCATCCAGACGCGATTGACAAGGACGCGCGGGGTCAGGGGATTGTAGGCGTTGGCGATGTCCTCGGCGAGTTCGAGACGTCCGCTGCCGTAGCGGAACGGAGCGCGGCTGGGCCCGCTCAAAATGCTGAGAAACTCGCGCGGCACGACGGGCCCGCGGTTGTCGGCTTCGCCGCGTATGAAGATGGGCGAATCCTGCGGCTTGGAGCTGTCGTAGAGGGCGGTGGCGCGAGCCGGCGCGCCGGGATCGGTCGCCTCCATTTGTCCGAGCTGCCGGCGCAATTTCCCAATGTCCTGGCGCAGGTCCTTGACTTCAGGGCTGGGGCCGCGTTTGCGCATGGCGCGAATCTTCAGCTCGTCCTGGCTCAATTCCTGGGTCATCTCATTGTATTTTTTCGCGAAGGCGTCGTATTCCGGAGTGAATTTGATCGGCGCGACAAGCGGTTCTTCGGCGGGTTCGACCGAGCTGACAAAGACGCCGCGCAACGAATAATAGTCGGCGGTGGGAATGGGATCGAATTTGTGATCGTGGCATCGGGCGCACGTGACCGTCAAACCAAGGAACCCCTTGCACACAACGTCGATCCGGTCGTTGATAATTTCATTGGCGTTGTCGTTGAAACGCGGGCCCAGCGTGAGAAATCCCAGCGCTTCGAGCGAATCGGCATTCGCCGTCGAGAGCCTGTCGCCGGCGATCTGTTCCAGGATGAAACGGTTGAAGGGCTTGTCCTGGTTGAAGGCGCGGATGACGTAATCACGGTACGTATAGGCGTATGGATACAGCGGCGATTCCTGGCCTTTGACGTCGCCGCGCGTGTCCGAGTAGCGGGCGACGTCGAGCCAGTAACGGCCCCAACGCTCGCCGTACTGCGGCGACGCCAGCAGCCGATCGATCACTTTGGCGTAGGCGCCGGAGGAATTATCGTTGACGAACGCGTCGACCCCCTCAGGCGTGGGCGGCAGGCCCGTCAAATCATAAGTCGCGCGGCGGATGAGCGCGCGCTTGTCCGCCGGCGGATTGGGCTTCATCCCGTTTTCCTCAAGCTTGGCGAGCACAAACGCGTCGATGGGGTTGGCGACCCAATTCGTGTTGGCGACGGTCGGCACGGCGGCGCGCCGGATCGGTTTGAACGCCCAATGGTCGCGGCGGTCCTTGGCGGCGGCGTATTTGCCAGCGACCCGCGGGTCGGGCGCGCCCATTTTGACCCATTGCGTCAGGTCGGCAATTTGCTCGTCGGTGAGCTTCTTGCCCTTCGGCGGCATTTGCAGGTCGGGATCGACGTAGGAAACCGCCTTGATGACAAGGCTCTTTTCAGGGTTGCCGGGAACGACTGCCGGGCCGTTCTCGCCGCCCTTGAGCAGAGTGTCACGGAACTCAACTGACAGGCCGCCTTTAAGGCGTTCAGCCTGGCTGCTATGGCATTTGTAGCAGTTCTCGACCAGGACGGGGCGGATTTTGGATTCAAAGAAATCCGTGCCCGGATCCGCGAAGGAAGAGCAGGAAAAGAAGCCCGCGAAACACGCCAAAGACACGAAAAGGAACAACGAATGGGAACAGGACGGATTCAACCACGAATGGACACGAATAGACACGAACGACGGCATAATCAGGCGATGAGAGCCTTGACGATGTTGCCCGAGATGTCTGTCAAGCGAAAGTCTCGCCCGTTATAACGATACGTCAGTTGCGTGTGGTCGAATCCGAGCAGCCGCAGGATCGTCGCGTGCAGGTCGTGGATATGGACGGGATCTTGCACCGCAGCGGCGCCGAGTTCGTCGGTCGCCCCGTGGATTGTTCCGCCCTTGGCTCCGCCTCCGGCCATCCAGAGGCTGAATCCCTTGGCGTTGTGGTCGCGGCCAGGCGTGGCATTGCCGCCCCGATCACGCGTCGGCGTGCGCCCGAACTCGCCGCCCCAAACCACGAGCGTGTCGTCCAGCATGCCCTTTTGCTTGAGGTCGGTGAGCAAGGCGCCCATTGGCTGATCGATTTCGCGGGCGCGTTCGGGCAGGCGCAATTCCAGATCCTGGTGATGGTCCCAGCCGCCGGCCCAAATTTGCACGAAGCGAACGCCTCGCTCCAAAAGGCGGCGGGCAATGAGCATCTGGCGCCCCTGCGGCGTGCGCCCGTAGGCTTCCTGAATGGCGTCCGGTTCCTTGTGAATATCAAAGGCGTCGCTGGCTTCGGCCTGCATTTTAAAGGCGATTTCGTAAGCCTCAATGCGGGCTTCGAGTTGGGCGTCTTTTTGGAGATTCTGGGCCTGCAATTCGTTGAGCTGATGGATGAGGTCAAGCTGGCGGCGTTGCTCGGGCACGGAGACATACGGGCTGCTGATGTTCTCGATCATTTGATCGACCGTCGCCGCCTGGGTGTTGATGCTCGTGCCCTGGTAAATGCCGGGCAGAAATGCCGAACCCCAATTCTGCGTGCCTCCGGGCGGAAGGCCGCCGCCATTGTGGAGCGAAATGAAGCCGGGCATGTTTTGGTTGTCGCTGCCAAGCCCGTAAACGGTCCACGAACCGAGGCACGGCTTGGGAATCTGGCGCGAACCGGTGTTCATCATCACGGTCGCGATTTCGTGCGCCGGAATGTCAGTATACATGGACCGGATCAGGGCGATGTCATCGGCGTGCTGCGCGATATGCGGAAAGACCTCGCTGACTTCCATCCCGCAACGACCGTAGCGCTGGAACTTAAACGGCGACGGCATGGCGACGCCCCGACCGCCCACGGTCTGGCCGTCGTATCGGGCGAGAGCGGGCTTCGGGTCCCAGGTGTCCACCTGCGAAGGCGCGCCGGCGGCGAACACGTGAAGGACGCGCTTGGCTCTTGCAGGCAGGGGCGGCGCCTTGGGCGCCAACGGCGCGGTTGAGGCGTCCATGGCGTCGGCGGCAAAAAGTGAATCTTCATTGAGCAACGCGGCGAGGCCGAGGGCGCCGACGCCCATGCCGAGACGCGTCAGGAAATCGCGGCGCGTGTAGATCGGCGTGTGGATGCAGTTCTTGCAATACTCAGGCATAAAACAGGCTGTAAAAGTTGGGGCGCTTCATGAAGCCGGGCGGAAACGGGCTTGTGGTTGGGTAAACATTTCTTGTTCTTCCTATCATATAATATGTTAAGCCAATCGGCAATCTCTTAGACGGTCCTGGTCAGTTCTCGGTTACGTCCGAGATTTCTCCTTTGACCGCCCCGTGGTCGACCACTAGAGCCCGAAACCGCCATTCTTTGCCCGCCTCGATGGACGATGCGTAATCCGAAGCCGATCCGAGCCGGGCCCCCGATTCGTCAAACAGGTTGACGATGACTTTCACGCCGAATTTCTCCTTGTCGGACGTGTTTCGCAGCTTGCCGACCGCGTAGGTCAGGTTCCCTTCGTGGGCCTTTTCGATGGTGACCGGGCCGGATTCAAGGCCGTGCCATACGACGGGTCGAGGCGCCGGGTTCGCATTCGTTGGAGGAACAGAGGCGACCAGGTTCGACTTCAGTTGATTGGATGTGAGAACGCCAGCGGGTTGTTCGCTCGCCATCGTCGCGGGAGCGAGTTGGCGTTTGAGATAGAATTGCCACGCGCCGAACGCAAGGACCGCGAGCGCCAAGATTGGAAGACCGATCGTGAGCGCGAGGTTTGATTTGGCCTGAGGCGGTTTGGCGCCCGGCCTCGAAAGCGTCGTGTTGAAATGGCAATGCGGGCATTCGATATTCGTGCCGTCGAGCTCGACCGGGAACTCGATGCGGCCGCCGCAGCTTTCACAGGCGCACTTGGCAAACTTCGCGTCATCTGGCACGCGCCCAAAGTAGCATAATGCTGTCAAAACGCGTTATCCGGTTTGCAGACTATATGAGACAGATTGTCCGTGAATTCTGCCCGAATTGTGGTTGAATGGTGGACATGGGGCGTTTTTTGTCCCTGATTTTCATTTTGGCAGGCTGCGGAGTGGAGGCCGATGAGGCGTTGCAGTTCTTTACGAACCAGGCCAATGCCGCATTGCAGGTGCAATTTGCGTTTTCGACGGCGAATATTCCAATCTACTCGCCCGGCGATCCAACGGTCCGATACAGCGCGGCGATTCATTATGTCTTGCAGGCCGCGGCAAACGCGTATGACGCGACCACGCCGGCGACCAATTATCCATCGGTCTTCCGTCCGCAGTTCGGCTGGCAGGGCAGCAATCTTTTCATCGTGGGCTACACCAATGTCACGACGGATTTTGACGCGCAGTTCGCCGTCGGTTTCAAAGACATCACCGATGCCACCATCGGCCCCAATGACAATGTGTGGGGCGTTCCGTGGGTGGTGGGGACCAAGGATTACGTGCCGCAATTCAATGAGTTCAGTTGTGACAATGTCATCACGAGAGCCCGCAAATTGGAGGTCGTGCGACCCTCTGCTTCGTACGCGCTTCCCGTCCGCACCAATCAACTCAGTTACTTCGCTTTGTCCAACGTCATCGGTTTTGCCACGTGGAACGGCGGTCCTCCACTGCCTGGACCTGTGGAGGTGATTGCGTTCGACCGCATTTCAGTGGTCCTCACCAATAACTACAATTGGGGAACCAACTTTGTGGCGTTCTGCGCGACGAATTTCATTGTCACGAATTGGCAGGGCGCGCGCGGCGGCGACGGGATACCCATCACATTCGTTGCGGCGATGCTCACAAATCTCATTTCGCTGCCGAGTTCCCAATGGATCGAAACGGCTCCGGGGATGATCCCGACAGGCCAGGCGCCTCCGGCAAGCGAGTTCAACCAACCCGGACTGCCCAGTCACGACTGGCTGCTTTATGTTACCAACAACTTCTTCTATGCGCTCGTCGACCGAGCCTCCGCCTCGGGGCACGTCATCGATTGCGTGAATTTCGCCCGACTTGGAGATTGGCTGGACTGGAATCAAATCGCGACCAACCAACCGCCGCCCTTCCCGGGTGGATCGCTTCCGCCATCCTCCGCCCTGGTCTGGCAAACCGCCGGCGGTACGGATTTCCCGACGTCTCCGGTGTCAGCGGGTGTGTCAAATCAAATGATGATAGGCTTGGGGCTGATTCAAGTCTATGACTGGTATTGGCGTTTCTACCAGCCGTCGATAAACGCTTTCTCCAAGTTCGTTGGCGGCTATCCGGCGCTTACAAACGTGATGGACTGTCCGATGGAAGCTCTAACTACAATCGATGCATTGTCCGATTACCGCGCCTCAAATCCAAGAGTTCACTTTACGCTTGATGACTTTACGAACCTTAACCTGTTGGGAATCTTTCCGCAGTTTGGGACCATGCCCACCCCGCCTCGCCATGATGCATCCATGGACGCTTTCGCCATCGACCCAACGCCACCCTGGCTGGTATTTGGCGTGTCAACCAATCAGTTCACGATGGACTTCCAAGGTGTTGCAGACCTGCCCTACATGATCTGGTCGTCGCCGAATCTGTCCGATTGGACACAGCTCGGCACGGCGGCGCAGCCTGCGCCGGGCGAATTCGAGTTCCTCGACGCCACGACGAACGCCGCCGCGCGATTCTACCAAATCCGCGTTCCTTAAACCTCTGGCTCTCCCGGCGTCCGCGGCGCCTCGCAGCGCGAGGCGCGCCACCTGAGCTTTTTGGGCGTATGAGATTGTCTGTGAATTCTGCCCGAATCGTGGTTGAATGGTGGACATGGGGCGTTTTTTGTCCCTGATTTTCATTTTGGCAGGCTGCGGAGTGGAGGCCGATGAGGCGTTGCAGTTCTTTACGAACCAGGCCAATGCCGCATTGCATGTGCAATTTGCGTTT
>Ga0265338_10003170_pt1 | contig 23475 bp, 24 predicted proteins | sample 42126metaG_FD_193579 | JGI IMG/M metagenome (GOLD analysis project Ga0265338, IMG submission 193579) | Rhizosphere microbial communities from Carex aquatilis grown in University of Washington, Seatle, WA, United States - 4-21-26 metaG | ecosystem: Host-associated > Plants > Roots > Rhizosphere... | reverse complement strand
CTCACCGGACTCGACACAGTGCTGCGCCTGCCGCGCCGCACTGAGCCTCGCACGCGAGTGCCGGCTGGCAGTGTGGCCATCGCCGACGGTTTCACGGGCATCTATCCACAGGCATCCCCCGGGGGCTGGCACATCCTGGGGCACGCCAGTGTGAAGTTGTTCGATGCCTCCCGGGCCGAACCCGCCCTGCTCACGCCGGGTGACCGGGTACGCTTCAAGGTTCATCCATGATCGAGGTGCTCCATCCCGGGCGTTTGAGTTCCATCCAGGATTTGGGGCGGAATGGCTACGCCCATCTCGGGGTGCCCACAGCGGGAGCGGCGGACGGCTTCAGCCTGCGGGTGGCGAACCGCCTGGTGGGCAACCCAGACACTCACGCGGCGTTTGAGATGACTGCGGAGGGCCCGGCGCTGCGTTTCGGCGAAGACATCTGCCTCGCGCTCGCGGGAGGCCGCTTGGATGCACAGTTGGATGGCGAGCCGGTGCCCATGTACCAGACGCTGATGGTGAAGGCAGGCAGCGAACTGCGTTGCGGGCGCGTGATGGACGGTTGGCGTAGCTACCTCGCCGTAGCCGGCGGTATAGATGCCGCACCCGTACTGGGCAGCTGCTCGCGCGATACCCTCTCTGGCTTGGGCCCGGAACCGCTCGAGACAGGTGTGAGCCTGAAGTCGGGAGTGGTTTCGGCGATGGCAGCGGGTTTCTATCTGCGCACGCCGCCACGGTATGGCCAGGCAGTGAGTCTGCGGATCCTGGCTGGGCCGCAGCAAGATTGGTTCGCTCCCGAGGCATTGCTGGCCCTGCGTGGAGAGACCTATCGTGTGCAAGCTCAGAGCGATCGGGTAGGTGTACGGCTGGATGGCGTGGTGCTCGGGCGCAGCCGTGCAGAGGAGTTGCCCTCCATGGGCATGGTGACTGGAGCGGTGCAGGTGCCGCCCTCGGGTAAGCCCATCGCATTGCTGGCGGATCATGGTGCCACCGGCGGTTATCCGGTCATCGCCGTGGTCATCGCTGCGGACTTGCCGCTCTTGGCACAGTTGGCTCCCGGCGGCGAAGTGCGTTTCAGCGATGTGAGCCGGGAGCAGGCGCTGGCTGCGTTACAGGAACGGGAGGCGCGTCTCGCGCGGGACGTGGTGGCCGCAGATGCGGGTCTCCTGGCGGCGCGCGCGCTCATGAGCCTCGCCGGCGGCCATGCCAGTCTCCGGCAAGCCGCCATCTCAGATGGGACACGGCGCATCCGCATCCGCAAATAGGCAGGTCTCCACATCTATATAATAGAGGTGTGAAGCGCCATGTCCTGTTCATCGCCGGTTCCCTGCTTAGCATCGTTCTGACCGGCTGTACTCCTTGGCCTGAGCCGGATACGGCTATACCGGCCACCGCTGCCGGCGCTGCGGCGCCATTGGACAGGGGGCAACGGGTGGTGTTGCTGGCGAAGGACCAAGTGGGTGTGCCGTATGTATATGGTGGACACACGCCTCAAGGTTTCGATTGCAGCGGACTCGTCTATTACGTCTATGGGCAGCTCGGTGTGAGCGTGCCGCGTACCGCCGGCGCCCAGTACGACCATACCCGCCGCATCGCCGAGAAGGACTTGAAAGCCGGAGACTTGGTGTTCTTCCTGAACGCTAACCATGTGGGCATCTACGTAGGTGACGGCTGGTTCATCCATGCTCCTGAGACCGGCAAGCCGGTAGAAGGTGCATGGCTGAATGTTGGTTACTGGCATGATCATTACTACGGAGCCGGGCGTCCATAATGTCTTTGCGTCTTGGACCGGTGCCACAGTTCAATCCGACGGTGAAGCGTCTCCTCACTGCGCGTACGGTGCGCAGCGTGGCCCAGGGCGCATTGGTGGCGGATCTCTCGCTCTACCTGCATGCCCTGGGGTGGAGCGGTCTCGCCATAGGCTTGAGTTTCACTGCGGCGGCCTTCGGCGCGGCGGTGCTGGGTCTGATCATGGGCCAGTTGAGCGATCGCTTCCGGCGTAAGCCTTTCCTGGTCGGCTATGAAGTGCTGACGGTGCTCTGCGGTCTCACGCCCTTGCTCACCACCGCCGCCGCGCCCATGGTGGCCGCCATCGTGGTGGGCGGCTTCGGCCGCGGTCTGAACGGCGCCGCAGGCCCGTTCAGCCCTGTGGAACAAGCCTGGCTGGCGGAAGCGGTGCCGCCGGAACATCGGCCGCGTCTCTACAGCATCAACAATGCCCTGGGATTCATCGGCATGGCGGCGGGAGCCTTGCTGGCGACGCTGCCCGGCTTGCTGCTGGCCACCTGGACGCCGCGCCGTGCCTACGGCCTGCTGTTCCTGCTGGTGATAGCCGGCGCACTGGTGAACATGCTGATCCTGCTGCTCACACGTGAAGGTCCGCGCCCGGTGCTCCCCGAACCCGGCCATCGTGTGCGCCGGATGCACCGTTGGGAGAACCATCTGCTCTGGCGGCTGGTCAGGCTCAACGCCTTGAACGGCTTCTCCATGGGGCTCACCGGTCCCCTGGTCTCATATTGGTTCGCCCTGAAGTTCCACACCGGCCCGGAGCAGATCGCGCCGGTGATGGCAGCGACCTTCGCCTTGGCCGCGGTCATGGCCTTGTATGCCGGGAAGGTGGCGATGCGCCATGGCCTGTCGCGTGCGGTGGTCTGGAGCCGCGGCATCGGCGTGCTGCTGCTCTTGGCATTGCCGTTCGTGCCCTGGTTCTGGCTGGCGGCGCTGATCTACATGTGCCGGCTCGCCTCCGGCGGCGCCTCGGTGGGCGCGCGCCAGGCGCAGATCGTGTCGCTGGTGAGGGATGAGCGCCGCGGGGTGGCGGCCAGCGTCAACGCGGCATCCTTCCAGATACCGCAATCCGCGGGGCCCGGCATCGCGGGACCCTTGATCGCCGCCGGATGGTTCGTGACGCCGTTCTGCCTGGCAGCCGTGCTGCAGGCGGCTTACGTGCTGGGGTATGACCGGATGTTCGGCCGCTATGACCGGCGCGCCGACAAGCGTGCCTTCAATGCAGTGCCGTAAGGGTGGTCGCTCCGGCTTCGGACACCACCGATCCGATGGACGAGAAGGTGATGTGGTCCGCCTTGGTGGGGTCGTCCTGGCCGGCATCACAGGTGAACGCCAGCGTATAGGTGCCGGCGGGGAGATAAGCCGCGGTGAAGCGGTAGGCACCGAAGTCCGTCTCGAGCTGCACGGGGGCCTCCGTCACCGGTTGGGATGAGGCGGGATCAGCCGTATCCAGGTCCTCAGGCCTGTTCACCACCCCGGCGTACACGTACACCACCGGCACGCAGCCGGCGGCGGCAGCCAGGCTGCCGGGTGCCGACCCCACGATGTTCCCGGCTGCGCTCTCATCCAGCATGCGCAGCGCCGGTTGCAGCCGGTAATCCGTGGAGCTGCCCGCGGGCGGCAGCACCGAGCGGCGTGCGTCGAAGTCGATGATGAATGAGGTGCCGGTGTTGGCCTGCACGTCGAAGCTGCCGGTACGCAGACCGGCTTTGCCGGCGGCGGTCAGCACCAGGCCGTGCACGCCGCCGTTGTTCAGCGTCAGCGAGGAGTCATGGGCGCCCGGCGTTGCGCTCACCTCCAGCTCCAACCACTGGTAGTGCCCGCCCGGCAGGGTGAGGTCCTGGATCAGGGATGCACTGACGCCGCCCTGCAGTTGTGCCAGGTCCAGTTGCACCGGCTGCGGGAAATCGTAGCCGACCACGGCGCCGCCTCCGGCAGGCTGCGCACGCACGCCGGTGAACTCCACCACGACACTCGATGCGTCGTCGGTGGGGGAATCAGTGATGTCCAGGTTGATGCGGCCGTCGCTGCTTCCACCGCCGCAAGCGTAGAGAGTCAGGAGTGACAGGAGGAGTGCCAAGTGGAGTCTTGGGGCCAGGAAGACGTCGCGGTGTTTCATGGCGATACTCCTCGTTCTATGTCAGGCCGAGCGCCTCATTGGAGCGTGACGAAAGTGGTGTTGCCGTTCGACACGATGGCATGCGTCACCGACGTGAAGGTGATGTTATTGGCCTGGTTGGCCAGGTCCTGCGTCGCTTGGCAGGTGAAGGCGACGGTGTAGGGGCCAGCCGGCAGGAAACCCGCGGTGAAGTTGTAGTTGGCGCTGGTCTGGTTCAGGCCTACCAGCGCGGTGGTGATCGGTTGGACCTGGCCTGCCGGCGCATTGATGTTCTCGTCCGTGGGCGTCACGTTGCCCGGGTACACATACACCGCCGGCGTCAGGCAGGTGATGAGGCGGGTAGCGACGCTGCCGGTGATGGAGCCGGACAGTTCGTTCTGTACCGCGCGCATCGAGGGGATCAACTGGTATTTGGTCGGGTCGTTGGGGTCCTGGATGATGGACTTGCGCAGGTCGAAGTCCACGGTGAGGTTGATGTCGCCACCGCTGGAGAGGTCGAAGTCCACCGGGATGTTGACCTGGGGCGATACGCCCGGCGGGACGTACAGCACGTGCAGGCCGTCCGGCAGCGAGATGCTCGACTGCGCCGAGTTCACATCGGCGGCGATGGTGATCCGCAGGTCGGTGTAGTGGCCCGGCTGCGCCTGCATGGCTGTGATGATGGTAGCGGCTATACCACCCTGCAACTGGTACATGTCGATGCTGGAGGCGGGTGCTATGTCCAGCGTGAACGGTGTCACGTTGGGGTCGGAGCTGCTCAGCTGTATCTGCGAGAAGCTGATGGGGATGGAAGTGGCCATGTCCACCGGCGCGTCTGTGATCGCAAGGTTGACGCCGTGTACGGAGCCGCCTCCCGTGAGGCAGCTGGCGAGGGCAAGGGTGGAGAGCGCCACGATGGCGGCCTTCAACATCCGGTTCAGCATGGATTCTCCAGATCTCTTCGGGAAGCGGTACGGGCGCTTAAGGTATCTAACGCCGCCGGGGATGCGCAGTTTACCCTGTGGTAGGCGTGCTGTCCGCAATACAGTCGGTTACAAAAAGAAGGGTCTCTCGTCAAAGGGGAAAACGAGAGACCCCGGACTCCCTGGCTTTGCGCGCGAGAGTCGTAGCCATTCCTGCAGGGGACGGTCTTGCGCGGAAGTATAGTCGAAATATATCGCTAATTCGATATATCGCGGCAGCGCCGCTGTTCAGATGAGGCTTGCGAGACCGGGGATGGCTCGGGTCATCAAGCTGCCGTCGTCGAGCGCTGCCGCCAGGGCGCTGATGCCCAGGTCCAAGCGCCGGTCGCCGACGGATGCCGGGACGCGGCCACGGATCGCGCTATGCAGCGGTTCCAGTCCGGCGGTGGTGGTCAAGGGACGCTGCAGGTCGATGGCCTCGGCGGCGGCCAGCGCCTCCACGCCCAGGATGTGGAAGCTGTTAGTGAGCACGCGACTGAGTTTCATGCCCGCCCAGGGCGCCATGCTCACGTGGTCTTCCTGGCCCGCGGAGGTAGGCACGCTATCCGCCGAAGCCGGGTGCGCCAAGGTCTTGTTCTCGGAAGCGAGTGCTGCGGCAGTCACGTGGGCGATCATGAAGCCCGATTCCAGGCCAGCGTCCCGCGCCAGGAACATGGGCAGGCGCGGGTTCACCTTCCTGAGCAAGAGGTCGATACGGCGCTCGGCGATGTTGCCCAGTTCAGTCATGGCGATGGCCATGAAATCGGAGACCAGGCCCAAGGGCTCGGCATGGAAGTTGCCGCCGGAGAGCACGTGGTCGCCGAAGATCAGCGGGTTGTCGGACACGCTGTTGAGTTCCCGCGTCAGCACGCCTTGCACATGGCTGAGGGTGTCCCATACCGCGCCATACACCTGGGGCATGCAACGCAGGGCGTAAGGGTCCTGCACCCGGTCGCAGCCCTGGTGGCTGTCCCATATATCGCTGCCGGTGAGCAGGGAACGGAAGCGTTCCGCAACCTGCATCTGGCCGTGCATGTTGCGCGCCTTATGGATGCGCGCATCGAAGGGGCTGTAGCTGCCGGCCAGGGCCTCCAGGGTCAAAGCCCCGAGTGCGATGGAGCAGGCCAGGGCGCGCTCGGCCCTGATCCAGCCCTGGATGGCGAGTGCAGCGCTCAATTGGGTGCCGTTCAGGAGCGCCAGCCCTTCCTTGGCTTCCAGTTGCACCGGCTTCACGCCGGCCGCTTTCAGCACGGCTTCACCCTCGATGCGTTTGCCTTGGTGGATGGCCTCGCCTTCGCCGATGAGTGCCAGGGTCATGTGGGCGAGGGGAGCGAGGTCACCCGAGGCGCCTACCGAACCCTGGGAAGGGATCACCGGCAGCACGTCATGGTTGAAGAGTGCCAGCAGCGCCTCCACCACCTCGGGGCGGATGCCGGAGTTGCCGACGGCGAGGCTGTTGGCCTTGAGCAGCAGGATGCGGCGCACCACTGCCGCCGGCAGCGGCTCGCCCACGCCGCAGGCGTGGCTGCGCACCAGGTTGTATTGCAACTGCGTGAGCCGGTCCCGCGAGATGTGCTGGCGCGCCAGGGCGCCGAAGCCGGTGTTGATGCCATAGCACACCTGGGAGGTGTCGATGACCTTGCGCACGGTGTCGACGCTCGCCTGCATGGCGCGGCGCGCGTCCTGACCCAGGCTCACGGTGGGACGCTGGGTCTCGAGACCTTTCATGTCGTTGAGCGTCAGGTCATGGCCGCTGAGCGTGAGGCTGGTCATGTGCGTTTTCCCTTGAAGAAGCGCTGGACGGGCTTGATGCCGCCCAGTTGATAGCTGAAGAAGCCCGGTCCCGGGATGTCCCAGAGGCAGAAGTCTGCGTCCGACCCCGGCGCGAGGGCGCCGATTCTACCCTCAAGTCCCAGTGCGCGGGCGGCATGCACGCCGACGCCGGCCAGCACTTCCTCCGCGTTCAGGCCGAACAGCATGCCGGCCATGTGCATGGCGGTGTGCAGGCTCGGCACCGGCGAGGTGCCGGGATTCAGGTCGGTGGCCACCGCCATCGGCACCTGGTGCTTGCGCAGGAGATCCACCGGCGGCTTGCGGGTCTCCTTCAAGAAGTAGAACGCGGCCGGCAGCAGCACCGCCACGGTGCCGGCCTTGCCCATGGCCGCGGCATCCGCCTCATCCATATATTCCAGATGATCGCAGGAGCGGGCGCCCAGCTGAGCGGCCCGGCGTGTGGCGCCCAGGTTGGAGAGTTGGTCGGTGTGGGCCCGCAACTGCAAGCCCAGCTTGGCGGCCCGTTCCGCCAGTCGCTCCAGGTCTCCCACCTGGAAGGCGATGTGCTCCACGAAGATATCCACTGCGTCCGCCAGCTTCTCGTCCGCCACCACCGGCAACATCTTCTCCAGTACCTCATCCATATAAGCGTCCCGCGTGGTGCCGGGGGGGACCGCATGGGCACCGATGAAGGTGGCGGTGACGCCCAAGGGGATGTGGCGGGGCAGGGCGCGGATGGCGCGCAGCATCTTGAGCTCGGTCTCGAGGTCGAGCCCGTAGCCGCTCTTGATCTCCACATGGGTCACGCCCTCGGTTGCCAAGGCCTGCAGGCGCGGCAGAGTCTGCTCGATGAGTTGGGATTCGCTCGCTGCGCGCACCGCCTTCACGGTGCTGATGATGCCGCCACCGGCCTTGGCGATCTCTGCATAGCTGGCACCCTGCATCTTGAGCAGGTGTTCGGCCATGCGGTCACCGGCGTAGAGAGCGTGGGTATGGCAGTCCACGAACCCCGGCAGTACCCAACGGCCGCCAGCGTCCAATGTCTCCCGGGCGGGAGCGTCGTCCGGGCAATCCACGGCAGCTATCCGGCCGGCGCTGACGGCCAGGGTCCGGGCGATCTTGGCACCGGTATATACCTGAGCGTTTTTTAGCAACAGGTCATGCATGCTGCGCGGCCCGGGGAATCCATGAGAGCATAAGAGTATGCAGACCCGACTGGCTTTTGAATACATCCTCACCCCCAAGGGCATGCAGCGCGACCAGGCGCTGGTGGTGGATGCTGCGGGCCGCATCGAGCGCATCGAGCCGCGCGGCGGCGGGCCTTGTGATGGTTTTCTGGCCATCCCCGGCATGCCCAACGCCCACAGCCATGCCTTCCAGCGGGCCCTGGCGGGATACGGCGAAGTGGCCGGCGCGACGGGTGGGAGCGAGGATTCCTTCTGGAGCTGGCGCGAGGCCATGTACCGCCTCGCCAACCGCATCAGCCCTGAAGAGATGTTCATCATCGCCCGCGAGGCGTTCTGGGACATGCTGCGCGGCGGGTTCACCAGCGTGGCCGAGTTCCACTACCTGCACCACATGCCCGACGGGCGGCCCGGCGCGCAGATGGGCCGCGCGGTGGCGGCAGCGGCGAAGGAGACCGGCATCCGCATGCGGTTCCTGCCGGTGTATTACCAGGCCGGGGGCTTCGGCAAGCCCGCGCGGGACGAACAACGCCGCTTCATCCACGGCAGCGTGGAGGATTTCTGCGCGTTGCTGGAGGAACTGCACGACGTGGAGTTGGGGCTGGCACCCCATTCCCTGCGCGCGGTGCCGGCAGAGGCCCTGTCTGCTCTGGTGGACGCCACTGCCAAGTACATGGCCGCCGATGCGCCGATCCATATCCACATCAGCGAGCAGCGCCGCGAAGTGGAGGAATGCCAGGAGCTATACAAGACCACGCCCGTCGAGTTGCTCGCCAAGAGCGTTAAGTTGGGTCCGCGCTGGAACCTGGTGCATGCGACCCACGCGACGACCGCGGAGTGCGATTCCATCCGTGCCGCCGGCAGCACCGTGGTGATCTGCCCCATCACCGAGGCTTACCTGGGCGATGGATTGTTCACCGCGGATGACTTCGTGTCCGCCGGCGGGCGCATCGCCATCGGGTCGGACAGCAACTGCCGCATCGACGCCATCGAAGAGTTGCGGCTCCTGGAATACGGCCAGCGCCTGCGCAAGGAGCGCCGCGCACGCCTCGCTACCCGCGCGGGCCTGGGCATGCCGTTGTGGACCGCAGCCTGCCGCGGCGGTGCCATGGCCCTGGGGCATGCCAGCGGCGCCATCCAAGCGGGCTGTTTCGCTGACCTGGTGGTGGTGCAGCGCGATGCGGCGGCCCTGCGTGGACACGACGTGGATACCTTGATGGACGCGCTCATCATCGGCGGCAGCCGCGCGGATATAGGCGACGTATATGTGGGGGGCGAGCGGCGCGCGCATGCCGGTGTCTGCCATGGGCAGGAAGAGAGCGCCCGAGCCTTCAACGACGCCGTGAAGCGTCTCAACGAGATATAAGCACCGAATGAAGATCACTCCGTTCCATATCCGCGACGCCAGCACCGCGGAGGTGCCGGTGGTAGTGAGCATCCCTCACACCGGCATCTACGTGCCGGAGGCCATCCGCGCCGAGTTCGCCAGCAGCTATATCCGCAGCCTGCCCATGACGGATTGGTACCTGCATCATCTCTACGATTTCCTGCCGGCCATGGGCATCACCACCATCTACGCTACCTACAGCCGTTTCGTGGCTGATTTGAACCGTGCGCCGGATGACAAGCCGCTGTATCCGGGCCGCTACGAGACCGGTTTCGTGGCACAGAAGACCTTCTGGGGTGAGGACATCTATCTCAAGCCGCCGACCCCGGAGGAGATCAAGCAACGCCGCGATCTGGTGCACGCGCCTTACCACGCGCGCCTGCTGGAGCTGTTGTCGAGCCGCATCACCCGTTTCGGCGGCGTGGTGCTCATCGATGCCCACAGCGTGGCCTCTCGCGCGAACCTGCTGCACGGGGCACTCACCGACGACATCTACCTGGGTGACCGGGACGGGAAGACCAACTCCGGCTGGTTGACGGCATCCATACAGAAGGCTTTCCAGCGGTCGGGCCTCTCCGTCGTCCGCAACAATCCCTACAAGGGAGGCTACATCACCGAGCATTACGGCGCCATGCCGCGGGTGGCGGCCTTGCAGGTGGAGATGCGCTGGGGCCTGTACCTGGACGAGATGCGGCCGGATGCCACACCCACCCATGCCCGCTTCAATGCATTTAAGAGCGTGCTGAGCGATGTGTTCACGCGCCTGCTGTCGGACATCAAGGAGCGCCGTCAGGTCAGCAAGTGATATCGGTCGTTCCCCATGAAATGAAAGGGCGCCTTGCGGCGCCCTTTCTTCTCTCAGGGATGGTCTTCAGGGTTTCACGAACTTGAGGGTCATGCGGTCGCTCTCGCCGATGGCGGCGTACTTGGCCTTGTCCTTGTCGCCCAAGGTGTAGGTGGGCGGCAGGGTCCACACCCCTTGCGGGTAGTCCTTGGTGTCCTTCGGATTGGCGTTCACCTCGGACTGCCCAGCCAACTTGAAGCCGGCCTTCTCGGCCTCTTGGATCACGTAGTCCACCGGCATGTAGCCGGTCTTGTAGGTCTGGTCCACCGTCTTGCCGGAGGCGGCGCGGTGTTCTTCCACGCCGAACACGCCGCCGTGCTTCAGCACTTTGAAGGCGGATTGGAACACGGCATCCAGCTGGTCGCGGCCCTGCCAGTTATGCAGGTTGCGGAAGGTCAGCACCATGTCCGCGGATTCGGGCGCACCCAGGTCGAGCTTGGCAGGCGGTGAGAAGTCGATGACCTTCACCTTGCCGTAGACGTCCGGGTTCGCCTTGAGCTTGGCGAGATACTTCACCGTGCCATCGGACTCCGAATCGCCCTTGGGCGGCACGGCGGCGTCGATGAGCTGGCCGTGCTCCCGCAGCACCGGCGCCAGGATCTCCGTGTACCAGCCGCTGCCCGGCCACAGTTGCACCACGGTCATGCCGGGTTTCAGGCCGAAGAACTCCAGGGTCTCGCGCGGATGGCGGTACTTGTCCCGTGCCGCGTTGGCTGGATCGCGCCAGGAGCCGGCGAGGGCTTTGCTGAGGGCGGCATCAGTGCCGCTGGTGTCGGGCGTCACTTGCGGCGCGGCGATGGCGGAGAACGCCAGCGCGGAGCAGGCGATGAGACTGAGCTTCAGGAACTTCATGGTGTCACCTTACTGCTTGGGTTTCACGAACTTGAGGGTCATGCGATCGCTCTCGCCGATAGTCTTGTACTTGGGATCGGTGCCGTCGGGCAACAACTCGTGGATGTTGATGCTCTCGTCGTCTTTCGGGTTCGCGTTGATCTCCGAGGCGCCGGCCAGCACGAAGCCATGCTTCATGGCCATGCTGATCATGTAGTCCTCGGGGATGCGATGCAGCTTGTCGGAGGATTCCTTCGCATCGCTATAGGGACGGGCACGGTGTTCCTCGATACCCAGCACGCCACCCGTCTTCAGCACCTTGAAAGCGGCATCGAACACTGAGTCCAGCTCCGCCTCGCTGTCGTTGAGCCAGTCATGGGTGTTGCGGAAGGTGAGCACCATGTCCGCGGAGCCGGGAGCGCCCAGGTCGGTCTTGGCAGGCGGCGAGAACTCCACCAGCTTCACCTCACCGAAGTTGGCTTTATTGGCCTGCAGTGTGTCGGCGAACTTGCCTGTGGTCTTGCCGGTGGCTTCGATGAGATGGCCGTGATCCTTCAGTACCGGGGCCAGGATCTCCGTGTACCAGCCGCCGCCCGGCGCCAGCTCCACCACGGTCATGTCCGGGGTGAGGCCGAAGAACTCCAGGGTCTGGATGGGATGGCGATACTGGTCGCGGGCCTTGTGAGCCTCGGAGCGCCAGCTGCCGGCCACGGCTTGGTGCAGGGCTGTATCCGTGCCGCTATCCGCGGCCGGTAGGGCGGCCAGGGAACAGACGGCGATGGCGAACCCAACTAGGCCGACGATGAGCTTTTTCATGGAGGTCTCCGTTAAACGGTCTACATGGTATGCCGGGTACTCGGCTTATGACGTCAGATATGGTAAAAAGTGCGCCGCGTTTGGAAGATTAGACCCATTATCCTGTCTTTATATTGCCGGCTACCAGTAATCCATGAGCCACGAGAAGTTCAACTTCACCTTGCAGCAGAGCCGCATGGTCACCCCGCGGGTGCTGCAGATGACCTTGCGCCGTTCCGACGGCCAGGCCTTCAGCTATATCCCGGGTCAGTTCATCACCCTGCATCTGCCCCATGAGAGCACCGAACTGCGCCGCAGTTACAGCGTGGCCACCATCCCGGGCAGCGGCGGGGACGTGGAGATCGCCGTGACCCAGGTGGAGGGCGGGCGCGCCACCGGCATCCTGTTCGGCCTGCAGCCGGGCCAGCAAGTCTCCGCCACCGGTCCTTTCGGGCGCTTCGTGCTGCGCGAGGACCCGCCATCCCGTTACCTGCTCATCGCCACCGGCACTGGTGTCTCGCCTTACCGGGCCATGCTGCCGCAGCTGAAGGCGCTCATCGCCGCGAAGCAGCACACCGCGGTGGTGATGCTGGGCGTGCGCGGACCGGACGAGTGCCTCTTCGGGGGCGACTTCATCGAGTTCGCCAAGGAGAATCCTGGATTCGAGTTCGTGGCCAACTACAGCCGCCGCGTCTCGGACCCGCCCCAGGTCCACGAGCGCAAGGGCTACGTGCAGGAGCATCTGATGGAACTGAATCCGGACCCGAAGAAGGACATCGTCTATCTCTGCGGCAATCCGGACATGATCGACACGTCTGTGGAGCGCCTGAAGGCCATCGGCTTCGACAATACGAACCTCCGTCGCGAAAAATACGTCTCTTCAAACTGACTCAGAAGCTGCTGCGCTCGGCATAGCTTCGTTGTGCTCGGCTCGCAATCGGTCACATACTGAAGAGTATGCTCCCTCTGCTCGCCTCGCACGCCTTGCTCTGCCTTCGCTCGCGACGCTTCTGAGCCAGTTTCATGGGATATAAATGAAACGGCGCCTTGCGGCGCCGTTTCATTTCTCAGTCTTTCAAACGTCTGTACTTGATGCGGTGCGGCTGGTCGGCGTCCGCCCCCAGGCGGCGCTTGCGGTCCGCTTCGTAGTCCGCGTAATTGCCCTCGAACCACACCACCTTGCTGTCACCCTCGAAGGCGAGGATGTGGGTGGCCACGCGGTCCAGGAACCAGCGGTCGTGAGAGATGATCACCGCGCAGCCGGGGAAGGCCAGCACCGCTTCTTCCAGCGCGCGCAGGGTCTCCACGTCCAGGTCGTTGGTGGGTTCGTCCAGCATCAGCACGTTGCCGCCGGCCTTCAGCACCTTGGCGAGATGCACGCGGTTGCGTTCGCCGCCGGAGAGCGTGCCCACCATCTTCTGCTGGTCGGTGCCCCGGAAGTTGAAGCGGCCCACGTAGGCGCGGGACGGGGTGGTCCAGGTGCCGACGGTGACTAGATCCTGGCCGTCGCTGATCTCTTCCCACACGGTCTTGTCGTCGCGCAGTGCGTCGCGGCTCTGGTCCACGTAGGCTATCTTCACGCTGGGGCCGACGCGCAGCTCTCCCGAATCCACCTTCTCTTTTCCGGCCATCATGCGGAATAGGGTGGTCTTGCCGGCGCCGTTGGGGCCGATGATGCCCACGATGCCGCCCTGCGGCAGGTTGAAGTTCAGGTCTTCGAACAGCAGCCGGTCGCCGAAGGACTTGCGAACGCTTTGGGCTTCAACCACCAGGTCGCCCAGGCGCGGACCCGGCGGGATGTAGAGTTCCTGGGTCTCGTTGCGCTTCTGGAATTCCTGCGAAGAGAGTTCCTCGAACTTGGCGAGGCGCGCCTTGCTCTTGGCCTGACGGCCCTTGGGATTGGTGCGCACCCACTCCAACTCGGCCTTCATGGCCTTGATGTGGGCGGTCTCCTGCTTCTCCTCGATCTCCAGGCGCTTCTCCTTCTGTTCCAGCCAGGAGGAGTAGTTGCCCTGCCAGGGGATGCCGTGCCCGCGATCCAGTTCCAGGATCCAGCCGGCCACGTTGTCCAGGAAATAGCGGTCATGGGTCACGGCCACCACGGTGCCGGGGTATTCCTGCAGGAAGTGTTCCAGCCAGGCTACCGACTCGGCGTCGAGGTGGTTGGTGGGCTCGTCCAGCAGCAGCATGTCCGGCTTCGACAGCAGCAGGCGGCACAGCGCCACGCGGCGGCGCTCGCCGCCGGAGAGCTTGGTCACGTCCGCGTCCCAAGGCGGCAGCCGCAGCGCTTCCGCCGCCACTTCCAGCACATGGTCCAGGTTGGTGGCGCCGGCGGCTTGCAGCACGTTCTCGAGCCGCGCCTGCTCGGCGGCGAGCTTGTCGAAATCCGCGTCCGCTTCGCCGTAGGCGGCATACACCGCTTCCAGCTTGGCCTTGGCTTCCACGATCTCGGTGAGTCCGCTCTCGACGTTGGCACGCACGTCCTTGGCGGGGTCGAGCTGCGGTTCCTGCGGCAGGTAGCCGATCTTGGTGCCGGCCAGGGCATGGGCCTCGCCGTTGATCTCGGTATCCACGCCGGCCATGATGCGGAGCAGGGTGGATTTGCCGGAGCCGTTCAGGCCCAGCACGCCGATCTTGGCGCCGGGGAAGAACGAGAGGGAGATGTTGCGCAGGATCTCGCGCTTCGGGGGCACCACCTTGGCGACCCGGTGCATCGTATATATGTATTGAGCCATGGTTCTGCTTGGGGCTTCGGGGCAGGTTCAGGGACGCCGATTATACTGAGCCGGTCAGCAAATAGTGCGTAGTTCGACCGGCTCAGCAGATGCGGCCCAGGACGGGCCGCCCGCCGGAACGGCGGAGCCGGGGTTGGATTCACTCCAACCCCGGCGATTCAATTACTGCACAGGATGTGCAGTAATTGAAGTTCGAATCAGCATCTGCGAAAGCGGCTCAGGCACCGTTCTTGCCGTTGCGGGGCTTGCGCTTGCGGGCGTTCTTCTCGATGAAGGCGACGATCTCGCCGGCCACGTCCTTCTTACTGGCGGCCTCGATGCCTTCCAGGCCCGGGGAGGAGTTCACCTCCAGGATCAGCGGTCCCTGGGAGGAACGGATGATGTCCACGCCCGCCACGTTGAGGCCGATGATCTTGGCCGCCCGGATGGCCATGTCCCGTTCCTTGGCGCTCAGATCCACCTCTTGGGCGCTGCCGCCCTTGTGCAGGTTGGCGCGGAACTCGCCGCGGCGCGCCTGGCGCTTCATGGCGGCCACCACCTGGTCGCCCACCACGAAGCAGCGCAGGTCGGCGCCCTGGGCTTCCTTCACGAAGCGCTGTACCAGGAAGTGGGCATTGAGGCCGCGGAAGGCGTCGATGACGCTCTCCGCCGCCTGGCGGGTCTCCGCCAACACCACGCCCTGGCCCTGGGAGCCTTCGGTGAGCTTGATGATCACCGGCGCCTCACCCACCAGTTTCATCAGGTCCTCGGTGTCATCCGGCGCGTGGGCGAAACCTGTCACCGGCATGGCGATGCCGGTGCGCGACAGGAGCTGCAGCGAACGCAGCTTATCGCGGGCGCGGACGATGGCATCCGAGTCGTTGAGGGTGAACACCCCGATCATCTCGAACTGGCGCAGGATGGCGGTGGCATAGAACGTCACCGACGCGCCGATGCGGGGGATGATGGCGTCCAGGCCGTCCAGCTTGCGGCCCTTGAAATGGATCTCGGGGTTGTCGGTCGCCACGTTCATGTAGCAGCGCAGCGGGTCGATCACATACATCTCATGGCCGCGCTGCATGCCGGCCTCCACGAGGCGTTTGGTGGAGTAGAGGCGCGTGTTGCGCGAGAGGATGGCGATCTTGAGGCGTCTCTTCATGTTCGCTCTTCGTTGAGTTCGGGCTTACGTGGCTTGCGGCGCTTGCCGGCCAGGTAGGATGCAGATGGGTCGATGGTCACGTGTCCTTGCATGGCGCTGCGTCCCAGGAGCAGGCGGAAGCGCATGCTGTCGCGGGGAGCCAGCGTGATCTCGATGGGCCAGCTCACGCTACCGATCGTGAGCAGGGTGCGGATCACCGGGCGCTGCTCGCGATGCCCGCCGGAATCCGTCACCCAACGTTCCTCTTCCACCACTTCGGCTTCGTAGAAACGTTCAGGCGTATCCGAGTTCTGACGCGGATGCAGGCCGAAGCGTACCTTGCGCTTGCCGTCTTCCGTGAACGCGACTACGGCGAAGGCATGCAGCGACGAGGTGCGCGCACCGGTGTCAATCTTCGCCTTGATGCGCTTGATGCCGAGTTCCGGCAGCGCGACCCATTCGCGCCAGCCGACTTGCAGCGGTGTGGTGGAGACGTCGTTCATTATTTGGAATGCGGGCGGGTTGGGCTGGGTCCATAATACACCGGGCCCGAAACTCAAGGTGCGTGTCAAATGGCGGATTCCCTGCTCAAGGTGGGCGTATGCCACGACCCCCGCCAGGCGCACTATGGTTTCGGCGAAGGCCACCCCTTCGGCCATGACCGCTTCAGCGCCTTCTGGCGTGAGAGCGTGGCGCGGGGCTTCGACAAGCGCGTGCATGCCATCCCGGTGGCGCCCGCCAAGCGTTCCCAATTGGAGATGTTTCACTCCCGTGACTTCCTGGGCTTCGCCGAGGAGCAGAGCCACCGGGGCGACGGGTATATGGATGAAGGGGACACGCCGGCACAGCGGGGTATATATGAGGCGGCCTGCGAAGTGGTGGGCGCCACCCTGAACGCCGTGGACGGCGTCATGTCCGGCGAGTGGCGGCGCGCCTTCGTGCCCATCGCCGGCCTGCATCACGCGGCCCGCGCGCACGCCGCCGGCTTCTGCGTGCTGGACGACATCGGCGTGGCGGTGGAATCCTTGCGCCGCCATCACGGCGTGAAGCGCGTGGCTTATGTCGACATCGACGCGCACCATGGCGACGGCGTGTTCTATTCCTTCGAGGACGACCCGGATCTGCTGTTCGCTGACCTCCACGAAGACGGGCGCTTCCTCTATCCGGGCACGGGCTCCAGCAGTGAGACCGGCGAGGGTGCGGCCGAGGGCACGAAGCTCAACCTGCCGCTCTTGCCCGGATCCGGCGATGCGGAGTTCCATCGAGCCTGGGGACAGGTGGAGGACTACCTGCGGGCCGGCAGGCCCGAGTTCATCCTTTTCCAGTGTGGCGCCGACAGCATCGCCGGCGACCCCATCACCCATCTGCGCTTCACCCCCGGCGCTCATGCGCATGCCGCCAAGCGCCTCTGCGCCATCGCCGAGGACCTGGGCCATGGCCGCATCGTGGGCATGGGGGGAGGGGGCTATAACCGCACCAATATCGCTTTGGGTTGGAACGGCGTACTTGAGTCTTTTTTAGCCACGTGAGTATCGCCCCTGCGGTAAAATAGCCGCCGCTGGATCACCCTGCCGCGGAGCCTTCCCGATGTTCACCCCTGACATGCAGATCGCCGGGTTCGACGACGAACTCCTGGGAGCCTTGCGCGACGAGTTGCGCCGCCAGGAGGAGAACATCGAGCTCATCGCCTCCGAGAACTACGTGAGCCCGCGGGTGCTGGCGGCGCAGGGTTCGGTGATGACCAACAAGTATGCGGAAGGCTATCCCGGCAAGCGCTACTACGGCGGCTGCGAGTACGTGGACGTGGCCGAGCGCCTCGCCATCGAGCGCGCCAAGAAGCTGTTCGGCGCCGCCTACGCCAACGTGCAGCCCCACTCCGGTTCCCAAGCCAACGCCGCGGTGTACTTCGCCTTGCTCAAGCCCGGTGACACCATCCTCGGCATGAGCCTGGCCCATGGCGGCCATCTCACCCACGGTGCCAAGGTCAACCTCTCGGGCAAGTTCTTCAACGCGGTGCAGTACGGCATCGACACCCAGACCGGCGAGATCGACTACGCCCAGGTGCAGAAGCTCGCGGATGAGCACAAGCCGAAGATGATCGTGGCCGGCTTCTCCGCCTACAGTCGCCGCATCGACTGGCAGAAGTTCCGCGTCATCGCCGATTCCGTGGGCGCCTATCTCTTCGTGGACATGGCGCACGTGGCCGGTCTCGTGGCCGCGGGTCTCTATCCCGATCCGGTGCAGATCGCGGATGTGACCACCACCACCACGCACAAGACCCTGCGCGGTCCGCGCGGCGGACTCATCCTCGCCAAGGCCAACGAAGAGATCGAGAAGAAGCTCAACTCATCGGTGTTCCCGTCCACCCAGGGCGGGCCCTTGATGCATGTGATCGCGGCCAAGGCGGTGGCCTTCCTCGAAGCGCTGCAGCCCGAGTTCAAGGTCTACCAGAAGCAGGTGCTGGATAACTCCCGCGCCCTGGCCGAGACCTTCGTGAAGCGCGGCTACGACGTGGTCTCCGGCGGCACCGACAACCACCTCTTCCTGCTGGACCTCATCAAGAAGGACATCACCGGCAAGGACGCGGACGCGGCCATGCATGCGGCCAACATCACCGTGAACAAGAATGCGGTGCCCAACGATCCACGCCCGCCCATGGTCACCTCGGGCCTGCGCCTGGGCACGCCGGCTTCCACCACCCGCGGCTTCAAGGAGACGGAGGTCCGCGAGTTGGGCGGCTGGATGGCGGACATCCTGGATCACATGGGCGACGAGAAGGTCATCGCCGACACCAAGCAGAAGGTGCTGGCGCTGTGCAAGAAGCATCCCGTGTACGGCGGTAGCGTGAAGTTCTGACCGCATGCACTGCCCATTCTGCAATCACGAAGATACCAAGGTGATTGACTCGCGCCTGGCGGGCGAGGGGCAGCAGGTGCGCCGGCGCCGCGAGTGCGAGCAGTGCGGTGAACGCTTCACCACCTTCGAGAGCGCCGAGCTCGTGATGCCGCGCATCGTGAAGAACGACGGCACCCGCGAGCCTTACGACGAACACAAGCTGCGCTCCGGCATGACCCGCGCGCTGGAGAAGCGTCCGGTCAGCACCGAGGCCATGGAGGAGGCGCTGGCACGCCTCATCCACAAGCTGCAGGTGGCGGGCGAACGCGAGATGAAGTCGCGCCAGCTGGGCGAATGGGTGATGGAGGAACTGAAGGTGCTGGACGAGGTGGCCTATGTGCGCTTCGCTTCGGTGTACCGCAGCTTCCAGGACGTGAACGAGTTCCGCGAGGAGATCGAACGCCTGCAGGGCGAGTCGGCCCGCGCCGCCATGGAGCGTGAACAGATGCCGTTATTGCCGGAAGACAAGAAGAAATAACCTATGACCGATTTCAGCGCCGAAGACAGCCGCTACATGGGCGAGGCCCTGCGCCTCGCCGAGATGGGCCTCTACACCACGGACCCGAACCCCCGCGTGGGTGCAGTGGTGGTGAAGGACGGCAAGGTCCTGGGCCAGGGCTTCCACAAGACGGCCGGCGAGGCCCATGCGGAAGTGCTGGCGCTGCAGGAAGCCGGCGCCGCCGCCAAGGGCGCCACCTTATATGTGACGCTGGAGCCCTGCGCGCACCAGGGCAAGACGCCGCCCTGCGCCGACGCCGTGGTGAAGTCCGGTATCGCGCGAGTGGTGGCCGCCATGACCGACCCCAACCCACTGGTGTCAGGCAAGGGCTTCGACAAGCTGAAGGCCGCCGGCATCCGCGTGGAGGAGGGCCTCATGGCCGTGCAGGCCAAGGCGCTCAACCCCGGTTTCATCAGCCGCATGTCGCGTGGCCGGCCCTGGGTGCGCACCAAGCTCGCCGCCAGCCTGGACGGGCGCACCGCCCTCACCAACGGCCAGAGCAAGTGGATCAGCAGCGATGCCGCCCGCGAGGACGTGCACCGCTGGCGCGCCCGCAGTTCCGCGGTGTTGACCGGCATCGGCACGCTCTTGGCGGATGACCCCACGTTCACGGTGCGCTTGCCCGGCGAGTGGCGCCAGCCCAAGAAGTTCATCGTGGATACGAACCTCAGCACGCCGGTGAATGCGAACATATTCAAGCTCAATCCCGATCTCGTGTTCATCGCCACCGGCGTGGACGATCCGGAGGAGCACGAGGCGCTCAATGCCGCGGGTGCCAGCATCCAGGTGTTCCCGGAGCGGCGCGGCTTCATGGATCTCAAGGCCATCCTCGAGACCCTGGCGGAGCTGGAGTGCAATGAGATATTGATGGAAGCGGGCGCCGGCATGAACGGCGCGCTGCTGGAAGCTGGCCTGGTGGACGAGCTGATCCTGTATCTCTGCCCGAGCCTCTTGGGCGACAAGGCCCGCGGCATGTTCAGCCTGCCGGAGATAAGCAGCATGCAGGAGCGCCGCGGTCTCGAGATCGTGGACGCGCGCATGTTCGGCCCGGACCTGCGATTGATACTCCGACCCAAGGCCTGACATGTTCACGGGGATCATCCAGGCAGTGGGGGAAGTCGAGGCGCTCACGCCCGTAGGCGGTGACCTGCGCCTGTCCATCGCCACCGGCGAGTTGCCCCTGCAGGACGTGAAGCCGGGCGACAGCATCTGCGTGAGCGGCTGCTGCCTCACGGCCATCGCCGTGCGCGACGCTGCTTTCGATGCGGACGTCTCCAAGGAGACCCTGGGGCTCACCACGCTGGGCAACCTCAAGCTCGGCTCGCCGGTGAACCTGGAGAAATCCCTGACCCTCGCGACGCCGCTCGGTGGGCATCTGGTGAGTGGCCATGTGGACGGTTTGGGGCTGATCAAGTCACGACGCGAGGACGCGCGTTCGGTGCGCTTCGATGTCCAGGTGCCCATGACGCTGAAGCGCTATGTGGCCCACAAGGGTTCCATCAGCGTGGATGGCGTGAGCCTGACCGTGAACGCCATCTACAACGACGTGTTCGACGTGAACATCATCCCCCACACCATGACCCATACCATCTTCTCCGGTTATCAACCCGGTACCCGCGTGAACCTGGAGGTGGACGTGGTGGCGCGCTACGTGGAGCGCATGCTCGGGGAGCAGGTGCGGTGAGCAAGCTAAACAGCGTCGAGGAGATCCTGGCCGAACTCGCCGCGGGGCGCATGGTCGTGATCATGGACGACGAGGACCGGGAGAACGAGGGCGACCTCATCATGGCCGCCGGCATGTGCCGTCCCGAGGACATCAACTTCATGGCGCGCTACGGGCGCGGCCTCATCTGTCTCACCCTCACCCGCGAGCGCTGCAAGCAGCTGCGGCTGCCACTCATGGTGAGCGACACCGACAAGGCCCACGCGACGAATTTCACTCTGTCCATCGAGGCGGCGGAAGGGGTGACCACCGGCATCTCCGCCTACGACCGCGCGCATACCGTGCGCACCGCCGTGAAGCCGGACGCGAAGCCAGAAGACATCAAGCAGCCCGGCCACATCTTCCCGATCATGGCCCAGCCGGGCGGCGTGCTCACCCGCGCCGGCCACACCGAGGCCGGTTGCGACCTGGCGCGCCTCGCGGGCCTGGAACCGGCGGCAGTGATCGTAGAGATCCTCAACGAAGACGGCAGCATGGCGCGCCGCGGGGATCTGGAGAAGTTCGCTGCGGAGCACAAACTCAGGATCGGCACCATCGCCGACCTGATCCGCTACCGCATCGAGAAGGAGAAGACCGTGCAGCGCGTGGCCGAGCGCCGCGTGCCCACGGAGTTCGGCGAGTTCCAGCTGGTCGCCTACGAAGACCGGGTGAGCAGGGCCATGCACCTGGCGCTCACGTCGGGCAAGCTCGAGCCCGGCAAGCCCACCCTGGTGCGCGTGCACCTGCAGGACACCTTGGGCGACATGCTGGGGGTACGCTGGGACAACTTGGGTCTGCCGCTGCGCAATGCCTTGCAGAAGATCGCCAAGGAGGGCGGGGTGCTGGTGATCCTGCGCCAGCCGGAAGAACCGGGTGCCATCGTGGAGAGCCTCAACACCGGCGGTGCGTCCCGGTCCGAAGGTCCCGCGGCGGCCACGGAACTGCGCACCTACGGCGTGGGCGCGCAGATATTGCTGGACCTGGGCGTGACCAAGTTGAGAGTGCTGAGCCAGCCCAAGAAGATGCATGGTATCTCCGGTTTCGGTCTCGAAGTCGTCGAGTATGTGACCCCGGATTGACTCTTCTCGGTTAAAATAGCCTCCTGACTTCATAAAGCTCTTTCATATGGTCGGCACTATCAGAACAATCGAGGGCGGACGCTCGGCGAAAGGCCTGCGTATCGCCGTGGTCGCGGCACGCTTCAACCATTTCGTGGTGGACAAGCTCCTGGCCGGTGCGGTGGAGACCCTGACCCAAGCCGGCATCAGCAGTCAGGACCTGGACATCGTGCGGGTGCCCGGCGCCTTCGAACTCCCGCTCGCCGCCCGCAAGCTCGCTGCCAGCCAGCACTACGACGCCATCATCACCCTCGGCGCGGTCATCCGTGGCGGCACTCCCCATTTCGACTACGTGGCAGGCGAATGTGCGCACGGGGTCGCCCAGGCCGCCCATGATTCCGGCGTGCCGGTGATCTTCGGCGTGCTCACCTGCGACACACTGGAGCAGGCCACGGAGCGCTCCGGCGGTGCCCACGGCAACAAGGGCGCGGACTCGGCCTTGGCGGCCATCGAGATGGCCGACCTCTTGCGCAAGCTGGAGGGCTGAAGCCATGGCCAAGGGCAGTTCCCAGGGCGCGCGCGCCCGCGCCAAGGCCCGGCGCCTAGCGTTGCAGGGCCTCTATCAATGGCAGCTCTCCGGCACTCCGGCGCCGGACTTGATCGCTGAACTCAGTGCCTCCCAGATCATCAAGGATGTGGACTTCGAGTACTTCGAGGCGGTGCTGCGCGCTGTCATCGCGGACAGCGAGGCCTTGCAGGCCCTGTTCTTGCCGCACCTGGACCGGCCTGCCGCGCAACTCGACCCCATCGAGCGCGGCGTACTGCTCATCGGCACCTTCGAACTCAAAGACCGCATCGACGTGCCTTACCGCGTGGTACTGAACGAGGCCATGGAGCTGTCCAAGGACTTCGGCGCCGAAGACAGCCACAAGTACATCAACGCGGTGCTGGACAAGACCGCCGCCGGCCTGCGCCAGGCGGAGCGCGCCGCGCGCTGATATCCATGGACGAGTTCCAGCTCATCCGCCGCTACTTCGTGAGATCCGCGAAGCCGCGCGCCGACGTGAGCTTGGGGATAGGTGACGACGCAGCGCTGTTGAAGGTGTCACCGGGCCAGGAACTGGCGGTCAGCACCGACTCCTTGCTCTCCGGTGCGCATTTCCCCGCCGACCTTGCTGCCGATGCCGTAGGCCATCGCGCCCTCGCCGCCAACCTGAGCGACCTTGCCGCCATGGGGGCCACGCCCACCTGGGTGTTGATGGCGCTCACGCTCCCGGAAGCCGACGAGGTCTGGCTGGACGGTTTCAGTCGCGGCTTCTTCGCGCTCGCGGATGAGCATGCCGTGGCGCTGGTGGGCGGCAACATGGCGCGCGGCCCCTTGAACATCACGCTCACGGTGCATGGCCTGGTGGAGCAGGGCACGGCGCTCACCCGTTCCGGTGCGCAGGTGGGCGATCTCGTATACGTCACCGGCCGTCCGGGCGATGCGGCGGCAGGATTGAAGCTGCTGCAAGCGGGCAGCGCCGATGCATCGCACCCCTGCGTGCGGCGTTTCTCCTATCCCGAACCGCGCATCGCTGCGGGTCGTGCGCTGCGGGGTATCGCCAGCGCGGCCATCGATGTGTCGGATGGATTACTCGCCGACCTGGGGCATCTCCTGGAAGTGCGCGGCTTCGGCGCCAAGCTGTCACTGGAGAGGCTGCCGGTCTCCGCGGAGTTACTAGCCCTGTACGGCCAGGAGGAGGCCTGGCGCCTCGCCCTCACGGGCGGAGATGACTACGAACTCTGCTTCACGGTGCATGCCCAGCGGAGTTCGTAG
>Ga0265338_10003169_pt1 | contig 23476 bp, 26 predicted proteins | sample 42126metaG_FD_193579 | JGI IMG/M metagenome (GOLD analysis project Ga0265338, IMG submission 193579) | Rhizosphere microbial communities from Carex aquatilis grown in University of Washington, Seatle, WA, United States - 4-21-26 metaG | ecosystem: Host-associated > Plants > Roots > Rhizosphere... | reverse complement strand
GCGCGTCGGTCGCGAGCGCTCCCTTGCAGATCAGCGGGCCGGCCTGGCTGGCGCACCCGAACGCGGTCTGCGGGCCGGACCATCCGGCGTAGGAGAGGATCCGGGCGTGCCGTGCGTCGGTGCCTTCGCCGGCGGCGGCCGTCGACCCGACCAGGTAGTGCGACGCGACGCGGGGCGCCGCGATCGGGTAGTCGTACAGGGCGACGTTCGACAGCCGCGTGTGGACCGACAGCACGTTGCCCATCTGCGCGACCGGGTTGCCGGCCCCGGTGATCTCTCCGCCGATCGACATGACGCTGGTGGCGAACGATGACAGGGTCAGCGGTGAGCCGAGGACGTGGGTGAGCACGATCACGTCGTCGAGCCAGACGGTGATCGTCTCCTGGTCGACCCCGAGGGTCATCACGACGTGGTGGTCCTGGTTCAGCGTGACCGGTCCGAGGTACTGCGCGAGATTTCCGCTCGGGCCGTTGACGTTGATCGACCCGACCGAGCCGCCCTGGACGATCAGGCTGAATCCCTGCAGGAGCGGGGCCTGCTGGTTGACGATGACGATGGGGTCGACAGCGGTCGTCGTTGAGAACCACGCCTCGACCGTGAAGCCGCCGACTGGGTTGAGGAACGGTCCGACACCGGCCGACCCGATGAGGAAGCAGCCGCCGTCCTGGAAGGAGTTCGCGGACGTCGCGGCACCCAGGATCGAGGTGCCACCGTCGCCGAGCGGCGCCAGCAGCGTTGCTGACCCGAACGTCGGGGACAGCGGCACGAGCTTCGACAGGATCAGTTGCCCGTCGAGCTGCAGCGTCGCGGATGCGTTCGCGATCGACGTCGACCCGGCCGCTTCGTGCATCGGGTAGTACGCGACCGGCCCAGCCAACAGGACCTCAGCGTCATACGCCGAGTCCAACGTGATATTCGCCAACGCCGCGTAAGCATCCACCCCGACGAAGTTCCCCACCCCGAACCCCGGCGAGTTCCAGGTCTGCGGCCACCTCTCAACGAACCCCGTCCACACCGGGTACGGCGTACCCGCCCACGTCGCGAGGAACTGGACCGGGGTCTCCGGCCGGACATTCGGGTAGTGCGCCGACACCGTCTCGAACGCTGAGACAGCCGCAGCGACCATCTCGATATTGCTGATATACCAGGTCGTCACCCCGGTCGTCGCGCCACCGGAAGTGATCCACGCCAGCCGGACCGTCCAGGCGTTCACCGGTGCGGTCTTGTTCTCGACCAGGCAATACCCGGTCGTGCCCGTCACGACCGCCGGCGACCCGAGCTGCGTCGAGATCAGCGTCCCGGTGATATCCAGCCACTGGATCTCGAGCAGCGCGCTGACCGTCGGACCCTGGTTCACGATCTGCGACGCGAACGAGTAGACGACACCCGGCTTGACCAGGAACCCGCCGACCGTCGCGACCTGCGACAGCGACGCCAACGATCCCGGGATGACGACCTTCAGCGAGCAGCGGTTCGGCCCGAGCTTCGACGTCGTGTCCCGGCTCAACGTCGCGCCGGACACCGCAGCGAACTGGAACGGGACCGCACCCGACACGCAACCCGGCGCCGCGACATCAGGCGTCAACAGGTTCGCGTTCAAGCCCGGCCCCGGAGCGAACTGCCCATCACGGTTGTCGAGCTGCCCGGTCATCGTCGACGACTGGTACTGACCCTGCTCGTACTGCCGGCCACGTGGGGAGATCGCCAGCGACCGGTTCAGATAGGCGACCGGCGTGTTGTACGACGGGGCCAGCTGGTTCGGTGCCTGACCGAACCCGAACATCAGGCTGATCAGCGGACAGTTCGGGTTCGAGCCCCCACCGATGATCGGCATTAGACGGACATGGACGGGTCGAACGGGCCGCGACCGTTACGCCGGTAATACTGCTGCGCGTGGGTCTGCAGGTGCGTGAGCAGGACCTGACCGTCGAGCATCACCTGCGTCTGGATCGGCTGCATGTGCGTGACCCCGGTCCGCGCGGCGAGATAGGACCCGGCGGCGGAGGAGTAGGCCGGGGTGGGTGGCGCGACGTAGTTCCCGACGGCTCCGGCGGCGCGGCGTTCCCGTGCCAGTTTCGCGGCGATCGCCTTCGCGAACGCGTCGGTGAGGGACTTCGCGAACTTCTCGAGCTGCCCGGCGGTGATCGGGAGTCCTTCGATCGGTCCGGACGGGTTGACGATCCGCATTTTCGCGGCCTTGGCGTGCGCCTTCCGGGCCGCGCCGGTCACCGCGTCGGTCATCGGCGAGAAGCCGGCGCCGCCCGGCTGCCCGGCCATGTTCTGCAGGAACGACAGGCTGTCCGGGTTCGACTTGACCTGCGCGCCGCCGGGTAGCTGCACGATCTCCGGGCCCTGCTCACCGACGACGTACAGGCCGGTTTCGTCGGCGGTCCCGCCACCCGCGAGGTACTTCTTCACCAGGCCACCGCCCGGCAGGTGCGACAGGATCCCGGTCACATGCCCGAGCGCGCCGGTGATGTCGTCGGCGCCTTTCTTGATCGCGTCGAAGATCGGCTTGATGAAGGACCACACGTCCTGCACGACGGTCTGGATCCCATGCCAGGCGTCATGCCAGATGTTCTTCAGCCCCTGGATCTCCCGTTTGATGACGAGGATCCCGACCTTCACGATGTCGGAGAAGATCGGCTGCAGGAAGTTCCACGCCCCGTTCACCGCGGTCTTCACCGCGGACCAGACCGTCGACCACACCTGCTGCGCGATCTGCAGTTCCATCCGGATCGGCCAGAGCCCGACCTTCACGATCGCGGTCAGGATCGGACGCAGGAACGACCACGCGTCGTTCGCGATCCGCTTCACGAACCCCCACACCGTGTCCCAGTGCTTGTACAGCTCGTAGGCGGCGATCCCGACCGCCGCGACCGCGAGGATGATCGGCAGGAACGGGAGCAGCGCCTCAGCGCCAGCGACGAGCATCTCCGCCGCCCACGACAGGGCGGCCGTCGACATCGCGATGAACGACGACACGGCCTCGGCCGCCACGGTGATGAAGTAGCCGGACTGCTCCGCAACCCAGGTGGCGCCGGACGCGAGCATCTTCGCAAACGACGCGACCGACTGCGCCGCAGCGGAGATCAGCCCCGCGACATAGACCGCGATCGCAGCAGCGAGCGCACCACCGATCACGCCGGCCAGGACCTTCGCGACCGTCGAATGCTTCCCGAACCAGTTGACGACGTCCATCGTCCAGTTGACAAGCGCCTCGAGCTTCGGGATCAACGCGACACCGATCTTCGCGCCCAGATCCTCAGTCCGGGTCTTCAACACCTGCATTTTCCCGGCGAACGTCCCCGCATACGCCTGCGCCTGACCACCGATCGACTTCGTCAGCAGGCCGATGTCACCAGCACCGGCCTTCACCGTGTCGTTGTACGTCTCCTGCGCGTGTTTCAGCGCGAGGTTCGCGGACACCATCGCCTGATGGTTCGCGACGGTCTTCCCACCCGCACGGTTGTAGTTGTCGAGCGCCTGCTTCGCTGACAGTTGCGCGGAGGCGAGGGACCGTTGCGTCGTGATCAACGCCCGGGCGCCACCAGTCGCCGTGTTCACGTTGATACCCAACGCTTTCAGCGCCCGGCCCTGACCTTCGGAGGCTTTCGCGACGAGGACACCGGCCTGCGCGAGCGAGATCTGCTTCACCCGCGCCACATCCGCGGTCAACCCCATCAGGCTCAGCGACTTCTGCGTCGACCCGGTCGCCTGCACCAGCGACTGCAACCCGGAGTCAGTGTCCGCGTAGGTGAACCCGAGGGACTGCATCTTGTTCTGCACCGCGTTGATCGGGGCCTGGAACTGGGACAGTTTCGCGCCGGTCTTCGTGATCGCGGCCTGCATCGCGGCGTGCGCCGTCTCCCATTTGTCACCGAGATGAACGGCCTCAGCGCCGAGCCCGACCGCAGCCGTACCGATCCCGAGCAGCGCCGCCTTACCGACCGACTGCAACCGTGCCAGCGACCCGCCGGACTTCTTGGAGAACCCTTCGACTTCGCCGCCGGCTTTCGCCATCGACGCGGTCAACTCTTTCGAGTCCCCGATGATCCGGACGACGATCGGGGGGGTGAAGCCTTCAGGCATCGCTAACGCTTCCAGGCATTGACCTTGTCCTTACCTCGAAGGTCGCCGCGGCTGATGTCGCCGCGTTCGCATTCCTCGACCCAGATCGTCTTGACGAGCGAGTTGCCCGGCCCGTAGCGCTGGCGCTTCGGGTAGCGCCTGACGTTGTGAAGCGCGGGCGACTCATGGGTGCCGCCGTGCGGCTCAAGTGTCCGGATGGACCGCAGGACAATGATGCGCACGTCAGGATCAGCGCCTGCGCGTGCGAGGCGACGTCGAGCCGCACGGTCCGGATACTCGATGGTGCGCTCGGCGTACTTCGGTGTCAGCATCAGCGCCCACGACCGCGCCAGCGTGTGCCAGACGGCCTTGTGAGGGTGCTCCTTCTCGACCGGGTTGTACGAGAGGTCGTCGTGGATCTCGTAGACGCGACCTTCGCTGCCGACCCCGAAGCCGCCGCCGATGGTGATGCGGTGCGGGACGAACCCAGCGCGCCACTGAGCCACGTGAATCTCATGCAGGACGTTGACCTCGAACGCGTAGCCGTCGCCATCCTGAACGGTTGTCCAAGTGAAGCCTGCGACCGGCTCGGGGAGGCCGAGATCGAACGGCACACCGAACACCATGAAGCCGTCGATGGCGACGGGGACCACGTCGATCTCGGAACTGCGCAGCGTGGTCGCGAGACCGTGCGCCAAGTCCAACATCGGCGGAGCGACCCAGAAACAGTCGGCGCGGTCGAGCGAGTCGCCGTATTCGGTTGGCCCGCGCCGGGCTTCGACGATCCCTCGGTACGCCTCGCGGAGCGAGTGACGGAGTTCGGGGACGTCTTGCGGACGATAAAGGACAGCGGTCATTTGCAACCTTCCAGGAGGGGACGGTGGCCCGGTCCTGGAACCGGGCCACCTACCCACGGGGATCAATCCGTGGGCTGACTAGTTGAGTTACGCTTTCAAACCTTCGATGACAGCCTCACGGGCCCGGTCCCACAACACGTCCCGCTCACGCCACTCCTCCCATGCCGGGCGCAACGCTGGCCGGGCCGGGAGATGCACCGAATGGTTCACGCCCGCGTCACCACCGAGCTCCTGGATCCGCGCGTAGACCATCGACGGGCCGACCATCGCCTCGTAACGCCCGAACCCGAGCCGGATCGGGCCCTCGGTGTGGTACGAGCGGCGCAAAGACCCGGTGACCACCGACGGCGGCGAACCAGGCGACGACGGTGACGGGGTGCCAGCCGGGTGCGACGTCGTGAACTGCTTCTTCACGGTCGCTTCGAGTTCAAGCGCCGCGATCCCGACCGCCCGGCCGACACCGTCGTCGACCGCTGCGGCTTTCGCTTTCAGTGCCGCGACGAGTTCCTTCGCGCCGGACACGATCTCAGCCATCCGGAGTGTCCCCCTGCACTTCCCGGTACGCCTTCTCGACCTGGATCATCCGGTCGAGCAGCCGCGCCGGTGTCAGATCCACCTGGTCAGGTGTCCAACCGAAGTAGTGCGCGGCCGTCCAGTAGTCGAGGACGCTGCGCGGCGGGAGCAGGTCAGCCGCTACCCTGCGGCCTTTGAACCACCAGATCAGCCGCTGGTAGTCCCAGTAGGGCCCACGCGGCTGCCGTCACCGGCCGGGTCCGGGTTGTCATCGGCGCCGAACAGCGCGTCCTTGTACTCCTCGCAGACCTTCATGATCGCGTCGTAGTCCGGGACCGACAACTCGTCGAGGATCCGCGGGTTCTCGATCGGCAACACCAGCGGAGCGGTGTGCTCACCTTGGTCGTCGGTCCACGACCGGGCGAACGACCAGCCGGTGATGATCATCGCGGCCATCCGCTCAGCGATGTCCATCGCGGCGACGATGCTCGCCGAGGCGTCGACCTCGTCGACTTTCTCCATGACGGCGCGCCGGTCGCGTTGCCGGATCGAGTCGATGTCCCGGAAGTCGACCCACCCGCCGGACGGCAGGGTGTGCCGTCCGGTCGGCGGGACAGCCGCCAACCTTGGTTCGGCGGTCTCCGTCTCGACCGGTGGCAGGGAGCTCGTGTAAGGCTGGTCAGTCATCCGTGGTCCTTCCATCACCCGTAAGTCCCGGTCGCCAAGCTGTTCTTGACGGTGACCCGACCCGGTGAGTAGCCGGTCCCGGCCACGTTCCCGTCGGTGAGGTTCGCGATCGCGCGCCAGTCCATCGCGTACTCCAGATGCGCCTTCCCCATGTCGGGGCTGCCGTCGATGAACCCGATCTGGTTGAAGAAACAGTCAAGCGACAGCAACCCGGCCCCGACGATGCCATTACCGAACAGCAGCTCGAACGACGGCTGAGTGTTCGCCTCGAAGTAGGTGAGGAACGTCTCGTCCTCAGCGATCACCTGGATCTTGCCGGTCACATCCAAGGGCCCGACGAACACGTCGTAGGGGGCGGTGTTCCCGTCGACGTTGTTGATGATGTCCGGGTCGCGTTTCCAGTCGATCGACCCGTCGACGATCAGCGGCGTGAGCGTCCCGCCGATCTTCAGCAACCCGATGTAGGCGGCGAGCGGCACGGTCGACGGGACGCTGACGGTCGGCAACGCGACGAGACCCGACGGGCAGCCGGACGCGGTCGCATCCCAGGACAGCATCCCGTCGGCGGTGAAGTTCAACGTGAAGTCCGTCATCCGCGCGCTGTACTGCCGGGTCACGCCCGCGCCGACGTTCGGCAAGTACAGGTCGGTGAGCTGCAGATACGACGGGGCGGTCGTGCCGGTGTTCTTCAACGCCGCCAGATGAGTGTTCGGGGTGCCGCCGGTGAAGTCGACCGCGCCGAGCATCCCGATCAGGAGGTACGGGGTGGTGTCCGGGAAGAAGTCCCCGGACAGCGAGATGTCGGAGGATGCGACACCGTCGATCAGCCCGAACGACTGGGCGACGGCCGCCCGCCAGCCGGCGTCGTTGAGACGGGTCCGGTTGTCCTTCGGGTCGAACTTCGTGACCGGCGCGTAGGTCGTCGGCCCGGCGCTGGAGGTGCCGACGGTCGTGACGACACAGCCGGCGGAGTGCGCGTTCGCGGTCGCGCCGGTCGTCAGTGTGGTGCCGACCAGCGCGGATGCGGTGACGACCTCGGTGTTCGACCCGTCGTAGATCGTGATCTTCGACGTCGCGACGAACCCGGTCGCGCTGACAAGCGGAATCGAGGTCGCGCCGGCGGTGATCGCGGCCGCGAGCGCCGAATGGCCAAGCTCACGCGCGATCCCTACGGCCCGGCGGTAACTAGCGTTGGGCACGGCTCACTCCTTCGAGTCGTCGGCCGACGCGGCCGGGGTTTCGGGCGACTGCTCGTCCGTCGGGTGGGTGCGGTGAGTGACCTTCGCGTTCTTCGGCGCCGGCTCCCAGCAGTTCAGGTCCGGGTTCCAGTCCTTGACCGGCTTCCCGGCGGCGTCGAGCCGGTCGGGCCAGTCCCAGACCTCACCTGGTGCCGGGCAGGCGCCGATATCCGGCCAGTCCCGTTCGGGCGGGCCGGTGTAGGTGAACAGCGCCATGACGGGTCTCCTCAGGCTTGGAAGAACTGGGTGACGTCGAACGTGAACTGCGCCCACTGCTGCGTCGCGCCGGAGTCGTTCTGCAACGGCTCACCCAACGTGACCGCCAGGTCCGGCTCGGCGGCGAGGAAGATCGTCGTCGACGGCTGCCCGAACGTGTGGTCGGCGACGGCCCGGTCGTGCACCGCGTCGATCAGCAGGTCAATGTCGGCCATCGCCTCGACCGGGTCGGGCAGCGTCGACTCGCAGTACACCTGCAGGACCAGGTTGTACGTCGCGTACTTCCAGCCGTCGTGCTGACCGCCGATTGAGATCCGGGTCTCGGACTGCCGGACGACGAAGATGACGAGCTGCGCGTGGGTCGGGATGCCCTGGATCCGGTTGTTCTGCCGGAAGTCGATCTCGGTCGGGAACGATGCCCAGACCTTGTCGAGCTGGTCCGGCGGGTTGGTCCATGCGCCGAGCGGGTTGAACCAGGACAGTGTCGCCGCCCGAACCTCCGACCGGCTCACGGCGGTTATCTCACCCGTCTGAATGGATCCAACAGCTTCGTCGCACGCGCGACGTCCGGGCCGGCCGGGTCCGTCGGTGCGCTCCCACCGGGCTCCGTCGCGGACCGCATCACGATCGCGGTCGACCCGCGGGACTTCAGCAACGACGACGTGAGCGAGATCACGGCCTGCTTCACCGCCGGCGGCAACGCGGACACGCTCACCCCAGCCGCGTGATCCGCCATCAGTGGCGCTACGAGCGGGAGCGTCAGGTCACCGGTCGTGTAGGTGCTCGCGACCTGGATCTGCTCGCCGCTGTTCACGTCGTCGTACACCTGCAGCGTCGACCCGGGGTAGATCCCGAGGACCGAGGCCACGTCGATGCTGCTGTCGCCGACTGTGGCCGGGTCGGTGCTGACCGTGTTGGGGTAGCCGTTGACGTAGTTCACCTGGACAAGCACCCGTGACCCGATCCCATATGCGAGGTAGGCGTTGCCGAGCTGCGGGAGGCTCGCCACGGGGATCTCTAGCGTTGACGCGCCGATCACCAGGTCGGCGGCCTGCGCCGACGTCAGCGGTGCCATCAGCGAAGGTGTCGGCCCGACGGAGATCGCGTCGATCTCGAGGATCGGTTTGCGGTTCAGCGGGACGATGACGGTGCCCCACCGGTTGACCCGGTATCGCGCGATCGGGTCGATGTCGAGGGTCGCGGCGAGGACCTGCCGGCAGATGTTGTCGGCCCATGACGACGCCCGGGCGATCACGTTCGCGAGCTCGGCGGCGTTCTGGGCCTTGGTGCCGCCGGAGACGAGGTTGTCGGTGTTGACCGACGTCGGTGCGTTCTGGTACTCGGCCACCGTCAGGTACGGCGTGGCGGCGGCGTAGGTCGTGACCTGCGGGTTGATGGCGAGGCTCACGGTGCGCCTCCGGTCAGCCTGGTCACATGCTCACGGGTCTGGGCGTGCAGCTGCTCGTTGTGGTCGCGGGTCGCCCGGTGGTGCTTGACCTGCTCACGGTTGTGCCAGACCGCGAGGAACGACCCGGGCAGCACCAGCCCGATGAAGCAGCTCGGGACGTTCCCGTTGTCGAGGTAGTCGACGAACCCTTGCGCGCGGGCACCGCGCACGAACAGCCAGGTGGCGAGGGCACACCAGACGACCGCGATCAGACCGAGCAGCCAGAGCCGCCACCGGGCGCGCATCGGTCAGGACTTGGCGGCGGTCTTCTTCGCCGGCGCCTTCTTGGCGGGCGCGGCCTTGCGTGCGGTCCGCTTCCGAGGCGCGGCGGTCTTCGGGCCGCCGTGCGCCCCGACGTACTCAGCGACCTCGTCCTCGGTCGCCGGGCGCCACTGGTCGGGACGGCGAAGGTAAACCTGCCCGTCGTACTCGCTGACGTCGAAGATGGGACCGCCGTCCGCGCTGACCTGCGGCGGGTCGGTGATCGAGACGAGGTACATGAGTCGGCCTTTCGGTAGGAGTGACTGCGGCGGCCGGGCCGGTGACATCCCGGCCGCCGACAGCAACTAGACGGGCTATCCGACAGCGGTCAGGACACCGCACGTAACCGGAGCGCGGCACACCAGCGTCTCGACGCTGGACGTGTCCCACTGCTCGGCCGGCCCGACGCCGCCACCCTGCGTGAGCGCGACGCCGTAGTCCTTCTGGCGGACGTCACGCAGGCACCGGACCGCGAAGTTGTTCGCGATCCCCGCGTTCGGGTACGGGATCCGGTCGGAGGCGAAGATCGCCATCCCATCGGGGACCCACGGGTCGACGTCGATCGCGATGGTCTCGCCGGTCACCCGGGAGATGTACCGCGATGCCATCACACCGACCGTGATCCCGCTGCGGTTGGCGCCGTCGGGCATCAGGTAGGTGACCGCCGCGTTCGACCCCATCGACGCCGAACCGATCTCCTGCGCGACCCGGGCGTTCGTGACGATCCGGGTCGGTGTGAGCTGCGCCGCGTTGAAGATCGCGAGCAGCATCGAGTCGATCTGGGTGACGCCCTGCGCCGTGCCGGTGAGGGCAGCGCCGCCGAGGTCGGTCCAGGTCGCACCGGAGCCGGTGCCCGAGCCGGGCGTGACGATCGAGTTCGACCCGTAGTCACCGAGGATCGACGCGATCATCCCGTTGTAGCTCGACGCCGAGGACGTGGTGTCCGCGGCGTAAGGCACAGCGGTCGGCGCGGTCTGGAACAGCCCAGGCAACGCCGGCAGGGCCTGGTTCGCCACCGGTAGCGACGTGATCAGGCACGTCGGCGCGGTGACCGTCGTGTAGTAGAAGTAGGTGCCGGACGACGGCCCGACCCACACGTCGTAGGCGACCGCACCCTTCAGCGCCGGCCATGATGCGGTGACCGTGTTCGTCGAGGTGCCGCCACCGGTCGTGACGGTCGCGTCGGCGGTCGCCACACCACCGCCGGCTGCCTGGCCGAGACCGCTCGCACCCCAGTAGTAGTTCAGGGCGGAGCGTGCCGCAACCTTGACGTGGACCGCAGTCGACAGCGCGATCGTGCCGCCGGTCGTCGCGGTCGTCGGGGTCGACTGGGCGCTGATCGTGTGCAACGCCCAACCCTGCCCGCCGATGATCGCCTTGTTGTCCTGGATCCTCCACTGCATGAGGGTCTGGACAGAGGCGATCGCTTTCGCGTCCTCGTAGTTCTTCGCGAGGTCGATCGCGTCGTCGGTGACCTCACCGGAAACACGCACCGGCAGGTAGGGAGCGAACACGTCCTGCTCGCTGACGTTGATCAGGTAGCCGCCGGTGTCGAGGCCGACGAACGGGCCAGGCTGCCCGCTGTTCACGTTGAGCAGCGCACGCCAGGCGGCGTTCTTCGACCCGTCGCCGTTCTCACGCGGCGTCGCGTCGTAGGTGGGGGTGTTGACCGGGACCTGGCTGACGAGCGAACCGAGGTCGTAGCCGTAGAGGCCGGTCGTTGCGTTCACGCCAGCCGTGGCGGCCTTGGTGAACGCATCCTTGAGACCTTCGAGGGTCTCCGCGGTGATGCGGTCGAGATCCATGATCGTGTGTCCTCCTTCGAGGCAAGCGGAAGTACGCCGTCACCCAAGGGCTCGGCGTGAGAAGAGCGGGTGGGTCTAGCTGGTGAAGCGCTCGAGAACGTCAGCCGGCGAGGACTGCTTGAACCTCGGCGCGGCGAACGGAGACTGCGTGACCTTCATCTGCTCGACGAGCAGCTGGGACTGCAGCGCAGCCTTCTTGATCGGGTCGGCCTCATCCTCGGCGGCTTTCGTCAGGGCTGCGAGCCCGTCGGAGTTGTCGTCGGGGGTTCGTGCCGCGAGACCGGCCGTGCCGTTGGCGCCGTTGAGCAACGGGCCACCAGCTGCCGGGTGCTTCTCCACTGTTGCGAGTCGCTCTTCGAGCGGGGCCATTGCCGCCTTGATGACGGCCTCTGTCTGGCCCTGCTCCTTCAGCAGGTACTCACCGATCGTGGAAAGTGCGTCGACGACGGCCCTGGTGCGGTCCGCGGACTTGGCCACGGTGCTGTCAGTGTCGTCGTCTTCGGGGGGAGCCTGGACGGTGTCCGTTCCCGGGATCACCGTCGAGTCAGGGGCTGCGGCGGGAGCAGCAGCGGCGGCGGTCGTGTCCGGTGCGGCGCCGGTGTCCGTGGCGGGAGCCGCGTCGGCCGTCGCGTCCGCACCCGTGGTGTCGTCCGCACCTTGCGCGTCGCCGCCGGCGGGCGGCTCGGGAGCAGCGATCGGGGACAGATCGCCCGGGTCGATCGTGCCGACGAGCTGCCCGTTGGCGTCGAAGACCGCCATCTGCGGGTCGCCCTTCGCCTTCGCCACCGGCTCCGCCGCGGGGGGAGACGCTTCGGGTTCCGGTGCGGGCGCCTCGACGGCCGCGGCCGGCGCAGGATCGGGCGGGGTGTCGGCGCCCTTCGCGACGTCCTCCTCGACGACAGGCGGCTCGAGTTCGGCGGTCTTGGACACTGGGGCCTCCTCGGGGGCCTGCGGGAGTGTGGACAGAACGTTCTGCAACGACTCGACGGCCGTGCGGATCGCGGACTCGTTCGCGGCGGACAGCACCTTGCCGGCCTTCAGTAGCGGGGTCCAGCCTTCGATCGCGTCGAGACCAGCCACGTCGATCGCAGCCGCAGTCTTCGTGATCGCTTCGATCGCCTCGGTCGCGGTGTCGACCTCGTTCTGCTCAGCGACCGCGTAGGGCGCGAGCACCGAGATCGCGTAGTCGATCGCGCAACCGGCGTCGTCGAGGTTCCAGCCGTTGTCGGCGTCGGACGGGTCGACGGTGTCCGCTTCCATCCACTCCCGGTCGGCGAGCTCGCAGAGCGCGTTCTTCGCGCGGGACAGGATCGCGGACCACTTGACGGCGGTCGCCGCGTCGATCGCCTCCCATGCCGGACTGCCGGGCTGCGCCGGGTCGCCGGGCGCGTCTTCACCGGTCTCGGCGAGCGTGACGGTCGGGTCGAGCCCGTCGACACCTTCCCCGTCACCGTCGGCCTTGATGACAGGCGCGTCGGGCTCGATCTCAGCGGTCTTGGTCACGGTCGTCTCCTTGAGTGAGCCGTCGGCGTTCCAGTTGTCGGGGATCGAGCTGCTCTTGCCGAGCGCCTTCGCGCGTTTGATGACGTGCCGGCGGATCGCGTCGTGATCGGCGCCGCCGCGGCCGACCGCGTGGATCGCCTTATCGAGGTCGTCCTCGTCGGCGATCGGGTACGACTCGTCTTTCATCGCCTGACCGTTGGCGGCCATCGCGCGCTTCTCGTCGGCGTTGTACTTCGCCTTGATGAACGCCTCGTAGCCGGCCTTCGCGAACACCTCGAGCGGAGTCGGGATGGGCGCGGCTTCCTTGAGCAGCTCCTCGACCTGGTCGTGGCTGAGCAGGCTGTCGCCGGACTTCATCAGCAGGAAGGTGGTGCCGTTCGCTGACCGCTTGACGAGATCGACGCGTGGGATGTCGGCGTCGTAGGCCTCGAGCAGATCCTCGTCCGGCTGCGTCATGAGCTGGCCTTCCTTCGCTTCGCTTTGCCCTGCGGTGACATGCCATCGATCCGGCCGGACTTCGCGAGGTTCCAGGCGACCTCGTCGCAGATCCCACCCAACAGCCAATCGCCGGCCTTGATCACGGTGTCCCCGACCTGCCAGTCCGGACCCCGATACACATACGATTCGGTAACCGTGAAATGGCCTGATGTGCCGTCTGCATGAAATAGCCCGACCTCGCGGGCGCCGGACTTCATGAACGACCAGGCGGCCTTCTCGAGCTCTTCGGTGGTGAAGAAGTCGCGTTTGCCGTCGGCGCCCTTGATGATCCGGTCGGACGGGCCGGCCTGGTAGGCGAGGCCGAGGACGTAACGCTGCTCGGTCATGCTCAGAAGTGGATCCGGGTCGTGTTGCGCGCGGACAGTTCGACGATCCACGCGAAGACCAGGAACGCGAGCCCGAGCGCGACGAGGTTGACCCGGGCCGCCACGTTGAATGCGGCGATGGCGAACAGGACCAACGCGACCAGCGCTGCCAGAAAAGCGAAGACGTCCATGGTGGTTCTCCTCAGCTTGTGGTGTCGACGATGACGCCGGCGGCGGCGAGCGCACCGACCAGGGACGCGAGAGCAGCGTTGCCGCCTTTGCTGCCGGTGACGGTCGGTGGGGTCTTGTTGACGATGGCGGGGTAGAGGGTGATCACGTTCCCGACGCCGTCGCGGATGTAGAGCACGCTCGCGGTGGACTGGAATGGGGCGATCCGGCCGGTGACGAGGATCGGGGCGTTGTTGCGGAGCTGCGCGCCGTTCCCGTCGAAGATGGGGGCTTGGTTGCGGCAGGCGGGGTCGGTGTAGACGGGGACGCTGCCGCTGACGCCGTAGGGCCCGGATTCGGCGGGAAACGTGTTCACGGGGTCTCCTCGGGTGGGATGCTGCGGCGGTGACGTGCCCGACGCCGGACGAGTGCGACTGGCGGACCACCGACGAGCTCACTCACCGGTGCGCGAAGTGCGGGCTGATCGATCATCAGGCGACGCGGTTCCTGCGCGAGTGGCTCAGTCGGACTCTGTCCCGGCGTCAGTGCCAGTGATCGGAGCGCAGCTACACCTGCACGCCGGGTGAATCGGTGGTACGGCGCTGTCGTCGTCGAGGTCGTAAGGATTACCGTCCTCAAGGTCCGCGCACTCATCGCACGCGTCCGGCGAGACAAGGATCTCGTACTGACCGAGCCCCGCATCGAGGTAAGTCTTGATGCTCGCCGCTGACACGGCCCGGTCGGTCTCAGTTCGGGCTACAAGTTCCGCGCGTGACGCCTGATCACCCATGACCTGCGCCAGCGACGCGGTGATCGTCGCCACTGAGTCACCGGCCGCGACACCATCAGCAAGAGCGGTCCCCATCTGTGAGAGCACCGTGTCGGTGATCCCTTTCACGGTGATGTCGGCCTGCGCGAGCAGATCCGACCAGCCGCCGTCGGTGAGCAAGGCCGCGGCTTTCGGGTCGCCCGGTGTCCAGGCGTCCCAGAACTTCCCCCAGTCGACATCGCCCTGTGTGCTGTCTGGCAGCAGGTCACGGAGTGTGGCGGTGACTGGGGTGCCGGTGGCCTCGGCTGCGGTGCCGGTGCCGGTGACGATCCCGTCGGCGTAGATCGCGCGGATCGCGTCGAGGAGGTCGTTGATGTCGGGGTCGGTGTTGTTCAGCAGGTAGTCGCGGGCCGCCTGGCGCTCGACCGGCGTCGCGGTCATCGCTGCGCGCTCCAACCCTGGTCGACACCGTTCACGCTGACCCGGAAAGCCGCCACGAACGGCCGCCGGTGCGGGCGAGCCCACAACCCGGCGCATTCTTGCAACTGCGCCGACGGCTGATCCCACAACACCAGGAACTGACAGCACATCCCGCACTGCACCCGGATCCCGGTCACCTCAACCACGATCTGCGCCAACCGCGGATCAGCCACCCGACACCGCCCGGTAAGACTCGATCAGCCCCTCGAGCGCCGCAGGGTCAACCAGCGACGCCAACGCAGCCTTGACCTTGACGGCATGGAACTCGACCGCCCGGTCATCCAGACGGCGGATCGGCGCATCATGCCAACGCGTGTGAACGCCTTTTGGGCCAGCATCAGCGGCGGCCTTAGCCACATCCTCAGACGACGGCAGCGCGTCGAGCACCAGGTCGAGCGAGTCGGCGAGCTCCGCACGGACCGCCGGATTCCCGACCAACAAGGCCGGATCCCACCAGGCGATCGACTCGACCAGATCACCATCAGGATCGTCCGGGTTCACACCCGCAGCCCGGTTCAGCAACGGCACAGCATCCTCGGACGGCACCGTCGCGACGAACCCCTGGTAGACACCGTTCGCTGACGTCCACCCCGAAGTCATCGCGACCTCGACACCCACCAGGCCCGTCTCTTCCGCCCATTCGCGGCACGCCGCAGCCTGCGGGTCCTCACCGGTCTCGACATGCCCCCCGGGGAACTCCCACATCCCGGACGCCGGATCCGTCGGATCAAGGCCGCGCTGCAACATCAGCACCCGGCCCGAGTCCTCCGCGACCACCGCGAGACCCGCGGCGATGATCTCGCCGGCGGCCTTCCGGATCTGGCTGCGGACCCGGTCGTTGTATCGGTGCGCGGTGACGGGGTCGAGCGCGGTGAACGTGAAGTCGCGCCACTTCCCGTCGCGTTTGCGGGCCTTGATGAACCTGCTGAAGGCAGCGAGCTCGTCGGCGCCCTTCACCACCCCGGTCATCCCGCGGGCGTCGTCGTCCTCGTCCTCGTCGTCCTTCGGTGCGCCCCGCAGGTCGTACCCGGTGATCCCCGTCGCGGCGGTCACACCCTCGGTCGCGGCCTTCGCCACCGGCGGCGGCACGATCTCCGCCGTCTGCTGCTCCGGTGCGCCCGTCGTGTCGACCGGTGCACGAGTGAAGTCCGTCTGTCCCGGCAGTTTCACCGGCACCACGCCAGGGATACCGCCCGGGAAGTCAACCGCCGGGATCGGCACGTCATCCGCCGGCGCGGCCGTGTCCGGGTCGATCGGGCCCGACGCAGCGACGATGTCGACCAGCGGGATCGGGCCCTGCTTCCCACCCGCGTAGAACCGCGGCACCGGCCGGGTGTTGTCGGTCGGCAACCCGAGCAGCGCCTCGCGGCCCTCGTCAACCGAAGCCATCCCGGTCTCGATGTAGACCTGCCACGCCTGAGCCTCGGTGAGCCGGTCCTCCTTCTCCTGCCCGTCGTCGAACTCGACCTTCACCGGCAGACCGAGATCACGCTGCAGGTAGTTCGTGAGCAGCTTCTCGACGAACCGTTGCACCGGCCGGTCGTTGACCCGGAACTGGACGTCCATCTGGGTCTCGCCGTTGGCGAGGTTGACGTCCATCGTCAACCCGAGGTCGTTCGGGACCACACCGAACGCCGCGCAGGTCCGGCGGATCAGCGCCAGCTGGAAGTTCTCGTCGAACGTCGCGTCGCGGGCCTGGCTGAACTTCATCGTCGACTCGACGAGCTTGATCTGCCGGATCGCTTCCTGGTCGCCGATCATGAACGCATCCCAGTAGGCCTGCCACTCCGCGACCTGGTCCGGTGTCGTCGCGTTCGTCGGCGCGGTCAGGAACCCGGCGGGCATCGACCCGGCCGTGAAGTAGTTCAGCATGTGCCACTGGAACCGCAGGTCGTTGTTCGCGGTCAGCAGGATCGTCTCGATCGGCGCCAACCCGTAAGGCGAGTCGGTCTGCGGCCGGAACGGCGCGTAGATCAGGTCATCGGTGGTCAGGTCATCCCACGGGATGCCCTTGATGATCTGCGCGTAGGCGGGCGCCGGCGGCGCGGGCTTCCGGCCGTGCTCGTCGATGTACGGCGTGACCGACGTCCCGTCGACGACCTCGAGCCCGATCACCTGCCCGGCGCGGTTCCGGCGCCGGTACAGGCAGCCCGCGTCGTACCGGAAGACGCCGTCCATGAACTTCGCGAGCCACAGATCGAACGGGAGCTCACGGTCGGGGGATTCCAACGCGGCCCGGGCCGCCTTCATCGGCAGGTCGACGTCGCCCTCAGAGACGTCCGACGGCTTGAACTGCAGGTCCATCGATCGCAGCGAGTCGATCTTGTGCGCGATGCACGTCTGCGCGATGTCGTAGGCGTTGATGATCGCCCGGAGCGTGTCGAACGACGGCCGGTTGTACGCAGCGCGGGGCTGCGTCGTGATGTTGACGCCAGCCGGGTAGTCGAACCCACGCGGCCGCCGCGAGTAGCCCCAGATCGGGTTGAGCGGCCGGCCGGGACCGAACGTTGACGTCCAGCCCATGCCTTCGGATGCCATCGCGGTGTCGATCGCGGCTGGCGTCGGGCCGCTGGCCGCACCGGCCTTCGCGATCGCGCGGCGGTCACGGATCGTGAACGGCTCACCGTTCGGTTTGAGGAGCTGCGGCCGGGCGACGATTTCAGCGGTCAAGGCTGACCGCCTTCCGGGTCTTGGTCGTTGCGGCTCTCGACCGCCAGTCGGTGTGGGTCACGGTCGCTTCACCGGCCGCTTCGCGTCGCTTCAGATGTTCGAGGAACGCTGAGCCGGAGCTCGTGATCGTCCAGCACGCCTGCATCACCGTGTCGCCGGCGTCGGGTGAGCGGCCGAGTCGTTTCTTGATGTCGTCCTTGGCTTCGACCTGGATCTTCCCGCCGGACATGATCTTCCAGCGCGGTGCGCAAAGGTCGCCGGTCAGTTCCGGGTCGGGTGGCAACGCGAGCGTCGCACCGAACGCCGGGTCGAGCATCTCCCGCAGGTTCCACCAGGCCGCGGCGCGGGTGTTCAGGAAGTGCAGCTCACCGGACCGGTCCGTCAGGTGCGCGATCGCTTTGCTCTCGGAAGCGTTGAACGCCACCACGAGCTTCTTTTGCTCCCGGAGCTGGTCGACGACGCCACCACCGACGCCGATCACGTCGACGATCGCTTGCATCCCGTCGTTCGCGTCGAGGATCCCGACGACCTGCCCGGTGGTTTGGGTGGTCGCCTGCTTCGTGTGCCGGCGCAGCTCGAGGACGATGTCGCCGTGCTTGGGTGCGAGGACGGTCTGGTCTTCGCCTTCGCGGGCGACGTCGACACCGAGCGCCATCGGCCCTTCGAGGACCCGGCCAGCGTCGGCCCATGCCTGCCAGCGTTCGTTCGCGAGCTCAACCCATTCCAGCGGGATCACACCGTCGGTGTCCGAGGTGTGGAACTCGCCGAGGACCCGGTTCGCGTACACCGCCGACGTTTCGCCCCACTGCGCGCGGCGTTGCTGCACCCATTCGGAGGTGACGCGGCCGGCCCGGACCGTCTCCTCGACGGTGACGTGCCGGACCCACCAGTCCTCAAGCCCGGGTTTGCGGGTGTGGATGTCGTAGAACCGGCCCGACGGCTCACCTGGGGTTGAGGCGGCGAACGCGAAGGCTTCCATCGGCGCGTCGTCACCGGCACCGGAGAACGCGCCTTCAGCGGCGTCGAACGTGCCGGCGGCGATCGACTTCGACTCGTCGAACACGTACAGGACGCTGTCGGCGTGCACACCCTCGATCAGCGCCGGCTCATCGGAGGCGACCGCGAACGCCTGCCCGTGCGCGAGCTTGATGTTCAACGTGAGCAGCTGCGTGCGTGGGTCCCACGGCTGCACGTCGAGGACATCCCAGCGGATCCGCCGCGCCCATTTCTGGATCTCCGGCCACAGATACCGCTCGAGCTGCCGCCACGCACCGGCGGTCGTCGCGGCCTTCCAGTCGACCGCGCTGGCGTTGCGGGTGGCGGCGAACCACAGCACCAGGATCGCGGCGGTCGTGGTCTTCCCGAGACCATGCGGGCCACGCTCCGCGACGCGCCGATGCTCCGGGACCGCGGCGAGCGTCTCAGCCTGGTAGTCCGTCAGCCCTTGACCGGACGGCCAGCGGATGCAGTCGGTGGCGAACCCGACCGGGTCGTCGTACAGCGGGTGCGTCGACACCCGTGACGGGGTGAGATCACGAACCTGCTGCTGCAACTCCCGCAGGTAGCGCAGCCTTTCGAGATCCGCCTCGACGATCAGGGCCGGCGGTTGGCGGGTCATTCTCGGCAAGACGCGCCTCCAGCTCGGCGATCGCCTGCTCGGTGACATCCCGGGTGAGCACGGTGACCTCGGACTGGGTCGGTGCGTACAGGCCCTTGATCTTCGCTTCGTGCTCGGCGAGGCGGACCAGTTCACGCATCGCGGCGAGCACATGCCGCCAGTCCCGTTCGGTGAGCTCACTGTCGGGGTCGGTGATGACTTTCCCGTCGCTGACCATCACGTGCGAGGAGCGGAGCACACCCCACGCGACGTGGCGGAGCGCTTCGATCTCGAGGAGCTGCGCGGCGACGTACTGCTCGCCACCGTCGCGGCGGACCGCGTCGTGCGCCCGGTGCACAGCCTCGTAGACCGCGGACTTCGACATCTTGAAGTGGTCGGCGGCGTCGTACCCGGTTTTGGTTCGGTCGGAAAGGTAGATCGCGATCTCACGGTCGCGTTCGGCGGTGGCGTAGCTTGCCCGGAACCTGGTCGAGTTCGACGCTGGTGAGCCGTTCTGGCGACGTGGCATCAGTCCACCTCGTCGTGTCGCGGGTCGGTGTAGATGTCGGCCAGGGTCTGGCTGCCGGTGTTCCCGGACGGCAGGAACCCGAACGGCCGGTCACCATCAGCGGCGTCGTCTTCGGTGGGCTCGGACTCACCGGTCCGCAGGTCGAGGTCGAGAAGCTGACCGCCGAGCAGCGAGAGCCGGAAGCGCATCAGGCCGTCCCGGGTTGTAGCGCAGGCTGGATTCGAACCAGCGATCTCAGGCTTATGAGGCCTGCGGGGACGGCCGAGCTCCCCTACCGCGCTGAGCGTGAAAAACGACGCCCTACCCGGATCCGGGTATGCGTCGCTTGACGGGAAGTACACATCGCGTCACGCGACGTGTCAAGAAACGTGGTTGGTTCGCGCGTGTCGGCACGGCCACTCGACGAGGCAGGTCTCGCAGACGGTCCACGACTTGCGGCGCGCACCGCGAGGGTGGATGACGGCCAGCGCCGGGGCGTGGAGGTAGTGCTTTTCGGCGGATGGGATTCGGCCGTCGCGACGCCCGGCGCGGATCAGAGATCGCGCTTGGTCGAGGGTGACACGGAACTGGTCGGCGATCGCTTTCGATGTCGGTTCGCCGGCCTTGACCGCGGCCTGGTAGGTGACGGCGACATCCGCGATCAGGTCGCGACGCGCTTGGTCGCGTCTCAACTGGCGACCAGCTCGGGCTGGCTGCGTTCGATCCGGTCGGCGAGGAATCCGCCTTCGTTCCGCAAGTTCCAAGCGGGGCGGCCACGGAGCCTGGTGCCGTAATCGGCCTCGGGTGGTTCGCAAAGCCCTGACTCGCAGACCACGAACCAGTCGACGTCATCGGGGCCGCATTTCGTGATCGGCAGTGGTTTCCCGGCCGAGTCTTTCGGTGTCATCGCGCGTACCCGCAGTGTTTCGGCGCCACCGGCCGGGTGCTTCGACGTGCGGCCGCCGCACCACGGGCAGGTGGCTTTGAGGAGCTGCCCGTCGCCGAACAGGCCGAGCAGGGTGTGGGCGCGGAAGATCAGGTTGTCGCAGCGGGCTTCGACTGTGGCGTGCACGGTCCGGGCTTTCGGGAGCAGGTCGAGGACCCGGTGCAGGTATGGGCGGGGGTCTTCGAACGCCCAGGTTGCTTGCCGTGGTGGTGTGGTTCGGGCGGCGAGGCTGACGAGGCGGCACATGTCGTCGGCGGCGTCGGAGATTTCGGCGATGAGGTCGGCGATGTCGAGGTCGAGCGGTGCTGGTGATTCGCCGAGGGGCATGGTGCTCGCGACGCCGGTGTGCCGTTCGAGCCAGATCTGGGCGCCGATCTCGGCTCGTTTCTCGGCGGAGAGCTGGGGTGGGATGTAGATCCGGTGGGTGCCGGGTTGCAGGTTCGCGGTCAGCCAGGTAAGCGCGGTCAGTAGTTCGGTGACGGCGGTCTCAGCCGCGAAGGCGGTCACCTGTGACCCTCGACTGTAGGTTGATAGTTACGCGTAACGACAGCCGTGGAACTACCCGAAGGGCATTCCGGGTACAACCACCCTCCCCGCCCCCCGTTCGCCTCAGCGCGGCCACAGGAGCCCACGGCAATCGCCACCGTGGTCACGGCCCCGGACGTCACCGGGCGGCCGCCCGGGCCGCGGCGACATGACCAGGCACCAGCAACGCGTCCGCCGCATCCGGTGGCTTCGATGGGCCAGCCGGCGCCGTCGCCTGCGCCAACAACGCGACCTGCTGCTGCTGCAACCCGAACTGCGCCGCCATCAACGACACCTGACGCTCAGTCGCCGACGCCAACGCGACCAACGCCGCTGCCTGCGTCAACGCGATCCGATCCGAGAAGTTCAACGCCCGCTGACCACCCGGCCCCTGCACCTTCCCGACCGCGATCTGCAGCGTCTCGTTCAACCAACCCTCAGCCGTCCGCAACGGATGCAAAGCCCGGTCCATCTGCTGCTGGTTGATGAACGCCACCGCAGCCGCGACCGGGCAGCCCTCACCGCAACCTTCCGCCGTGCACTCGGGCAGGTGCTCGAGGATCTGCTCGGCATCCGGCGGGGTCTCGCCCTCGGCCGGCTCGGTCAGGGTCTCGGTCGTCTCATCGGTGATCGTCACAGGAACTGCTCCTTGGGTTCGATGGTGGTCGCGGGTGGTTCGATCGGAGGGTCCGGCTGGTTTGTGGTCCGCTGGGCGGTCAGGGTGGTTCGGATGGCGTTGATGTGGTCGGCTGGGTGGTTGCTGCCGCCTCGTGGGATGGCGGTGACGGGGGTGGGCCAGTGCTGGTCGATGACGCAGCAGTGCCATTGGCCGTCGGGTCGTTGGATGCGGGAGCCGTGGTCGGGGCAGGCGGTGGCTTCGGTGTAGGGGGTGGGTTGGTATTGCTCGGCCCAGTTGATGGCGGCGGGTGTGCGGTGGCTGGTGATTGCGGCGCGGTCGATGGCTTGGTGGCAGAGGGTGAACGGGTCGCGCGGGTCGGTGGCGAGCTGTTCGGTGGCCGATGTGGTGCCGGATGGGTCCCAGTCGTCGCGGAGCTGGACGAGTAGGCGGGCGAGGCTGAGGGCTTGCTGGGGAGTGAGAGTCATCGTCGGTCGTCACTTGGTTCGGTGAAGCAGCGGGGGCAGAGCGGATCGCGGTCTTCGGGTTCGTAGTCGACCCACAGTTGGTCGGTGGCGAGTCTTGCTCCGCAGAGTGTCTTGCCGAAGTTGCCGTCGTACTCACGGACGTCGGTGTTGGTCGAGTAGCGGCCTTGGACGCGGAGGTGGGGTTTGGCGTGGGGGTCGCGTCGGTGGACGGTGAGGTCGAGGGTGCCGGCGGCGCGGACGGTGTCGGTGGCCATCAGAACGGCGGCTCGTCGGTGGGACGGCCCGGCGCCCACGGGTCGATGACGGCGGTGGTGGTCGCGCGCGGTACGGAGCTAGATGATTCTTCACCTACAGAAGAACTACTACGGGCCGGGCCGGGCCGGGTTGCGCGCGCGTGGGGGGGCGCGGCATTGGCGTTCCCCACGGCGTTCGGAACGCTGTCCGTCACACCGTTCGGAACGGTCTCTGGAACGCCGTTCTCGTGGCGTTCCCGCCAGCGTTCCTTTCGCGTTGCTGCGGCCTTGCGGTTCTCCTCGACTCGCGCTCGGGACGGTTGCCTTTCGCCCCATTCGTGGAATTGGTACCCACCGTCGACCTTGAGCCAGAAGCCGGCGCGGACGAGCTTCTCGGCGAGTGCTGGACCCCCGAAGACGCGGACCATCTGGTCGGGGATGAATCCGTCGGTCAACTGCTGTGCGCACCATGATCCACTTCGCACCCACATGCCTACGGCGGCGTTGCCTACCCGGATGGTCTTCGGGTGTAGGGCGAGGTTGTCGTCGACGCGGAACCAAGGCATCAGCCCGTGGCCTCCTGCTCGTGTTTCTGGGTCCAGCGGCCGGCGGTCTCACCGCGGCGGAAGGCGATCAGGTACTCGGTGCGGTGCAGGAGCCCTACGGCGACGACGTCGATGCGGCGCTGGCATGCCCATCTGGCGTAGTCACCGCGGACTTGCTCGCGTGCGGCGACCTCGTAGACCACCAGGTGCTCGGGGACGATGACGGAGCCGCTGGTCGATCCATAGCGGGTGCGGATCCGCCGGCGCATCTCTGCCGTTGTGAGGGCCATCAGGTCACGCTTTCCGGGGAAGTTTGCCCTTTTCCGCTCTGTTGCTTCTGGGGTAGGGACGACGGTCATGCGGTGCTCCCAACAACGGAGGTCCACGGCCCGGTAAGGGTCTGGTACTGCTCGGGTGTGATCAGGTCGCGGGTTAGTTCGGCGAGCCCCGCATCCAGCGCCGCAACCCGCGCCGCATCCCACGCCGCATCCCGCGCCGCACCCCACGCCGCACCCCGCGCCGCACCCAGC
>Ga0265338_10003168_pt1 | contig 23481 bp, 19 predicted proteins | sample 42126metaG_FD_193579 | JGI IMG/M metagenome (GOLD analysis project Ga0265338, IMG submission 193579) | Rhizosphere microbial communities from Carex aquatilis grown in University of Washington, Seatle, WA, United States - 4-21-26 metaG | ecosystem: Host-associated > Plants > Roots > Rhizosphere... | reverse complement strand
GCTCGGCGCTTGGGCCGCCCAGCATAACGGTGATGTTCAATTTTTGACTCATTCTTCGCCGACGATTTCGACTTCCGTGTGTAATTCGATTCCGCGCGCGATTTTCACCTTTGTCTGCAATAGCGCGATCAAATCCAAAACGTCGCGCGCAGTTGCATGGCCGTCGTTGATGATGAAATTGCCGTGTTCCTGTGACACCACCGCGCCGCCGACACGCGCACCCTTCAAGCCAAGTTCGTCTATCAATCTTCCCGCCGGGATGGACGGCGGATTTTTGAACGCGCAACCGGCGCTTGGCGCGGCGGGTTGCGAAGTCCATCGTTTTTGATTGAACGCACTCATCCGTTGCGCGATGGACTCCGGCGAATCCGCCCTGCCCTTCAGCACCACGCCCAGCGCGATTTGATTTTTCAGCGTGTCGCAACCGCGATATTTCACCACCATCCCCTCCGGCGTGAATTCGCGGATGTTTCCGTCGAAATCCATCAGGCGAACGGACTCGACGACATCAAATGTCTGGCTGCCCATTGCACCGGCATTCATGCGCAGCGCGCCGCCGACGCTGCCGGGGATACCCTCAATAAACTCCAAACCGCTCAAGCCGTGGCGCCGGGCTTCAATCGCAACATTCTTCAATTTTGCGCCCGCGCCGCAGTGCAGGCGTTCGCCATCAAATTCAATTTTACTTAAACCCGCATGCGAGAGGCAAATGACCACGCCGCGAAAGCCGCCGTCCCGCACGAGCAAATTCGAGCCGCGGCCAATCACGATGATCGGCATGCCCCGCGCGCCGCAACATTTCACAACGGCGGCCAGGTCCGCTTCCGACGCCGGCTCCACATAAACATCCGCCGGCCCGCCAACACGCAATGTCGTATGCTTCGCGAGCGGCTCGTCGCGGCGGATGACCGTCGCGGACGAAACGTGTTCCGCCAATTTATCGGCCATGTTTCCCCCGGCTTGCATCGGTTTCTCCAAAATGTCAGCAGTCGGCGTCATTTTTTAATGAGCGTGCTTCGCTGCGCCATGGGCGTGACCGCAACCGCACTTCTTCGTCTTTGCCTGCGCCACTTTTTCCTGTTGCCAGGCAACCACGCTCAAAATGTTTTCCGCAATTTGTTCCGCAGCTTTCGGTGCGTGCCACTTTGTGAGCGCGGATTGCATCTGCGAACGGGCGGTTTCGTTTTCGACCAATCCAGTCAGAATTGCCGCGACTTTTTCAGGCGTGGAATCCTTCTGTTCGAGCAGCATCGCCGCGCCGGTTTTTTCAAAAGCATTGGCGTTGAAAAACTGGTGGTTATCCGCCGCCGCCGGAAACGGGACGAGCGACGAAGGCAATCGCATCACAGCGATTTCCGCCAGCGACGATGCGCCGGCACGGCTTATGGCAACAGTCGCCGCGCCAAGCGCTAATTCCATCTCCGCGAGGAAGGGTTTCACGACCGCCTTGACTTCGCACGCAACATAGGCGGCTTTCGTTTTTTCAAAATCACTTGCGCCGGTAAGGTGCAACCATTGCCAGTCTTTTTTGGCAAGCACCGGCAGCGCGGCCATAATCATTTCGTTGAGGCCGCGCGCACCCTGGCTGCCGCCAACGACTAGAATCGTGGGACGATTGGGTTCAAGTCCAAGCGCAATCCGGCACGCGGCGGCGTCACGCGGTTGAAATTGAGGGCGGACCGGCGTGCCGGTTGTCATGACCTTGCGCGTCTTCAATCGCCCGGCTGCTTCGGGGAATCCCACGAATGCCCCGTCCACAAACCGCGAAAGAATCCGGTTGGCGCGGCCGGGAATGGTATTGGACTCGTGCAGGAAAGTTTTTATTCCCATGTCCTTGGCGATAAATATTGGCGGCGCGCTGGTGAATCCGCCCATCGCAAGGACGGCAGCAGGCCGGCGCTTGCGGAAGATTTTTCGTGCCGTGAACAGGGACTTTACAAAGCTGGCGGCAAACGAAAAATAATTCCTGTTTTGCAGCCCGATGGCGGGCAGCGTGAAAATTTCCATGCCATGTGTAGATTTCACGGCCTGCTGGTCAACTTCCTTGGACGAGATGAGCAGCGCGACATCGCAACCGTGCTGCTTGAGTTGTTCGGCAACGGCGAGTCCCGGAAAGAGATGCCCGCCCGTCCCGCCGCAGGCGATGGCGACGAAGGGCGTTTTAGTTTCCGGAAAGGTCATGTTGCCCTCGCGGCAAATGGGTTGTCGCCAACTTCGATGACCGGTTCGGAAATTTGTTCGCGCACGGAATTTTCCCGCGTGGGCGCCCGGCGCGCGATACTCAACAAAATTCCGACGCCGACCAGCATCGCGAGCAAGCTTGAGCCGCCGGAACTGATGAACGGCAGCGCGAGTCCCTTGTTCGGCAGGACGCTGGTGACGACGCCGATGTTGATGGCGGCCTGCAATGAAATCAAAAAGGTGACACCCGACGCAAGCAGGCAGCCGAAATTGTCGCGCGAATTGAGTGCGATAAAAATGCCGCAGATGGCAATGAGCAGAAACGCGAGGACAACCAGCAGCGTGGCAATCAATCCCAATTCCTCGCCGATATTGGCGAAAATAAAATCACTTTGAATTTCAGGAACGTATCCCAGTTTCTGCAGTCCGTTGCCGAGGCCGAGGCCGCTTACGCCGCCCGCGCCGAGCGCGATCATGCCCTGTTGAGCTTGAAGCGCCGCGCCATTCAGATGCTGCTGCGGGTGCAGCCACGCGGCAATGCGGTTCATTCGCATCGGGTCGTGCAAAATGGAAACGGCCAGAACCGCCGCACCGCCGAGTGCAGGCATCAGAAGATGTTTCAGGCGGACACCTGCGACCAGAAGCATCATTCCGCCGACGGCGGCGAGAAGAATCGTCGTGCCGCGGTCGGGTTCGACAAAAATCAAACCGAGCGCCGCCGCAATGATGATTCCGGGAAAAATCACCCCGCGCTTGAACGTGTCCATTTTTCGTTGCGAACGGTCGCAATACCAAGCGAGCATGATAATGAGCGCGATCTTGACAAGTTCGGACGGCTGGAAAGTCGCGCCGGGCAACCTGATCCAGCGGTGCGCGCCGTTGAGTTTCATTCCAAAATGCGGGATGAAAACCGAGGCGGCCAGAACCAGCGCGCCAATGAAAACCGGCCACGCGAGTTTTTTAAGCAGCGCGTAATCGAGAATCGCCATCACCGCGCACGCGACGAAACCGAGCGCGCACCAGATGAGTTGCATCTGGAGCAGATGCGCGCCGACTTCGGTGTGCGTGTGGGCGTTGACGAGCGCCATGCTCGCGCTGTAAATCATCACCAGCCCCAGCGCCAGCAGGGCGGCGACACAAAACGCCAGAGTTGTGACGGCGACTTTCATTTCAATATCTCAAATGCCAGCCGCTGCTTGGTTGGCGGCTACTGTCCGTTCGGCGTGCCGGCCGGCGCGGGGACTGTGACCGGCGCAATGGCAGGCGCAGGCGCAGGAACTGGAGCCGGAGCGGCAGCTTCAGCCTTCGCCGGAATCTTCAGCTTCTGGCCGACTTTGATTTTGGTCGTGGACAGATTGTTTTCCGTTTCAATCGCCTTGACGGTTGTGCCATGCGACTTGGCAATCTTCGTCAGCGTATCGCCGGATTTGACGACGTAAGTCTCCCCGCTGCCGACTGAACCACCAGCCATATCGGTGGCTCCAGTTGCTGCCGGAGCGGCTGCGCCGCCAGCCGGAAGGGTGAGTTTCTGGCCGACTTTCAGCTTGGTCGGCACGACGCCCGGATTCGCCGCTTCAAGCGACTTGAGCGTGACGCCATGGGCCTTCGCGATCTTGCCAAGCGTGTCGCCTTTAACGACGACGTATTCGGTTCCGGTGACTTCCGGCACGACAGGCGCGACGACCGGTGGATTGGTCTCGATTGGCGGCATTACCACCGGCGGATTGGTAGAGACTGGCGGCAGGTTGGTATCCATCATTGGCGGCGGGTTGGTATCAACCAGCGGCATGTTTTCAGCGGTCTGTTCGCGTTTGCAGCCTTGTATGAGCATTGCGGTGAGACCGCAGACACTGACGGCAAGCACGCAGAAGACGGCGAGTTTCATGCGCGAACGGCGCTTGTTTTGCTCCAGCACGGAACCTTGTGGGACGAATGGATTGGGGTTGTTCATTTTTATGGCGCGGATGGCGTCCTTTCTTCGAGGTGGTTTTGATTGTTTCGCTGCGAAATTTTCCCTCGGTAAATTCCACGGCATGTTAAATTGTTTCTGTTCATTGGCACGGGCTTAAAATCGTCGCTGAATTCTCCGCCGGTGGGTGAAATTGAAACCGTTCCGCCGGGGCGCACGAGTCTTCCCGCTGCGCCTGAAGTTATTAACAGTCCCGCGCTGTTTGCGCAAGAAGCAAAACGCGATTTATTCAATGAGATTGCCGGTTTCATCTTAGTTTCAAAGTGGCCAGCGCGACGACTGCGAACAGGACGCACAAAATGTAAAACCGCATCACCACCTGCGATTCATACCAGCCCTTTTTCTCGAAGTGATGGTGCAGCGGCGCCATCAGAAAAATCCGCCGACCCGTGCCGGTGCGCAGCCGTGTGAACTTGAACCAGCCCGTCTGGAGCATCACCGACCCGGCCTCCATCACAAACACGCCGCCCGCAATCACAAGCACGAACGGCTGATGAATCAGCACCGCCATGATGCCAAATGCGCCGCCGAGCGCGAGCGAGCCAGTGTCGCCCATGAAAACCTGCGCCGGATGGCAGTTGAACCATAAAAATCCCAGACCCGCGCCGATGAGCGCCGCGCAAAAAACGGTCAATTCTCCCGCGCCGCTGACGTAGGGGATTTGCAGATAGGCCGCCGCCTTGATATTGCCCGCCACATACGTGAACACCAAGAACACAAACGTGACGATTAGCGTGCAGCCGATGGCCAGCCCGTCGAGACCGTCCGTCAAATTCACCGCATTCGAACTCCCGACAATCGCCAGCAAAACGACCAACAGGCCGCCCGCGACGCCTGCGTGAAGCGGGTATTTGTATAACGGCAGCATCAGGGCGCTAACCAGATTACTCGTGACAACGGTTTTGCTGTCGGAAAATCGCAACTCGCTCGTCGCCGGCAATTCCAAAAGGTAAATCCCGACGAAGAGTGCCAACGCGATTTGCACCACAAGTTTCAGCCGCGGTGGAGTGCCACCGCCGCTCTGCTGGATGATTTTCGCGTAATCGTCGTAAAAGCCCAACCCGGCCAGCACCAGCACGGCGAGCGCGATCAATTCCACCTGCGCGTTCCATTCCGTCCACAGCATTGTTGAAAAAACCAGCACTGTGACAATCATCACGCCGCCCATCGTCGGCGTTCCTTTTTTGCTCAAAACACGGGCGGCCAGACCGCCTGCCTCCTCGGCCTTGTCCGCGTAATCCTGCCCGAATTTCAACTGCTTGAGCCAATGAATGATTTTGGGCCCCAGCCACCAGCTCAAAACCAGCGCCGTCACCGCCGCACCCGCGCTGCGCACTGTGATGTAACGAAACAGCCGCAGCGCCGAAAGGTGGTCCGCCCACGGCGTTCCCTTCGTCCACTCCAGCAATTTCTGGCTCAAATAATAAAGCATGGCTTCAAGCTTTCTCCGACTTCAACGTTTCGGCGATGCGCTCCAGGCGCGATGCCCGCGACGCCTTCAACAAAACCACGTCGCCGGTTTTCAAAAATTGTTTTACAGCTTTCATCGCTGTTTCCACATCAGCAAACTCAATCACCCGGTTCAATCCCGCTTCGCGCGCGGCTTTCGCGGTGACCGGCGCCATCTTGCCGACGACGAACAACTGTCCAATGCCAAGTTCAGCCGCTCTTCGTCCCACTTCCGTATGCGCCGCCTCGCTGTGCGCGCCGAGTTCGTTCATGTCGCCCAACACCGCCACGCGCCGTCCTTGCAACGGCAATTCGCACAGCGTTTCTAGCGCGACAATCGTCGAATCCGCGTTGGCGTTGTAAGCGTCGTCCAAAACACGAACGCCTTTCGCTTCCCAAAATTGGAGCCGCATCTTTGCCGGCTGGCATTCGGCCAGGCCGCGCTGGATTTCAGCGCGGCCCAGACCGAGTTCCTCACTGACCGCAATCGCAAACAAGGCATTCGGCACTTGATGCCGGCCCAGCAAATTGATCCGATACTCGCCGCAAAATTCTTGCTTCCGCACCTCCACCTGAAATGTCACGCCACTCTTGTCCAGGCGGATTTTCTCCGCGCGCCAGTCGTTTTTCTCACCAAGACCGACGCGAACCACTTGCGCTTTCGTCCGGGCTGCAATTTTTTCAAACCATTCGCTGTCGCCATTCAAAAATAATTTCCCATCCGCGGACAACAGTTCCGCGAGCCGGCCTTCCTCTTGCGCGACGCCATCAACATCACCAAAAAATTCCAAGTGTTCCCGCCCCACATTCGTAATCACGCCAAATTTCGGCCGAATCATTTTCACCAGCGGAGCGAGTTCACCCGGATGATTCGTGCCCGCTTCCAACACGGCGGCCTGGTGGGTTTTCTCCAGCCGCAACAACGTCAGTGGCACGCCGATGTCATTGTTAAAGCTGGCCTCACTCCACAATGTCACCAGCTTTTGTCGTAAAACCGACGCAATCAGTTCCTTCACCGTTGTTTTTCCGTTCGAGCCACCGATACAAACCACCGGCAATGCAAAATCCTTTCGATACGTAGCAGCGAACTTTCCAAGCGCGACGCGGACATCATTAACTACCAGCACGTCGCACTCCGGCAATTTCGTCGGGGCTTTTTTGCGCTGGATGACAACCGCCGCAACGCCTTTGGCCGTGACTTCCTTCAAGAAATCGTGGCCGTCGTGATGTTCGCCCTTGATGGCAAAGAACAAATCGCCCGCTTGCGCCTTCCGCGAGTCGGTGCAGACATTTTTGATCAATAATTCCGCCGCGCCGCGCCGGATTTCCCCGCCGCAGGCCTCGGCGACAAATTTCAAAGAGCGTTCTTCCACAAAATCACTTCAGCAAAAATGTGACAGTAACAACGGAGGTGACGGTTTTATCCAATGAACTGGTGTCGTTCTCGCCTTCACCGCTGGTGTCGTTGCTGTGCAGTGGTGTGATTTGAAACACTCCCATCTCCGCATCGTGCAGCAGCGCAATTTTCCGCCCTCCTTGCTCTGCAATTTGTTCGGCGCGGGCGCGGGCGTCTTTTGTCGCGTCGGCGAGCATTTCAATTTTTTCCTCAGCGACCCGTGTGTAAATAAATTGCGGCAGTTCCGTGGTGAACAAGACGCCCTGTTCGACCAGCGGTGTCGTGTCCAGTTGCGCAAGACGGTCAACATCGGCGGATTCGACACTGACGCCCTGCGTCAGCCGATAGCCGACGGTGCGTTGTTCGGATTGTTCCGTGACTTCGGCCCCGGAATTCCTGGTATCAACACTGGCCTCCTTTTTTTCAATCACAATGGGCTTGAACACAATATTCGTGACCCCGTTGTTCACCAGAAACTGCCTCACCTTTTCCGCATCGGTCTTGAGGTCGTGTTGCGCCTCCAGCAACGTCGGCGCCTCGGTCGTGAACGATCCTTTCCAGACGACCAAATCCGATTTGACGTTTTTGCGCGCGGAACCTTTGGACGTGATAAACTGCGAGTTTTTTATTTTGACCCATGCCTTTGTTCCGAGCATCGAAGAAAAGACAAGCCCGGCGGCAAGAAAAAGACCTGCGAGCATCCCAAAAAGTTGCGGACGGGAATTATTCATTGTAGTTGCGTTGAATGTGGGCTGCCTGCCGCCACGAGTGACACCGGGGAATCCGGCGGAACATTCAAATAGCTCGCGCAACGTTCGGCGATTTCCTTGAACACAGGCCCACAAACCTGGCCGCCGTAATAACCTTCCTTCGGCTCGTCCATCACGATGGAGATGCAGACCTGCGGGTTGTCAGCCGGGAAAAATCCGATGAAGGATGCAATGTATTTGCCCGGAGCATACGTGCCATTCTCCGCCTTTTGTGCTGTGCCGGTCTTGCCGGCGGCGATGTAATCCTGCATCGCTGCCCCGGGCGCGGTGCCATCCGGCGACACAACGGTTTTGAGAATGTCCACCATCGTTTTGTCGGTGGCATCGCTGACGACCTGCCGCACGCGCTGCGGTTCGTATTTTTGCACCACGTTGCCGTTGCGGTTCTCGAGTCGGCTCACGAGCATCGGGCGCATCAGCCAGCCATCATTGGCAAGCGCGGCCATCGCCATGACCATCTGCAGCCGCGTCACGGCCACACCCTGTCCCATGGGAATCTGCGCGACGGAAACCTTGCTCCAATCCTTGACCGGATGCAGGATGCCGCTGACTTCGCCCGGCAGCGAAACACCCGTGCGCTGGCCAAAACCGAAATTCCACGCGTAATTGTAAAGATTTTGTTCGCCGAGGCGGATACCGATTTTCGCCGCGCCGATGTTCGACGATTTGGTGACGATCCCTTCGGTGGTGAGCGTGCCGAAAGGCTCGTGGTCATGCAAAATTTTGCCTGCAAATGCGAAGTGACCATGTTCGCAATCAAATTCATCGGTCAATTTGACGGCCCCTTCGTTCAACGCGCCCGAAACGACGACAATCTTGAACGTTGAACCCGGCTCAACGACGTCCGTGATGACACGATTCCGCGTCTCCGGTGTCACCGTTGCCGGCGTGTTCGGATCGTAATTCGGCAGCGACGCCATCGCCAGAATTTCGCCGGTGCTCGGACGCACGATGATACCCGTGATGCTGCGCGGCGTGTGCTTCTGCACCGCGTCGGCAAGCACGGTTTCAAGATTGTGCTGCATCGCCGCGTCAATTGTCAGCACGACGTTCAGTCCGTCGCGCGGCTGCACATCCTCATCGCGCAACGCGACCAGTTCGTGCTGTTGCCGGTCGGTTTCCGTCACACGCCAGCCGGCTACGCCGCCCAAGGCGGAATTCAACGCCAGCTCAATTCCATCACGTCCTGAAATCTGCGAAACTGGATGGCCGTCCAATTTGAATTCTTCCACGCCGGAAAATCCCAGCACCTGCGCCGCCAGCGAGCTGTTCGGATAAACCCGCATCTGGTCCGGCTCGGCGAAAACGGCGCCTTGACGCAGGTTGTGCAGAAACTCACGATCGGTCTTCGTCATTTTTTTTTCATCCGCACCCATGGAAAGCTGGCTCATCGCAAGTTGAATTTTTTGCCATGTTTCCTCCGTAACGTCTTTCTGGAGCCGGACATAGTGAAGATTATTTGTGACAGTTTCCCCTTTTTCATTTTTGGAGATGCGCGGGAAAAGTTTTTGCGAAAGTCCGGATTCGTTCATTTGCAGCAACGGCGCAAGCGTGTGCGCCACGGCTGCCTGCTGGTTTCCGATGAGCGATGGATCGGCGCAGACCGTTTTGACTGGAACGCTCGTGGCGAGCAGGTTGCCGCGCGAGTCGAGGATGTCGCCACGCCGTGGCGCCTGCCGGAATTCGCGCTGCGTGTTGTCCTGCGCCAGCTTCGACAGTTCGTCATGACGCAACACCTGCAAGTCCACCAACCGGTAGCCGAGGCCGGCGAAGGCCGCGCACATGACCAGCGTCAGCGCCAGCACCCGGCGAAGTTGCAGTCGTTTTGTCATTTCAAAATCGGCCGGCCGCCCGTGGCGATCGGTTCCTCAACCAACGGCGTCACGAGCGGCGGCCAAAATAATTTCATTGCGTCAGCGGCGCGGCGGCTTGCCGCGCAGCCAACTGTCTTGCCAAAGGGCTGCTCTCCTGCGGCGCGGCTGGAGGCTCTGGCAACCGCCAGACCTGCATGGGCTGCGCCGGAGCCAGACCCAGATTCAATTCGCGCGCCCGCTGGTCGAGCATCATCGGCGATCGCAAATCCGCAAGCCTTACCCTCAACTTTTCGTTGGCGTCCGCGATTTGCTTCAAGCGCAATTCGTCCTGGCGAATCCGCTGGCTCAAGCGATAAATCTCATTTTTTTGCCAGACGTAGCCAATCGCCGAACCGGCAATCAGCAGGCACAGAAATGCCGCCTTGAGCGCCGGACCAAACCGGATCGCTGCCGACTGACTTTTTCGATTGCCTGCCATTTACATTTTCTCCAGCACCCGCAATTGTGCGCTGCGGCTGCGCGGATTTTCTTTCAATTCAATTTCACCGGGCGCGATCGCCTTGCGCGTCACCCATTTCAATTCCGGCACACGCGGCTGTCGCAACTCCGGCACGTCCACTTCTCCACTGAACGTGTAATCCCGCGCCCTTTCGCGGCCAAATTCCTTCACCACCCGGTCTTCCAGCGAATGGAACGTGATGACCGCCAGCCGCCCGCCTGGCTTCAAGATTTCCACCGCCGCTGCCAGCCCGCGTTTCAAAGAGCCGATTTCATCGTTCACCGCGATCCGCAGCGCCTGAAAAATCTTTGTTGCCGGATGCGCCTTTCTTCCCGCGCGCGGTGAGATTCTTTCGATCAATTCCGCCAATTGCCGCGTCGTCCCAAATTTTTTCTGTTCGCGGTCGCGAGCGATTGCTTTTGCAAACCGCCGCGACTCGCGTTCGCCACCAAACTCCCAAAAAATTTTCGCCAGTTCCTCGGCATTTGTGCCGTTTACTAAATCTGCAGCCGTCTGCGGCTGCCTGTCGTCCATCCGCATGTCCAGCGGGCCGTCCTGCTGGAAGCTGAACCCGCGCCCCGGCGAATCCAGTTGTGGCGAACTCACGCCCAGATCCAGCAGCACTCCGTTGCAACTCCCCACCTCCATCCACTTGGCGATTTCCGAAAAATTCCCGCGACGGATTTCAAATCGTCCGGCGAATTTTTCCGCCAGCCGTTTTTCCGCCGCCTTAACCGCGGCGCCATCGCGATCGCACCCAAACAGCCATCCAGTCGGCGAACTCGCGGCCAGAATGCTCGCCGCGTGACCAGCCCCACCGAGCGTGCCGTCGGCGTAACGCCCGCCCGGGCGCGGCCTCAGCGCTTCCAGCACCTCCGCCGCCATCACTGGTCTGTGAATGAATTCTGGCACTGCGCATTTTTTTGTTTGATTAAAGCGCGGTTGCCCTCAAAAGTCGCTCACCCAAAATCTCCCAGGATTTTTTGGCCGGCGACAAAGCGGGAACTTCGGATGCCGCCGGGCGCGATTTGATCGGCACCACTTCCACATCCGCGTCGCTCAAGTCGTTGTGGACCACTTTTACGGCATCCAATGAAAGTTCGGCCTGCACTGCGGGCAGTCTTTTTTGCTCCGCAGGCGCTGTGCCGGCCCAAAGTGAAGCCGGATTCAGCTTGTTTGTCCAAGCCGCCAAAGATTTCGATGTCCCGGAAATCGGCGGCAATTTCTGCGCGGCCGCCAAAGCCGGAGCGGTTTCGTTTTTGGCCGGGACAGGGACGGTTTCCGCCGGCGCCTTGGACGGCGCAAAAGGATTTTTTGGCGAAACAAATTTGGGCAGGGCCGCCTGTTTGTTTTCGCGATACGAAACCGTTTTACACCCGTTCACGACGCTTTTTCCAGCAAATAACAATGTTCCTAATTTCATAATTACTCCATCAGTTTGAAGGCTTCCGACGCCAGCACCGCGTCGGCAGCCTTGACGTTTTCGTAGCGGGCCGGATTCCAGATCTCGAAACGGTCGAGCAACCCCACCAGCACCGCCTCATCTTTGATGCCCGCAGCCCGGGCCATTCCATCCGGCAGACAAATCCGGCCAGTCTTGTCCAAAGTCACCTGGACGGATTCGCTGCCAATAAATCTTTTCAAGACGCCTTTGTTCCGATCGCCGTTCGACATTGAATCAATATCTTTTTTCATCTTCGCCATCTCCGAAGGCGGCAACACGCGCAGACAGACGCCCGCCTCATGTTTCGGCCAGAGGATTACTGTCAGCTCCGTCCCCGATTTGTCCGGCCGCCACTTGGCCGGAATCTGGACACGCCGCTTCTCATCCACACCGTGGCGAAAGCGCGAATTATAATACGTCGGCTCTTTTATTTGCGTGTCGCTCATCTGTTCACATCAAATCCCAAAATCGTCTTTATCACCCACAACGACCCATATCTACCCACTTTAACCCACCAAGTCAACAAAAAAATGCGCCAATTTTTCGGACTTATTCGAAAGTTATTCACAAGCCGGGAATCGCAGCGAACAACCTTTCGTTGCACAACAGCTTGAAACTTGGGGCGTGAAACTCGAAACTCGCCGCGATGCGAACCAGTGATTTTGATTTTGATTTGCCGCCCGAGCTGATCGCACAACATCCCGCGCCTAAACGCGATGAATCGCGCCTCCTGGTTTTGCATCGCAATGAAAATCGCATCGAACACCGGCATTTTCCTGCTTTGCTGGAATTTCTGCGGCCGGGCGATGTGCTGGTGCTGAACAATTCACGCGTGATACCGGCAAGACTGCGCGGCGTCAATGCCATGACCAGCGGGAAATTCGAGGTCTTGCTGCTCGAAGAAAATGCGCCAAACGACTGGTGGTCCATGATGCGCCCCGGCAAAAATGGCCGCATCGGCACGCAAATCATTTTTTGTGATGCCGACGGCGAACCGGGTGACATTCGCGCCACGGTCGTTGAAACCAACGATGAGGGTCATCGGCGGCTGCAATTCTACGGCACACCGGAAATACGCCGCGAGCTTGACCGGCTTGGCGAGGTTCCACTGCCGCCTTACATTCAACGCCATGACCAGCTGCCAGAAGACAAGGAACGTTACCAAACAGTCTTCGCCAGAACCGACGGTTCGGTGGCCGCACCGACGGCAGGTTTGCATTTTACGCCGGAGTTTTTGGAACAAATCCGCGCACGAGGAGTGCAAATCTGCTTCATTACGCTGCATGTCGGCCCCGGCACGTTTCTGGGGGTTAAAACCGAATCGCTGGCCGCCCACAAAATGCACGAGGAGCGGTTTGAATTTAGCGAAGAAGCCGCGAATATCATTATTACCGCAAAAAAATCCGGCCATCGTGTCATCACCACCGGCACGACAACGATGCGCGTGCTCGAAACCGTGGCCGCGCAATACAGCGGAAAACTCGCAAAAAACGCTGGAAAGACGGGCATTTTCATACATCCGCCCTTTTCATTCCGAGTCGTTGATGCCCTGCTGACGAATTTCCATTTACCACGTTCGACGCTGCTCATGCTGGTGAGCGCGTTTGCTGCGCCGGGAGAAACACGCGGTCGGGAAATGATTTTGCGGGCTTACGCGGAAGCTATTCGTGAACGTTACCGTTTCTTCAGCTACGGCGACGCGATGCTTATTTTATGAAAAAACCGGGGAAACAGAAAAGGTCTTTGCCCTTTGTTTTGGTCAACATGGCGATGACGGCGGACGGGAAAATCGCCACCGCGAATCGCGCTGTCCACTCGTTCAGCAGCAAGCGCGACATGGAACATCTCTACGAACTCCGCGCAACGGCGGACGCGGTGATGTGCGGCGCGCGGACGGTTGAAATTTCGCGGTCCATTTTGGGAACGGGTGGTGAAAAGTTTCGGAAGCTGCGGCTTAAACACGGGCTGGCCGGATACAATTTACGCGTCGTCGTCAGCGGCGGCGGCTCGATCAATCCGAAATCGGCAATCTTCAAGAAGTATTTTTCACCGGTCATCATTTTGACAACCGCCCGCACTTCAAAAATGAAGCTCTTGAGTCTGCGAACGATTGCTGACGAAGTCAGGGTTTGCGGCAAACGCGAAATTAATTTTGGTGCGGCCTTGCGCTGGCTGCGGGCGAAATGGGGTGTGAAGCGGCTGCTTTGCGAAGGCGGCGGCGAACTGAACGATGCCCTGTTCCGCGCGGAATTGGTGGATGAGTTGCATTTAACAATCTGCCCGAAAATTTTCGGCGGCCGATACGCGCCAACTATTGCCGATGGCGAAGGATTTTGTCGGCTGGCAACAGCGGCGCGGCTTCAAATCAAGTCATTCAAGCGAATTGGCAATGAAGTTTTTGCCGTGTTCCAGCGGATGGGGCGTCGGTGAAATGGAGCCATGTTATTCACAAGGCTGACTTATCAATTGTCGCCGGTTTGTCATTTGGCTGGCTTGGCAAACGGTTATTTTCCGGCGGAAGGATGCTTCGTCTCCACCCAACGTGCGAACAGCCACAGTAAATCGCTCAAGCGGTTTAGGTAAATGATGATTTCCGGATTCAGGGTTCCGCCGGACTCCTTCAAATCACACACCCGGCGCTCCGCCCGGCGGCAAACCGTCCGCGCCACGTCCAGCGCGGCGGAATGAACTGTCGCGCCCGGCGTCGCCCAGCCTTTGAAGGTCACGTTCTGCGATTCGATTTCCTTCACCAGCATGTCCAGCGGCGCCGTCATCGCCGGCGTGACCAGCGAGAAGCCATCTTTGACATAGCGCGGCAGATCCTCCGGCAACACACCCAGCTCACCCATCAGCACAATCAAATCCTTCTGGATGGCCGTCAGGTTGTGGGCGACGAAATCATCCGTGGCGGTGGCGCGGGCCAGTCCCAGTGCGGCGTTCAATTCATCCACCGTGCCATACGCTTCCACGCGCGGATGATTTTTCGGAACACGCCGACCATACATCAACCCGGTCGTTCCAGAATCCCCGGTTTTTGTGACGATGCTCATTCGATTCAGGTTTCAAACCACAAATTCCAATTCCTGCCGGTGCGGAATCAGTCCGCGCTCGAACGCCTGGCTGAGAAAACGGCGGATGGATTCCCTGCCCCGCTCGCCATAATCGAGCGTCCAGTGGTTCACATACATCCCGACGAATTTGTCGGCAAGGTCGCGGCCCATGTCGCGGGCGTATTGCAGCGCGTGCTGCACCGCTTCCGGGCGGTGGTCCAGGCTAAACTGGATGCTCGCGGTCAGAACTCCGGAGATTTTATGGCGCGTCGCCGGATCAAACTTCTTGTGGATGACGTTTCCACCGAGCGGCAGCGGCAGGCCATTGTTTTGTTTGCCCCACCAGACGCCAAGGTCTTCACAAACCACCAGACCTTCATTTTGATAAGTCAACTGGCCTTCGTGGATGATCAAACCAACTTCGGCAGTCCCGTTTTTGAGCGCGGCAAAAATCTGGTCGAATGGCACAACGACGTAATTGAACTCCTTCGCCGGTTTGCCGAGCCAGAGTTGCAGTGCGAGAAAGGCGCTGGTCATCGTGCCGGGCACGGCGATTTTCGTTTTCAGGATATCTTCGCGAGAGAATTTTTTCCGGGCCACGAGCATCGGGCCATAGCCGTCGCCCATGCTCGCACCGCTGGGCAGGAGCGCGTATTTGTCGGAGACGTAGGCGTAGGCGTGGATGCTGACGGCGGTGATGTCGAACTCGCCGCGAGTGGCGCGTTCGTTCAGCGTCTGGATGTCCTGCAAAATGTGCTGGAAGCGGAAGCCGTATGAGGGAATCAAATCTTTCGCCAACGCGTAAAACATGAAGGCATCATCGGGGTCAGGCGAATGGCCGAGAGTCAGCGTCGTTTGTTCCATCCGCGAAAATTAAACCACGCGGTGCGCAGTGTCACGACGAGAAGCTTGATGAACGGCTCGTAAGGCATTGTTCCTTTCACCCATCTGACACGACACGCACGCGCCTTGACTAATCCAGCCGCAAATCAAACGCCGACCTCCTTGCCGCTTCAACAGCGTTCAAATGCGGGCAAAACCAATCAGGCGCGTGCGTTGTGTCCCTCCTTCAGACAAACACTGTCTGTCTTCCCCCACCACCTTTTCTGCTACCGGGTTCCCCACCCAAATCAACAGCTTCAACAAACACACCCGCATGCCTTCTAGCACGGCGCATGCCGAACAAATAAACCCCTTGATTTGATGAAAAATCCAAATGATTGGGAGTGGCAACAAATGAAGCGGCTGTCGCTTTTTTCCCATCGTGATAAAAATTACGCCCGCGATGAAAAGTTCGCGCTTTCATTTGTAGGAATTCGCGACTAGCGTTTTGCAGCATAAGCCGGTGTGGCGAAATGGCAGACGCACAGGACTTAAAATCCTGGGACCGTAAAAAGTCGTGTGAGTTCGAGTCTCACCACCGGCACCAGCCTTCGACGCCTGCCAGCGGACAGCTACGGCTTGGCAAACCAGCCGAAAGTTCTTGTCATGCCATTTCAGCGGGAGTATTTCGCCAGTAACACCGTCCGCTGGAATTTTTACAAACGTTTGACAACTGTTTGACAATTCGCGGCGTTCAATAGTTTATCTGTGGAAACATTATGAAATCTATCGTTCTCGTCGTCGTGCTGGCCGGGCTTACGGCACAAGTCGTTTACGCCCAACCCGCGCTCACCATTTACAACCAGAACTTCGCCGTCGTGCGCGACACCGTGCCGCTCGACCTGCAATCTGGCGTCAACTCCGTCCGCTACGCCGGTGCGACTGCACAGGTGGAGCCGGACTCGGTCATCCTGCGCGACCCGGCGGGCAAACACTCGGTGCAAATCCTCGAACAAAATTACCGCAACGACCCGGTTTCGCAGGAATTGTTGCTGTCGCTCTTCGAGGGCAAGACGATTGATTTTGAAAAGGTCCGGTTCAAGGACAACACTCAGACCACCGAATTGATTCCCGGCAAAATCATCCGCAGCGGCTACGTGCCGGGTGGCAATGCCGAGCAACCCATCATCGAGGTAAATGGCAAATTGCAGTTCAGCCTGCCGGGCGAGCCGCGGTTTCCCGACCTCGGCGACGACACGGTGCTCAAACCCGCGTTCAACTGGCTGCTGCAGTCCGACAAGCCCGGCAAATTCGACGCTGAAGTCGGCTATGTCACGGGCGGTTTTGACTGGAGTGCCAGCTACAATCTCGTCTCCCCGGAAAAGGGCGACAACGTGGATCTCGTCGGCTGGATCACGATGAACAACCAAAGCGGCAAGACGTTTGAGAACGCCAAAATCAAGCTGATGGCCGGCAATGTAAATAAAATCCAGCCACCACAGGGCTTTTCCCGAATGGTCGCTATGAATTCTTTGGCAGAGGCAGCTCCTACCGGCCCCGCCGTCACCGAAAAAGCCCTTGACGAATTCCATCTTTATGACATTGCACGACCGACGACGCTGCATGACCGCGAAACAAAGCAGGTGGAATTTGTCCATGCCGAAAGAATGTTCGCCTCGACGATTTACGTTTATGACGGCGCGGCGGGCGTTGGTTTTTACGGTGGATTGAACCAGGAACAAGAATTCGGCGCGGACATTAACTACAAGAAGGTCGCGGTGGTGCGTGAGTTTGTGAACGCGGAGACGAACCAGCTCGGCATTGCGCTGCCAGCGGGCAAGCTGCGGTTCTACCGCCGTGATGATGATGGCCAGTTGCAATTCGTCGGCGAGAACACGATTGACCACACGCCGCGCAACGAAACCGTTCGCGTCACCACAGGCAATTCCTTCGACCTCGTCGGCGAGCGCAAGCAGACCAATTTCCGCGTGGACACCGGCGACAAATGGATTGATGAGTCGTTTGAAATCAAGCTTCGCAACCGCAAGAAGGATGCTCCCGTGGAAATCCGCGTCGTCGAGCATTTGTATCGCTGGAGCAATTGGCAGATCACCGCCAAGTCCGACGACTTCGTGAAAAAAGATTCGCAGACCATTGAATTTCGGATTCCGGTCAAACCAGACGAAGAACGCACGGTGACCTACACCGTGCATTATTCGTGGTAAATCTCTCCGGCGTAGCAGCGGACGTGAGTCCGCACAAATCTTTTGGATGATCCGGCTAACGCCGGCTGCTGTATCTAATTGGTTATGCCGCCACCGGCTCTGGAGTTTGCGGCGAGACCGGCTGTTCGGATTCCTTGTGGAATTTCACGCTGACGATCTTGCTCACGCCGTGCTCCTGCATCGTCACACCGTAAAGGATGTCCGCCATCCCGATGGTCCGCTTGTTGTGCGTGATGATGACGAATTGCGAACGTCCCAAGAATCGCTGCAGAATTTTCACGAAGCGGACGACGTTCGCTTCATCAAGCGGCGCGTCCAATTCGTCCAGCACGCAGAACGGACTCGGCTTCACCTGATAAATTGAAAACAACAGCGCCACCGCCGTCATCGTCTGCTCGCCGCCGGAAAGCAGAGAAATGCTTTGCAACTGTTTGCCGGGCGGGCGGGCCACGATGTCAATGCCGCTCTCCAGCACGTCGTTTTCGTCCACGAGAATCAGGTCCGCCTTGCCACCGCCGAAGACCTCGACGAACAGGCTGCGGAAATTGTCCCGGATCTTCTCGAACGTTTCGAGGAACATCTGCCGCGTCTGGACGTTGATGCGGCTGATGATTTCCAGCAGTTGCGCCTTGGCTGAGACCAGGTCGTCGTGCTGCTTGGTCAAAAATTGATAACGTTGCTCGGTCTCCTCGTATTCCTCGATCGCCACCAGATTGACCGGGCCGATTTCGTCGAGCCGCTTCTGCAACGTCTCGACCTGCTGCGTCACAGCGTTCCAATCCGTCGCCGCGCCGCTCGCCGCCATTTCCTCCGGCGTTAGTGTTTCAACTTTGGCTGGGCCTTCGTCGGCGTAGGTGATGGTGATGCACTCGCTGCGGATGTCGTCGAGGTTGACGTGATATTTCTGCTGGATTTTCTCGCGCAGATTTTGAACCGACATGTCCTTCTGCGCCAGTTCCACGTCCAATGTGCCGCGCTGATTTTGCAATTCCGTCAGCCGGCTCCGTTGGGCGCGCAAATTTTCGTCGCGCGATGAAATGTCGGCTTCCTGTGAATTTTTACGCCCGGCAAGTTCGGCGGTCTGCGCGCCGACCTGTTCGCGGTCGTGCTGCAACTTTTCAATCTGCGAGCGCGAATCCTGAATCTCGGATTCCGCCTGTTCCTTGCGTCCAACAAACGATGAAACCTCCGCCCGCCGTTGCTCCAGTGCCTGTGTCAGCTCACGAATGCGCTGTTCCAATGCCTGTTGCTGCTGGCGGAACGACGCTGAAAGCTGCTCCTCCGCCGCGAGGCCGACCTTGCTCTCGGTGAGCGCGGCATTGGCGGCGTCGCGCTGCTGCCGGAGATTTTCCAGTTCCGTCGTGAGCGCGGCGACTTTTTCCTGACCGGCGCGTTCGCGAGCTTCGAGCTCGTTCAACTGCACCGTCAGCGTGCTGCGTTTTTGCGAACCTTCCTGCTCCTGTGCGGCGAGGCTCTGGACTTCAAAAACCACCGTCTCAATCTTCTGGTGCAGCAGCCGGTTTGAATTTTGCAGCGCATTGAACTCACCTTCGCGCGTGGCGATTGCGACTTCCTGCTCGCGCAATTCCGTCTGCGCCTGTTGCAAGCTGGCCTGCAATTCGGTCTGTTCACCCAGCAGCGCGCCGCGTTTGCGGCTCATCTCGGCCACGCGGTCCTGAAGCGCGGTCAATTCATTTTGCAGATCGGTGATTTGATTCTTCCGGCCAAGAATGGAGCCCGGCGCCTTGGGATTGCCGTGGCCGTTCAAATAGCCGCCCGTGTAAATGCCGTGACGGCTCAACAAATCGCCCTTCAATGTGACAAAGTCGCAGCCCGCGTGGCCGTTCTGGATTTGTGCCGTCGCCGCCGGCAAATCCGCCGCGATGAACGTGCGGCCGAGCAGCGACTTCAAAAGATTGTCCACCGACGGATCCGCTTGAACGACGCTCAACGCGTGAACAATCTGCCCGCCGTCCAAAGTATGTTGCGCCGCAGCGCCGGTGTTTCCCGGCGACATGTCGCCATCGAACGCAAGCTGGTTTTCGTCTTTGTGCTGGATGGCCAAGGCCGCGACGCTCGCGCGACCGGTCTTGTTCGTGCTCAAGTCGGCAAGAATTTCCTGCGCGGATTCCGGCTGTTCCGTCAAAACGAGCTGCAGGTTGTGGCCCAGCGCGTTTTCAATCGCCACCACAAACTGCTCCGGCACCCGGATGCGGTCGGCCAGCGAGCCGATGACCGAGCGCGACTGGCGCAATGCCGCGACCGCGCCGGCATCGAAACCTTCGCGCGAACCTTCTAGCTGCTCCAGCACGCCAAGGCGTGAACGCTTCTCTGCCTGGGTCTGCAAAAAATGGTCCTGCTCGGCGGACGACTGGTGCAACTCTTCCTGGATTTCCCGCAGCCGGTTCTGGCGCTGCTCTACCGAGCCGCGCTTGGTCTGCGCGTTCAGCTTTTCGACCTCGACGCTCGCTGTAAATTCCTGCAAGCGCGATTCCAAGCCGGTGCGCTCGACTTCCAGTTGAATTTTCTCGGCGGAAAGTTTTTCAAGGCGGATGCTGTTGCCTTGCTTCTGCAAATCGAGCGCGGTGATTTCGTTGCGGATGCGCGTCAAATCCTGCGCGGCGGCAAACGCGGTCGCCTGCGCCTCGCGCAATGACTCCTGCCGCTGGCGCAAACCATCCTCAACTGCCTGCAACGCCTCCTGCTTGGCCGACAAATCTTCCTTGTGCCGGGTAAGCGCTGCTTCCGACGTGGACAATTTTTCGGAAACTGTAGCCAGTTCCTCCTGCGCGGCACGGCAACGTTCCTCGGCCTGGGTGATATCCGCGAGCGCCTTGGCGTTCTGCTCCGCAAGCTCGCGAAGGCGTTCCTCGTTGAATTGAATCCGGCTTTCGTGCTTGTCCGTTTCCCCTTTCAACTCCAGCCCGCGCTGCTGCATCGCGGCGATTTCATGTTCAAGCTCGGAAAGTCGCTCGCGCAGTTGCGCGATTTCATTTTCAAAACGCAGCACGTCGGCGGAACCCTGTTCGATTTCATTCCGCAATTTTTCAACGGAGGCATGCTTCTCGGAAATCTCCGCCTGCAACACGTCGAACTGATGCCGCGCGAGCTGCGTGTCGAGGTGCTGAAGTTCGGCTGATATCTGTTTGTAGCGGCGTGCCTTGCCCGCCTGGCGCTGGAGCGACCCGATCTGCCGCTTTACCTCGCGGATGAGATCGGCCACGCGCAAAAGATTTTGCTCCGTGTATTCCAGCTTGCGGAGCGATTCGCGTTTTTGCGATTTAAATTTCGTGATGCCGGCGGCTTCCTCGAAAATCATCCGGCGGTCTTCCGGCTTGCTGGAAAGAATCTGCGTGATGTGGCCCTGCGCGAGGATGCTGTAACTCGTCCGCCCGATGCCCGTGCCCATGAACAGTTGCTGGATGTCCTTGAGCCGGCACGGCGTTTTGTTGAGAAAATATTCGCTGTTGCCGTCGCGGAAAATCCGGCGCGTCAGCGTGACCTCGTCATAAGTGACCTCGACGCCCGCCGCGCGGAGATTTTCTCCGTCCACGTCGCCGAGCGTGAGCGAAACTTCGCCCATGCCCATCGGCTTGCGACCGTCGGTGCCGTTGAAAATCACATCGGCCATTTCGCCGCCGCGCAGCGCCTTGGCCGATTGCTCGCCGAGCACCCAGCGGATGGCATCGGAGACGTTGGATTTGCCGCAGCCGTTCGGCCCGACAATGGCAGTGACACCGGGCTGAAAATTCAGCGCGGTTTTGTCCGCGAAGGACTTGAACCCGAACAGGGTTAAATTCTTTAGATACATGACCTAGCTTTTGGTTAAATAATCAAAACTGCCGGTTAAAGTCCAGCAAAAAACCACAATATAAAGCATACAACCACTCTTGCGGCACAACTAATTGGTGAGGAACCATGATTGGCGTTGTGCCACTAACTACCCGTTTATCCATCTATTGTTGTTACTTATACGCCTGCGGCGGCCTTCCGTCAACTGGTTTTTGAACGCAAAAAATTCCAGTTGACACTTTGCCTTTTTAATATCACTTTATCCGCATCCGTTGATTTGACGGACTCATGACGAGTGGTCGAGGGACTGGCCCGATGACACCACGGCAACCGATTGAACTTGTTTTCAATGTCAGGTGCCAATTCCAGCTCAAGCACCATTAGCTTGGGAAAGATGAGAAGCGATGCACAACCGTTTTGTCGCCCCTTCTCGTCATGAGTCGGGGCTTTTTTTTGCCCAAAATCATCGGTAGCAGCGAACGTGGGCTCGCTCTGACTGAAAATAATGAACCGACTTACGTCGGCTGCTACGATTGGAAAAATTTATGAGTGAACAACACGGTTTCATGAAGGCGCTCAAGTGCCGCGAGTGCGGGCGTGAATATCCGCTCACGGCCAACCACGTCTGCGAATTCGACTTCGGTCCGCTCGAAGTCGCCTACGATTACGACCGCATCAAAAAGTCGCTGACCAAGGCGGCCATCGAGTCGCGCCCGAAGACGATGTGGCGTTACCGCGAGCTGCTGCCCGTCGCCACCGAACCGACTGTTGGCAGGCAAGTCGGTTTTACGCCGCTCGTCAAGGCCGACCGTCTCGCGAAAGCTCTCGGCATCCGGGAACTTTACGTCAAGAACGACGCCGTGAATTATCCGACGCTCTCGTTCAAGGATCGCGTCGTCAGCGTCGCGTTGAGCCGCTCGAAGGAACTCGGCTTTGATACCGTCGCCTGCGCCTCCACTGGCAATCTTGCGAACTCCGTCGCCGCCCAGGCCGCGAGCGCCGGATTGAAATCCTACGTTTTCATCCCGTCGGATTTGGAGCAGGGAAAAATTTTGAACTCGCTCATCTACGGCGCGAACGTCATTGCCATCAAAGGCCATTACGACGAGGTGAACCGGCTTTGCGCCGAGATCGCCGGCAAATTTGGCTGGGCGTTTGTAAACGTTAACATGCGCCCCTACTACGCCGAAGGCTCCAAGAGCATGGCGTATGAAATCGCCGAGCAACTCGGCTGGCGCGCGCCGCAGCATACCATCATCCCGATGGCGTCCGGCTCGCTGCTCACGAAAATTTACAAGGGCTATCAGGAGCTCACGAAGGTCGGGCTCATCGCCAACAGCAAGCCGGTGATTCACGGCGCGCAGGCCACTGGTTGTTCGCCGATTTCCGTCGCGCAGAAGGCCGGACTCGATTTCTTCAAGCCGGTGAAGCCCGACACGATTGCGAAATCGCTCGCCATCGGCACGCCGGCGGACGGTTTTTACGCGCTCAAAGTGATGCGCGACACCGGCGGCGCAGCCGAGGACGTGACCGATGACGAAATCCGCGACGCGATCAAGCTGCTCGCCGAGACGGAAGGCATTTTTGCCGAGACGGCGGGCGGCGTGACCGTGGGCGTGGCCAAAAAACTCATTGCATGCGGCAAGATTCCGAAGGATTCTTCCGCCGTCATCTGCGTCACCGGCAACGGATTGAAAACGCTCGACGCCGTCACCGACTATTGTGGCAAAGCGCACGAAATCAAGCCGAGCCTGCGCGAATTCGAGGCGTTGCTGGCGCACTATTCGACCAGTTAGAAATTTTGACGAGTAGCGACCACGGTTTTGCGCAATAACCACGCGCTATTTTGCAGTCGAGGAGTAGGTTTGAACCAATCGGTTCGCCCCGCTCATGAGGCGGGTTCTCTGCTCCTCCAAAGTCTTCTTTTGACTCAACAGTTTCGCCTTCTCCACCGTGAATGTTTCGCATCAATCAATTCATCCAAAAATGAGTCGGAAAGCCTTTGGAGTGCGGCAAAAAATCGCGGTGCAAGCCGGGAAACGGGAGCGGCATTTTTTTGCCGTCGATATT